>Ga0207695_10001250_pt1 | contig 43452 bp, 40 predicted proteins | sample KBSC54metaG_FD_184354 | JGI IMG/M metagenome (GOLD analysis project Ga0207695, IMG submission 184354) | Corn rhizosphere microbial communities from Kellogg Biological Station, Michigan, USA - KBS C5-4 metaG (SPAdes) (version 2) | ecosystem: Host-associated > Plants > Roots > Rhizosphere > Soil...
ATTCCCATAAGGGAATATGTCAATCGAAAAAATTTGATAAATTGTTTTTGAGAAAAACGCAGGCGCGAAGCCGCCAAGCGGCGTGTTGCGCTGCACGGCGAATTGGAGGGTTCTTGAAAAGGGGCGATTTCGTCATAGCGCTCCACATTCATGTAGGAATTCCCGCGTATCTCCGTTCATGATCGAGCAGCCATTGCTTGTGCGATAGACCTCCTGCATATCCCGTTAATTTCCCGCTGGCGCCGATGACACGATGACATGGAACCACGATGCCGATCGGATTGGCGCCATTGGCCGCCCCCACCGCTCGGCTCGCGCCGGGGTGGCCGACTTCGGTGGCCAACCTGCCATAACTGATCGTGGTGCCGCTGGAAATGTTCCGCAGTGCCTTCCATACTTTGCGCTGGAACGGCGTCCCATTGGTCGCGACCTGGATTTCGTCCAGGGCTTCGATGTCCCCATCGAAATAGGCCTTCAGAGCTTTCGTCACCGAAGTGGGAGCCGAGCCATTGCGCAACGTGTATTGCCCATAATGAAGACGCAGCAACCGGTGCATCCGATTTTCCTTCTCGGCAAAATCCAAAGCGCGCAGAACTCCCTCATCGTCGCTCACCAGAAGCAGCGTAGTCATCGGTGATTTCCACCGTTCAAGCTGTAATCGCATTGCAAATCTCCAATGAATTTGATCTTTTCGTAGAAGCTTTCGCGGGTTTGTTGGCCATCCAAAGATGCATGACCGCATACGCGCGCCACGGGCTCCATCGTTGCGAGCGCGCCAGCAACTGAGCCGGCGTCAGTCGCTTTCCGCGCATTGCAAGTGCACGTTGCACGGCTACATCACCGGCGAGAAATGCATCGCTCTCGCCCATGGCCCGCATGACGATGTATTGTGCGGTCCATTCGCCGACGGCGGGAAGCTTGCGCAGGTGCGCGACAGCGTCCTCAAGATCTTTGCGAGGATCGAACAGGTGCGGATCGCACGCTGCCGCGCTGGCTATTTCAACCAGCGCCGCGGCTCGCGCCTGAACAATTCCAAGCCCGCTGAGCGCACTTCGTTTGAATCGCTCCGGCCGCGGGAACGCGTGTGTCAATCCAGATTCATCCGATCCATCGCCGATCGGCGTTCCGATCGCGGCGACGATTCGTCCCGCAAGCCTCGTCGCTCCTTTCACCGTGATCTGCTGCCCCAGCACCGCGCGCACGGCAATCTCAAATCCATCCCACCCGCCCGGCACGCGCAGGCCTGGTCGGGCCTTCACCCATGGTGCCAGGATCGGATCGGCGGATAACACTTTCGCGATTGCGCCAGGCTCGGCACTCAAATCAAACATCCGCCGGATGCGCGTGATGATGGTGGATAACGCACTCAATCTCGGAAACCGCACCACGACTCGCAGCGCCGATTGCTCCGGGGCGTGCGTCACGTGAATCGTGCCCACGGCGTCGCCCAATTCGATCACCCGGCTGTAGCTGTCTGATGTCACCACCTCCACGCCCGTGATCGCGCGAAGCTGAAGGAAACGAATCATCGCCTCCCAGTCATAAGGCGGCCGATAGGGCAACAGAAGTTCAACTTGCGGCGCCGAGGATCCATTGGTCGCGGCACGTCGTCGCAATTCACTGGGGGGCCGGCCATAAAGCTGGTCGAACGTCTCATTGAATCGGCGGACGCTGCCAAAGCCACTGGCCATCGCGATGTCGATCATCGAAAGATCGGTCTGGTGAATCAGTTGCTTGGCCAGCAACACGCGTCGCGTCTGCGCCACCGTCACCGGCGCGGCTCCAATATGCTGGCGAAAGAGCCGACGCAGATGGCGCTGGCCAATCTCGAGTCGATCTGCCAGGTCATCCACATCATTTTCATCGAGTGCCCCGCCCTCGATCAGCTTCAGCGCCCGCGAAACCGTTGCCGACGTCCCCCGCCATGCATCCAAATCGGGCGAACTCTCCGGCCGGCACCGCAGACAAGGCCGATACCCCGCCTCCTGCGCCGCGGCGGCCGTAGGAACAAAAACGCAATTCTTCAACTTAGGCGGCCTTGCCGGGCAGATTGGCCGGCAGTAAATCCCCGTCGTCTTCACGCACGTGAAGAATCGCCCGTCATGTCGCGCATCCCGCGCCAACACCGCACGATAACAAACCGCCGGGTCAAGCTTCATGCCCAGAGGATAGACGCAAGGGTTGCCCAAGTCTGGCGGTTTTCGGACATCAATGAAAATTGATTTCAATTGATGCTCAAGCGCGAAAATCATAGAACATGCGCTCGTCTCGAAGGGCCATCGCAATGAAGATCTCCCTCCGCCCCATTCTCTTCGCGCTCGTCCTGCTCCTCTCTTCTTTCACGGCCGCATCCGCCCCAGTTCAACCTTTCCATCGCCCCGGTCCATTCCTCCTGGGCGCCGATATTTCCTGGGTTCAGGAGGACGAAGCCAGCGGCACCGTCTACTACGATCACGGGAAGCAGCAGGACATTTTTCAAATCCTCAAGGACCACGGCTTCAATGCCATCCGCCTCCGCGTCTTCGTGAATCCCGCCTCACTTCATGGATACGCGGCCACCAGCAACGAACCCTTCTGTGATTTGGCGCACACGCTGGTGATGGCCCGCCGGGCGCACGATGCCGGCATGGCCCTGCTGATCGATCTGCATTACAGCGACACCTGGGCCGACCCTAATAAGCAGATCAAACCGGCCGAATGGGGAAATCTCGATTTTCCAATGCTGCGCCAGGCGGTATACGACCACACGTTCGCAGTTCTATCGGCGCTCAAGAAGCAAGGAACCGAGCCGCGGATGGTGCAGATCGGCAATGAGATCACCAGCGGCATGCTCTGGCCCGACGGACGGGTTCCAGATCATTTCGACAATCTCGCTGAGCTGCTCAAATCCGGAATTGCCGCCGCGCGAGCGGTCGATCCGCAGATCAAAGTCGTCTTGCATCACGACAAAGGAAGAAACAACCAGGTCGTCCGCGCCTGGCTCGACAAGCTGATCGCCCGAGGCGTGCAGTTCGACATCATCGGCCTCTCGTGCAACGACACCGGCTCCCCCGATCGCTGGAAGGAGAATTTCGACGATCTGGCCACGCGCTATCCGCAATATGGGCTGATCGCTGCCGAATATTCCTATCACAAGCGCGAGCTGAACGACGCCGTCTTCCACGCCCCCGATCGCCGAGGCATCGGCACGTTCATCTGGGAACCCACCCGCCATCACGAAGCCATTTTTTCGCCACACCGTGCTAAAGATGGTGAGAAAGATGAAGGACCAAAGCCGGGTACCGTCGGCGTCGCCGGTCATCGCCCGCGCACGGGGCGATTTGATACCAATGATTTGATTGATCTTTATCCGCAGATGGCGAAGGATTTTGCCAAAGCAGACGGAAACGGTGACGCAGCTAGATAAGAACCAACTGCGTCGTTATGGGGCCGTTGCAATCTCGACCCATTGAGTCCGAGCGTCCGAATGCCCAGGCCCCTCCTGTCCACGCCGGGGCAATTGGTCCTCATGCAGCCCGCCTCGAGGCTCTCTCGGAGCCGTAGTGACGCGAGCCTTACAGTGCCTGCGTTGAGATCTTCTTGCGGACTTCAGTGGTTGAATGAACCAATATTTCTTGCAGAGTTACCTGCTCATCATTCGACGACCCCTTTGGCCTCGGAGCGAGCGGCGTGCTTCGGCGAGGCTTTGAAAGGTCGATGAATAGCTGTTTCGATCCAGCACCAGCGCGAAGCTGGCGCTCGAAGAATGGCTGCCAACTGCGACCTGATACCGCCGCGCCAGTGGCTCGACCACATCCTGAAACGCCTGCCAGCCACCGCGACTGACGCCGCGCTCATAGCCGTCTTCCCACACGACGTCGCCGGCCTTGCGATCGAAGAAAAACAGCACGCGCGACGCGGAGCCAAAATATCCCAGCAGGCGATGTAATGTTGGCGGCAGAAATTCGCTGATCTCCCTCGTGACGGCATCGATGAGGAGATCAGGGCCGATCGCTGAGTCATTTGCCGCGGGTGCCAGAAGTGACATGTTGCATTTCCTGTTGTGAGGTGCCGACTTTTTCCCGATCGCGAACCACGCCGCGTCATCGGCAAGATGCAGAAGTGATATATGGCTCGATGCTCGTTGGATATCAGAAGTTTTCCGGACGCGCGAAAGTTTGAGGACTCAGGTGACTAGGGGATTTCCCGACAACGTTGGCCGAGCGTGTCCGACAATGTGGATCATTGTCGGCACCCGCGCAGTCATCGCATCTTTGATTTGAGCAGGATGGCCGGCCCATCGACGACGAACTTGCCGTAGCCGTGGTGGTGGATGGTCTTGGGGTTCTTTTGCTTCGGATCGATCCACGCCTTGAGGACTTGCAGGATGAAGAGGTTGTAATCCTTCACCAGCCGGGAATCGATTACCCTGCATTCAAGGTTGGCAAAACATTCGCCGACCAGCGGCGCAGCAACATACCTTGCCCGCATCGGCGTCAAGCCGATTTGCTGGAATTTATCGAACTCGCGCCCCGAAGAATTCCCCACGCGCACAACCTTTGCCGCCAATTGGCGCGCGGGAATGGCGATGACGCACTCTCGCGTCGATCGCAAAGCTTGAAAGCTGTAGTTGGCGTTGCTGACGACGCAGGCGATCATCGGCGGCTCAAACTCCACCATCATGTGCCATGACATCGTCATAATGTTGGCTTTGCCATGTTGTGCGGTGGTCAGCAGAACGACCGGCCCCGGCTCAATCAACTGATAGACCTTCGATAACGGATAATCTCGCATAAAGCCTCGGGATTCGAGTTTACGCCCCGAGGGTTAGGACCAAATCGGATACGTTTCTCAGGCGCGCATCAGGACGGGCCCGCTGCGCACTAGGACTTTTCCTTATCGCTAACCGGCGACTCGCGGACAGCATCGACTGAACTTTTCCCGATGGCGGTGGATCTCGTCAGAAGCGAGCATTCTGCACGTCTGGTTAACGCTGGCAGGGAGCGTGGTCATGCTGAAGGTGAAACATTTTCTGGATCAGGTGGAAGAGGATGATGGGTATCGGATGTGGGTGGAGCCTTTCGGGCTGACCCGCGATCTGCAGGAAATGTGCCGGGTGACCTACTGCATGAATCACCTCGCCCCGCCGACGGACCTGTGGGAATGGTTTGAGCAGCATCCAAACGGCTACGAATACTTCCGCGAGAAATACCACGAATATCTCGACAGCCGGGTCTATGGCCCCGCGATATACAGCCTCGCGAGCGCCGCCAGCGACATGGCGCTTACGCTTCTGCATCAGGAAGATAACCCCGAACAAAACACCGCGACCGCGCTGGCGGAGTATCTCAGCGAATTGGCGGAGTGGAGATATCGGGAATAGCGATCACCGAACAACCAGGTCTCCAATCGTCCTGATCTTCCCGAACGGCCAGAGCTCAAAGCGCTATTTCGAGCGTATCCTACGCCGTTTCTTGTCGCTAGAAGAGGCCGCAAAGGACTCCAAAGGGCCGACGCCTTGAACTTCCGCGCCGTTTATGGCGTAATGGGCTGCAGGTAATTGACGAACGAGTCGTCGGCACGCTTTGTATCGTACCCTCCTCTCCTGACCCTTCTACCTTCCTGGGCCGGACATCGGTCCCTTTCGAATTGCGACCCGGAAAGTAAACCGCGGGTCGTTACGCCCAACAGTAGGAGACATCCATGGGCAGCAAGTTATACGTCGGGAACCTCAGCTATAACGCGACAGGTTCAGAGTTGGAACAATTGTTCGCAGCGCACGGCAGCGTGCAGAGCGCCGAAGTGATCGCCGATCGCGATACTGGCCGAAGCAAGGGCTTCGGATTCGTACAGATGGGTTCGGACAGCGAAGCGCAAGCGGCGATTGCCGCCCTCAACGGCAAGGACCATGACGGCCGCGCTCTCACCGTCAACGAAGCCAAGCCGCGCGAAGATCGCCCCCGCAGTGGCGGCGGCGGCGGCGGCGGATTTGGCAATCGCGGCGGTGGTGGTGGCGGCGGCAAACGCCGCTTCTAACCATTCTGCGCCCAACACAAAAAGCGGAGGCCTCGACTTATGGCGAGGCCTCCGCTTTTTTGATGATCACTTCAAGGGCGGACCTGCGTCAGCGGAATTATTTACTGCCGTGTAATTCTATTAAATACAACCGTTTTAGTTCGAGCGTTTGAACGCCGAGGCCCCTCCTGTCCACGCCGGGGCAATCGCCCCGGATCCGAGAGAGCGCCCAAGATGTGTCGTTACACAAATCGCAATCGGTCATGGCCCGCGGCCAATGAGTAATCGGTGCCCTTAGAAATGAGACGGAGCCGGAGCGCAGATTTGTTTAAAGCCGGCAAGTCGTGCCTGCGCCGCGGACTCCAATGGGCTTTGTTGATGGGTGGGTTGGCCTGGCCTAAACAGGCGTGAAGGCAAAGTGAAAGGTCGCGTCCCATATGTGCTCGTTCACGCTCACTACCCAGCAGGCGGCGGCGATTCTCGGCGCCTCCCGCCCCTTCCTCATCATGCAGATGAAGGAAAAGAGAAGGCCGTTTCGCCGAGTCGAAACCCGTCGGAGCGAGCGCTTCGATGATCTGATGGCCTACAAGAATCGCATCGATGCCGACCGCGCCAAGGCGCTCGAAGAGGTGGCCGCGTCGCGAGCACGCGTGCTATTTCGCTAGATCGTTTGCGTCGATTATGATTGGGTCGACAAGGAACTGAATGCCAACTTTGGTCTTGCCGACACCGAAAGTCTCTAGATCTGCATCCGCATCCCGGACACGCTGGTACCGTTTTTACGCGATGTTCTCCGAAGAATTCGCGCAAAACGTGCTCCAAGAAGCGAATTTACCTCCCGAATCGACCGTATTGGATCCTTGGCTAGGCGTTGGAACTTCCACTTGCGCTGCTGCGAAGCTTGGACATCGCGCCGTTGGCGTCGACATCAATCCGGTTATGACAACTCTAGCGCGAGCACGATGTGTGTCACGGCCTGAAGCCCTTTCGGCTCTAGCCGAAGCCGCGACAGCCGTTGCGGTAACGGAGGGCGCGATTCAAGACGATGATCCGCTTAACGACTGGTTTCGTCCGTCCGCTTCGCGGGCGATCAGGAATTGGCAAAACGCTGCGGCGGAAGTAGGCGCGAGGCGATCAGCGGCGGCAGAAGGATTTGTTCTTGCGTCGGTTTTTGAAGCAGCTTGGCAGCTCGCGCGCGGCTACCGTTCCAAGAACCCCACCTGGACGAAGGTTCCTTTGCGGTCTGGACGGGCCAATGACCGTCGAAATGTTTTCAGTCGACGCGTGCTATCTTGTGGAAGTGCTAAGGCAGAACTCTGCGAGGAGCGCCCACTTAAGCACGCACCAGAAATCTCCGTCGGAAATTCAAAGAACCTTGAACTGGGCGACGCGAGCGTTGACTTTATCTTGACTTCGCCACCATACTGCACACGTATTGACTATGCGGTCGCTACACGGATGGAACTAGCAATCCTTGGCAGCAGCAGCCCTGCGGTCGCAACGCTGCGGCACGCAACGATGGGGACCAGTACTGTTCGACGCGATATAGCTGCTCCTCAAGCGAGCTGGGGCGCCACATGTAACGCATTCATCGCGAATGTTCGAAACCATAAGAGCAAAGCCTCGCAGAGTTATTACTATAAAATGTATCTTCAGTATTTCGACGATCTGCGTCGATCGCTCAATGAGTTGAATAGGGTCCTACGGCCAGGCGGCCGGGCGGTCATTGTTGTCCAGGATTCTTATTATAAAGGGATCCATACAGACCTCGCGCAGATTGTCACCGAGATGGGAAACGGCGTCGGTTGGACGAAGATCCGAATTGATATATTTCCGATCCAAAGGTCTATGCGCTGCGTGAACACGCGCAGCCGGCGATACCGCCAAGATCCATCGAGTGCTGAATCAGTTTTGTGGTTTGAAAAATAGCTTGAGGGCAAATCGCGGATGGCGGAACAACCAACCCTACCACTTGTTTCAAAGTCCCAGCTAGCTGAGGCGGTGGAGCGCGAGCGTAAGCGAGCGAGCGTTCGACCGCTAGATCTTTCGTTTAACGAACTTGCGGACATGCAAGCTCAGAATGAGCTCCGGATCACGCCGGAATATCAACGCACGTTTCGCTGGTCCGAAACTAAGCAGTCACAGTTTATCGAGTCTATCATCCTCGAAATGCCAGTGCCGCCCATCTATACAGTGGAGGTCGGCGAGGCGCAATGGGAGCTCATCGATGGATTGCAGCGCCTTTCAAGCTATTTAAATTTTCGCGGTCAGTTGAAGGCACCTGATCCAGAGAGACCTGAGGAGGCGGACGATCCAACCAAGTGGACCTTTAGGCCACCACTTAGGCTAACAGGATGCGATATTCTGCCCGAACTTAACGGATATCTGTTTGAGGACCTCGGAACTTCGCTTCAGCATCGCGTTCGGCGCGCAACTCTGCGCGTCGAAGTGGTCCGACGTGAGAGCAATCCCCGATTCGCATACTACATGTTTCAGCGTTTGAACTCCGGGGGGGAGCCGCTGAGTGAGCAAGAGACAAGGAACTGTGCAATCCGAATCTTGGGAACAGAATTCAACTCTTTCCTCATCAGACTTAAGGCCGACGAGAATTTCCGCTTGTGCATCGACGATCTAAGCGAGGAGGCCGTTCGACGCATGCAGGACGTAGAGCTAGTCTTGCGGTTTTTCGCATTCAAGAACAACCTATCGGAATATGTTCACGATATTGAACCATTTCTCACGGAATACATGGAGCGAGTGACCGACACCACCTCGAAGTCGCGAATACTTTTCGATTATACCGCGGAAGAACGTCTCTTTCGTACAACGTTCCGTGTGCTCGCGAAGACGCTGGGGCCAAATACCTGCCGCCGTTACGTTCAAGCGCGTCACAGCTACGGCGGTGGCTTTTCGACTTCGCATTTTGAGGCCTTTTCAATAGGCGTTGCACGTCTAATTGTGGCATCGCCTGAAGCCTTCCCGGACCCCCTTCCTCAGCCGACGATCGATGCCTTGGTAACGCACTTAACTGAGGCTAAGAAACGAACCGAATTAAAGGAGCTGACAACTGGGGGCGGCAAGAATTTCCGGCGCATCTATGAGAAGAAGATCGAGCTCGTGCAAGAACACGTTCGGAAAATCTTATGACGCCGGACGACTTCTCCGAAGAACTCTACCGCGACTTCGATTGGCGCTGGGATGAACTTCGGCGACTGAATAATCTTCTATCCCTTGAGCCCAATGAGGAGGAACGCGAAGGCCTGCGCAAATCATTGGTCATAGTGCTCTATGCCCACTTTGAAGGCTTTTGCGTTTTTGCCCTTGAGCATTATTTGGCCGAAGTAAACCACGCAAAGGTGAGATGTAGCGAGGCGCAGTCGTCGGTGGTCGCTGGCTCGTGGGAGAAGCTCTTTAATGCGATGGAGCACGGTGACGCGAAGTGCAGGATCTTTATCAAGCCGCTACCCTCCGATGAGAAGCTTCACCGCCACTGGCGACGACGGCACTTTGTAGAAGAAATAACGCGCTTCTTCGCGCTCCCGGTTCACATGGACGACGATCTAATCGATACGGAGTCCAACCTCAAACCGGAGGTGCTTCAACGAAATCTATTCCTACTTGGTTTGGATCACAGCTTTGTTAACCCGTACGCTGCCACTATCCAAAACCTCTTAGGACGACGAAATCGTTTAGCGCATGGCGAAGACCGCAGGGGTGTTGCAGCAAAAGAATATGCAGAGTACGAGGATGCTGTCTTCGAGATATGCTACCAGCTCATTGAGTTTTTAGAACTCGCCCAGCGAGACAAGAAATATTTCGCCTTAGCACCCGAGTTTACCGTATAGCAAGTTTCGACCGGATCAACATGATCAACTTGCCGTTACGGATAGATCTTGATGCCAGCGTGCAACACTATTATCTCTCAAAAATTCCGCGGAAATAAACACTTGAATTCGCCGTGATGTTAGGGTAAAGTACGCACTTCGGTTGTGTATTTGTATGGGTATTGTGTAGGAGTCGGTATGGTCGGTGAAGTGGGCATGCGCAACAGCCGGGGTGGCGGCTTCAGCCGCCACCATTCACGTGTGGGCGCGCGAGCGTTGCGAGGTCCGTCAATCTGTCGGAGAGAGGCCGAAAAAATCGAAAAAGTGATGCAAAACGATGCAATTTGATGCATTGCCGGCGCGTAACCCTCAAAATCAGGCGAATTTCGAGGGGTCAGGGTCTCGAACGATGCATCATCCGTGCATCAAAATGTGGTGCCTTTGATGCATGGTGTTGCATGGTGGGCCGGGACTGCGCTGCAAGGGCTAGGCGTTTTGCTTGGAGGATCGGAGCGCTAAACAATCCCCCGCTGCAAAAGTAGCTTTAGAGGCGGAATTGGATCGGAATTTCCTTTTGGCAGGAACCATTACGATGAGCGACTCGACGAATATCAATCGATCTCTGACCCGGCGTGGATTTTTGGGCGGCGCGGCGACGGCGGGAGCGATTGCGCTGCTGGGCTCGAAAAACTCGCTGACGTTTGCGGCGGATTCATCGCTGCCCCGGCCCAATTCGGTGATCGACGGCGTGAAGATCGGCGCAATCACGTACAGCTATCGTGGCGGGATCAGCACGGCGGAGTACACGCTGGAATGCCTGCTGAAGGACGGCCTGAGCGAAACGGAATTGATGGACGGCCCGATCCGATCCTTTGCCGGGATCACCGGCGGTGGGCGCGGACGGCGCGGCGGGAATGGTGACAATGCTCCGCAACCCAGCGGCGAAGAGGTGTCCAAGCGGCGCGAATCGCAACTGAAAAAGTGTGCCGAGATTCGAAAGATGTATAACGACGCGGGCGTGAACATCCATGCCCACAAGTTTCCCTTCGGGCGGAGTGACGAGGAGATCGATTTCAATTTCGAGATCGCCAAGGCGCTGGGCTGCAAGGCGATCACCACGGAGCGCAACGACGCGATGGCCAAGCGCCTGGCGCCCTTTGCCGACAAGCACGGCATCTGGGTGGCGTTCCACAATCACACGACCAACTATCCGCAGATCGATACGGTCGATCCACTTTTTAACATGGGGGACCATATAGCCTTCAACCTGGACATCGGGCATTACGTGGCCGGGACGCACGGCAAGTCGCCGATTCCGGTGATCGAGAAATATCACAGCAAGATCTTCAGCTTGCATCTGAAGGACCGCACCGCCGACGGCGGTACCCCGCCCTGGGGACAGGGACAGGTGCCGATCAAGCAGGTCTTGCAGCTTCTGAAGAAAGAAAAGTGGCCGATCTATGCGGACATCGAGCTGGAATATGAGATTCCCAAGGGGTCGAATCCGGTGGCCGAAGTGAAGAAATGCGTCGATTATTGTCGCGAGGCGCTGGCGTAGTTCTTCAGGTAGGCCAAAAAACGCAAAAAAACAATTGGGTGACGTGAATGGATTTACGGGCGAGGGGGTTATTTGCCGGAAATAGTAAAATAGATTGACAAAAGCGCAACTCGCGGATCTCGCTTCGGGCTCGGTCTATCGCGCCGCGGGAATTTGGAGCGCCTTGCGGACTTCGCCCAGAAGTTGATCGACCTTGAACGGCTTGAAGAGGACCGCCTGCAAGCCTTCCTGGCTGGCGCGGACGATGGTGTGGTTGGGGTCGTAGCCGAAGCCGGTCATGAGGATGACGGCAATCGTCGGATGCTTTCGCCGGCCGACGGCGAAGACGTCGTAGCCGGTCTTGTCGGGCATCTTGATGTCGCTGATCAGCAGATCGAAGCCGCGTGCCTCGAGCTGATCGATCGCTTCGGTGGCATTGCCGACAACCGTCGCGACGGCTCCATACTTGCGAAGGATGTCGCCGATCGTGGCGCGGATGTTGGGGTCATCATCGGCGACAAGAATCTGCTTGCCGGCCAGTACCGGATCCTGCTCGCCTTTGACTTGCCCGGCGCCCAAAACGGTGTTGGGCCCCTCGGCAGCCTGCGTGAGACATTTCCGAACCGAGGCGACGTTGTCGATGATCTGCTGGAGTTTCTGGCGAAGTTCCTCGTGGCCGATGTACTGCTCCATCAGCGATTTGGCGTCGGAGCTGATGTCGTTGAGCGGGCCGGCCGCTTCGCTGCAGACGGTGTCGGCGACGGTGTGCGAAGTCGAAACGCGCTCGACCACCATCAGATCGAGAATGTTCAGCGCGATCGCAACGTAGCGGCCGAAGATCTCAGCGAACTGACGATCGTCTTCATTGAAAGCGGCGCGCTGCCGGCTCTCGATGTTGAAGATGCCGATCACGCGATCGTGCAACGTGAGCGGAACCGTCAGGCTGCTCTTGGCCTGATCGAGGCCAAAGACATAGCGCGGATCGCGCTCGACATCGGGGCAGATGTAGGAGCGCCCGGTCGCGGCGACGTATCCGCTGATGCCGTTGCCTTCGGTATCGGCATAGAGGTCGATGTTCAACGCATCATTCGGCAGGCCGGAGCTGATGACCATCTCGAGCTTATTCGCCCGGCGATCGAGCAAGCGAATCGCAAAGTGATCGAAGTGCATCAGCTCTTTGGTGAAGGCGATGATCTTCTCTTCAAGGAGCTTGAGCCGCTGGCCCACGTTCAATTTGCTCAAGGATTCCGATTCCAGGCGGACCAGCTCGCGGCCGGCGCGATCGATGGCGTCGATTTTCTGCTGGAGTCGGCGAGTACCCGTGGCGTCCCATACAACCGCGACCACCTGCACGACCTGACCAGCCGGGTTGATCACGGGCGAGGCGATCATCTCCAGGAACTGCTGGTCGTCGATATTCAAAACGTAACGCTTGGATCGGCTGAAGGTGGGAGAGTCGGGATGCTGCGGCGAGGTCTGCTTGCTGAAGAGGCTGAAGGCTTCCTGACAGGTCCGGCGGATCTTTTCATGAACCCGCGCGGGCCAGGCCTGCATCTTCTTGTTCATCCAGTTACAGCGGGCCTCATCATCGACGATGCAGACGCCTTCGCCGATGGTGTTGAGGATCAGATTGGCCTGCTGGGAAACAAGAGCGCGCTCGAGCGGAAGGAAGTCGGCAGAGTCGGAAAAGATGGCGCTGAACTGATCGTGGCGGAGGGCCTCGATGGCCTGATCGATCGTGGGAATCTCCACGACTTCGCAGGTGACCCGAAGCGAATCGATCGCTTGCGAGTTTCCCGTCGAAGCGTTGGACAGGACCAGAACTTTGTTGCGTTTACCGTCCAAAGGATCGGCTCACAACCCGCCACGCCCCTCTTAGCTTACAGCAGCTTCTACCATCGTAGTTCCACTCGAAACCGATGGTCAACCTGCGCACATTGTCGCAGGGAAGAGGGTTCGGCACCTAAGTATCACCTATCATACGATATATCCGGCGATTGGATCGTTCGCTTTAACAAGCATTTACTTTACTTCTATCGGTGCAATCAGCCATGCAATAATGCCTCGACGTGTTGCTGGGCAAGGATATGAAAACACTCGTGGGCGACGCCATCGGGATCGCCACTGGTGGCCGTCGCGCGAAGCACCGGCGGCTCGCCTGCCCGCGCCCCCACTGCCGCCTTCAATGTGATTTCGTCGCCTTGGACGGTTGCTAGCACGCCGATGGGCGAAAGGCAATCGCCGCGCAGCAGGCGAACCAGCGCCCGCTCAGCGGATACGCAATCGAAAGTGCTTGCGTCATTGAGCGGCTCGATCAGGCCTCGCGTTCGTTCATCCGATGCGCGACATTGGATTGCCAGCGCGCCCTGGCCCGCCGCGGGAACGCAGTCTTCGATTTCGATCGCGGTCATGATTGCCGGGTCGAACAGGCCGCCTCGCGACAAGCCGGCGGCGGCGAGAATGACGGCGTCGAACTGCCCCTCGCGCAGCTTCCGGATTCGCGTGTCGATGTTACCGCGAATCGGCACGATCTCTAAATCAGCCCGACTGTCGAGGAGCTGGCATCGCCGACGCAAGCTTCCGGTGCCGACGCGCGCACTCTTCTTGAGCTGGTCGATGGATCGAGCGTCAAGACTCACCAGCACATCGCGCGGATCTTCTCGTGCGGGAACAGCCGCGATAGCCAGATCTTCCTGCTCGACCAGCGGCATCGTGACCGGCACATCCTTGAAGCTGTGAACCGCCAGATCGATCTGCCCCGCCAGCAGCGCCTGCTCAAGTTCCTTGACGAAAAGTCCTTTGCCGCCGACTTCATGCAAAGGTCGATCGGCAATCTGATCGCCGGATGTGCTGATTACCACGAGTTCGACCGAAAGCCCCGGATGCATTTGTGCCAGCATGTTGGCCGCGACCTGGCTTTGTGATCGCGCGAGCAAACTCCCGCGCGTACCGAGGCGCAGAACGGATGACGCGGCATCTGCGAGTCGATTTGCATCACTGCTGGCCATGGCGATTGATTATAGGAAAGATGGCGGCGCGTCCACGATGCGAACGCAGCGAATCAGTCCTTCTGCCCGTCGAGCGTCCACAGAATCAGGTTGCTCATGAGGTTCTGGGAATAGGTCGGATCGTACCCGAGGATGCCCCAGGTGTTGGTGTTGAGCAGGCCAGACGTGATATCCAGCGGCGAAAGAATCACATGTCCGCTACCGACCGGCAGCTCGGTCAGCGCTGCGCCGCCATTATTCCCGATTAACTCTGACGCAAAGGGTCGCAGTCGCACGCGCGTCAGATCAACCATCCCCGGCCCCGATTCGTTGAGCATCGGATGAATCATCTGTACGTGCATCGGATCGGCCATCGAGAAGCCATGGCTCAGAAGCTGGGGACGCAGGAACTGGTCAAATTCCCCGCTGCCGCCGCAGTTATCAATCAGCAGCATCCCACCCGCCTCGGTATAACGTCGCAGAGCCGCAAGCTGCGCTTCGGTTGGCTCAAGCTTGGCCGTGCCGGTCAGATGAGCAAACGGAAATCGCCGGGCGTCAAGCTGCGAGAAATCCACCGCCTGCACATGCAGCCCATATCCCGTACGTTGCTCGAATACGCTGGCAAATCGCTGCCACGCGTAAGGCTCCGGATCCCAATTCCCGTTGTAGCGGAGGCGCGCGACGTTGACGACAAAATCGGGATTGCCGACGTGCGCGACCACGCTGTTGTTATCGAGCCGATTTCGCAGATTGCGCTTGCCCGCCGCGTAGATGAACATGTTGGCGCCGAGTTGATAAACCGCCTTGCCCACGGCACTGGATGAATCGCGCGTGTGCCAGTAATGGCTGATGTCGCGCGGGCTGTAGAGCATCAGGATGCGCGAGCCATTGCTGACCATCAGCAGCGGCACCGGAGACTGCACGTTGTACAACGCAGACAGTAGCGGATGGCCCGGTGGGACCGGAACAAGCTTGTATTGCGGGAACAGTCGCTCAGCTGCTTCATGTGCAAAGCGATCGAACTTTGGCGAATCGTTATCGGCATGCATAAAGAGCATGCCGCCCGCGTTCACATACGATCGGATGTTCTTCACATCCCCATCGTTCAGGGGCACCGGCTCATGGCTGGCGATGTAGAGAATCGGTGAATCGGTCCAGTCGGTCCAGGGATGATTGAGCGGCACCACCTGCCAGTTCAGCGGCCGTTCAAGCTCGCCAGTCGCCCATCGAGAGAGATTCGCCAGATCGCGCGGATGATTGGACCAATGTCCATCGAACCGCAGTTTGTTCATCACCAGCGGATGACGGCCGCGCGACAGGAACAGAATCGCATAGCTGGATTCAATGACCGTATTCTCATCTTCTGCATCCGGCCCCCAGCTTCCACCCGGCGCCTGACGTCGCAATACATTTCGGCAAAGCTCGGGATACCAATTGTGCTTGCCGAAGTATTTGAATCCGCTGGCCAGCCCCACGCGCTCGATGCCATAGAGGGCATATCCCCAGTAGCCGACGCTATCGACATCGACGATGCGATTGCCCTGCTCGAGCCATTCCAGCCCGTGCTGAAGCGCGGGAGCAAATGGCTCCTTGCCGACCGCTCCATTGTGTGGATCATCGAGCCAGTCGTGACAGACAAAAAGCGACGCGACGCCGGCGCAGGTCATCGTCAACGAGCCGGTCGAATCGCGCTGGATATAGCTCCAGCCACCATCATCGGACTGATACTTTTCCCAATGCCGCTGCACCGTCAGCCAATAGGGCGGCGGAACATTGAATCCCTGCTCCGCCGCCGACCAGACGCCTAGCAGGCCGTACTGCGAATTGGAATTGTCCCAGACCGGCCCGTGATCGGTCGAATAGGGCTTGGAGTAGGTGTAGGCGCCGTCCTGCTGATTATGCAGCAGCCAATTCGCGTCGGCTGCGATCGTTGCCTGATCTTCGGGGCGGTTCAGCAACGTTAGCGCGGTGATGCGCAGCGAGCGCGAATAAGTTGCGTAATCGCTGATGCCCTCGGAGACCGGCAGCTTCTTGAGCCGATCCAGCACGGCCATCATGAAAGGCGCTTTTGGATTGAGGCGCGGATCGTTGATCGCCTGGTTGGCCTGAAGCAATGCATAGACGGCCAGCGCATCGAGGCCGGTATGCTTGGCCCGATCATCCGGATATCCCTGCTTAATCGCGTGCGTTTTAGGATCGAATTGCAGGATCAACCAATCGACGCCGCGCTGAATGGACTGGCCAATCTGCTCATCGCTGATATCCCGGCTTTTGGGAACAAATTCCGGATGAACCATCGGCCGAGCGATGACCGGCGCGGCCTTAACCTCTGGAGTTGCCGAATCAATCACGTTTTCGACCGATGCCGCATGCTTACGTGGGACCGATTCGCCAGCGTGCGACGGAGTAGATTTCGCGGACGGCAACTGACGATTGGCTGAATGTTCATCTGCCTTTGCAACCGTCAATACATTATTCGAAGGCGTCGTTTCCGGTTTGGCCCGCTCGGTCGCGGCGCTGTTCATCACCGGAACAACCGCCGGCGCGACAGGATGATCAAGTTGATCGAGCCCTTCACGAGACGCAGTGACGATCGGTTTGAGTGCTGGGTCTTTCTGGCTGCGCGAATTTAGAAATCCACTCAGCCGCGTGTAGACCTCGCGCGCCTGAATCGTCTTCCCGTTTGTCGCAAGACCCTGCGCTTCAGCAAGCATATGTTGCGCCGTCTGACGATCCTGCACGCGTGCCTTCTGACTGAGATGGAACCAGGCGAAGACGATGAAGCCCAGTGCCATCGCGCAGACCCAGGCACCGATCATTGCCGGCACAATTTCGCGTTTCCTGGGTGATGGAACTGGCGAAGTCTCGACAGGTAGAGGTTCAACGACTTCCGGTGCAACCGCCTGCTCTTCTTGAGGTTCGCGGATGATCTGTCCGGCTGAAAATGGTGCCAGCAGCGGAGCGGGTGGAAGAATGTACAGTTGCCCACAAGCGCTGCACAACGCCGGCAAGTCCCCTTCTCCATCGGTGAAGATGGCATTCTTCGCACAATTGGGGCACCAGACCGACAGCATGCGTCACGACCTCCGGCAGCAACTGTCATTCCCGAAAATCATAGGGAAGCTCCACTTCCGTTTCCGATACGCCTCAACCGCACACAACCATTACTCATTCGACCTGCCTGATAAATTGTTCGTAAAGATGGGCATATTTACCGCCCGCAGCCACCAATTCCCGATGCGTGCCGCGCTCGATAATCCGACCCTGATCGATCACCAGGATGCAATCGGCATTCAAAATGGTGCTCAGGCGATGGGCCACTACAAATGTCGTCCGCCCCGCCAGCAGCTTGCTGAGACAATGCTGCACCGTCATTTCGGTGGCTGTGTCGATCGCGCTGGTTGCTTCATCGAGCATGAAGATGCGCGGGTCGGCCAGGAAGGCGCGGGTGAAGCAGATCAATTGCCGCTGGCCCAGCGACATGTTGGCTCCGCGTTCACCGACGTCGGTCTGGTAGCCGTCCTTCAGCGATGAGATCATGTCATGGGCGCCAATCGCGCGAGCCGACTGGATAATCTCTTCATCAGTTGCTTCGGGCCGGGCGTAGCGGATGTTTTCCATTACGGTGCCGGTGAAGAGGTAATTGACCTGCAGGACCAGCCCCATTTGATGATGGAGCGAATCGCCGGTGGCGTGGCGGATGTCATTGCCATCCACCAGAATCCGCCCCTTCTGTGGCTGATAGAAGCGTGCAATGAGCGAGATGATGCTGCTTTTGCCGCTGCCGGTTGCACCGACCAGCGCGATCATCTGCCCCGGACGGGCCTCGAAATTCACCTCATGGAGAATCGGGCGATCAGGGTTGTAGCCAAACGTGACGTTTTCAAACTTCACGTTGCCGACGATCCGCGGCAGCGCCTGGGCCTGCGGCTCATCCTGAACCTCCGGCTGCAAATCCAGCAGCGAGAAGACGCGCTCCGCGCTGGCCATCGCCTGCATCAGCATGTTGTACCACTGGCCAAAGGTGGTGATGGGATTCATGAACCAATCCCAATAAAGCGTTGCGGCAACCACCGCGCCCACGCCCTTACCAGCCGGGAATCGACCGGAGATGACCAGGTAGGCGCCGTATGCCAGGATGATGACTTTTCCGACAAAGCGAATCAGGTCCAGCACCGGCTGATAGAGCCCGTTGATGCGGGCCATGCTGACGTTGTTCTGCGTGTTGTTTTCCTGCAGGCGGTTAAAGACGCCGAGGTTGGGGATCTGGCGATTGAATGCGGTGACGACTCGCATTCCGGTGATGTTCTCGGCCATGTTGGTCGAAACGCGCGTCCAGCCTTCGCGCACAACCTGCCACTGCACCGCGGCCCGCTTGAGATAAATCCGGTTGGCGATGATCAGCACGAGGCCTAGCCAGGCGACCGAGAGGAACAGGCGAATGTCGGTTGCCGTCGCCAGCATCACGCCCGCCACGATCATCATGAGGAGGTTTGTGATGATGACATGGATGCCCCAGACGTTGATTTCGCGCATCGCGCTGACGTCGCCGGTGCATCGGCTGATGATACGCCCCAGCTTCGTGCGGTCGTAATAGCTCATCGAGAGCCGCTGAAGCTGCTGGAAGAGCCGGCGACGGATTGAAAACTGCACGCGCTCGCCCGCGCCGGTCATCACGAGAATCGTGAAGCGCTGCAGAACGATCGCGCCGCTGAGGCACAAGGCCCAGGCGAGGATGATCAGCAGCACATGCGCGATCGCGCCGTGGGATGTCGGCTGAATTGGCAGCAGATGCTTCTGAAAGCTCACGCCATAATCGATGATCCACTGCATGAACTTCGGGGAGAGCATTTCCAAAATGGTCATGCTCACGCCGAGTGTCACGCCCAGGGCATATTGCTTTTTATAGGGGACCAGAAGCTGGAACATCCGGCCCAGAAGTTTGCGGTCAATCGGCCGATATCGCTGCTCTTCCTCTTCGCCCAATGGCGGCAAGGGAATCGACCACCCCGATTGGGTGGCCTTCTTGCGGGAACGTGTAAACGGCATCGCGGTCAAAACAGCCTCTTTCGTGGCACGGGCTTCGGAGCCTGTGATCTTTCACAGCCTGGAAGGCTGTGCTACGAATTTCAATCGATCTTGTACAGATGCACTGCAAACGGCTCGAAGGAATCGGTGAACCGGCCATTGTGAATTTCAACGCGCCGGTTTTCGCCGAGCACCTCGGCTTGATGCGCCGATTTTTCCCCCAAGGTAAAAGTCCCAGTCGAAGGCGAATTGCGCATCGCGACGGCAAAGACGTACGTCGCTCCCTGCGATTTTCGCGCCAGGATGTCGATTGGAACCTCGGCGTTGCTCGAAGACACCTTCACCTCCGCGGGTTCTTTGCTGTTAATCGCTGGCGCAAGCTGATGGATCTGCGCGTTGATGGCGCTGACAGCCGCCAGCATCTTCGGATCGTCCAGCAGCGCATGCTCGTCGAATTTTGGCTTGAATTGATGGACAAACCAGATGATGCCGCGCGAGCCATGGACGATCGACATCCAGACTTCAGTGCGCACCTGCGATGGATTGGCCTGTCGATCGGCATTTCCGATGTGCGTGCACTCCAGCGCGTTCCAGACGATTTTATCCGGCCCGCCCCATTTGCGAAGCTGATCGACGCCTTTGGCGACCAGCCAGAGATAGTCCTGGTAGTTGGGCTTCTCATAGCTGGCTATGGGGTAGACATCGAAGCTGAGGATGTCGCCGCCTTGGACGTAGGTGAGATAGTCGCTCGGCTTGCCCTCGGAGCCTCGCCCATTCCAATCGCGGTTAGCCACCCATTGGCCGAGGTTGAGCATCACCGGCCGCGTCGGATCGAGCTGGTGAATCTTCTGATAAATCTCGACGACCTTGGAGGGCTTCACCGGCGCGCCGTAGTGCCTCTTTCCCGTGACCGGGTCGCGGACTTCCTGAGCATTGTCCGGCTCATCCTCCTGCATCCAGCCGGCTATTGTTGGATCATCCAGATGAGTCAGTGCGACGCGGTTTTGCGAGCAAAAGAGTCGCATGTCCGCTGCTTTGAGCTGCGCAAGCTGGCGCTCGGTTGGGCCACGCCAGAGGCCCACATAGAGATTGATTCCGGCCGCTTTATAGCGCATCGCCTGGGATGGATCCTGAAGCCAAACGGCGATGGGGAAATAACTCGGATCATTCGAGAGGCCGCGGCTGAAGCGCGGAGCTTCATTCGTCTGCGCTGACGTTATTGAAACTGCCGTCAGGAGAATCAGTGATGGCAGAATCAAAATGGGATTCGCTATTCTCTTCATACGCCATCTCCTCCGCTTCGCTCCTGTCCAGCCGCAACGGGGATGCTGGACGAATTCCGCAGGCGGTGCATGTGGGATGGATGATCCTCGATGTTTTCTGGCGCGCCGTCATCACCATAGAGCTGCACCGCGGCGATTTCGCGATAGTGGCCATCCTGCATCATCAACTGCTCATGCGTTCCCATTTGAGCGACTCGGCCATTTTCCAGAACGATCACCAGGTCGGCGCGCTTCACGGTGCTGACGCGATGGGCGATGACAAAGGTCGTGCGTCCCTGCATGACGAAGCGCATGCCGCGCCGAATTAGGTCTTCGGTCTCCGGATCGACGGCAGCCGTCGCGTCATCGAGAATCAGAATGCGCGGATTGGTCAAAATCGCCCGCGCGATGGCTAGGCGTTGGCGCTGGCCCCCCGAGAGGGATGAGCCGCGCTCGCCCAGCAGCGTGTTGTAGCCTTGGGCCAATTCGCAGATGAATTCGTGCGCCTGCGCGAGTCGCGCCGCCGCTTCTATATCGCCCTGGCTGATGTGGGGCCGACCATACGCAATGTTGGCCGAGACGGTATCGCTGAAGAGATAGGTTTCCTGAAAAACCAGCGACACCTGCGTGCGCAGGCTGGTCAGGCTTACATCCCGGCTATCGACTCCATCGATCAGGATTCGCCCTTCCTGTGGATCGTAAAACCGGCTGATCAAGCTCACGAGCGTGCTCTTACCTGCGCCGGTCGGCCCGACGATCGCGACGACGCTGCCGCCGGGAATCGAAAGATTGATATCGTGCAGCACCGGCTTGCCGTGCGCGTAGCCGAACGTGACATTTTCAAATTTCACCGCGCCGGGCCCCGGAGGAAGCGCCTTTGCATCGGGCTTTTCCGGAACGGTCGGCGGAGCAAAAAGCACTTCATAGAGACGCCGCGCGGAAACGATTGCGTTTTGATATTGCTCGTTGATCGTGGCGATCGTCTGCAGGCGATTGAGGATCGCGCCCATCGCCTGACCGAGGATCATGAAGCTGCCGGCCTCCATATGGCCGTCGATCATCATGACCCCTGCCGCCAGAAACAGCGACAGGTGCGAGGCCATCGCGATCAGCCGGATGATCGGTGTGAAATCAGCAAACAGCCGGATGCGATGCAGCACGCGCGTGAGAAACGCGTCGCAATTCCTGCCGTATTTGTCGATCTCCTGCCCCTCGGTGGCAAAGGCCTTGATGACATGCACGCCCGCGATGTTCTCGGTGATGATCGAGACGTTCTTGTCGTCGGCTTCCATCACCGCCTGTGCGGCCGGCTGCACCGTCTTGCTGAATCGAAGGATGTAATAGGTCCAGATCGGCAGCGGCAGCAGCGAGAGCAGTCCGATCCACGGCGAGATGGTCATCAGCAAAATGATGTAGCCGCCGACGATCAGAATCAGCTCGGTGGACATCGTCACGACGCTTTCCACGAAAGCGCGGACGTTTTGCAGATCGGTGAGGGCGCGGTTGATTAGCTGGCCGCTGGTGAGCGAGTCGTGGAAGCCGAATCCCACCCGCTGAAGCTTGTCGTAGATGGCTTCGCGGATGTAGTAGACCATCGTCATGCTGAGCTTCGTGTTGCTGACGACCCGCAGATAGCGGAAGCCGACATACAGCGCGATCAGCAGCACGAGAGCCAGCATCAATTCAAAGAAATTCGCCGGGTGCCCCACGAGGCTTCCGAAGACGCCTGCGACGTGGACATGGCCTTGCGTCATCCAGGCCCAGAATCCGGCAAGCCGATGCTCAGAGGTAAACGCCTGAATCGAATTAACGGCGCGGGCAGTTTGTTTAGTCGTGAGAATTTCGGCCGTGGCCCAGAGTGCCAAGTAGGTGCAGGTCAGCACGACCAGTGGCCGGACCGGCTTGAGAAACCGAAACATCCAAGCCAGCAGGAAGCGATTGGTGACGCCTTCAACGGTTGGCAGACGGGGATTGAGCAGAACCGGGTTTTCTGGATCTGGGGACTGTGCGGGCGGCTTGGGCGCAACCGACGCGGGTGCAGCGGAATGGATTGGAGCGGATGCCCCGGATCGGCTGGACACGATTCTCCGCCTTCGCGACAAAGCCCGATAACCTACCGGAAACCGCCTGCCGCGCCAACGAATGGAAATCTGGTTAAACAAGGGATTTACGACTTTCTTATCCGCTTAAACCATCAGTAGTTGTCGCTTCAAAACACTCCAAAACAACAAAGCGAACGCGACAACGACCGAACCTGATTGAAAGGTTATCGGTCCTTGGAGGCTTGTAAGCTCAGTTTTGGAACTAAGGGAGATCCCGGAGCGAGGAATGATTGGCGGCGGCTTTAGCCCAGTAGCACGCAAGCCAGGATGATGCTGATCCCCAGGAACACCGCGCCGACGACGATGGCCACGGCAATGTTGTGTTTCTCAGCCAGCTCCGTTTCGACGTCGATCTTGGGCGTAGTCCAATCGAAGATTTTGAAGCCGAGCATCATCAGCATGATGCCGATCAGGCCAAAGACGATCGCGGAACCGATGGCCATGCCGAAGTTGTCAGGAGACCAGGAAGCAAGCATCTGAAGTTCCTTTCCCTAAGCAAGCCGCTGATATCGACGAACCTACCGCGTAAATAAATGCGGCACAAACCGGCTGGTGTTTTGCGTCACCGGCGAAACGTCTTCGCGGATGCCCATACCGCAGGCATATCCATTGACCATCCAGCTTCCGAGGACGGGATAGTTTCCATCGAAGGACGGTATCGGGATGTATTGCTGATAGATAAACGGCCCTTTGTAGATGCCTAGCGTTTGAAGCATTGATTGGCCGTTGATGACCAGTTCAACATTGGCTCCTTCGCGGCCGAGCATCGGCTTACGCACGTAATCGCCCGGCAGTGGTTTAAAAGATGCAGGAACCAGAAATGGGCTACGCGGAAACAGTTCCCACAACACCGGCAGGATTGCCTTGTTGCTCAGGATCATTTTCCATGGCGCTTCGAGCCATCGCACTGTGTTGAGCGTAAGTCGGCTGCCGAACTTTTCGCGAGCCATCCATTCCCAGGGATAGAGTTTGAAGCAATCGGAAATCGGGTGGCCGGCTTCATCGACGTAGCAGCGCGCCTGCGAATCCCAGCCAATGCGCTCAATGTTGATGTACTGTGTCTGAAGGCCGGCCTGCATGGCGGTATCGCGCAAATAGCTGACAGTCATGTAATCTTCAATGTGTCCCGCCAGGGCGGTAAAAGTAATCTGTCGCGCGCCAACCTGCGCATATCGCTTCCAGGCTTCGATCAGTCGCTCGTGGATCGAGTTGAATTGATCGGCATCTTTGTGCGTATCCTGGAGCCAGTACCATTGCACGACCGCCGCCTCGAGAAGCGACGTGGGCGTGTCGGCGTTGTATTCAAGAAGACGAGGCGGGCGGACACCGTCGTATGCAAGATCGAAGCGGCCAACGATGGTGATCTCATCGCGATCCCAGCTTTCCTTCACCCAGTCCTGCAAAGCCCGCGGAATTTGAAACTCATCGAGGCGGTTTGAATCGATGACATGCTGCACCGCTTTGAGACACATTTCATTGAGCCCGTACGTCGCGGCTTCAATAGCATCGATTTCATTAGACGAGAATTGGTAATAAACGCTTTCATCCCAGTACGGCTGCTCATCGATGGAATGAAAGTGGAACCCCTGCGACTCGACAGTCTGCTGCCAGTTAGATCGCGGCGTTGTGCGGATGCGCTTCATGCGAAAATTGCAAATTCATTTTAACTGGCGGCGTGTCCAGTCGAACCGAATCCGCCGCGCGAGACGCTGGAGGAACTCCCAGTCCGGCCATAGCTGCTGCCGCTGCCATACCAATGACTGCTGTGATAAGAGCCGTAGGAGGAAGGACGTGTCGAGGATTGGGTTTGTTTTTGGTTATCGCAGGCAGAAAAGGCTGTCAGCACGGCAGCGGAATTAATGAAGACCAAGGCGACTTTGGTCGAGCGCCGCATGCCTTTGATTTGCGCTGGCAAAGGCAGTGAATCGCCGGTGCTTTTGCGCCGATGCAAGCCGGGCTGGCTGTCGGATTCGTCCGCCATAACCGGCGGCATTCTACTGCCGGAAATGGCATTCGGTACGTTCTAATCGGGATGAATTCTTCGACCCCGATGGTTAAGTGACCCTGCTTGACAGTCGATATCGCTTTAGAGGTGCTTGCATGAAAGCGGACGTGGAGCTGACAGCGGCAAATGCGAAGGCTACCGAGGCTGCCCAATCGGCAACGGCTGAGGAGGAACGCCGCGAGGAAGGTCCGGATCGACGCGAAGATCGCGTAGATCGGCGGACTGGACTCGAGCGGCGACAGAAGACACGCGCCGAGGCAGGCTATAACGGACCTGAGCGCCGCGCCAACGAACGTCGCACCGGCCTTGAGCGCCGGCGAGGCCCCGGCCGCCGCCGCAGCGACGATCGCAAGGCCGCCGAGGAAGGCGAAATGACCGCCGAGCAGTTTGAATTTGTGATGGCGATCCAGACCTACAAGAAGGTCAACAAGCGCCTCTACCCCACTTGGACCGAAATCCTCGAAATCGTCCACCAGCTTGGATATCGCAAGGTGATGGAGCGCAATATCAAGATGGAAGCGCCGGAGCCGGACCTGTTCAAGGCGGAATGATACCAGCGATCATTCGCGTCCCAGCACTTCATCAATCACCGGCTTGATTTGAGAATAATCGAAGCCGCGCCGTTGGAGCATGCCGGCAAGCCTGCGGCGTGCGACTTCAGGTCCGAGCTTGCGAAGGCGCGGCGCCTGGCGAAGGGCCAACTCTCGCGCAGTCGCGAGCGAATCAGCAGGATCGAAGACTTCCTCAATCGCTCGGCTCGCGACCTCCGACTTCACTCCAACTTTCAACAGCTCCATCAACGCCCGGCGACGGCCCTGATGTTTGTGTGTCACCGCTGATCGCGCTTTAGCCAGCGCGAATCGCTCATCATTGATGTAGTCCATTCGGGCCAGATCATCCAAGACCTCATCGACCATAGCCGGCACATATTCATTGCGGATCAGTTTTCGGCGCAATTCCGACCGGCTATGCAAACGCATCTGAAGGAATCGCATCGCCTTGTCAAAGCATTCCTGCCGGATCTCGCCGCGCTCGATCTTTTCAAGCTCGTCAGCATCCAGCTTTCTGCCTTCGCGCAGCCTAAACCGCGCGACGACATTCAGATTGCAGGCGAAGGCAAACTTCCCATCGAGGTAGACATTGGCACGATTGGGCCGGCGTTTGCCGGGCGTGATGCGCGTGACCGTCCTTACCATACGCTGGTCGGTTCTGTCGTGCGGTGCAGAATCCATGGCTTCAAAAACCAGTTGGCATCGTACTTATGCCGCATTAGGAACTGGCGGATTCTAGCCGGATCATTCTCTATAAGCGGGTTTTGAGGGTTTTGGCGGCTGCCGCTGGCTGGCGCGATAAGGGATTTCCCTTGTAATTCCCCGATCGCAATATGATGATATCCTGCATCGGGCTATCACGCCGGGGCTTCCCGGCGCGCCTGGCCTTCACGTCTTGCAATGGAAAATCTATGGAAACGGGAACCCTCGTCACACCGACGCCCGCTGCCGCGCCCGCGGCGCCTTCGCAACTCAATCAGGACATCCAACAGCCGCAAATCCGAATCGAGGAGCGGCGGTTCAAGCTGCTGGACTTCTTGAACGAATGCATTCGCACGGGCGGATCGGACGTGCATCTGCAGGCGCTGTCTGTTCCGATGATCCGCATCAATGGTGTCCCACATTTCCTGTCCGCCCCGCCCATTTCCGATGAGCAGATGCACGAGTACGTCGGGGAATTGATCAGGGACGAAAACAAAAGGCAGATGTTTGAGAAAGACGGCGCGGTGGACCTGGCCTATTTCATGCCGGACAAATCGGCGCGCTTCCGCACCAATATTTTCCATAGCCGCGAGCGCTTTGCGATCGTCATGAGGCGGATCGTCACCAAGATTCCCAATTTCGAAGAGCTGGCGCTTCCACCTTCGGTAGAGAAACTAGCCGACAATTTCCGCGGGCTGGTCGTCGTGTCCGGAACCACCGGCAGCGGCAAATCGACGACGCTGGCCGCCATCATCGGCAAGATCAACCGCACGCGCTGCGAGCGGATCATCACCGTCGAAGACCCGGTCGAATATCAGCACGAGAATGCCAAGAGCCTTGTGAGCCAGATCGAGGTCGGCACCGATTCCAAGAGCTACGAATTCGCGTTGCGCGAGATGATGCGCCAGGACCCCGATTCCATCCTGATCGGCGAAATCCGCGACAGCTTCTCGCTGACCACCGCCCTTCGCGCTGCCGACACCGGGCACCTGGTCTTCACCACCGTTCACGCGACTAACGCGCCGATGACCGTCGAGCGATTGGTTTCACTGTTCGATCCGGAACAGAAGCTGCTTCAGCAGGCGCAGCTCGGCATGAATCTGGTAGCGGTGATGTGCCAGCGCCTCGCCAAGCGTCGCGATGGCAAAGGACGCGTGCCGGTCGTCGAGCTGATGATTGCCACGCCCCTCGTGCGCAAGTACATCCTCGAAGGCGAATTCGACAAGCTCAAAGGTACCGTCGGCAACCGCGAGGCAGGCAGCCAGAGCTTCGATCAGCACCTGACCGAGCTGTTCAACCACCATATCATCGACGTCGCCGAGGCCAAGCGACTGGCGAGCAACGTCGATGCGCTGAATCTTGCCTTGCGCGGGATTAGCAATAGCGATACGAAATTGAAGTGATTTCTGTGGCGCGAGGTATAGATTCTCATCAGCAAAACAGATTTGCCAATTCAATGCGGCCGCACGCAACTATGGCAATCGATAACTCCTCTCACCATGTCGGGGCTTTCGCGGCACGATGGGTCTTCCATCTCCTGAATCGTTGTGCCACTTGATGAAGGTCGGCGGCTTACCTGTCGCCAGGAAATGCTCGATGGCTCGCTCGACAACTGGAAGCGGATAACACCATTCGGCTGGAAACTCGTCGAGTTGCCCATTACTCAACTGGAATGTCATCGTGGCGTCTTTTGGACCGTCGTAATCGGGATTCCTTGAACTAAATCCAGCATCACCTATTTCGCGAAGGTACATGAGAAATCCAAGCTGCCTGTTAATCAAAGCATGCAGGATGCTGCCGTTTGGCGCGGTGAGCGAGCGTTCCTGATACTCGGGAAGTGGAAGTGACATGTCACCCATTCTGCTTGAGCATCGGCTCTTCTTTACAATTCGCGGCACTAGTCCAGATCCATCGTGAACAGCGACGTAATCGTGCCAGTTTCATTCTTCCATATCGCGCGCCCAGAGCTTTTCCGGATTACCAGGCCATAAAAAACCCCGCGCAAGTCGGCACGTCGCGCGGGTTTCAAATCAAAAGGCGGCCTGATTTAGATTTGCTGCCACTGGTCAACATCCATCGTGTAGACCGACGTGATTGTGCCGACTTCGTTTTTCTCAATCTTCACGTGAAGTGTTCCAATCAATCGGCAAAAACTTCCAACGTAGGGCAACGCACGCGAACAATGAGCATAGACGCGCTCCTGCACGAGCGGCGGTCCTTTGAAGCAGCAGATTTGGACGTTAAAGACGAACTGAAAATCGTGGAGTCGCACCGCCCCACTATCGGAATACATGTAACCTTCGAGGGCCACTTTCTGACCGTCGAGGTTGCGATAACGTGCCGGAACGTTGTCTAGCGTTCCATGGGCGCTATCGAAATTGAAAAAGCCCAATGCCTTCAGATCCACCTTTTTGTAGCTGCCCATGTCCTCGATGCCGCCGTTGAGAAGCAGGCGCGCACCGGCATACGTCGCCCAGATAAAAGGAGAGGCAATCACGGCAATGAACAGAAACAGGCGAAGGGTGATCTTTGATCGAGCGGGTTTGAAGGTGTCCATAGCCTTTCGCCTCCGAGCTCATTGCTCTGCATCGGATTGAGAGCACATAAAAAATCCCGCGCGAGGCAGCCCTGGCGCGGGTTATTTGCTCATCGAAATTGAGCTAAAGTTGCTGATACTTGTCAACATCCATCGTGTAGACGGAAGTGATCGTCCCATCCTCGTTCTTCTCGATTTTCACGTGGAGCGTTCCGATCAGCCGAACGTAATCACCCGTCAAGGGCAGCGCAGTCGGCGAGTGAGCAAACACCCGCTCCTGCACGAGCGGCGGACCGTTGAAGCAGCACTTGGCGATGTTGTAGACGAATTGGAAATCGCGCGATCGCATCGCCGACGAGGGCGACCACATAAAGCCTTCCAGCGCCACCTTCTGCCCGTCGAGCTTCTGATATCGCGGCGGAACGTTATCGATTGTTCCGTGGACATTATCGAAGTTGAAATAGCCCAGCGCTTTGAGATCCACCTTCTTGTAGCTGCCCATATCCTCGATGCCGCCGTTGAGCAGCAGGCGCGCGCCGGCATAGGTCGCCCAGATGAACGGTGCCGAGATCACTGCAATAAAGAGCACTAGCCGAAGATTGATTTTGGATCGAGCCGGTTTAAAGGTTTCCATGGTTTTGCTCCTCTAATTCATCGCTCTGCGCAACCACTGAAATTCGGGGGCAGAAGCAATACCATTCCTTGAAGCTGAAGTGCCTGAGCATTTTAGCGTCCAGACACCCAAATGTGAAGAATTTTCCTACTTCGGAGCCGGCTTAACGCTGCTCACGCCGACTTCAAAAATGCTGACGATGTAGCCGTCATCCTTCTTCTCTTCCACGTGCAACTTGCCTTCAACGACGATCTCATCAGGCACATAGCTGACCGCCTTCCCTTTGGGGCAATTGGCCACGATCGTGTGCTGAATCTGCGGCGGCTGGCCAAAGCAGCAGGAAAAGAGGCTCGGGACGAGGGCGAATTGCGTGATATTCTCGGCCTGGTCCATGGGAATCATGAAGCCGCGCAGGCGGATGGTGGAGCCGTTCAAGCGAAGCACGTCGCCGGGGATGTTGCCGCCCTTGTCCTGATCGTATTCGAAGTTACCGAGTTCCTTGATGCCCATCTCCAGAACCTGGCCGGGTTTAGGAGCGGGATGCGGCTTGCGCGTCTCGGCCGACATGGGGATATCGGTCGGCAGCAGAAGGTTGCCGGGCGAAGGCTGCGTGGAGGCCGGGTCTTTCTTGGCCGCTTCGATGGCCTTTTCGCAGACTCGGATCTTTTCTTTGATGGCCCCTGCCCGCGTCGGCTCACTCTTAAAGACGTCGGCCAGCTTCTTGTAGATGGGCAAAGCTTTGGCGTATTGGCCGCGGTTAAAGGCGGTATTGGCGGTGATTTCCAACTGTGCGGTCGAAGGCGGATTGGGATCGGTCGCCGTCTGAGCCAGGGCAGGCATCGCCCCCCAACACAGGAGCATTCCAGCCAGCACGACGGCAATCCGGTATTTCATAGGCCTTCTCCGAGAGTTATAGGACTTTACCGCTAGCGGCACCCGACGTTTCGAAGTCGGCTGGATCTGCAATTATACCCACTATTCGGCCGTAAGGTTCGTTGCAACCGGTGTTCGGTAGGCTTTCAGCCCGGGCACCAACCCGGCAATCAGGGCGATAATCACGACAACTGCCAAATACTTCCATTCCATCCAATCAATCGCCCGCCAATTGAATCCCTGGCCAACCCGCTCATTAAGCTGCGCGGAAGCCACCGCGCCGAGTGCATGGCCGAGGATCATCCCAAGTATGCCGCCAAAGAGGCCGATCATGCCGGCTTCCATGCAGATGAGCCCGAGGATAGTCCAGCGGGTTGCACCGAGTGCCCTCAGAATGGCAATCTCCTTTTTGCGGGCCGAGATCGAATTGTAAATGCCGACAAGGATTCCCACTGCCGCCACGATACTGACCAGCAGTGCGATGACCTCCAGCACAAGGGTGGAGCCTTTGAAGAAGGTATCGAAGAACTGCTGCATGACTTGTGCCGGGATGACGGCTTGAATGCCGGGTAACCCGCGGTTGGCGATGAAATACCTCAGCTCCTCGCCGCTCACCCCGCCCCGCGATTTGATCAAGATCGCCGAGATTTCCCAGTCCTGCTTGGGCGTGGAAACGGAAATGTACGCCTTCTCGTGTGGCAGGCTGGGGTCCAATTGATCCCCATACACCAGCGTATACGGAGGCGGCCCCTCATCGCCGGGCTGTCGGGCCTTGAGCTCCCGGCCCTGCTGGACCTGCGCTTGTTCCTTCAGGCCTTTTTCATGCTCGGCGATGCAATAGAAGCTGATGAGCGGAATGTAGAGGCATCGGTCGGCGGCCGTATGCGTGGTCTTTAGAATCCCGACCACTTTCCAATGCTCGGCATGAATGTCAGGGGTTTCGTTGGGGCCGGGATTTCCATGCGTGGCCTGGAACTGATCGCCGACCTTGAGGCCAGTCTTCTGCGCGACTTCACTTCCGATGACCGCTTCAAATTTCCATGCGTGAAAGACTCTGCCATCGGCAATTTCGTAATTTGCGTCAGGTTTGTATTCGAGCGGTCCACCCTCGAAGCCAATCGCTCTGACCACAGCATCCACGGCACTTTCGGCCGCCTCCTGATGGGCAAATGCGCCGGAACCATTTCCAGATGAAAGCGCGGCCTCAGCCGCATTCGATTCATCAATCGCTTTGTCTAAATCGAGGACAGCAGGTTTCCCGTAGAGCCACTTGCCATTGTCCGCACCGATTTCGACAAAAGGAGTTGATTGCCGCTCGAACTCCTGCATCTCCTGCTTCAGCGCAGTCAGACTTGCTGAAGCCGATTTCTGTCGAGTCGCCAAATCGGCCGGCGGATGTGCTGCTTTGGCCTGCGTATCGAGCAGAATCTTGTGAAGCTGATCGCTGGCGTCCATGAACTTCTGCTTGAGCGGCGCGACCGAGAGGAACATCTTGGGCGGCGTGCCGACGATTGGCCGACTCTTGTACGTGTCGCCGACGGCAATCGGAATCGCAGTCCGCACACGTTTGCTGAAATTAAATTCAGTCGAACCGCGCGGCGGCCTCTCCTGATTGTTAATGGCCTCGTAGATCCAGTACGGCACATTCCCCGGGCTTTTATCGATGTGATAGACGGTGTTCATCACGAGCTGCGTGGCGGAGCCTTCACCGATGCCCACCAGCACGTCGTAGCCGTATTCGGTCTGACCAAACAGCGCCTCGCCCGCCCCCAGCATCAGAAACACCGCCACCGCCAGCGCCATGCCCAGCATGACCGACAACACCGTCAGCCAGGTCCCCAACGCCCGCTGACGCATCTGCTTGAAAACCAGTTGAAAGATATTCATGACGTCTCGACTCTTCTGCTGTTCTGCCCTTCGTTTGCGCCAAGGACGCCAAGAGGGCCAAGACCGCCAAGAAATTCATTTCTATTTTTTCTTGGCGTTCTTGGCTCCCTTGGCGCTCTTGGCGCAAAAGGAGACCGAAGGCTACGTACTCGCGCGGTTCAAACTCGCGAGGTCCACCACCTCCGGCAGCTGCCGGGAGATGGTCGGATCGTGGCTGACGAGCATCAGGCTCGCGTTCACTTCAATGGTCAGCTTGCGGATCAATTCCAGCACCTGCTGGGCATTTTTCGGATCGAGCGCGCCTGTGGGTTCATCGGCCAAGACCAGTTTGGGGCGGTTGGCCAGCGCTCGCGCCACGGCTACGCGCTGCTGCTGGCCAACCGAAAGCTTGGCAGGCCTGTAATTGAGCCGCTCGCCCAGCCCCACTTCGCGCAGCAGATGGCGAGCCCATTCCGGATCGCTGGCGCGCCCGGTGAAGCTCATGCCCAGCAGGACATTTTCCAAGGCGGTAAAGCCCTGAAGCAGATGATGGGTCTGGAAGATGTAGCCGATGAACCTGCCGCGAAAGATGTCGCGCTGCGCTTCGCTCAATTCCGGCAGGTTGACCTTCTGGCCATTGGCCAGGCCCGAAGCGGCACTATCGGGAAAGGAGAAAACGATATTGCCGCTGTCGGGCGCAAGAATACCGGCGATGAGATTCAGCAGCGTGGTCTTGCCGGTTCCGCTGCCGCCGATCAGTCCAAGATGCTGGCCATCCGGCAGAACGAACTCGGGGACATCGATAACCGGCACCGAGCCGCCGTCCGGAGAAACATACTGCTTTTTCAGCGCATGCAATTCAACGGGCATGGAAACCAACCAGCATCAATTGATAGGCAGCGAGCCGGTCAATAATAGGGCCATCGTGTGAGACAAAAGCAAACGAATAGTTTGCCGGACGTTATTGTCCCTTTTCCATCTGATCGACGGTCGGCTTAATGGCGCTGGCCCAGATTTCATACCCTTTATAGTTGGGATGCAATGCATCGGGCATGATCTCGCGCGTCAGCTCGCCTTGGGCATTGAGGAATTTGTCGCCGAAGTCGAGGTATTTCACATGCGTTCCATCATCCAGCTTTGAGATCGCCGCGTTCACTTCCTTAATCTTGGCGCGATAGGGATCGTCGGCATGCATTCCGCGCGGGAAGACGCCCAGCAGAAGAATCTTCGTGTCCGGCAGCTTCTTTTCGATCGCCTTGACCACGCAGGTGATGCCCTCGATGGTCTGCTTCGGCGTCTGAGGTGGCCTGTTACCCAGATTATTGGTGCCGATCATCATGACCACGACTTTGGGATGCAGGCCATCGAGTTCGCCATGGTCGATGCGCCACAGCAGGTGCTCAGTGCGATCGCCGCTGATGCCGGTGTTGAATGGGTTGTACTGGCCAAAGGCCGCTTCGAAGATGTCGCGCTGATCGCCATTGCGCCAGCCATCGGTGATGGAGTCGCCTTCAAAAACCAGCTCGATGGGACCGCGCTTGAGCAGGCGCTCTTTCTGCTCCATGAACCGCTCATGGCGCTCCGGATTTTTCATGGCTGGGATGCAGCCGGGCGACTGCTCGCCCTGTGGCGCCTGGGCAAAAGAGAGGGCGCCAATGCTCAAAAAGCCAATCAGTGTGTAGCGGGCAAGCGATGAGGTCCTCATCGTTGATTTCTCCTTCTTTGTGAATGAATGCCGAGACATTAACTGTACGCGCAAAGCGGAGGCAAGTTGATGAGCGCCCGCATACTGCTGCAATAGGAACGCCCCGCGGGCGCGGGGCGTTGAAGCAAACACGAAATAAGGCGGTCCAATTCTGTGCCGTTCAGGCTTTATCTGAGCTTTGACCGGCGTTGGCTGATTTCACATCGGACGGCTGTTTCTGGGGTGCGTTCTTGGGGATGATGATGATCGCATGCGGCGCGGGTTGCGTGGTCGGCACGACAACTTGCACCGTTGGCAGCGGCCGCGCGTTGGCTGGGACGATCCAGTTGCCATGATGATCAAGATGGCCGGCGGGCAGCAGATCGGCCTTGCGGAAATAGCGCGGAACGCTCGCATTGGCCTCGTTCGCCGCGTCCACGGGAGTGAAGCCATAAACTGAAAGATTCATGTACGGCGCGAGGTCGCTGTAAACTGCGGGCAAATGATCAGAGCGCGTGATGAAGTTGTCGGGGCGGTCACTTGGATTCACGTTCCGGAACGTAAAGGCGCGGAGCTCCGCGGCATCGACTGCCGCCTGGTGTCGGCCGCCGAAGTAATAGTACCGTCCATCGGGGCCGCGATGCTGGTACTGGACCGGCTCGTAGATGATCGCGGCGGAACTCATCGATTGGACCAGCGTTAGAACGACAAGGCTCAGCAGGCATGTGCGCATGAAAAACTCCCGTTAAAAAGCTGCCGGGAGTTTAGCAGGTCCGATAAGGTTCTCTCAGCGCCAAATGGCGATCTGAATTGAATTGGCCCAGCATCGCGCGCCGCGCGTGACGAATATGCCGGATATGAAGCGGATCGGATCAGCTTTCCGAGTTGCCGTTGTATCGTGGCCCAGTTGCCCAGTTGAGCTTCTCAGCCAGCGTTTGCCATTCACGGGCATTTGGGTTTTCAACCAGCAGCACGGCATGCTCCGACCGCGTGATGACCACGCGATCGCCAGCGCAAAGTTGCGTGCTGGCCTGCCCGTCACAGGACAAGGTCGTGCCGGCATTCACGCGCCGCGCGGAGATCAGCACCGTCGATCGCGATGAGACGACGACTGGCCGAAACGAAAGGCTGTGCGGGCAGATCGGCGTGATGCAGAAAGCTTCGACATCCGGGTCCATGATCGGACCACCGGCCGACACGTTGTAGGCGGTCGATCCGCTCGCGGTGGAGACGATGATGCCATCGCCGAAGTAGCTGACTCCGGCCTCGCTATCGACCGAGAGTGTCAGCTCGACCATTCGGAACGGTTGCCCTGCAGTGACGACTGCGTCATTCAGGGCCGTCGCGGTGAACCGCCTTCTCTCGGCAAGATCGCGCGGGTCTTTCCATTTGCAGTTGACGCCTGATGAGATCACCGATGCTTCGAGCATCTGTCGGCTGGCGATCGGCAGGCCTTCGCCGATGAACTGCTCGAGATGGCGCTGGTAATCTTCGGGCGTGAAGCTGGCGAGGAATCCCAGCCGACCAAAGTTTACGCCCATCAGCGGAATGGCTTTGCCTTGAAGTCGGCGGGCGGTGGAGAGCAAGGTGCCATCGCCGCCCAAGACGAGAATCAAATCCGCATCGAGGCCGGCGAGGCTTTGGCCGTCGTTGTCATCCTCCCCTACCAATTCCATTTTCTTTGTGAGCCACGGACGCAACGATTCGACCGCGCGCTTGACGGCATTCTTGGAGAAATTGGCGACGATGAACACACGCTTCATTAGCCGGCGATTCTAGAGATAGGCTGCAACATTGAAAAGCCAACCGCAAATTGTCGCCCCGATGATTCGCGATTATTTTCGCCCGGGGAGTGCATTGGGTTGTTTCGCGCCGCGAGCTTTCGTAACCTTATCCAAAGGCGTTTTCCGCGCGCGAGCCGATGTAGCTCAAGGCCAGGGATGCTTGAATGCGCATCACGCGGAACGCAAACTTTATTTGGAACGGCAGGTTCGATTGAAGCACATCGAGGCGTTGGAATCGAGGAGGCTGCTTTCGGCCACAGCCGCGTTCTTTCATAAGACCCTTGCCGCTGGTTCTTCGGATATTCAAGGTTTCACGCCCAGCCAGGTCAGCAAAGCCTACGGCTTCGACACCATCAGTTTCAGTAACGGCGCGATTAGGGGCGACGGCACCGGCCAGACCATCGCAGTGGTCGATGCATTCAACGATCGCAAGGTTGTCAGCGATCTGGCCGTGTTCGATCAAAAGTTTAATCTGCCAGCCCCTCCGACTCTCAAAGTCGTCAACCAGACTGGCGGCAGCGTTCTACCGGCCAACAATGCCGGGTGGGCCAGCGAGATTGCACTGGACGTCGAGTGGGTCCATGCGGTAGCGCCGAACGCAAATCTGCTGCTCGTGGAATCGCGCAATGGAAGCGAAGCGAGCCTGCTAGCGGCAACGCGCTACGCGGCATCCGCTCCCGGCGTCAGTGTGGTTTCGATGAGCTGGGGATTCAATGAATCGCTGTCGCAGCTCAAGATGGATCAATCGCTGCTGACACCTGTGGGACATGCAGGCGTGACATTTGTCACCGCCGCTGGCGATAATGGCGCGGCAGCTGGTGCAGGTTGGCCCGCTTCGTCTCCCAGCGTTTTGTCGGTTGGCGGAACGAATCTGACGCTTGATTCCAGCGGCAATTATGGATCGGAACGATCCTGGTCCGACACCGGCGGCGGATATAGCCGCTATGAGGCTGAGCCTTCCTATCAGCAAACAGCGCAGCAATCGGGCGCGCGGTCGACGCCGGACGTGGCGTACGATGCTGACCCGAACACCGGCTTTGCCGTTTACGATTCGATCCCCTATCAGGGCGAGACTGGCTGGCAGGAGATTGCCGGCAACAGTGCCGGCGCGCCGCAGTGGGCCGCGATCGTCGCGATCGCCAATCAGGGTCGCGCCACCAACGGACTGGCGCCTCTCGACGGATTGAGTCAGACGTTGCCGTCGCTCTATTCTGTTTATGCTCCTGCCGGCAGCCCGGGAAATTCTGCTTACACGGCTGAATTCCATGACGTAGAAGATGCGGGCGACAATCGCGCCGATACACCTGCGACATTAAACTACGACACCGCAACTGGATTGGGCAGTCCCAAGGCCAGCCAGATTGTGGACCTGCTCGTTGCTGACGCAAGTACGATCCCGTCTTCCAGCGTTTCGCTCTCAGCGACGTTTGCTGGCAGTCAGCCGATCATCGTTGGCGCTGGACATCAAGGCTCGGCCACGCTGGTTCTCACCAATCTCACGGGCACGAAATTGGCGGGTAGTGCGCAGATCAACGTGTATGCCTCAAACGATAGTTATCTTGATGCATCCGACACGCTGCTGATCAACCATCCGACTGTAACGGTTCACCTTGGAAGCCACAGGCAGACGCGCATTCAGATTCATTTTGTCGCGCCCAAAGATCAGACTCCGGGAACCTATTACCTTCTCGCATCAATGGCCTTCTCGCCCCTGGCCGGAGGTCAGACGCTGAGCGATGTGGCGTCCATCGGTACTTCCAGTGCTGACGCTAACCTCGGTGGGTGAGCTCGCACCGATTGTCGTTCGCGCTATCCGTTGCAGTGATCGTAAATGCAATTAAAGAGCCGCGCACGAAGTAAGCGGATTAACGCGACGTCGCGCCAATCCGCATACTTCGTGCGCGGCTCATTTTTTACTTTTCTACAACCGACTAAAAATTACGCCGGTTCGCTCACGTCCGGCACTTCGATTCCCAGCGCATCGGCCAGGTCCATCATATGCTCCTGCTCCTGCACGATGATCGATCGCAGCACTTCGCTGAGTGCGAATTCCCCCAAGGCATCCGCTTGCCGGATGCGCGCGCGATAATTGATGACCGTCACGCGCTCGTTTTCCAGATCGAAGCGGAGCATGTCTTCAGCTTTGTCCGAAGTCTTGACAGGTTTGGGCGTAACGGTCGGCTCCCCGCCGAGGTAATCGATCTGCTTGGAGATCTTCAGTGCGTGCGACAGTTCCTCGCCCGCATGCTTCTCCAGCTCCCGCGCGATATCCATATACTCCGCGCCCTTTAAAACCTGGCTGTAATTCACATAGGCGATGATCGCCTGGTATTCGCGGGCCAAATCTTCGTTCAGCAGCGAGATCATTTCTTTGCGGTCAATCTTGAGCTTATCCATTCATGTTCCTTTCAAATTCCTGTTGAGGAACCGAATGTAACAGTTGTCGCTTTTTGCTTGAACGGTGAAAAATATCAAGTTTCTTTCAGCCGTAAGCGCTTGCGCGGCCCCTTCTCTTGCGTGGGAAATCGTGAAGGCCTCGGCCAGGGCGAACTGAAACGGGATATCTTCACGTTTATGGTATCCCATGCAGTACGGGCCATTGATCCCATCCGCTTTGCGATGGGCGGGAAGCCAGTTGTCCATCTTTCCGCCGTTCCAGGCGGCATGCTGCACCGCCCAGGCGTGGCTGGTTGATGGAATGCGCTGCGCACTGGTCTTGCGCGTGTCCAGATGGAATGGCAACAGGTAGCCGTCTTCGCTTTCTGCATCAGGCTGATGGAACACTGATTTGCCGGTTGAAAGCTGATGCGCCTTGGCATCATCGAATCCGCGCACGCCGGCCATGGTGCCGAAATAGTGATCGAACGATCGATTTTCCTGCATCAGCAGGACGACATGCTTGATGTCTTTGAGGGAACCGGTTGCCGGTCCTTCAGCCAGGGCACGCCGCACGTTGGGTGGCATGAGCGATGATGCAAATGCTGCTGCGCTGAGGCGCGCGGTATTGCCCAGAAGCCGGCGACGGGTGAGTTTTATAGGTTGATCTTTGTCCGTGGATGGCAAATTCATGGGGATGCATCCTATCGAGTGATTGTGGTGGCGGCAAAATATTCTAACTCATTCATATGGGCCACAATTGATTAAATGACATAACATAATTCACGGCTGCCATCTTGCCTTGAGCACGCCCGGGTGCTGCGCCATCGCAGCAAGAAAGGTCGGTTGCCGCGGCTCGGGATTTCGCGATCGCCACCTCACCTGAAGCCGCACTTTGCGGATCCGCCCCTGCTCCAAGTAACTCACGCCCATCGAAATAATTTTGAATCCTTCGCTGATCAAAGCCGAGCGAATCTCATCAGGGCCCGGCCCCTGATGGCTCGATTCCAGCAGCAGCGAAGCTTCGCGGTCCTGCGGCATCGCTGCTTCAATTCTTTTGAGCAGCCAGAGAACGATCATCCCCAAGGCAAGACCGACAATTCCAAGTGCAAGCTGACCGCCTCCAAAACAAAGGCCGATCATTGTGACGAACCAGAGCGTGGCCGCGGTGGTGACGCCCAGCACCAGACTCCCGCGTCGAACAATCGCGCCCGCGCCGATGAAGCCCATCCCCGAGAGAATTCCCAGCGGCAGGCGCATCAGGTCGAGGACAATGAAAGAATTCTGCGCCTTGCCGACGGTTGGCATCAGCAAATTGGCCTGGATCATCGCAAGCGATGCCGCCAGGCAAACCAGAATCGTCGTGCGCATCCCCGCCGGCCGGCCATGTTCACCACGATTGAATCCAATCACTGCGCCGGCCAGAAGTGTCAAAGCCAAGCGAATCGAGATTTCGGACCAGCCGATGGTAACAGGCATGAGTCACCTTGATTTCATCGAATGGATCACGACTGCGTGCTAACAGAATTATTTGGCCGCAGGCGCTGGCATCGTCTTACTTTGATCGTCGAGGTTTTCCTGTTCATGAACGAACGTCACCTTCGGCTGCGCGCCGCCTGATCGCTCAATCTTCACCACATAGAGGCTGTCATAATCGCTGCCCGACCACTTTGGCACGTCGTGCTCGTCGCCACCGAATTTCTTAACCAAATCGGCTGCTGCTCGCTGAGCATAGCCGTGCTCCCACGCTACAAATATCGTTGCCTGCGCATAGCGCGGATCACACAGAGCATCTTCCAGTTCCTCCACATCCCGATATCCGCATGGCGTTTGCACCGGCATCCCCAAGCTGATGGCCAGCGGTTCGATCGTCGCCAGCGGACGGACATAGTTGTACAGCTTCCCGAAGTCCTGCACCTTCTCGCGCGGATCCGGAGCAAACAGCGCATCAGGCGTGCCGAATTTCTCGGGCAGGACCTTGATTAGCCCGATCGCACGATTGAATCCCTGCGGCGAAATCTGGCCGAGGCCTGCAGCGGGTTTCTCGCCATGGCGGAAAATGACGATGGTTTCGACTTGCTTGGCACCTGCCGGATTTGCATGCGCCGCGCCACCACCTTCCGGCACATTGGGTGTTTGCGCTGTGGTCACCGACGCCATCAGGATCGCTGCCAATATCAGTGCGAAAACCCGGACGGCTCGTACGAATCGTATTTTTCGATCAGACATCTGATTGCCCTCTGATGAATCTGTGCACCCCCGTGGCCACCAACATTTCGAGTCTTGCTTGAAGTGATGAAGTTCTACCAAAAGAAGGAGATTTGCAAATGAATATGAGGATATGACACCACAGGACTTGTCATGGAAAGAATCCATCAATATGGAGGGAGCAGGCGGCGCAGGCCGTGCATGATCACGATCATCAGAAAGAACAAATTGCGAATTGGCAGGCCAAACCATGCCAAACCCAAAGCCGAGCCGGTCGTGCGATGGGAGTCAATTTGCTCGGCAAGCGCCGATCCGAGTCGCAGTAACCACCCTTCTGTTCTTGGCCACTCCAACAGTCCATTGCGCCACTCAATGGGAATCGCGTCAATGCCCGCAGTTGCTCCCACCAATCCTCCGACGATAGCTGCGGTGGTGTCGCTGTCGCCGCCCGCTGTCACGATTGTTTCGACGGCTTGTCGATAATCGCCCGGCGATCGCAGCCAGCAGAAAATTGCAGCGGGAACCGTGTGATTGATATATCCGCTGATGCCGTGTTCCATCGTGCGCGACTTGAGAAATTCATCCATCGACATTTGTGCTGCTGCGTCCGCGACAACCTTCTCGAGCAAAGGCAGCAGTTCCGAATTGCGTAACATGGGGCGCAATTCGTTCAGTAGGGTTTCGCCCGTTACGTTCGCTCCGAATCGGAATCCGCACGCCGCCGCGATGGCAATGGCGACCGCTCCATCCTCGGCGGCAGGATCGCGATGGGTCAGTATTGTCGAGGCATGAATCAACTGACGCAGCAGATTCGGATCGTCCGCAGCATAAGCGCCGATGCCGGCGGCTCGCATCGCCGGCCCATTACCGGCTGACCAGACGCCGCTTCGATGGGGCGGAAATCCGAGCCAGAGCTTGATGATCGAATGGGCGGTGGCTTTTCCCACTCCGGCCGGGAATGCAAGAATCCATCCGCGCAGGCGCCAGGCGAGCGATCGCGCAAATCTCTTTGGATCGGCTCGCGAAACCAAAAGAGCTTGCGCGGTCATGCAGGTATGCTCGCCATCGTCGCTCATCATCCCGCGGCCAAAAACCAGCCGATGACGGAGCGGCGGATCTCCAAAGATGCGCGCGGCACGTCTTCGCGAAAGCCCCTCGCGCGGCAGTCCGATCGCATCGCCGATCACCGTTCCAAGGATAACGCCCTGCAATTTGCTCTCGACGAGCCTGTTCGATGGTTGGCGGATAGTTTGATCAGCAGCCTTCATCTGGCACACTTGCCTCGAAAATAAGACGGAGCCTGACTGGCTGCTTTTCACGCATCGATCGGAAAGAACGATATGAAATCCATCACGCGCTGCGGCTGGGTGCCGGAAGGAAAGCCGGATTACACGGAATATCACGACAACGAATGGGGCGTTCCGGTGCACGATGATCGCAGGCTCTTCGAGATGCTCATCCTCGAAGGCGCGCAGGCTGGGTTGAGCTGGTACACGATCCTGCGAAGGCGCGAAGGATATCGCAAAGCCTTCAAGAATTTTGATCCCGTGAAGGTCGCGAAGATGTCGGATGCCGAGCTGGAAAAGGTGCTGGCGTCTGCCAACATCATCCGCAATCGGCTCAAGGTTTTCTCGACGCGCAAAAATGCCCAGATCTTTCTTTCCATGCAGAAGGAGTTTGGCTCGTTCGATGCCTATGTCTGGCAATTCGTCGATGGAAAACCGAAGGTGAATCGACCCAAAACGATGAAGGACGTGCCGGCTCGAACGACGCTGTCCGATGCGCTCTCCAAAGACCTCAAGAAGCGCGGCATGAGCTTCGTCGGCTCGACAATCATGTATGCCTATATGCAGGCCGTTGGTCTGGTGAACGATCACTTTGCGGGTTGTTTCAAAGTGCCAAAATAGAAGATGCAGTGAGTCATTGCTACGCGTTCGCGTACGCGCGATCACCTCGCCTCTGCCGCTCCAAATTCCTGCCCACGTTTTTCGCTGCCGGAGAGAATGACGATGATCGTGTACACGAACACGGCCAGCGCGGTCAGGGCCATCGTTCTCGTATAGCTGATGTGTTTTGCCAGGATCGTCTGAACAAATGGAATCAATCCCGCGATCAGCGCTCCACACTGGTAAGAGAACCCCGGCAGAAAGCCGCGCACGCTGTCGGGCGAAAGCTCGGTGATGTGGGCGGGAATCACGCCCCAGGCGCCCTGCACCATGAATTGAATGAGAAACGCGCCGAGGATCAGTGCAGTGATCGAGTAAGAAAACGCCCAGAGCGGAATGATGAGGATCGCGAGCGCCAGCGAGATGGATATCGCGACTCGCCGGCCGATTCGATCGGAAAGCAGTCCAACGGCGATGCCGCCGGTGATTGCCCCGATCTGCATGATGGCGATCACCCAGCCCACTTTCGCCTGAGAAAAACCGTGGGCCGATTTGAGGAAGGTGGGATACATATCCTGCGTGCCGTGCGAGCAGAGATTCATGCCGGCCATGAGGATCATGAGATAGAAAAACAGCTTGGCGTTTTTCATGATCTCGCGTCCGAGCGCGTTCCAATTGTGATGGCGCGTGCGCTCCCAGACTTGTGATTCCTTCACGCCAAACCGGATGAAAAGCGCCAGCAGCGCCGGGACACCGCCAATGAAAAAGAGCGGCCGCCAGCCGAGTCGATGGGGAAAAAGTCCATAGCATGCCGCGGCCACCAGATAGCCCGCCGCATATCCCTCCTGAAGTAACCCTGAAAGCACGCCGCGCCATCGCGGCGGGACTTTTTCCATCGCCAGCGTCGCGCCGACACCCCACTCGCCACCCATTCCGATGCCGAACAACGCCCGCAGGATCATGAAGGTGGCGTAATTGGGCGCAAGTCCCGTGCATACTTCGACGGCCGAGTAAAAGATCAGATCGATGATCATCGGCAGCCGGCGGCCATACCGGTCGGCCATCAGCCCGAAGATCAACGCCCCCACCGGGCGAAAGGCGAGGGTAATCGTCAGCGAAAATGCGATCCGCTCATGACTTTCATGAAACTCCGCGGCAATGTCCGTAAGCGTGAGCGTGACCAGGAAGTAATCAAACGCATCGAGCATCCACCCCAGAAACCCGGCAATGATCGCCGGCCAATGGCTGTCTTGAGTTTGCGGGTGATGCGCGAGCACCGGCTTCGGTTGAGAATTGGGTTCCACCGCCGGAGTTTACCAATCACGAGCGTTCCATTCCTCATCGTTGGTCTTCGCAAGAATTCTCGACTAACATCCCCGGTACCCGGGCGTGGCGGAATGGCAGACGCTACGGACTTAAAATCCGTTGGGGTGCAAACCCCGTGCGGGTTCGACTCCCGCCGTCCGGACTGGCATGCATCAAAATGCATCATATTGCATCGTTTTGCCAATTTCCTTCGGCACGCCGTTCGCGCAATAGCAGGAAACTAGTATTGCGCCTTTGGAGTGGTTGTGGCATCTTCTTGGCGTGAAGGAGCACAAACAGCCACTGAAGGAAAAGGACATCATTGGCCT
>Ga0207695_10001251_pt1 | contig 43364 bp, 43 predicted proteins | sample KBSC54metaG_FD_184354 | JGI IMG/M metagenome (GOLD analysis project Ga0207695, IMG submission 184354) | Corn rhizosphere microbial communities from Kellogg Biological Station, Michigan, USA - KBS C5-4 metaG (SPAdes) (version 2) | ecosystem: Host-associated > Plants > Roots > Rhizosphere > Soil...
CATCGTCCCAACACCTCCGCGCTCGCTTGCGCTCGCGCGGAAGTGTAAAGGATCTCTCGAGACAATGTGTAAAGGATGTCATGGAACTGAACAGCGAGGGACCGGGGGCACCCACTTCATTGAGAGGAGGGCAGCACACACAATCTAATCCGCGGGGCCGACGAGGTATTGTTCGAGTTTGCCGTCGGGGTAGGTGTAGGTGCCGATGCTGAGACGGCGGGTGGGGTAGACGACACGGTATGCGTGGAAGGTCATGCCGCCACGGAGCATTTCGCCGGTCTGGCGGAAGGTGAGCGGTTCGCCGAGCGGGCCGAGGCTGTCTTTGAAGTCGGCGAGGGCCTGGGTGGAAAAGTAGTCGCTGAGGTTGGGCGCGAGAAGGGTGCGATCGATCTGGCCGTTCTGCAGTCCGCGATAGATGTTGAGGGCCTGCTCTTCTGACGGTGAGCGCTTCTCGCCGAGGACGGTGTCGGCTGCCAGGTCGCCGATCTGTCCTGCGCCGCTTTCCATGTGGTTGGTTAGGACGGCAACGGCAACGCCGTCGTCGACGTAGACGATATTTTCGGAGACGAAGCCGGTGACTTCTCCGCTGTGTTCGATTTCGCGATGGCCGTTGCGATCGATAACTTCCACGCCAAGGCCGTAGTGTGTGCCCTGACCGTTTTTCAGTTTCACCTCAGTGAACATCTGCTTGTAGCTTTCGGGTTTGAGGACGGATTGCGACATGAGGCTGATGTCCCAGAGGGCGAGGTCGTGCGCGGTCATGGCGAGTTCCCCGGCGGCGAACATCCAGCACTTGCCTTCTTTGGGAGCGAGGCGCAGCGGGCCGAGCGCGTAGCGAATGTAAGGAGTGGCGTCGGTCTGGGTGAGTTTTTTCTCGTCGGAGTTCCAGACGCTCTTCATTTCGAGAGGGTGGAAGATGTGTTCAACGAGAAAATCCATGACCTTCTGGCCACTGACTTTTTCAACGATGAGACCGGCGATGACGTAGTTGGTGTTGGAGTATTGCCATTGGGTGCCGGGCTCGAAGTCGAGCGGCTTTTTGGCCCAGGTGTCGATGATGTATTGCGGAGTGGAGGGCTTCATCATCGGTGTCATCAGGTAGTCCTCGGGCCAGTAGTCCTGGTAGCCGGAGGTGTGGGAGAGGATCTGGCGGATGGTGACTTCGCTGCCGCGCGTGAGATCGGGGACGTACTTGCCGACCGCGTCATCCAGCGAGAGCTTGCCCTGTTCCTGGAGGAGAAGAATGGCGGCGGCGGTGAACTGCTTGGAGACGGAGCCGATGGAGTAGCGCATGTCGGGCGTGGCGGGCTTGTCGGGGCTGATGTGGGCGAGGCCGTAGGCATGGGTGTAGACCAGCTTGCCGCCTTTGACGACCGCGACAGATGCGGATGGAACCCCACGCTGCTTCATGACGCCGGCGGCGATCTGATCGATACGGGATTTCAAGGCGGGGTCGATGGTGTCGACGGTCTGGGCATGCAGACAAGACGAGAAGACGAGAATGGCGGCGCAAAGAGCGAAGGATTTGATCACTGGCAGATGGGCTCCTGTTGATCTGACAAAAAGCGTAACAGAGCAGTGCGATAGGCTGGTTTTGACGTAACACAAAGTCCGCGCGAGGTCGAGATGCAGCGAGTGATCGAGGGGCACAAGAAGTTTCTGGCGGAGGTTTTTCCGAAGAAGCGAGATCGGTTTCATCTGCTGGCGGAGTCGCAGGCGCCGGAATGGCTGTTCATTACGTGTTCGGATTCGAGGATTGTGCCGGATCTGATTCTAGGAACCGGGCCGGGCGATTTATTTATTAGCCGGAGTATCGGGAATGTGGTTCCGGTTTCGATGAACGATGTGGATGGCGTGACGGCGACGATTGAATACGCGGTGGATGTGCTGAAGGTGCCGTATGTGATTTTGTGCGGGCATTCGGATTGCGGAGCGATCAAGGCAGCGATAAACAGGCAGGGGCTGGACAAACTGCCCAAGGCGAATCGGTGGCTGCAGCATGTTGAGGCCGCGTTTTCGCACCGTCAGCCGCTGAGGGAGGAGGATGGTCCGCACGCGGAGCTTTGTTCGGTGATTCGCGGGAATGTGATTGCGCAATTGCTGAATCTGAAAGCGCAGCCATCGGTGTCGCGAGCAATGCGTGAGGGGCGACTGAAGGTGTTCGGTTGGTATTACGACATTCTGTCGGGGCGGATTGAGCAGTTCGATGAGGAGGAGCGGAGGTTTATTGCGCTGGTGTAGAACAGCTTTTAGCTGTTAGCTCTTAGCCGCGACATTGAGGGGATCCAACAGAACTGTTCTCAGCGGTTTCGGTGAGCGCAATCGATCCGGGCCTGAAGGCCGGACCTTTCAAAGCATGCAGGATTCAGCGGCCTGAAGGCCGCTGCTCCCTCCAGATTTTGCAACTCCACCCGATCGATTACCAGTTACTTCTTGGTGTCGCGGGCGGCTTTGATGAACTCGTGTGACTTCTCAATGTGGGCGGATTGCGTTGTGAGGACCTGGCGCACCGGCAAGGGCATGTAGGAATCGACAGCGTTGCTGTAGGTTTCGAGGGTTTGATCTTCGGCTTCTTCGGCTGTGGCTAGCAAGCTTGAGTCACCGCCGCCGAGGGTGGCCTTGATATCGCCCCATGCGCGCAGGACAGTGCCGACGGCGGTCCCACTTTCCTTCACGTCGTGGACGCCATCCTGGTGGAGGATCGACTCGAGGACGCCGCGGAATTGAGCGCGAGTGAGTGATTCGGCGAGGAAATATTCTTTGAGGGCTTCGTCTTTGAGCTGCTCGCCAATTTTCTTGAAGCCTTCTTGCCCATCGATCAGTGTCTGAATGACGGAGCGCAGTGCGGATTCGACTTCTTTGAGGTCTTTTGATGGGGATGACATGAGGGAATTCTCCGAATGGGGAATAGAAAAGGGCAGAGTCTGGCGACTGACATGCGATTCTCCTTCGTCGCCAGTTGGGTGAGAGAAATCGCGAAAATCCCACCGGCCCTGCCCCTGTAGCGGATCAAACCCGCACCCGCAGAGGCTAAGGCTGATCCGGTTACTAAGATGCTGATTTCGGCGGTTACGGCAGAAAAATGTCTTCTGAATGTGCAATCAAGCGTTTGCATGTCGTGCATGCAACCTACTTGGACGTGGGATCAGTGCGCGCCGGGCGGTGGCGCTGCGCTCTTTGGCGGTTTGCGAAAGAGCCAGACGGCCGCGGCGCAGAAAAATGCGAGGAGCGCGGTCCAGCGGAAGACGTCAACGTAGGCGAGCAGCGCGGACTGTTGCAGGAGACGTCCGTAGATCAGGCCCATCGAGCCCGGGCGTGCAGAGCCAAGTCCAAGCTGGTGGCTGAGATATGAGGCGATCTGCTGTGAGCTCTGCTGCAGCACGGGGTTTGAGGCAGAAATGTTCGCGCCGATTTCGGTCTGATGCAGAGCGGCTCGACGGATGATGGCCGTGGTGGCCATGGCGATCCCGATGGAGCCGCCGATATTGCGCAGCATATTGAAGAGGCCCGTGGCGTTTCCCATTTCTTCGCGCGGGATGGTAGACGTGGTCATGGTTGCGAGCGGAACGAAGACGAAGGCAAGGGCGAAACCGGTAAGCGTGATCGGCACCAGCAGGGTGTAAGGGCCAATGTCGAGGCTCACCTTGCCGAAGAAGAGGGCGCAGACGCCGAAGCCGACGAATCCGGCGGAGAGGAGCTTGCGGTTGTCGATGCGTGAACCGAGGATGCCGATGATCGGTGAGCCGATGAAGGATCCGATGCCGCGAGGGCCGACGACGAGTCCGGCGGTGAAGGCGGTGTAGCCGAGGATTTCCTGGTAGTAGAGGGGCAGGATGGTGATGGTGATGTAGATGCACATGCCGAGAAGGGCAATGAGGAAGCAGCCAGTGCGGAAGTTGCGATTTTTGAGGATGTGCAGATCGACGAGGCCCCTGGGGTAAGTCCAGGAGCGCCAGATCCATCCGATGAGGGAGATGATGAGCGCGGCCACGGCCCAGCGCACCCAGATGGCTCCGAACCAGTCGTCTTCCTGGCCCTTGTCGAGGACGACCTGAAGGCAGCCGGTCCAGACGCAAAGGAGACCGAAGCCGATGTTGTCGAACGGGCTAACTTTTGCATTCTTGATGTACGGCGGATCGTGCACGAAGCGCGACACCATGATGACGGCGAGTATGCCGACGGGGATGTTGATGTAGAACGCATAGCGCCAGCTCCAGGTGTCGGTGAGCCATCCGCCCAGCGTGGGGCCGAGGACGGGAGCGACGACTATGCCGAGGCCGTAGGCGGCCATTGATTTGGAACGCTCCGCGGGCGGGAAGCTCTCAAGGAGGATGGATTGTGCGAGAGGCTGCAATGCCCCTCCGCCGGCACCCTGCAGGATCCGGGCGATGAGTATGACAGCGAGGGAGGGAGCAGCTCCGCAGAAGAACGAAGCGATGGTGAAGATGACAATGCAGATGAGCAGAAAGCGTTTGCGTCCGAAGCGGCGGGCGAACCAGTTAGAGGCGGGGAGGATGACCGCGTTGGCGACCAGATAGCTGGTGAGGACCCAGGTGGCTTCAGAGTTGGTAGCGGAGAGGCTGCCGGCGATGTAGGGCAGAGCTACCGAAGCGATGGCGGTGTCTAGCACCTCCATGAACGTGGGCAGCATGACGGAGCAGGTGACCAGCCATGGGTTGACGCCCTGGGTGAGTGGATACCTGGCTTGTGCCTCTGCGGTGGTCATCACAACCGAACAATCGAGACTAAATGATGAGGCGATCAGCGAGTTGTGATGCGGGACAGGGCGGGGTCAGTTTTGTCCTTCACCGGAATCGCCCTAAAGCGACAGCAATGAGAGATCTCTTCGATTGCCTGGGATCCGCGGACGGCGACAACTCGATCTGCCCGGTTCAAGAATAGCTTTGACATCAGCGGAATCGGTTTCTTACTCTGGTCGCGCATTCACGTCCCAAAACCTGAAATTTGAAATGAGTCTTTGTTGATGAAGAAGTTGCTGCTACGACTCACGGTGTTCCTCGTCTGTTTTGTCGTCCTAGCCCACAGCTCAAGAGCAGATGCACAAATAGCCCCAAGCGGAAAGCAGGCAGCAGGAATCTTCGCTGTTCTGATTGGCGTCGCTGTTGGGGTCGGAGTTGGGGTCTACCTGCTGGTGCGCGCACCTCGCAATATCACTGGATGCGTATCGAACGATGTGAATGGTATGCAGCTAACTGACGAGAAGTCGACGAACCGCTATCTGCTTGAAGGGGATAGCGCGGCATTCGCGCCGGGCCAGCGAGTACGTGTGCACGGCAAGCCTGGCAAGGACTCCAGCAAACGAAGGACATTCTTCGTCAATAAGCTGTCGAGGAACTACGGGGCCTGCAAAACGGCAAGCCCGTAGGGGTTCATCAGTCGAGAGCTCACTGGATCGAGCGTAGATAGGCGACGAGCTGCCAGCGCTGGGCTTCGGGGAGTCTGGACCAGGAGGGCATACCGTGGCCGAGGTCTCCCTGGCGGATAAACCACTCGAGATCGCCGTCGGTGGCTGACTTGATGCGTTCGGTGCGAAGAGCGGGCTTCTTGTGGCCGTCGCCCATGGCGTCGGCCCGATGGCATTGCTCGCAGTTTTCCTTGTAGATCAGAGCGCCGGCGGAGACGGAGTCAGGCCGGGACGTGAGCGGACTGGTGCGCGCGTGGTCCTTGGCGGGAATTTTGGCCCAAGGGGAGGACGAAGCGGCACCGAGGAAAAGAGCGGCGCCGATGAAGAGGCAGAGGAGGCCGAGGGTGCGGCAGTTTCGCGGGGTCATCGAGCGCCTCCGTTGTGGCGGAACCAGGTGCTGATCTGCGGCAGTTCGCTGGCCCAGCCGATGCGGTAGACGCGGTCGAGGCTATTCCTGTTGAGACCGAAGCCGGTGGAGAAGCTGAGGCGGCCTTTGGGAAGCTGCCAGCCGATGATCGGGGCGATGTAGTGGGAAGTGTCGGCGAGGGTGAGTGAGGCGACGTCGCCGAGGCCGCCGTACATTTCAGCGCCTGCGGTGAACTTCTCAAGGCAGAAGATACACGGTTTGCCGCTGCCGAGGGTGCGGAGGGGGCGGGATGCGCCGAAGGCGTATCCGAATTCCCAGGGTTCGTGGCCGAGGTCCTTTTCGGCGATGAAGTTTTCAGATATGTTCCAGGCCTTGAGGTTTGAGGAGAGGATGAGCTTAAGCTCGGCTTCGTGTTCGTGCTCCTGGCGGGTGTCGGCATTGAGCTCGGCGAGATCGCCCTGGCCGTCGTGGCCAACGACTTCGAGCATGTTCTTGTCAGCGCCGGTGATGTTCTCATACTCCACATAGAGGACCGGATTGATCCAGTGCTCGCGCATGAGAGGGCGGAAGCGGTTTTCGAGCCGGAAGCCGGTGAAGAGAGTGGATTCCTGGCCCGTAGTTTGACCGTCGAGATAGAGCTCTGAGGTCCACCACCCGGTTACGCCATATTCGAGCTCGCTGGCCAGGGCGCCGTAATGATGACTGTCGGCCGGTCGGCCAAGGGCGGTCTTGGTTTCAATTTCGAGGTTGCCAGGCTCCTCGAGGTCGTGGGAGTAGGTGACGAAGTAGGGTTTCTCCTGCGCCTGGAGCGAGGATATGGGGAGGGCTGGAATCAAGGTTAGGACGAAAAGGGCCAAGGAAAGTCGCCCGGGATTCAGGCCGGAAAAGCAGGAGGATCGGACCACGAACAACCTCACAATCTAAATACGACCGATTCGGTCGCATATCAAATATAAATTCAGACTAATTTGGTCCGCAATAGGGAACAAGGTCGTTTGTCACACATGGCGAGACAGGCTGGAGGGAGCGCCGAGTGGTGAGGGGGATGCCAGTTCTGGGAAAAGTGTTTATAGGAATAATGTCAATGAAAGTTGACACTAATTCACTCATGGTGCATCTTATGAAGTGACTATCGAAATCTTTGTACCCTAAGGCAGGAAACAACTATGGCAAAAATCATTGGAATTGACTTGGGCACGACAAACTCTTGCGTTGCCGTGCTCGAAGGGGGTGAACCCAAAGTCATCCCGAATGAAGAAGGTGCGCGGACTACCCCGTCTGTCGTGGGCTTCTCGAAGAGCGGGGAGCGGCTGGTGGGCCAAGTGGCCAAGCGCCAGGCTATTACAAACCCGGAAAATACCATCTACTCGATCAAGCGCTTCATGGGACGGCGCTACAACGAAGTTAGCGACGAAATGAAAATGGTGCCCTACAAGGTTACCCAGCAAGGCGACCATCTGGCCGTTCTGGCGCAGGGCAAGGAATACACCCCGCCAGAGGTTTCGGCGATGATTCTGCAAAAGCTGAAGAAAAGCGCAGAAGCCTACCTGGGCGAGACAGTCACGCAGGCTGTGATTACGGTTCCGGCGTACTTTAATGACGCACAGCGGCAGGCGACCAAAGACGCAGGCAAGATTGCGGGCCTCGACGTAAAGCGTATTGTGAACGAGCCGACTGCGGCCGCGCTGGCCTACGGGCTGGACAAGAAGAAGGACGAGACAATCGCCGTGTATGACTTTGGCGGCGGAACGTTCGACATTTCGATTCTGGAAGTGGGCGAAGGTGTTATCGAGGTCAAGTCTACGAATGGCGATACACACCTGGGCGGCGACAACCTCGATCAGCGAATCGTCGACTGGCTTATCGCCGAGTTTAAGCAGGAAGAAGGCCTCGATCTTAGCTCGAAAGGCAACGAGATGGCGCTGCAACGTCTGAAGGACGCGGCGGAGAAGGCCAAGATCGAGCTGTCGACGACCGTGGAAACCGAGATCAACCTGCCGTTTATCACGGCTGACGCCTCGGGGCCGAAGCACCTGGTGCGGAAGTTGACCCGCGCGAAGCTCGAGCAGATGGTTTCTGATCTGCTGGATCGATCGCTCGAACCCTGCAAGAAGGCAATGACCGATGCAGGCGTGACGGCGAAGGACATCGATGAAGTCGTTCTCGTCGGCGGCCAGACACGTATGCCGAAGATCCAGGAGATAGTGAAGCAATTATTCGGGAAGGAACCGCATCGTGGCGTGAATCCCGACGAGGTGGTTGCTATAGGCGCGGCTGTGCAGGCCGGCGTGCTCGCGGGTGAGGTAAAGGACCTGTTGCTGCTGGACGTGACTCCGCTGACACTGGCGATTGAAACGCTTGGCGGCGTGGCGACTCCAATGATTCCCCGGAACACGACGATTCCGACGAAGAAAACGGAGACGTTCTCGACCGCTGCGGACAGCCAGACAGAAGTCGAAGTGCACGTGCTGCAGGGTGAGCGCCCGATGGCTGGGCAGAACCGAACGTTGGGCAAGTTCAAGCTTGCCGGCATTCCGCCGGCGCCTCGCGGAATTCCGCAGATCGAGGTCACGTTCGACATCGATGCAAACGGAATCTTGAACGTGACTGCGAAGGACAACGCTACGGGCAAAGACACGCGCATTACCATCACATCGAGCTCGGGCCTTTCCAAGGAAGAGGTGGAGCGGATGGCGAAAGATGCCGATGCGCACGCGGCCGAGGACAAAGAGAAGCGCGAAGAGATCGAAGCGCGCAACGCGCTGGACGGGCTGGTCTACAACATTGACAAGATGTTGAAAGAGAGCGGCGACAAGGTGCAGGCTGCTGACAAGACCGAGGTCGAATCGGCTCTGGCGGACGCGCGGAAGGCTCTCGATGGCACCAATGCAGCGGATATGCGCGCGGCACACGAGACGCTGACGAAGGCGAGCCACAAGCTCGCAGAGGCGATGTACAAGGCCAATGCGGCTTCGCCGGGTGCGGCTGGTCAGGGCGCTCCTTCAGCGCAGGCGGATGGGGCACCGGGCGGCGAGCAGAAGAAAGACGAAGGCGTGATTGATGCTGAGTACGTCGACGTCGATGAGAAGAAGTAGGGACTAGCCGTCCAGGCGTACCGCCCTCCGGGCGCAGGTGTTAGACAAAGGGGTGGGCGCATTTTTGCCCACCCCGAATTGTATGAGGCTGACGCAGACTCGTTTGTCGGGTACTTTGAGAAAAGAAGAATATGGCCACTACCGCAAATAAGGATTATTACGGAATACTCGGCGTCAAGAAGACGGCTACCCCGGAAGAGATCCGCAAGGCCTTCCGCAAAGCCGCGCGCAAATATCATCCCGACGTCAATCCCAACGACAAGAAGGCCGAAGAAAAGTTCAAGGAGATCTCCGAAGCCAACGATGTGCTGAGCGACGAGAAGAAGCGCAAGGTATATGACCAGCTTGGCTTCTACTCCGACCAGATTGATCCCGCACAGGCGGAGGCATATGCGCGCCAGCAGCAGGGCGGCGGGGTTCCGGTGGATTTCGGCGGGTTCGATTTCTCCGGATTTCAGGGCGGCGGTGGTCACGCAGGCCCGAGTTCGGCCGGGTGGGGAAGCTTCAAGGATATTTTCTCCGGTATCTTCTCCGGTCAGCAGCAACAGCACCAGCCGCGCGGGCCACAGCCAGGCACGGATCTTGAATACCAGGCGACGATCGATTTCTGGTCGGCGATTCGCGGCGGCAATGCGCGGATTCAGGTTCACCGGCAGGAGACGTGTCCGACGTGCCATGGACAAGCGCATACTGGTGGGCCAATGACGTGCCCTGAATGCAACGGGACGGGCCAGGTGACGCAGATGGGCGGGCGGATGAAGTTCAATATTCCATGCCCACGCTGCGGAGGATCCGGGCGTGTGACGAGCGATTGCGCGACGTGCCATGGGCAGGGAACCGTTAGCCGGACGGAGACGGTGGAGTTTCGCATCAAGGGGGGAACGCGGGATGGGCAGCGGATCCGGCTGGGGGGTAAGGGCAACGCCGGAGTGAATGGCGGACCCGCAGGAGATTTATATGTGATCGTGCGGACGGGAACTCATCCTGTGTTCACACGCGTCGGGGACGATATTCAGGTTACGGTGCCGGTGACGGTGCCGGAGGCTTCTCTCGGGGCGAAGGTTGATGTGCCGACGATCGATGGCCGAGCGCAGCTTAAGATTCCGCCTGGCACCCAGAACGGGCAGAAGCTGAGATTGCGTGAACGCGGCGTGGAAAGCGCATCGCATCCCGGACAACGTGGGGACCAGATCGTGACAGTGCAGGTAATGGTTCCCGCGCTGAACGATGAGCGCAGCCGTGAGATCATGCGGGAGCTCGGGAAATTGAATCCGCAGGATCCAAGGGCGGCATTGTTCGAGAAGTCCGGCAGCTAAGAATAGTTAACAGGAATTGGGAATAGTGGAGCGCGGGTTATGACAGCGAAACGCAAATCGAAGGGTGCCTACATGATCTCGGCGGTGGCTGAGATGTATGAGATCCATCCGCAGACTCTGCGGCTCTACGAGCGCGAAGGATTGCTGAAGCCTTCGCGCACGGAAGGCAATACGCGACTCTATACGGATGAGGATCTGGAGCGGCTGGAGTTCATCCTGAACATGGCGCGCGATCTCGGCGTGAATATTGCGGGAATGGCCATCATTCTGCAGATGCGGGAGCGGATGGAGGAGATGAACCGGCAGATGCAGAGCTTCGTGGAGTATGTGCGGAGCGAGATGCTGACGCGGTTCCAGCAGGCTGCGCCGGGAACGACGGGCGCCATTGTGCCGCTACGGAAGCCAACGGTCGTTCAGAGGCCGAACGGCAACAAGCGCGACGCGTAAGCCGGAGCCCTTCCAATTCACCTGACCATTTTTGCCATTCTTCTGATCGTATTTGTAGCAACTTTGATTCGCTCGGCGTTTGGTTTTGGCGAAGCGCTGATCGCGGTACCTTTGCTGGCCTTCTTCATTCCCATGCAAGTTGCGGCACCGCTAGCAGTGCTTGTGTCTGTCACAATTGCGGCGGTTGTATTGGTGCAGGACTGGCGGCACATTCACCTGCAAAGTGCAGGATGGCTGGTTCTGTCGACGATGGTCGGGATTCCACTGGGACTGCTGTTGCTGACGCACGCTCCGGAACATGTCATGAAGGCGGGATTGGGCGGGTTGATCCTGCTGTTTGCACTCTTTTCTTTGACAGGAGGGGCGAGGATGCAACTGCGCCATGAAAGCCGAAGATGGATGCTGGCGTGCGGATTCATCGCCGGAATTCTAGGCGGCGCCTACGGGATGAACGGACCTCCCCTGGTGATTTATGGTTCTCTGCGCAAGTGGACGGCACAGCATTTTCGCGCCACGCTTCAGGCGTACTTTCTTCCAGCCAGCGTGCTGGGAATGGTGGGCTATCTGAGCGCGGGCATGTGGACCCCTGCTGTGACTCGCGATTATTTACTCTGCCTGCCGGTGATGCTGCCTGCTGTTTTTCTGGGAAGGGCGATCAATCACAGACTTTCTGCTGCTGCATTCTCGAGGTACATTTACCTTGGACTGGCGGGGATCGGGTTGGCGTTGTTGATGCAGTCGCTCGTGCATTTCGGTTGAGTGCCAGACAACTGATTGCTTTCATGAAGCGGAGAGAAATCGAGGCTTCGATACAATACCGTTAGTCTTCAGAAAAGGTAAACACGCCAGTGGAGTACATCAGATACGCATTGCTTGGGATTGCTCTGCTGGGCACGCTTACTTCAACGATCTTTCTCGGGTTGGTTGTGGTTGCGGCGATCCGCTTCAAGAGGCGGCCACCACTGAAAAGTAGCTCGGAATATCTGCCGCCAGTCAGTCTACTGAAACCCCTGCATGGAGCGGAGCCCGGACTTCGAGAGTATCTCGAGAGTTTCTTCGCGCTGGACTATCCGGAGTTTGAAATCCTGTTCTGCGCCCGCAGCGAATCGGATGCAGGCATCAAGGTGGCGCGCGAAGTTGCTGCAATGCATCCGCATGTGCCGGTACGCTTCCTGTTTTCAGGCGATCCGCCTTGGCCGAATGCGCGATGCTATTCGCTCTCAGTGATGGCGCCCGTTGCCGCTCATGAACTGCTGGTGGTTACAGACAGCGATGTGCGCGTGCGTCCGGAGTTTCTGCGCGAGGTGGTTGCGCCCTATGTGGACCAGATGACGGGCGCGTCCACATGCATGTATCGCGGCGATGCCACGGGGCTCGGTTTTTGGGGGTTGATGGAAGGCATGGGCATGAGCGTGGAGATGACGGCCGGAGTTGTCACCGCCGACATGCTCGAAGGGATGAAGTTCACGCTCGGGCCATGCATGAGTGTGCGGAGAGAGGCGCTGGAAAGCATCGGTGGATTTGAGCGGCTTGGCTACTACTACGCCGATGATTTCATGCTGGGGAACCTGGTTGCAGAGAAGGGCTGGAAGGTGTGGCTTTCGTCGCACACGATCGATCACTGCATTGTGAACGATGGGTTCTGGAGGAATTTTTCGCATCAATGGAGCTGGATGAAGTCGACGCGCTTCAGCCGGCCCGCGGGACATCTGGGGACTGGGCTGACGTTTGCGGTTCCGTTTGGAATCCTCGGTCTCGTTGCGGGAATCTGGATGGGGAATCCGTTGCTGGGTTGGTCGTTGTTTGCGTGGTCGTGGATCTCGCGATCGCTATTGAGTGTAGTTGCAGGCGGTTGGGTAGTGAGGGATCCAGCGGCAGTTCGGCTTTGCTGGCTGTATCCAGTGCGGGATCTAATGGGCGCGATTCTCTGGGCTTTGAGTTATACGAGCCGTGAAGTGGGCTGGCGTGATGATCGGTTCGTGCTGGAGAAGCGGGGGCTGATGCGAAGAATCAATACTGCGCACTGAGGTCCTTAGGTATTTTTGCTCCACTCATCATCAGGCAAATTCACAACGATGGGTTCGGAGGAACTGCGGACGACAACCCATCGGAAGGGCGCGACTTTGGACGGATTGATTTCGCGATGCGTGAGGCCTGCAGGCACGTGGAGGAAATCTCCGGCACGTACATTTGCAGAGTGTTCTCCGCGCTCACCCCACTGCACGATGGACTCGCCTTCAAGAACGTAAACGATTGTTTCCTGTGAGCCATGATGGTGGATGCCCGTCCGTGCTCCGGGTTCGACGAGGAATGTCCCGGCCCACAAGCCAGATGTGACGCCCGTTTCGTTGCAGATGGCAGCGTGGCGTTGCGAGCAGGAAGTCTGCGAAGTGCCCGCACTGAACTGGTCCGGGCGGATGACACTGATCGTTGCAGAATCGCTGTGGCTCATACGAAGTGGATGTTATCAAGATCGACTTGACCTGGCACCGGCGCTGAGTGGCTAGTTGAGCGGCCGGTCGGTCCAGAGTTCTTTGTCGGCAATAGAGCGGACGGGGTAAAGGCGGCCAGCGAGGAGTTGTTCGGCTTTGGCTTGGTACTGGTCCTGAGCGAAGAGCCATTTGCGCTCGCCGGTGCCCCACATCTTTGAGAGCTGGTCGTCGCTAAGGAAAATGTCTGGAGCGTCGGGATAGCATGAGCCCCAGACAAGGGATGATCCGGTGCCGTGCGGCGAACAGCGCGGCATGATGACGTAGGCTGGCTTACGAAAGAAATTATGCGTGTAGAAGATGACGGAGGATGCGTCGGACTGATCGTGATAGATGATCAACGAGTCTGATGGAGAGCCCTTGGCGAGAATGGCGTCGGCGAGTTGCTTTGAGCTCAGCATGGGATCGAAGCGCGCAAAGGCGATATGCGCGGCGATGAGAAAGGCCGACAAGGTGAGTGCGACGCTAATGGTCGCTGCAATGTGTTTGCCCCTGGCTCGGAGAATCCAGCCCAGAACAGGCCCTATGAGCAGCGAAACCGCGGCAATGAGCGCAGGCAGCCGCAGCGCCGCGAAGGATGGACCGGTAAGGTCGAAGAAGTGAGACATCGATAGGGTGTATCCGCCGACGTCGCGATGAGCGAGGAGCGTTCCGATATCGGAGACGTAGGGAAGGCTGCGCGACTGCCACAGACAAAAGGAGAGGATTGCGGCGATCAGGATTCCGACAACGGTGAAGAATGCCTGCGCGCCGCTGAGCCATTTTTGCGAGAGGAGTGGCTTCTGACCTTCGGGACCACGGCGTTCTTCGATACCGGCGAGTGTGGCGGCGAGAAGCATCAGCAGCGGCACCCACGCGGGGAAGGTGTAGTACTCCTGATTCGTCGAGATGGAGAAGAAGAGGAGCGTGAACCCGGCGAAGAGCGCGAGGAGCCAGGTGGAGCGGACGCGGAATTTGAGACGTTGAACGTGGCTGGCTACGTCCTCGCGGGCGGCGTGCTCGAGGTAGAAGTCGACGGTCTGGCCGGAATCCCGGCGCAGGTGCTGAAGCCAGTTGTGGCGCGAGCGCCAGGCGACAACGAGGAGTGCAGGTGCAAAGAGGCTCCAGGGAAAGAGCCAGACGAGATGCGCGAGCCAGTACACCAGAAACGGCATTTTGTTGTAGTCGTTGGGGAAGCGGCCGCCGATGAAGCGCATCAGGTGTTCGTTGATGAAGTAGAAGTACCAGAAGCCGTGAACGTTTCCGATGGTGGGGTGATTGCCGATGGGTTGGCCCTGATCGGGGTTGCGGATGCCGCAGAGGACGTGCCACGGGGCGGCAATCGCGAGAAAGAGGAGGATGCCGGTAATTGGTTTCAGCTCACGCCAGCGACGCCAGTGTCCGGTCAGGAGAAGGAATGGAATGGCGGCGGCGGCGAAGAAGACGGGCGCGATGAGTCCCTTGGTGAGTGTGGCGAGGGCGAGGGCTGCCCACATCAGATAAAAACGGCGGCTCGGTATCCCTCGTTCAAGCCCCGTCATGAAGGACCACAAAGCAAGGAGCAGCAGGAAACTGAGGAGGGCTTCAGGAATGGCGAAGCGCGTGAAGAGGAATGGCCCGACGGAGGTTAGGACGGCGAGCCCTGCGTAGAGGCCAGCTCGGGATCCCCACCCACGCGATGTCCACAGCCATGCGAGCCAGGCGAGACCCAGCAGTGCAAGTGTGTTGGGCAGGTGAGTGGCGAAGACGTTCTGGTGGAAGATTTTGTAGAGTCCGGCGGCAAGCCAGTAGGGCAGTGGAGGCTTTTCCAGGTAACGGATGCCATTCAGCTTCATGGTGACCCAGTCGTTGGATTCGGCCATATGCTGGGCGACCTGGGCATGGGAGGCGTCGACATCGTCGAGGAGCGGCGGGGTGAAGAGAGAGGCAAATTGGACAGCCAGGAAGACCGCAACGAACAGGACCCATGTCGCCAAGGTGGAGGGGACGGGCTGGGTCATTTGCGGAGCAATCCGAGGGGTCACTGTCATCTAAGCCTCTGAAAATCAAGGATAACAGCGGTGTGCGCGACCAATCTCATTCAACGGAATGATCGCCCGATACGTCCGGGAATGGGCGCGGGCAATAGAATGAAGCGCAGGTTAGTTTCGGATGAATCGAATGGGGCTACAGGGGAGTGAATCGCAGACGCTCCGAGACCGAATGGCGACATGGCGTGAGCTGGTTGAGCAATGCGGGCGGAAGCCGACGCGCAAGCGCGTGCATGTTCTTCGCGTGGTTACGCTCCGGATCCAGGCCGAAGTGGAATATGAAATGAATCAGCTGCCGCGCGCGAGCCATGAGGCGCAGGCGATGTTGCATTTTGAGAACGTGGCGGACAGGTTGCGCAACGCGCTGGGGCCGGTGCGCGAATTAGATGTGTGGATCGGCAAGCTGCGCAGGCTCCAGGATTCGCAGAGCGGGACTGTCGATTATCTGCCTCGATCGAGCCGTGAGACGATTCGCCAGATCGGGCGGATAGAAGAACGCCTGACAACAAAGCGGCAAAAGGCGGGCCTGAAGCTTGTTGCGGAAATTGAGAAGCGCCACCAGAACCTGATGATGGCGTCACGGGATGTGGAGAGGGCAACGGGCGAGCGGCGACACGATCTTGATGGGGAGCAGGCCTCATCGCTGTTGAATGAGTTTGCAAAGCTGGTGGGAGAGTTTCCGATTTTTGACGAGGAGAACCTGCATGATTTCCGAAAGAGGATCAAGAACATCCGATACCTGGCGGAGATTCACCGCGCCGATCCAACATGCGGACAGATTGCATCGCAGCTGAGAAAAGCGCAGTCAGCAATTGGCGAATGGCATGACTGGCAGGTACTGGCGCGGATTGCCAGCCGGGGGAAGCATTCCAAAGATGTGGAAGCTGGAGAACTACTCAACAGTGTTGCGGCTGAAGCTTATGAAGCGGCGGTTGGGGTTTGCCACAACATGGTGCGACGAATGGCTGATCTGGCGCAGAATCGGCACGCCGGGTCGCAGCATATGCGCAAGGCGCCGGTTCGTGGTGAGGACACGATGGGTGTATCGGCCAAGAAACTCGCCTGAGGTCTGAACGGCGGAGTACGAGCGGCGGGTTGTTGGGTGGTTCGAGAGTCACAAGCAGCGGTGAGTCGATTGGCTGGATACGCGTTCATCGGGGCACCGTTGGCTCGTCGTGTATCTTGACGGCAGAACCTGAATTCGATTCTTCGGAGTGAGTTTCGTCCCGAATGCCTACGTTTGCCGCCATCGATATCGGTTCCAATTCCTGCCGTCTCAAGATCGCCAAGGTTGTTTCACACCAGTTGCGCACGGTCCATGAAGACCGAGAGGTGACGCGGCTGGGCGCGAGTGTGTTTGCTTCGGGGTTGGTGTCACCGGAGGCGATGGCTGCTACGCTCCGTGCGTTGAAGCGCTTTCAGAGGGCGGTGCAGCAGCATGGGGCGGATCAGATCCGCGTCGTTGCGACATCGGCGATGCGGGATGCGCGCAATGGAGAGGCGTTTCAAGCCTGGGTGAAGGCCGAGACCGGCTGGAACATGGAGACGATTTCGGGCCTCGAAGAAGGCCGGCTGATCCATCACGGGTTGATGAGCGAGCCGGGCACCGGGGGAAAGCTGCTGCTGATCGATCTCGGAGGCGGGAGCTGCGAGATCACGTTATCGGAACACAAGCGTATCAAAGACACGATCAGTGTGCCGCTGGGAGCGGTACGGCTGACAGAGGAGTTCCTCCAGGTCGATCCAGCCTCGCCGGAGGATCTGGCGCGGATGAGGCGGTTGATTGCGCGGGAACTGCGGAGAGCGCAGCGGAGGATTCAGCCGGGCAGAGTGCAGGTGGTGATCGCAACCTCAGGCACGGCGGCGGCCCTGGCGGAGGCATGTGCGGCAGTCCTGGCGAAGTCGGGCAAGGAGATGAAGTCGGTTCGGAAGTCCATGCGGGATGGAGGTGCGGGGTTTGCGCCGACGCCACTGGTACGGAAACTTGCGGCGAAGCTCTCGCGTATGGGTCTGCCGGAGAGGGAGGCGGTTCCAGGGATCGGACCGCGGCGCGCCGAGATCATCACGGCTGGAGCACAGGTATTCGCAGAGCTGCTGGAGAGCTACAACCTGGCGGGATTTCGGTATTCGCCGTTGGGACTGCGCGATGGAATCCTGGCGCAGATGCTGGCGGCACAGGATCAGCGCGCGGCTGTGCATCGACAGTTCGAAATCGAACGATGGGAGTCGGTGGTGGCGACGGCGGAGCGCTACGGAGTCGATATGCGGCAGGCAGAACCTGTGCGAGGCCATGCGGTTCAACTGTATCGCGACCTGAGTTCACTACACCGATTACCGGAAGACTACGAGGTATATCTGGCCACAGCAGCGGTGTTACGGGACACCGGGAAGTTCATCAATCACCAGGGACACCATCGGCACACGCAGTACATTGTGTCGATGTCGGAGATGTACGGGTACACGCAGGTGCAGCGGACGATTGTGTCGGCGATTGCCCGATACCTTGGCAAGAGTCGCCCGCAGCCGAACGACCGGGCGTTGCGGAACATACCGCCTGAGGAGCACAAAAACGTACAGCGGGCGGTGGTACTACTTCGGCTCGCGGTGGCGCTGAACCAGGACCGCGCGAGCGATGTGCTGAAGGTAGTGGCGAAGGTATATCCGAAGCGTGTCTATCTCGAGGTTGAGCCTGGGCGGACGGGAGCGGAACTCGAATTGTGGTCGCTGAGGAAAGAGGCGGACTACTTCCGCGAGGTCTTTGACCGCGAACTCTTCGCGACGCTGGCGTAGATCCAGCGAGCCATGCGCGGGTCGACCAGCCATTGGAGCAGAGGCGGGTGCTTGTCCATATCGATGCGGGCGACAGTGGCCTTGCGCATGCGAACGCCGGCTCCGCCGTTCCCGGTGATGAGGCGACCGAGGAATTGGAAGAGATTGGGATTGTGTCCAACGAACAGGACGTCTTGCCGGTCGGCATACTTGTTGATCAGCTTCTGGAAATCGGCGTAGCCAGCGCTGAGGTCGAGAGCAGAACTGATTTCAACCTTGCCATCGTAGCCAAGCTCATTGCCAACAAACTGGGCTGTCTGCAGAGCGCGCTTGAGAGGGCTGGCGACGATGATGTCTGGTTGGACTTTGAGGGCGCCGAGGAGCCTGCCCATGAGCATGCACTGCTCTTTGCCTTCGGCGATGAGGCCACGTTTGGCATCGAGTTTTGCGCTCTCACGAGGAACACCGGCGTTGGCGTGACGCATCAAGTAGAGGTTCATGGTGGGGGATGGGCTTGTGCGGGCAGGTCGATCCTGCGAAGGCAGAGGGAATTTCCAGCCTGATTGCCACTTCCTTTTAATTCATTTTAACACAGCTTTAACAACCGGAGGCTCCTTGGAAGAAGTGGATGTACTTTAGTACGTAGGGCTTACGCGTCTCTGCCGAGAAGGGCACTCATGATCGATCTGCGACTGGGATTCAAGATCTATGACAACGACTGGTTCCTGAAATTCGGTTTAGGCCCTGAGCAGGCAGCGGATTTGCTTGCCTACATGGGTGCGACGTTTGTGATTGCGCAGAGCCGATTTTTGCCGATGCAGGATTCCGCTGTGGAGAGCCAGGTGCGGGAGGTTGAGGGGCGCTATCAGGAACTGGATGATGTTGCGTTTCGCAACGCTCTTCGCGAGCGGGGGATCGCGTATTTCGGGTGCCTGAATATCTGCTTCGACCCTAACTTTGCGGCTGCTCATCCAGAACTGGTTCCGATCGATCAGTTCGGAAGAAAAGAGGTGCAGCAGGACTGGTACATCGGGCTGCCGCCAGACCGGCAGGAGAATCTGGATCACAAGATCGCGATCCTGAAGCGATCCGTTTCGGCGCTCGATCCTGATGGAATTCATCTCGGGTTTGTGCGTTGGCCGGGCTTCTGGGAAATCTGGCTTTCCGATGTGGATCGCGCCGCGATGCCGGATTACTGTTACTCGCCTCAGACGCTGAGGAGGTTCTGCGAGGCGGCCAAAGTAGATTTGCCGTTGATCGATGCAACAGCGGCTGCTCGCATGATTACGGACCGCTACCGACGCGAGTGGCGGGAATGGAAATGCGGCGTGACCGTGACGGCGATCGGAGAAATCCGGCGTGCTGTTCAGACGAAGCGGCCGGAGACTGCGATTGCGATTAACACGCTGCCATTCTTCCGGTCGGACTTTGACGATGCCGTGGAGGAGGTTTTTGGGCAGGACATTGCGGGTCTTTCAGAGGTTGTGGATGTATTCGAGGTGATGTCGTACCACCAGATTTTGCGACGCGATGCAGGGTGGCCGGCGGCAGTGGGATGCGATATCAAGCAGAGGACGAAGCGGGACGTGATTTGCACATTGCAGGCGAAAGCTCTGTACCTCGAGGGTATGCACGCTGGGCGGGGGAGGAGTACGAAAATCTCGGCGGAAGAGCTTGGGCGGGCAGTCGACGCATTGGAGAAGAGCGTCGTAGACGGGATGTGCATTTTCACGTTCTCGCAACTGCTAGAGATCCGACAGACGGATGAGGGGCGGAAGATGGTGGACAGGGTAGCGCGATTTCGACGTAGCTAGCAGTCTTCTTTTCTATGGCATCGACGATCAGGTGAAGCAAGGGATGAAGTAAGGACTGAATTGTGTAAATATTCGCCTTTTATTCGCCCTATACTGCTGCTCATGGGCGGGGAGAGAGCTTCAACGGTTCGGCTGCGATTGGCGGGGAAGATCTGCGCGCAATGTGGCACCAGGTTGCACGATCCACCGCCCACGCCCGGCGAACGACTGTGTTCGAAATGCCAATCGCCCGGGATACGTCGGGTCTATATGTACTACATGTTCCGGCAGGATTGGATGTGCCAGTTCCTGGAAGAGGATCTGAAGACGCCGCTGCCGCGCCGACTGCACTTTAAGGATGCAGAGAAGATCCGGACGATCATAGACAAGGTGGGCAACTTCGCCAATCTGCAAGATCGGCAGGCGCTCGATTATGGGCTGGCAATCGGGCGTGGGGGAGTATGGCTCCAACTGACAGAAGAGCAGTATCGGAGGCTCAGATCGAGGGACGATTCAGTTCGCGGCGAATCGGGGAGTTGACACGTCAGATTGGATGCGCTTGACGAAGAAATTCAGAGATTCGGGTCGGACCGCCATAACTCGCTGACGAGCAGACCAGCGAGCCACCTGCGCCGATGCACGAGGGACCAGCCGGACTGCGATAGGGCAAGGCGATAGTTCGGGAGCTGACGGATGCCGAGGTTTGTGAGCAAGCCAAAGGCACGATAGAGAGCGGAGATCAGCGGTCGCGCAATCGCCTGTCCGTATAAGTTGGATGGAATCGCAAATTCGGAGATGACCCATGCGGCGTCCGGGCCGACGTGATTGCGAAGCCTGTAAGCCAGGTTTCTGACTTCAGCATCTGTCAGGCAATCGAGAAAGAAGTGTGTGGCAATCAGATCGTAGTCAGATCGCGGGGGACGGAATGTCCGAGCGTCCGCGATGTGGATGCGGACGCGATGCGCCGGTGTGCGGCTCGCGAGTTGGCGCAGCATGGACTCGCTGGCGTCGATGGTGTCGACCATGACGGCAGAATTCGCATGGAGCAGGCGCGCCGTGAAGCGGCCATCTCCATCGCCGAGGATGAGACCATTGCGACGCTCGCTCAACCGGGAGAGAAATGCGCAGCGGCAACGCTGGAGGAACGGACCGAAGGTGAGCCACTCCATCCAGCGGTAGACGCGGGCGATATTGTTGAAATCCGGCGCCGCGGAAGTTGCTGCATTTTCGTGCAGTTCGATTTCGGTGGCGAAATTTGTCATCGCGGCAGCACTCCGGGAATCAGCAGGAGAGCGGGCACCAGCAGGACAAGATCGGCGAGTGCGCGCAGCGTAACTGGAGCCAGGCGGTGACGGAACTGGTGCAATGCCAGGAGCAGGATTGCGCTCAAAGCAGCCGAACTGAGCAATGCCGATGTCGGCGCGAGCGGGGGCGGAAGGCAGATCGCGATGGCGAGACCAGCGACAGCGAATCCGATTATAGCTGCGGGAATGGTCCTGGAGGTTCGTGGCGACTCCCAACTCGAAATGGCAGCGCAATTGAGCCAGGCGAGGACGGCGAAAAAGGCCAGACTGAGAACAATGGGCCATGGAGATGCAGCAGGATGAAGGCGCGTGAGAGTGGGAGCGGCGCATCCGACGGCGAAAAGGATCCCGACGAGCATCTCTTTCGAACAGACCTGGCGGAGCCAGCGGGGGAGTCGAGTCGGCGCGTGCACTCCGGAGAAGTATGCAAGCGCGGCAATGGCGATGAGGGAGTTGTGTTGTTGCGCAGCCACGGGCATCAGTATGACGATGAGTGCGGCGGCTCCGGCTGCGGTGCAGGCTGCCAGCGCGAGGAAGGTTCGACGATGCCGCCAGTGGAAGTAGTGGCGCTCGCGCAAGACTGCAAGAGCGTTCGCACGAATAGCCTGACGCGCGTCAAGAAGCCGATCCAGAACGTAGACAGTCCAAGTACCGCCGGCTAGCAGGAAGATAATCCATGGTTGCAGATGAACCTGAACTGATCGCGCAATGGCGAGAGCCCACACAACTGCGACGGTAGGCGCATCCATGCTTGCGAGATGCCAGAATGTCAGAACCTGGCTGGCATGCCCCCACGCTGTGGAGCGATACGCGGTGTCAGATTGGCAGGCTAATTGGGAAGTGACGAGGGAGGAAGCCACAATTCCGATTTTAGAACCGGCATTCCGTAGAACTAGGACGCCACTTCCCAATCGGAGTCCTGGTGGACTTCAGCGCGGTCCGATTCAGAGGCTGCCTGAGCCAATGCCGAGGCCATTTCGCGCTCGAGATCAGCCACGCGGCGATCGAGAATTGCTCGGAGTTCCAGAACGGGCGGATCGTCCGGTTGAATGCCGGACGTTTGCTCAACGTTCTGCATGGTTGCGCGAAGTACCTCGATCAGGTTGGGGGTGTAGGACCGATTCATCAGTAATTAGGATTCAGAAAATGCGGGAGGGTTTTGCCCGAGTTCGGGCAGAACGTATCTACGATCTCACATGCTGAAAACTACGGGGTGCAACGGACCATTGGCCATACGAAGTGAGGCCGAAGACACGTTCCGGTAGGCAACGGTCTAGTCGTCGATTTCGTCGTCCTCGTAGAGGCAGCGATTTTCGAGCATGGCGATCCGCTTCCGCAGGGTGTGCTTGAATTCCAGCACGCCAGGGAGCTGCTGATCGAGACCGTCAGTCTCTTCCACGCACTCGATATTGGCCCGAAGCGTCTCAGCCAGATAGATTGTGGTGAACACTTGCATGATCGTATTCACAATGGTCCCACAATTCTGGTCTAACTGAGTGTTTTGGTTGGTGACATTCGTCACCCCCGTTACCCTCCTGCTCAAAATGAACACGGCTCGCTGCTGTTACAGAGGAAGGAGCTGTCGCCGGAGAAGGACAACTGGTTCGACGCCAGCGGCATGGGGAATCAAGTCAGAGTCAGAGATTGAAGGAACCCCGATGCTTATATCTCGCCGGGAGCCTGCGCAGATTCAGCCGCGAGGGAGTTGATCGCGCCTGTGATACATTTCTTCAAATCCATCACGGTCTTGCCCTCTTTGCCCGGGTAAATTGTGTGCTCTAGGAGATACAGGGTACTTTTAAGGATTTCTATAACGTTCAACGGAATTTCGTATGGCATAGCCTTTCACCATGTTGATTAATTTCGCGGCTACAGCTTAATCAGGATAGATGCGGAGGGAGTGGGGAGTGGTTTGCTGTGGATTCCAACGATAAAAAATCGCTCTTTACTCAGGAGTTACCGGGTGCTCTGAATGCGTTTTCTCAGCGCAGTCGTGGCACTGCGATGGCAGCGCAGGCAAAGAGTACGGATGTTGGAGAGATCGCATTCGCCGCCCCCGTGAATAACAGGCACGATGTGGTCAGCGTCCCAGAGGGATTTGCGCGAACGGGTGCGAAGTCCCCAGTGCTGGAGAAGCACCTCGCGGTTGGCGCCTCGTGCGAAACGGAGTTTCCTCGCGAGGGCCATCGTGTCGACGCCGCAACCGGCACAGATGCCGCGATCACGCTCAAAAACTTTTTCACGCAGGTATGCGGGCTGAGACCGCAACTTCCACTCGTGGACACAGAATTCTGAACAGAAGGTATATCGGCCGCGTGGAACTTCGAGCGAACACCAACGGCAGAAGCCGCGGCCGTTGGGTCCGCGGGGAACGGATTTGCGGTCGACCCAACCACCCTTCATTGCCCGCAGAGTGCTCACAGATCGTTTCTAAATTGAAGAGATCATTTTGAATGAATAGAAACGAGCTTCGAGTACAAAGATTGATACGCTTCCCTGGATGGGGCTAAGAGTGGCAGCGCAGGAATGATTGTAGGCATCAGAGTTCCCTGTGGGCCCCGCGTTGTCAATGGTCGTCGCAGAAGATTTGCTAAGACGGGGGACCGCGCCCGCACTTGTCGATTTAGCGATGCCCGAAGCCATGGTGGTGATGGCGCATCCTGACGACGAAACAATCGCGTTGGGCGCAAGGATGGATCGTTTTCTCAGAGCCCATTTTGTTCATGTGACAGACGGCGCTCCGCGTGACGAGCAAGACAGTCGTGCGCACGGCTTCAACAGTCTCGATGAGTATCGGGAAGCGAGAGCAAGAGAACTAGCCGGGATGTTCGAAGAGGCGGGATTGCACCAGGTGCGCAGAACGTCCTTGAATTTTCGGGACCAGGAAGCGAGCCTGAACCTTATTGAGATCACGCTCCAGATTGTGCAGCACATCGCGCATGATTTGCCGAAGATCGTCTTTACTCATCCCTACGAGGGAGGGCATCCGGATCACGATGCATGTTCATTTGCGGTTCATCACGCAGTGGAGCTGAATCGGGCTCGGGGTGGCGGAAGGCCGCTCATTCTTGAGGCGCCGTTCTATCACGCAGGGGTGGATGGATTCGAGTCGGGTACGTTTCTGAGGTGGGACGGAAGGATGCCTGAGATGTTTTATGAACTCTCTGACGCGGAGAAGGAACAAAAGCACAAATTGGTTTCCTGCTTTAAGACGCAAAGGGAGACACTCAACGGGTTTCACGATTCGACAGAGCGGTTTCGCATTGCACCGGTTTATGACTTTACCCGGCCACCTCACGGAGGGAAATTGCTTTATGAGCACTACCCGTGGGGAATGACATCAGAGAGATTCTCCCGACTTGCGCAACAAGCTGAAGCTGAGCTGGACGAGAGAGCGAGGGACGTGTGACGACGGTTCTGAGCATCGCATATCCGTTTGCTCCGGTGGGTCCGAACCTGGTGGGCGGTGCAGAACAAATCCTATGGGATCTCGACCAGGCACTGGTCGCAGCGGGAGACCGCTCGCTGGTGGTGGCGTGCGAAGGATCGAGGCCTGGGGGCAGGCTGTTTGCGGTGCCTCTGCCGGAGCACGAAACGCTGGATAAGGCTGATGGGGCATGGTGTCAGGAGGTGTTTCACGCAGCGGTGGATCGTGCGCTGGCATCGGAGCCTGTGGACGTTGTGCACGTGCACAGCATGGAACTTTATGGCTATGACTTCCCGCCAGAGATTCCGTTGCTGATAACCCTGCATCTACCGATCGAATGGTATGCGCGAGAGACGATCGGGAAATACATGGATCACGCGCAGTTTTGTTTCGTGTCGCAGAGTCAGCGGCGGACCGGCCTTGCAGCTTTCGGCGATGCACCAGTGATCGAGAACGGGGTCGAGATTCAGCCGTTTGACCGCGAAGGGAAGAAATCGGATTTTGCCATGGTGATGGGGCGCATCTGCCCAGAGAAAAACGCGCATAGTGCTCTCGAAGCGGGGACAAAGGCACACGTTCGAGTGATTATCGGCGGGCAGGTGTATCCGTACCGCACGCACCAGCAGTATTTCGAAGAGAAGATTGAGCCGCAACTGAAGGAGAAAGGTTCTCCTAGAGGGCATCAGTTTGCTGGACCGCTTACGCCTGAGCGCAGGCGACAGATGCTGGCGAAGGCGAAGTGTCTTCTCCATCCCACGCTCGCGCCGGAGACGAGTTCGCTTGTCGCTATGGAAGCACTGGCGGCGGGAACGCCGGTCATCGCGTACAGATCAGGAGCGCTGCCGGAGATTGTGGAGGACGGCGTGACGGGATTCCTGGTGAATGATGTTGATGAGATGGTGGAAGCGATCGGGAAGGTGGACGCGATTTCTCCTGCGGCGTGCCGTGAAGCCGCAGAAAGGCGATTCTCAAAAGAACGGATGATCGAGCGGTATTTCGATCTCTATCGCACAATTCTCCAGGAAGGACCCCGGTGTGGTGCTGCAGCCATCAGTTGAATATCGACTTCTCCGGACTACGGAAGAACTGAGCAGTTTCGTCCCCGCCTGGCGGCGTTTATGGGAACGCGATCAGCAGGCTATGCCGTTTCAAAGCCCTGAATGGCTGCTGCCCTGGTGGCGTCAGTTTGGAAATGATGAATTGAGCGCAGTTGTGATCGAACGTAAAGGCGAAGCGATTGGCTTTCTGCCGTTCTACGTTTACCGGGCCAGCACGAAACGGCAGGGGCAGCTACTTCCCCTGGGGGTCGGAACTACAGACTACCTGGACGGTGTGTTTGCACCGGAATGTTTGATCGAGCAAATCAGGGGTTCAATCGAGGAGCTGCGGGGCAGCGTAAAGCATGATGTGTTTTGCGCGACGCAGCTATCGGAACATTCGAGGCTGCTGGAGGCGATGAGAGGCGCAGAGAGCAGAGGTCAGGGATCAGTCTCTTCTGACCGAGCCGCTTCTATATCGCAGTCGGAGGGGTGTTCGCGCATGGCGGCCGTGATGATGGCTGAGCTGCCTCAGAAGATCAGGCGAAACGCGATGTACTACCGGAACCGCGCGCAGCGATGCGGAAGACTGGAATTGGTGCAGGCCGTCGAGTCGAATTGGGAGGAGTTTTTCGAGGAGTTGCGACGGCTGCACGCATTGCGATGGCAGACGCGCGGTGAGGGAGGGGTGCTCGCGGATGAGTGCGTGGTGCGGTGGCATTGCGAGGCAATGCCATTGCTGCTGCGAGCGGGCTTGCTGCGATTGATGGCTTTGAAGCTGGATGATCAGGTGATCGCTGTGCTGCATTCACTCATCGATCCGGCAAGGGAGCGTAGAACACAGTATTTTTACATCACCGCTTATTCGCCTGAGCATGCGGATCTGCGGCCGGGAACGCTGTTGATTGCTTATGCAGTGGAGCGCGCGGCGCAGGAAGGCGTGGCGATCATCGACATGCTGCGCGGAGATGAGGGCTACAAGCAGATATGGCACATGGAGAAAGTCCCCACTTTCTCCGTGACGCTTCGTGCCGCTACGCGAGCAGCGGAGCACGGAGAGGAGGAGAACGCAGCTTAAGGCGAAGGCGTTCAGTTGTCGGCGTTCTGCACTTCCACTGCGCCGTTCTTCAGAGCCCATTCCCGGAAACCGTTCGGAGCATTCCTCACGCCGGCGATATTGGCAGACTTTATTGCCGCGATGCGCTGCCATGCCACTCGCTGTAGATTTGCATTCCGCAGATCGGCGGAAGAGAGATCGGCATTGTCGAGTTTTGCGCCGGTGAGATCAGTGGCAACCAGGTCGGAGTCAGCCAGGCTTGCGTTTCCGAAATCTGCATCTTGAAGATCACTGCCTCTGAAATTTGCGGACTGAAGATTGGCGAAGGTGAGGTCGGCTTGGCGGAGAGCGCTGCCGCGAAGATCGGCGGAACTAAGGTCCGCCCGGAGCAGGTTGGCGCGTTCAAGATGAATGCCTTGAAGAAATGCAGATGAGGCATTGACGCCGACGAGAGGAACTTTATCCGCGTTCAGCTCCTGCAATGCTTCAATGCGCCCGCCGCTTCCGCCTTTTCCCTGAGCTGTGTTGATCACCTGCCATGCCTGGTAATGGCGTTGTTTCACGCGGTCGCCTGATTCGCTGAAGTAGAAGATCACGCCGATGAGTACGGAGAGACTGCCGAGGTACTCCAGCACCTCGAGGAAGCTCCAGCGACTCAACGCGAATGCGATCCACTCGAAAAACCATTCGACGCGCCGGATGGGGAGCATCCAGCGACGCTTCACTCTGCGTTCGATGACCTGCCATTCAGGCGGGCGACGGCTGATTTTGCGCACGATCATTCGGCCTCTCCAGACCGCGCGCTATCCACTGGAGCCTGTCACGCGCTGGAAATGAGAGTGTTCCTGTTGCGCAAAAGATACGCCAAGTGAGAGATGAAGTGAACTTTGAAGCCTGCTATTTCTCCCCTCGACCAGCGTGGGGCCGGTCACTGCCCCGGACGACATCGGTGTCTTTTGTCGAAGTCGATTCACTTTCGTCCTGATCAGAGGCCGGCTTTTCCGGAGCGTGCTGTTTATTCGGGGCGGGCTCCGGTGGAATTTTCATGTCGTAGTGCAGGGGATCGGGCGGCTGTTCCGGCATTGCAGTTCTCCTCGGAGAGTTGGATGCACCAGGTCGGAATCGTCACTTTGAAGACTTGGCTTTCTCAAGTCCCTGGCGCCGGTGAAATGCTTTCCTAACACGGGAACAGCTTGGCAGGAGCACGTTGTACGGCCTCAGGCCCTCGGTGCAGTATCAGGAATGTCCCCGATTCGTTTGTCGGCTATCCCCCCGGTCTGTACGGACGAGTCCCTACCCCCTCCCCCCCTTTTTTGGGTAAATATCCTACTTTCATGGGTTTGTAGCGGCGGCTCAATGCAGATATCTCTCCCCATTGGAGTTAGCCGAATGAATATGCAAATAAAGGGAGTTAGCGCGAGGCAGGGACGAAGGCGCATCGAGCAGGATCGAGAGAACAAGGGGACAACTGTCGCGGGACGAACGATCTCGGGATGCAGACTTTCACGGGCGTGGTTCCTCTCGAGCGAGATTTGGAACTGTCAACTTCATTGTGACTGGAAGTGAGAATCAGACTGCAATCCGGCGGAAGGTTTTTGGAGATTGGAATGAATGGTTTAGCGGACGGGCTTGGGACGCCGGTGTTGACAAGTGCTTCAGGTGAACCCCTTCAGTGAGGACAGTTGCGATTTATCGCGTCTGCGATTGTTTTGGGACTGCCATAGGGCAGATTAAGAAGTATGGCCGATGTCGGCTCGTTTTTTCCAACGTTTTAGTCGGCTGCGTGAGCGGGCTGGGCGGTCTTTTTGAGGGATCTCGCGCGCTTTGGCGCAGGCATAAGCTCTTTCACCCTGGGAATTGCGGTTATATCTGCCTTGCCTTCGGCGAGCTTCATCAAGAAGTCCTGCGCAGAGAACGATGGACCATCCTTCGAGGCCGACGCTCGGCGGTAGGTGCCGTCGGGCTGCTGAAGGCGTGCCTTTACTGTGTCGGCAAGGTAGGAGGGAAGGATCTCATCGTGAATGCGAGCCTTCACAGCGGGGTCTCTCACGGGGAAGACAACCTCGCAGCGCTCAAAGAGATTGCGCGGCATCCAGTCGGCTGACCCGAGGTAGATCTCGTTGTCGCCGCCATTCGCAAAGTGGAAAATGCGGGAGTGCTCGAGGAAGCGTCCCACGATGGAGCGGACCCGGATGTTGCTGGAGAGCCCTTTTACACCCGGACGAAGTATGGAAAGGCCGCGGATGATGAGATCGACTTCGACGCCCGCGTTCGATGCGGCGTAGAGAGCTTCGATGACGCTTGGCTCAAGGAGCGCGTTCATTTTGGCGACGATGTGCGCAGGGCGACCGGCGCCCGCGTGTTCCATTTCGCGGCGGATCAGGCGCAGAAAGCTTTCTGCCATGGTGAGGGGTGCGACCAGCAGCGGGCTGTAGTCATCGATTTCAGCGTGCGCCGTCAGGTAGTTGAAGACCATGTGCACGCGCTCGGTTATCTGGGGATCGCAGGTGAGCAGGCTGAGGTCGGTGTAGAAGCGCGCTGTGATGGGGTTGTAATTGCCAGTGCCAAGGTGGCAGTAGCGCCTCGTGACTCCGTCTTCATCGCGGCGTACGAGCAGGGCAAGTTTGCAGTGGGTCTTGAGGCCTACGACACCGTGGAAGACCTGGACGCCGGCGTCTTCCATGCTGCGCGCCCAGCGGATGTTGGATGCTTCATCGAAGCGGGCCATGAGCTCGACGACGAGAGTGGCTTCCTTGGTGGCGGCGGCTTCGATCAGAGCTGAGAAGACGGGCGAGTCCTGGCTGGTGCGGTAGAGCGTCTGCTTCATGCTTACGACAGCAGGATCTTCCGCGCCCTGCTGAATGAAGTCGACGACGGCCTCGTAGGAGTCGTAGGGGTGATGAAGCAGGATGTCGTGCTGGCGCAACTCGTCAAAGACGTTGGTTGATTTTCGGCTGAGGTGGAGTGCGTGTGGTGTAAAGGGCGGGTACTTCAGGTCCGGCCGATTGATGTCACTGTAGAAGAACATCACTCGCGAGAGGTTAACCGGGCCATCACCACGGAAGACCTGATCCTCGTCGAGTTCGAAGTTGATGCGGAGACGCTCAACGATTTCGGAATCGGCTCCGGCCTCGATCTCCAGGCGAACGGAATCGCCCTTACGACGATTGGTCAATTCGACTCGGACGGTTTCGAGGAGCGAACGCGCTTCTTCCTCTTCGATGTAAAGGTTTGAATTTCGAGTGACGCGGAAGGCCACTCTGGATTGAACTTCATAACCGCGGTACATGCCGCCGAGATTCTGGGCGATCAGGTCCTGCAGGAGGAGGTAATCGAACTTACCGTCTTCGGCTGGGAGACGAACGAATCGCGGAAGTGCGCGCGGAACGGTGACGACGCCGAGAACAACCGGGCCAGAGGTTTTGCGCTTGCGGCGAAGGAGCAGCGCAAGACACAGCGCCTTGTTCAAGACGCGCGGGAAGGGGTGCGCGGGATCGATGGCGATGGGGGTAAGAAGAGGATCGACATCGCGCTGGAAGTAGGTCTGGGCGTAGGCGCGCTGATCGGAATCAAGTTCGTTCCATTCGAGCAACCGGATGCCCTGTTTCCGGAGTTCGGGTAGAAGGAGGTCGTTCCAGCAGCGGTATTGGGCTTCGACGAAGACGTGAATTTCAGCCGTGAGCGCGGCGAGGGATTCATCCGGGCGGAGACCGTCGTAGCCGGGTTCACGATAGCCATCCTCGATGCGCTGCATGAGGCTGGCCTGGCGGATTTCGACGTACTCATCGAGATTAGAACCGGTGATGGCGAGAAACTTGACTCTCTCCAGAAGAGGATTGGTCGAGTCTTCAGCTTCTTCGAGGACGCGGCGATTGAACTGCATCCATGAATGGTCGCGTCCGGTAAAAAGCTTTTGTTTCTGCTTCGTTCGAGCCATGGGTTCGATACAGACCGTGTTGGAAAGTCTACAGCGTTTTGCCGGTGATGAGGAATCCGAAGCTGAGATTGTAACTGCTCGTCATGCTTACAGATGATGGAAGAAATCAGGTTAATGGAATGCAAAAAACGGTCTGAATTCGACCTAGGCAAAGATTGACCTGCGACGGGGGACGGGTGGAGGATAAAGACTCTGTATAGTCTGCGTTCTCCCCAGGCGAGGTGCTCATTCTATGTCTCATGATTCGGACCCCAAGGATGTTCTGATTCCACAGCAGCCAGTTCCGGCGGGCGCTGAAGAGTTCTCGCGGAAAGTGCAGGGGTTACTGGATGGCCATCCGAAGGACGAGGCGATCGTTTCAAACGCGTTAGGCGGGGTGGATGCGCTTCTCGACGTGATCGCTGCCGGTCTGTACAGTATGGCTTCAATGCTGGTCGGGGAGGGCGAGGACAGCATTGAACTGGTGGAGACGGCGGTCGCGCGCACGGATCTTTCGGCGTGCAGCAACGCCGATGAGGCCCGGAAAAGCAGCCGGAAGGCACTTTGTAGTGCGGCGATTGAGCAGATTTCGGAACGCAAGCCGGGAAGCCTGGCAGCTCCGGAGTGGCTGGAACACGCGGCTACATGCATCGAGGATGACGATCTGGAGTCTGCCGGTATTTCAAGGGCTGAGCTGGAGAGCATGCTGGCGGGACCGAACCGCGAGAACGTGAAGAACTGGATCGAAGGACTGCCGACTCAGACAAGAGTCATCTTCGTACTGCGGGCGGTGGCAGGGTTCAACGCGACCGAAACGGCAGAGATTCTGGTCGATCATGGCGGCAAGGGTGCCGAGCGGTGGAACGCGGATGCAGTGCGAGAGATCTTCCGGCAGGGATTGTGCTCGCTGGCATCGCAGTTGATTCACGCAGTGAAGTGAGGACCGGGGACAAGGGACCAAGATGGTTTTCGGGACGCTTGCGTCGACGAGCGTGATTTGAATCACTTCATTGTGGCGGTAGATGATCGGGTCCCCGAGGCATTCTTCGAGTTCACCATTCTTTGTTCGATACACTGGAGATAAAGAACCTGCGGGCCCGGGGCGGGCATCTACTCAAGTGCAAACAAATCTCCGGCGGATTTTTGAAGGCCAGGATTTCAAGGATCGATGTCCTCAGACTGTAGGAAGTACCCTAAACAACTTTTTTGGTGTGCGGCGCCCGCGGTAATGCTTGGAGCAATGGCGTCGGGGACGCTGATTGCACAGCAGTTACCGACGTCAATACCAGGGCAATCTGCTGGTCCGACCGCCGGGAGCTATCAGGGAAGCGTGACGGCGGGTCAGGCGACTCCGCAGACGCTCGATCTTTCGCTGGACGATTCAATTCAGCGGGGCGTGAAGAACAATCTTGGGGCGATTCTAAGCGGAACGCAGACGGCCTCGGCCAAAGCACAGAGGTTGAGCCAGCTTCAGCCGTTGTTGCCGGACGTGGAGTTCAATGCGCGTGAGGCACTACAACAAGTCGATCTCGCTGCTCAGGGACTGCGAATTCCGGGAATCCCGACAATTATTGGACCGTTCGGCTACACGGATCTGCGTGCATCGTTGAGTTGGTCTCTTCTGGATCTGAAAGCTTTGCATTCATACATGGCCGCGAAGCATCAGTTCAGGGCGGCGCAACTGTCCGAGCAGGATGCCCGGGACATGGTTGTGCTGACGGTGGGGAACGCTTACATGCTGGTTCTCGCCGATCAAGGGCTCGTGGATAGTTTCCATGCCCAAGTGGCGACATCGAAAATTTCACTGGATCAGGCCAATGCCAATCACGATGCGGGAACAGCGCCGAAACTTGATGTGCTGCGCGCGCAGGTGGACTACCAGTCGTTGCAGCAGCAATTGATCGTGGCCCAGAACAGCTTCGAGAAGGACAAACTGGCGCTTGCACGGGTTATTGGTCTGCCTCTCGATCAGAAGTTCAATCTCTCGGACAAGTCTCCCTACGCGGTTTTCGATCACTTGGATATCGATGCAACCATCAAGCAGGCCCACGCAAATCGCAAGGATCTGGCCGCAATGGTTGAGCAGACGAAGGCGGCGGAGGAGCAGCGCAAGGGTGCGACGGCGGACCGTTATCCGACGGTCAAAGTTGATGCGGACTATGGCGATATTGGTGTGAATGTTCGGCATTCACACGGTACGGGCGATGCGCAGGGCACATTGAGTGTGCCGGTTTTCAAAGAGTTCGAGCTCCGTGGCGAAGCTCAGGTTGCGCAGTCGCAACTGGATACGCAGAAGGCGCAGTTGAGCGATTTGAACGCCCAGGTGGATGCGGACATTCGCGATGCGCTGCTGGATATCGACGCCGCGCAGAAGCAGGTAGAAGTTTCGCGATCGAACGTGGAATTGGCGACCGAGGCGTTGAGCGAAGCGCAGCAGCGCTACGTGAACGGCGTGAGCGACAACCTTGCAGTAAGCCAGGCCGAGCAGTCGGTAGCGCAGGCAAACAATCAATATGTATCCAGCCTCTATCGCGACAACGTAGCCAAGCTAAGCCTGGCACGTGCGCTTGGAGCGGGGCAGGATTACAAGAAATACCTTGGAGGGAAGTAGACGTGGCGGAAACAACGACAGTGCAGGCGCCGCGCGATGAGAGCACAGAGGTGGCGCAGCCCCCTACTCGCCGCAGAGGAATCATCATCGTAGCGGTAGTGATTCTGGTGCTGGTCGCGCTTGGATTCTGGTGGCATTCCACCTATTACGAAGATACGGACGACGCGCAGATCAATGGGCATCTGATCCAGATCAGCTCGCGCATCAACGGCCAGGTGGCCAAGGTCAACGTGGACGAGAATCAGCAGGTGAACAAGGGCGACTTGATTGCCGAACTGGATCCCAGGGATTATCAGGTTGCGGTCGAGAATGCAAAGGCGGCCCTTGCAAGTGCGGAAGCTGCAGCTGCCGCGGCCAAGGTCAATGTGCCAATCACCAGCATCAACACCGGTAGCAACCTGGCTTCGGCCGGGTCAGATGTGACGGCGGCGAGCGCGGGAATCTCGCAGGCGCAATCGCAACTGGCTGCTGCCCACGCGAAGGTGGTTCAAGCTGAGGCTAACAATGCCAAGGCGCAAGCGGACCTGCAGCGCTACAAACCGCTTGTTGAAAAGGACGTAATCAGCAAGCAGCAGTACGATGCTGCGGTTGCCTCGGCGGACGCGGCCAAGGCGTCTGTCGATGATGCGCATGCGAATGAGCGGGCAGCGGGAGACGCCGTAAGGGTTGCAAGCGAGAAGGCATCTCAGGCGCAAGCGCAGTTCAAATATGCGCAGACTGGTCCGCAGCAGGTCGCGGCCCAGTATGCACGTTACAGGCAGGCTGAAGCCGAGGTGCAAAAGGCACAGGCGCAGCTCGACCAGGCGAATCTGAACCTGAGTTACACCAAGATTGTTGCTCCGGCAGCCGGCATCGTGACGCGCAAGAGCGTCGAGATCAACCAGAACGTGTCGACGGGACAGAACATGCTGACGCTGGTTTCGCTCGAAGATCTCTGGGTTACGGCGAACTTCAAAGAGACGCAATTGAAACACATGTCGGCGAAGCAGGCGGTGGAGATCAGCGTGGACGCCACGGGGAAAAAATATGATGCGCACGTGACGCAGATCGGTGGCGCGACTGGTTCGGTGCTATCGCTCTTCCCGCCAGAGAATGCGACGGGCAACTACGTAAAGGTAGTGCAGCGCGTTCCGGTGCGTATCGACTTCGACGATCTGAATAAGGAAGACGCGAACCATGCGCTACGACCGGGATTGTCGGTTGAGCCGAAGGTGAGAGTGAAGTAACGCAGCCAGGCTTGCCAGTATTCAGTTGTCAGTTCTGCACCAGCTCTTCGAGACACTCGGAGAGCTGGTTTTGTTTTGCCCCCGTTCTTAGCTTGGAGCGTCGCCTCTCAGGCCGGGAAAAAGCATTAGAGTGGATGGGACGACGATGAAAGACGCGATTCAGGTATCGAAGGAAAATTATCTCAAGGCCGTTCTTGAAGCGGAGGCTGAGGGGCACCAGGTGATCCCGGCTACGCTGGCGCACTGGCTTGAGGTGTCGGCGCCCGCGGTGACGATGGCGTTGAAGCGACTGCGCCGGGACGGGTACGTGGAAATGAGTGATGACGGGATTGTCCGGCTGACCCAGGCAGGGCGAGAGACGGCTTATCGGACGGCTCTGCGACACCACCTTATCGAGCGAATGCTGAAAGAGATCTTCGGGATGGAGTGGTACGAGATACACGATGAGGCGGAGCGGCTGGAACATGCAGTGTCTCCCGCCTTTGAGGCAAAACTGAAGGAGAAACTGGGGGAAGGCGGCGCGTGCCCGCATGGGAATGCGGTGCTTCCGGAGCAGCCCGCGGAGCGAAAGAAGCGCGGAGAGGTGCGACTTTCCGAGGCGAAGGCGGGTGAACGCTACCGGGTCAGCAGCCTGCAGGAACGAGACTCCCAACTGCTGTTATTTCTGCATCGTATGGGAATTGGGCCGGACAAGAGCATTCGAGTGGTGAGCCAAAATTATGATCAAACCGTTTCGATTGAGTTGTCTACGGGTAAATCGATTTTAGGGAGGCCGGCAGCAGAGGCGGTTTGGCTGAGGCTGGAGTGAGCTAGGTAATTAGCAATAATATTTTTATGTTAACTATGATTAACTTATGGCATACTCGAGTTGAGTAGTGTCGGCTGTCCCCTCTTTTTCCTAGATGGCTACCAAAATCACAAACCCGGTTGGACTCCACGAGCCCTCCTTACCTGAAGTGCACGCGAGTGTACGGATATCGCAATCGCGCGTGTACTGGAGACGGCTGCTGGGATTTATCGGTCCAGGGTTCCTGATTGCGGTGGGGTACATGGACCCCGGGAACTGGGCAACGGACATTGCGGGCGGCTCGCGATTCGGGTACACGCTGCTGTTCGTGGTTATGCTGTCGAACCTGATGGCGATCCTGCTGCAGAGCCTGGCGCTCAAACTGGGCGTCGCGACGGAACGCGATCTGGCGCAACTGTGCCACGAGAGCTTCGGGAAAAGAGCGAGCTTCTTTCTTTGGGTGGGAGCGGAGATTGCGATTGCGGCGTGCGATCTGGCTGAGGTGATTGGATCGGCGATCGCACTACAACTGCTGTTTCATATTCCGCTGTTCTACGGCGTGCTGATTACGGGCGTTGATGTGCTGGTAATTTTGCTGCTGCAGAGATTCGGATTCCGGTACGTCGAGGCGCTGGTGATTGTGCTGATCGGGACGATTCTGGCGATGTTCGGTGTACAGGTTTTTCTTTCGCGGCCGGAGCACCTGATCGCGCTGAGAAGCCTGGTCATTCCGTCCTCGCAGATCATTACCAACCCGGCGATGTTGTATATCGCGATTGGAATTCTGGGTGCGACGGTAATGCCGCACAACCTCTATCTGCATTCATCGATCGTGCAGAGCCGAAAGTACAAGCGCACGGCGGAAGGGAAGCGTGAAGCGATCCACATGGCGAATGTGGATTCGGCGATGGCGCTGACGCTCGCACTGTTTGTGAACGCAGGAATCCTGATCGTGGCGGCTGCGGTGTTTCATCGCAGCGGGCACTTTGAGGTCGCGGCAATTGAAGATGCATACAAGATGCTGAGTCCGCTGGTAGGCGCGGGCTTCGCGAGTACGCTGTTTGCGATTGCGCTGCTTGCATCGGGGCAGAATTCATCAATCACGGGAACCCTTGCAGGGCAGATCGTGATGGAGGGATTCATTCACCTGAAGGTATCGCCGTGGCTGCGCCGGCTGATTACGCGCGGGCTGGCGATCATCCCAACGATCATCGTCGTGTGGTTCAACGGTGAACGCGGGACGGAGAAGCTGCTGATCCTGAGCCAGGTGATACTGTCGCTGCAACTGAGTTTCGCGGTGATCCCGCTGGTGATGTTTACAGGCAATCGCGCGAAGATGGGCGAGTTTGTGAACGCGATGTGGCTGAAAACGCTGGCCTGGAGCACGGCTGTACTGATTGCGTGCGCGAATGCATGGCTGCTAGTGCAGACGGCCATCGGCTGATATCTGCTGACCTTACAGGGCGGCGGATTTGTGGAAAGTCGTTATGTACTGAACGGCGACGATATTATTGTTTCTCTCGGAGCCGGTGCTCGCGTGACGAAGCTCGTAGCCGAATTTCAGTAGTTGGAAACGATTCGGGCGGTAGGAACCGGTGGTCTCGACGATGTTGGTCCTGCCTGTCACGTTGATGCTTGTCAGCGAATAGCGGCCGGCGATGGACCATCGAGGGCTCAGGACCTGGCGGAGCTCAGCGTAGCCCGCCGAATCGCGGAAATCCGGAAACAGCGTATAGGACATCACTAATCGCTGAACTTCCAAGTAAGCAGAGGTGTGGCGATGAGCCCAGTTGGCGTCGACTCCGATGGCGTGTGCGGGTAGCGTGCTGGGCTTCGCTTCGCCAGGGTAATAGTAGGCGTATTTCCTATCGAGGTATGGTCCACGATAGCCTGAGACGCCGATGCGAAATCCCTGGTGGACCGTGTAGCCCGCGCCAGCTGTCCAGTTGCCGTATTGGTCATGCGCGAAGATGCTGCGAGGATTTGCGGGCGAGGAGTTTGCGAATTGAAGGCGGCCGTCCCACTTGCCGCGGGTGGCGTCGACCTGAGCAGCGGCCACGGCGAGGAACGAGACGGGCGCATAGTAGTAGCCGTATTGCGGCGGCAGATCGATGAGCGCGTTATCGGCATCGTCGTAACGCAACAGAAACGAACCGAATGCTGAAGACATTTCCCCGCCGCGAACGAGCAACGATCCGCGACGCGAGACGCGCGAGTAGTTCAGCGTGGATTGCAAAACGGAGCCCTTTGCGCCGTATCCTTCGGTGGAAAGGTTGGAAGTGTAGTAAGGGCGTGTGACGAGTTGAACGGCGCCGGTTGCAAACCAGTGCTCGCTGAATTTGAGCGTGGGGTACGCGATGGTGCGAGAGCCGGCGATAACGGGCGAGCCCGAGCGGGGTTCAGCTGTGAGCTGGTTCGAACCCATCAGTTGGGCGGTCAGGGTGGCGCGAAGGTCGATGCCCGAGTTCGCCTCCTGCCCGCGCAGATAAGTTGGTGCGAGGACGAGCAGGAGAAACCCGAGATGGCGAACGGTCTTCATCCGACTGCGACCTGGTCGAGCTCCTCGAGTTCCATTTCCGATTTAGCGGGAGCAGAGTGTCCCGTGAGGACTTCGCGCGGAAGCATCAGGAATGTGGCGACGATTTCGGGATCGAACTGGATTCCAGCATTATCGACGAGGATTGAGAGCGCCTTTTCGTGGGTCATGCCCTGGCGGTAAGAACGGTCGGTGGTCATCGCGTCATACGCGTCCGCGACGTGAATAATCCGCGGGTCGATAGGAGTCTCCGTCTTGCGCTGGCCGTGCGGATAGCCGGTCCCGTTCCAGTTCTCATGATGCAGTTCAACAGCGGGCAGATATTCAGCGAAGCCGTGCACGCCTTCGAGGATTCTGCGGCCAATCACCGGATGTTGCTTTACCTGGTCAAATTCTTCGTCAGTGAGACGTCCGGGTTTTTGAAGCACACTATCGGAAACACCGATCTTGCCGATGTCGTGCAGAAGGGCGCCGATTCGGATGCGCTCCACTTCCTGGTCTGGTAGTTGCATCGCGGTTGCAAGAGCGCACGAAAGCTCGCTGACGCGACGGCTGTGCCCGGCGGTGTATTGATCGCGGGCATCAAGAGCGCTGGCAAGGGATCCGACGAACTCGAGATACGCAGATGAGAGGCGCTCGCCGGCCGCGTGCACCGAGACGGCAGCCTCGTTATAGATCTGCGCAAGTTCCTGAATCTCAACGATGGATGAGCGCTGTGACTCGATTTCGCCGAGACGGCCGGTGTTGACAGCCTTGCGTAAATGCGAAACGACCGTGGCGATGGGATTGACTATGGAAGTGGAGGAGCCAAGGCTGCAGAGCAAGGCAACAAGTACGCTGGCGAATGCGAGTTGAAGAAACAGCTTGTGCAATTTCGCCTGAATCGGGCGTGTCGCCTGGTCGATGTTGTCGAGGCTGAGCAGGGTATAACCGTTGCCGTAGGACTCCATCGGCAGAGAAATCCAGTTTGTTCCGTTCAGATGCAGATCGCACTCGGTATGGGTTTTGCATGCTGCGAGCGCGGTCTGAAGATCGCGTGCTGGAACCGAAGGGATATTCGACTGAATGACGGTGCCGTTGCGGACGAGTACGACGAGAGTTGTGAGATCGGAGAAGTCGAAGAACTCCCCAACAGTGAGCGATCCGATGTTTTCGTTGTTGACGTCAACCGGAACTGAGGCGACCTGGAATATCCGGCCGTCAAGCAGCAGGAACCCAGAGCGGTTGCGATCGAGGTTGGACAGGTTCAGCGGAACGAGTTGGGATCCCTGACGTGCCACACCGGCGAGCGGGCTCCCGTTGGACGTGGTGACGAGCATGAAATCGAACCCCATGTGCTCGCCGAGTTCGCGGAGCTGATCTTCGACGGTGCTGCGCGCATCGGAGCTTTTCGGATTCTGGCGCGCCAGTTCGAGACCCGCTTTGAGAGCGGTGTTCTCGCCGGCGATGCGCAGGAAGCGGCTGTTGCGCAGGTCACCCTTGGCGTGGATGTTCGCGATGGCAATCTGGCTATCGCGGAGCGACGTGTGCAGGCCATCGCGAACCGTCGCCTGGACGAAGCGTTGAATCATCCAGAAGCTGGTGGTCAGCAGGATGGCGAAGGGCAAAAAGCAGAGGATGAATGCGCGGGTTCGAAGATGAGTTTTCATCGCGATCCGCCGTTGTGTTCGAGGTCGCGTACCTGTTGCGCTTCTTGCTTCGAATCGATATCGAGCGGGATGAAAAAATCCGCCGTTGCGTCGTGCTCGTTGTCGACGACGATGGTTTTCCGGAAGAAGCCAGCAGTCTTATGCCATGCCACGAGCGTGTATTGGCCGGGTGGGACATCGGCGATGCGATATTGTCCGCTGCGATCGGGACGAGCGAACCAGCGGTTGGGCGTCACGACGACTGTCGCCTGCATGTTGGGGTGGAGATGGCAGTAGATTTCAACGATGCCCGGTTTGGGAAATGTAACCTTGCGTGTCTGCCCCTTGTCGTAGTTTCCAAGATCGAAGGATCTGGGTTTCGATAGGGAGTAGATGTTGTGGAAGATGGGATCCATGTTGGGGAAGGTCACCGTGGATCCGACGGGCACAACAACCAGATCGGGCATGAATCGCCGATCGAGCTGCTGGACCTGGGGCGCCGCTGTTGAGTCGGCCGGCTTCGGACTAGCGGAAACAGGGCTTTCAAGGTAGATGACGACTCGCGAACGCTCGTAAGCGATCGGGTCCTGATCGGGGTCCTTTCCCAACTTGACAGCGGTACCTCTCTGGTAGACCGACACGTTGGGAGTGACGCTGGGTTTGGTGAGCCTCGTTTTGATCACGATGTTGCCGGTGATCGCCTGGGCAGGTAAATGAACGGCACTTGCGAAGATGCAACATTGCAAAAGCAGGCTTCTCAATCGCATATGCCGGTGACCTCTTGGTTCAGGAGCAGTTGCCCGACCCCGAACATTCACGGGGAAACGTGGGGTCCGGCAAACATCTTGTAGTCTAGGGCGTTGAAAATCTTGACGGGAATACCACTTAGCGCGTTAGTAATAACGCGAATGGGGAGTTCGAGGGTTAAACTGGCATGCAACGAGGCTAGACATGCGCAAGACGATAGAAGTGCTGGCGCTGATTGTGCTGGGATATTTGTCCTGGATCACCTACTGGGCTTTGAACGGGCTGGATCGCCTGCCAGACCGGGTGCCAACGCACTTTGACATTTCGGGGCACCCGAATGCGTGGGGCTCGCCGACGATTCTCTGGGTTCTGCCGGCGGTTGGAGCGGGTCTTTACCTCTTATTTACCGGCTTGGCGAGCGTTCGCTTTCGGAGCTACAACCTACCGGTTCGGGTTACGCAAGCGAATCTGCCGCTTATTCAAGAGAAGACGAGCGAAATGATTGCGTGGATCAAGACGGAGATGCTGTGCCTTTTCGTTTATATCCAGAGCGGGATTATTCAAGGGGCGCGCGTCGGAGCGTTTCGGTTGTCGCCGGCGATCGTGCCGATCTTCCTGGTGGTGATCTTCGCGACTCTCGGAATCTACATGGTCGTGATCATCCGCGGCGCACGGGTACGAGCGGAATCAGCAGCCACGGCCGAATACGTCAGAAATGATTAAGGACAGCGCGAATCGCCATCGAATTGGCGTGTGCGCTCGACGCGGAGTTAAAAGATCCAGACGCTGGCGACCAGCGTGACCATCGCTACAACTGTGACGACCTGATAGACCAGGTCCTCCTTGCGAGACGGCCGTACCGAAATTGCAGAGGGGGAGGAAGTCATGTCTTGCCTTTCTAAAACTCGCGGCCAATACGGCTGCCGGACCCTTGAGCACGTTATCGACTATTTAGATTCACTTGTGCTTCGTTGTGAATCAACCAAAAGTGCTAGGGGTCAAGTTACTGGAGTACTACGAAAGGCATAAGACTGTTGTTCGCCGAGCCGCGGGGCCAGATTCGGCGAACTGTTGGTGAGGGTGCAGCAAGGATCAGGCTTCGGATGTAGTGGGATCGATGATTGAGCTCACTCTAGCGACGGAATTGGCAGGGAAACCGCCTTGCTTTGCGTGTTCGCGAATCATCTCTTCGTTGGGCGCATTGTAGATGCAATAGATCTTGTCGCCAGTTACGTAGCTGTGAACCCACTGGATCTCTGGGCCGAGTTTGCGAAGGACTCCGCATGATGTTTGAGAGATTGCCTGAAGTTCGTCGGGAGAGAGCTTCCCGGCTCCCGGAATCTCGCGCTCGATTACATATTTGGGCATGACTCCTCCAAGTGATGCGATTTGAAGTGGCCGGATGATTCATAACTGCCAAACCGCCCGGGCGGTCAGTGTATCGCGATGAGGCCAGCGTGTGAACCATTCGTTTCAATGAAGTTGGCGGCTATAAGGTGTAGAATCCGCTCGTGAGTACCGGACCTCAGCTTGCTCCCCCGACTGAACCGCGCGAGCGGAACTGGATGCCCCTGGCGATTGCCGCAGGCGTGATTGTCGTCGTGGCCGCCGTCGTGATCTTCATAATGGAGCGCGGCAAGGGACCGGCTGCCGTGACGCCAATCTCGGCCCAGGCTGATCCATATGCCGCGAGCCTTCCCCTCACGGACGTGAAGATGAGTGAGAGCAGCAATCTCGCCGGCGGGAAGGTCACGTATATCGATGGACGCATCACGAACAATGGCAACAAGACGGTGACCGGGATCTCGATGCAAGTTTTGTTCAGGAATGCCGCCAATGAGGTGGCTCAGAACGAGACACAGGCGGTGAAATGGATTCGGACTCGTGATCCCTATGTGGATCTTGAGCCTGTTTCAGCGGCTCCGCTGAAGGCGGGTGAAGGACGGGATTTCCGGCTCATTTTCGATGCAGTGACCGGGGGCTGGAACGGGGTTTATCCCGAGATGCGGATCGTTCGTGTAGAGGCTAAGTAGCTTAAAAGCGCTTGATTTACCGGGTAAGACTTACCGCTCGTTGTAAAAATTACTTTGCAATGAATTGCCCGCCATCGGGAATTCCGGAAGCTCTCAAAGAGCCGTTTCTGGTTAATCCGTTCAGAACATGCAAGTTGATTGTTTCTCCACAAGGCCACATCGCTTTGGCACGCTCCATGCACTAAGGAGGGCGAGCGGCAGGGTCCGCTCACCCGCAAACGAACGCGGCATCCGCATCATCAGGGGTTAGACAAAAATGAAGAACGACATTAGAGCAAGAATTATGGTTCCAGGCCAGGTAGCCGTTCTCGCCCTGGCTTCAGCTTTCGCGATCCCCGCGATGGCTCAGCAGACGCAGCAGCCAGACGCCAACTCCCAGAATGCTCCGGCAGCCGCGCAGCAGACACCAACCTCGACTCCTCCGGCAACAGCGACACAACCGATCCAGGAGCAGAAAGAGGGATTCTGGGGCCGCGTCAATCCGATGGCGCGTAAGAAGTGGGTGAAGAAGAGGCTCGATCCGATCAACGATCGCCTGACTGAGCTCGACCAGGTGAATGCAAAGAACGCTGGCGACATCAAGGACGTAGATGCCCGCGCAACAGCCGGCATCAAGAAGGCCCAGGACTCGGCCGATGCGGCGAACCAGGTAGCTACACAAGCCGGCGACCAGGCGAAGAAGGCCAACGACACCGCAACGACCGCATCAGGACACGTCGATACTCTCAACACCACGGTGAGCGGACTCGACAACTACAAGCCGATCAGCGACGTCGAGGTTCCTTTCCGCAACGGCAGCCCGGTGCTGTCGAAGGATGCAAAGTCTAAGCTGGATGACATGGCGAAGAGCCTGGAAGGTCATCAGGGCTTCATTATCGAAATCGAAGCGCGTTCGCCTGCAGCAGGGGCAACAGGAATCGCGTCTTCGCAGCGTGAGGCGGAGGCTGTTAAGCGCTACCTCGTAACTGAACATGAGATTCCCGTCTACCGTATGCACGCAGTAGCACTCGGCAACGCCCACATCGAAGACACCACTCAAGTGGCGAGCAACGCTCCGGCAGCAGATCAGACCGCGCCGAAGCCAGCCAGCCACCGTCGTGAGCGGGTTCCGAGCGTTGTGCATATCAAGTTGATGGAAAACAGTTTGGCGGCCCAGGGCACCACATCCCCCCATGGTATGGCGTCCTCGACCGGCACGGAGCAGCACCAGTAGGTGCTGAACAGCCACCCCCCTGAGGCTCCCTTCCGCGCCGACGGCTACCCCGCCGTAGGCCGCCAATAGAGCTCTCGCAACACGAGAGAACCAAGGCAACTTGGCCCCCGTTAATAACGAGGGCCGTTTTTT
>Ga0207695_10001252_pt1 | contig 43328 bp, 42 predicted proteins | sample KBSC54metaG_FD_184354 | JGI IMG/M metagenome (GOLD analysis project Ga0207695, IMG submission 184354) | Corn rhizosphere microbial communities from Kellogg Biological Station, Michigan, USA - KBS C5-4 metaG (SPAdes) (version 2) | ecosystem: Host-associated > Plants > Roots > Rhizosphere > Soil...
GGTGTGGTGAAAACGGACCGTACGGGGACGGGGACGATCAGCTGTTTTGGCTATCAGATGCGATTCGACCTGTCGAAGGGGTTCCCGCTGGTGACGACGAAGAAGGTGCATATGAAGAGCATCATCTATGAGCTGTTGTGGTTCCTGCGCGGGGACACCAATATCCGGTATCTGAAGGAGCATAAGGTCTCCATCTGGGATGAGTGGGCTGACGAGAATGGGGAGCTGGGGCCTGTGTATGGCAAGCAGTGGCGCAGCTGGGAGGGGGCCGACGGAAAGACGGTCGATCAGATATCGCAGGTGGTCGAGCAGATCAAAAAGACTCCGGACAGCCGCAGGCTGATCGTGAGCGCCTGGAATGTGGCTGACCTGCCGGAGATGAAGCTGATGCCTTGTCACGCCCTTTTTCAATTCTATGTCGCTGATGGAAAGCTAAGCTGTCAGCTCTATCAGCGAAGCGCTGATGTCTTTCTGGGGGTCCCTTTCAATATCGCTTCCTACGCGTTGCTGACGATGATGGTGGCGCAGGTCTGCGGGCTGGAGCCGGGGGAATTCGTACATACGTTCGGGGACGTTCATCTGTACAGCAATCACCTGGAGCAGGCCAGGCTGCAGCTGACGCGTAAGCCGCTGGCGCTGCCTGTGATGAGGATCAATCCGGAGGTGAGGGATATATTTGGGTTTGATCATTCCGACTTTAACCTGGAGAATTATGAGAGTCATCCGGCGATAAAGGCGCCTGTGGCTGTTTAGGGGATATTTGTGCAAGCGCCGCTTGCACGAAAGATGAAAAAGAAAAAAAATGATCAGTCTTATCGTAGCAGCCAGCACCAATAACGTTATCGGGAAGGACAATCAACTGTTGTGGCGTCTTCCGAATGATATGAAGTTTTTTAAGAATACCACCTGGGGGATGCCGGTGGTAATGGGGCGTAAGACCTATGATGCGCTCGCGGGGGAGCCGTTGCCGGGGCGGTTCAATTTTGTGATCACGCGCAACAGGGGCTGGGACCCGCACAATGAGCATGCGAAGGTGGCGCCCGATCTGGACACGGCGCTGCGGATGGCGGCGGCAACGGATTGTAAGGAAATATTTGTCATCGGCGGGGGGCAGATATACGCCGAGGCGATGTCTGTTGCGGACCGGATCTACATGACGCGGGTGCATGCGGTGCTGGAGGGCGACACCTGGTTCCCCGAGATCGACGAAAAGGACTGGGAGCTGGTGGACAACAGGGATTTTCCGGTCGATGAGAAACATGCTTACGCGTATAGTTTTCAGGTCTGGGAGAGGAAAAAATAGTCTATGTATTCCCGTCGACGGCTTGCGCAGAAATATCTTCACTACTATTTTACGGCTGCCAATGGCAAGGGTCATGGCGTTCATTCACCTTTTGTATTCGACTTTATTATCCATGTATTGAATGACCGGCGCCGGTATCCGGATTATGATATGATCGAGGGGCTGCGGGGGCGGCTGCGCCGGGATGAGACTATGCTGGAGGTAGAGGATCTTGGGGCGGGTTCGGCGTGGAAGGAGACGAGGCAGCGGAGCATCGGGGATATTGTGCGCAGGGCGGCCAAGGCGCCCAGGTTGGGGCAGCTGTTGTATCGGATCGCACGGTACTATAAACCATCGGTGATGTTGGAATTGGGGACCTCGCTGGGGTTTTCGGCGGCGTATCTGGCTGCGGGGGGGACAGGGGGGGCGACCGGCCACCCGGGGGAAGGTGGGAAGCTTTGGACGGTCGAAGGTTCGGGGCAGATCGCCGGGGTGGCGAGGAAGAATTTGGAGTTTTTGGGACTGGATGCGGAGGTAATAGAGGGGAATTTTGATGAGGTGCTGCCGGGGCTGCTTGGGCGGATCGGGCCGGTCGACCTGGCTTTTGTGGACGGGAATCACCGCCGGGAGGCTAGTTTGTCTTATTTTGAGCAGCTGATGGGGAATGCGGGAGAGAGGGCGCTGTTTGTGTTTGATGATATTCATTGGAGCGCGGGGATGGAGGAAGCCTGGGGGGCGATTACGGCGGACCCGCGCGTGTATCTTACTATCGATCTTTTCTTTTTTGGTCTTGTCTTTCTTCGGGACGAATTTAAGGTGAAGCAGAATTTTACTATCAGATATTAAGGGGACCCCGGTGGGTAGGAAAGGGGGGAGGAAATTAGGGGAGGGAGGGATCGCCCCGGGTGGGTGAAAGGAGGGGAACAGCTATTAGGGGAGGGAGGGATCGCGCCGGGTAGCCGAAAAAAAAGTGAGGGAGGAATGGGGGTAAGGGTTTCTCACCGTGTCATAAACTGGACGGAGTCCAGTCGTACGCGAGGTCTCCGACCGAGTGGACAGATATCAGTGGTGTTGGGTCAAAAAATTATTTTTATTGGGGATCTTTTGACCCAATTCAATTAGTGATGATGACAAACAGTCAAGGCATTTTATTGACGGAAGGAGCTGAAAACCAAGGGGTGGAGGCTTTTTTTGAACGGGTCTTTAAGTCGCATTTTAAGGGTCTGCATGCCTATGCCTGTACCATCATCAGGGATGCGGCGCCGGCCGAGGAGATCGTCCAGAATATATTTTTAAAGCTTTGGGAGAAAAGGGACGAGCTCAATATCCGGGAAAATATAGCAGTCTATTTGTACCGGGCGGTGCACAATGAAAGCCTTAATTACCTGCGGCACCGGAAGGTGAGGGCCGCATATCAATCTCATGCTATGCGTCAACATAAACAAAACGAACAGGAGAGACCGGCCGAGAAGGTCGTCATGGGAGAACTGGAGAAAAGGTTGGAGACGGCCTTGCAGGAGCTCCCGGAACAATGCCGGACGATATTTCAGCTGAGCCGTTTTGAAGACCTTAAATACAAGGAGATCGCGGATAAGCTGGGGCTTTCTGTCAAGACGATAGAGAACCAGATGGGAAAGGCGTTGAAGCTGCTGAGGCTGAAGCTTGCTGATTTTTTAGTGATGCTATTTTTATGATAGAATATAATAATATAGATGATATCCTGGTGAAGGTGGTCCTCGGGGAATCCACCGGGGAAGAGCTGCGGCTTGTCCAGGCCTGGAGGGAGGAAAGTGCCGCGAATGAGGGGTATTTCCAGGACTTCAAGCGCATCTGGGAGGAGAGCAGGAATCTTGCTGTGCGGAGCGAGGTGGATGAGGAGGTGGCGTGGGGTAATTTTAAAGAGCGGGTGAGGGAAGGGACAGGGGCGGTTGTGGTGGAGATGAGACCGAGGAGAAGCTTTGGGTGGCTGGTGGCCGCGGCTGCGGTGCTGGTCCTGGCTGTGGGGGGATGGTTCTTTTTTTCGTCCCGGCCGGCGGAGTATCTGGCGGTCAGCTCGGGGGGGCAGGTGTTGTTGGATACTCTACCTGAGGGGTCGGTGGTTACGCTGAACAAGCAGTCATCTATCCGGTATATTAAAGGTTTTGTGGGGGCGGACCGGCGGGTGGATATGGAGGGGGAGGCGTTCTTTGCGGTGACACAGGATAAGGACAAGCCTTTTGTTGTACATACCAATGGTATGACGATCACGGTACTCGGGACATCCTTTAATGTGAGGAATAATGGGGCAAAGACGGAGGTCATTGTGGAGACGGGTATGGTGGAGGTGCGAAAGGGTAAGGAAGTGCGGCGGGTCCGCGCTCATGAAAAGTTGGTGGTGTCGGATAATGGTGAGTCGGTGGCAGGGCCGAACCCGGATCAATTGTACGATTATTACCGGACGCATGTTTTCGAGTGCAATGGCACTCCTTTGTCGAGGCTGGTGGAGAAATTGAATGAGGTATATCATGCACATGTCGTTATTGGAAATGCGGGCGTGCGGGACGTACCGGTTACGGTAAGCTTTGAGGACGAGTCGCTGGATAAAATACTGGAAGTCATAAACAAGACGTTCCCGGGAAGCAATGTCTATCGTAACTGAAAGGAATATATTTTGAAATGAAGCCTTATTCTTATTTATTTATCGGTACATTATTCTTACTGGCAGGGGTTCGAGCGCAGGGGCAGGGGAAGCTGACTAAGAAGATCTCCGTATCCATTCATCATAAGGCGCTGACGCAAGCGCTAAAAGAGATCAGCCGGAAGGGTGGTTTTACCTTTTCCTATAATACTACCATACTCAGCGGGGACAGACTGGTGGACGTAGAAGCCGAAGACAGGACGGTGAGGCAGGTGCTGGATCAGCTGCTGGGGGAGGGGTATGAATATACTGAGAGCGGTAAGTACGTCATCATTCTCCCGCGAACCAACGCACCTCCCGTCAAGCTATATATGATCAGCGGTTATATTAAAGATGACTCGACGCAGGAAAAGCTAGGCAATGTCAGCGTGTACGAGAGCGGCCAATTGGTATCCACTTTAACGGATACCAATGGCTTTTTTCGTTTGAGGCTAAGGGATAACAAGTATGCACATGCGGAACTCGTGATCAGCAAACAGTTCTACCGCGATACGGTTCTTTTTTTGCGGCCGGGGTATGACCAGCAGGTGACGGTGCCGATAGTGAAGGAGAAGGTGTCTGATCTCACGCCATTTGTCGTCTCGAACAAGGTGGAGAAGACCTGGGTGGGGAAATTATTCTTGTCTTCCAAACAGATCGTGCAGAGTCTGAACCTGGGCGACTTCTTTGCCAACAAGCCGGTGCAGCTATCGCTGATCCCTGGTCTGGGTACGCACGGGCGGATGAGCGGGCAGGTGGTGAATAAGCTGTCGTACAACCTGATCGCCGGCTATTCCGCGGGGCTGAAGGGGGTGGAGCTCGCGGGGATCGCCAATTTCGACAAGGGAGACGTACGCGGCGTGCAGGCCTCCGGGATTGCCGATGTTGTGGGAGGGAAGGTAACGGGAGTGCAGCTGGCGGGTATCCATAATGAAGACCTGGATTCTTTGCGGGGGGTGCAGGCCGGGGGTATCAGCAACCGTGTGTGGGGTAGTGTCGAGGGGGTGCAGCTGTCGGGTATCGCCAATGAGACAAAGGGGGATGTGTACGGCGTGCAGGCGTCGGGGATCCTCAATAAGGCCAGAAAGGTGAAGGGAGTGCAGATCGGGTTGGTCAATATGGCGGACAGCTGTTCGGGGTTTATGGTCGGAATTGTGAATATCGTCAAGAACGGGATGCACGAGTGGTCCGTGTTTGGCAATGAGACGATGCCGATCAATGTCGCCTATAAGTCGGGTACGCGGAAGATGTATACCATTCTGCAGATAGGCGCCGATCTTGGGAATGACGAGCGCGCATATGGGTATGGGATAGGTCTGGGGAATGAGCTGGAGCTCGGCCGAAGATTTGCGTTGAATACCGAATATGTGTTCAGTACATTCATAGTGGGGCATGGCCGGGAGCTGCCCGGTGTGTCCAGGCTGCAAACCCTGCTGCGGTGCAGGCTGGGAAAAAATCTCTCTCTTTATGCGGGGCCTTCCATTTCAATCACTTCTCCGACGAAGGCCCTGAATCCTGATGGTTATAAGATGCTCCTGCCGAGGGCGGGCTACCACACCTTCGACGTCGGCAATTCGGCGGCGTGGGTTGGCTGGACGGTGGGAATAAACTTTTTTTGACGGCGGATAGGGGTCGTTTTTGTGTAGGGTGTCTATCCTAACATGAAAACGAAAATTTTTTTACTCAGGATTGTTGCGCTGTTCGCGCTGACTGGTGTCAGGGCACAGGATCCGGCGAAGAAGCATGTTAATATCGGTCTTGTATATCCGATAAGTACGAATGGACTGGAAGCGAAGAGCCGGACGAATTCACTATCTCTTAATGCCGTTGGGGGGCTCTCCTATGCCGAGACGGGTGCGTGCGTGGCCGGAATTGGCAGCGTCGTCCTCGATTCCGCCCGGGGCGCGATGGTGGCGGGTTTTGGGAATGTGGTCGTCGGTTCGGCCAGGGGAGTGATGGTATCGGGTTTTGGAAACCTGGTCATGGGTTCGTCCAAAGGTCTCCAGGTGGCGGGGTTCGAGAACGTCAACAAGCACGCGGCCGATGTACAGGTGGCGGGATTTCTCAACAAGGCCGCTGATGTGCATACGCAGGTGGCAGGGTTCATGAATATCGCGCGTAAGGTCAGGGGCGTGCAAATTGCCGGTTTTATGAATATCGCGGACAGCAGCGACTACCCGGTGGCGTTGATCAATATTGTCCGCAACGGGGAGATGAGCGTCGCGGTCAGCACGGATGAGACGCTGACCACGCTGGCGAGCTTCCACAGTGGCGGCCGGAAGCTGTATGGTATCGTGGGCTTCGGGTATAACCACAAGGGTGTGCGTAGTCTGGCTGCCTGGGAGGCGGGGTTTGGCGCGCATGTCGTGACGACCTCGAGATTCCGGCTGAACCTGGAGGTGGTGAATATCGGGCTTACGGACTTCAAGGCCGGCGACTGGATGAAGTCATCGTTCCGGGTGCTGCCCGTCTACCGGGTCTCCCATCGTATAGAACTGTTTGCGGGTCCATCCTTTAACTATCTCCATGCCAGGAAGGGACAGGGCGAGGGTATTGTCGATCATTTCCTCTGGAGCGACAGCAATACCCACAATTACTATGGCTTATTCTTCGGAGCCACGGGAGGCGTCACTATTTCACTAACCAACAAATAATGTTTTATGAAGGTATTATTCTTCTTTGTTTTGTTAATCGGCGCCATGGACCTGCAGGCGCAGGTGAAGCACACTATCAGCGGGTCGGTGAAGGCTAAGAATACGGGAGAGAGCATTATCCGGGCGACGGTGGTCGTAGCGGGTAAAAGTATCGGGGTGACGACCAACGACTATGGCTATTATTCCCTGACGCTGCCCGAGGGGAAATACACGCTGCAGATATCTTCGGCCGGCAGACAGATGCAGACCGTCGAAGTCGATCTTAAGGCAAATATACAGCTGACGACACTACTGGAGGAGCAGGGGCAGCTGCAGAATGTAGTTGTCACGGCGACGGGCCGGGGCAGGAGCATCCGGGGAACGCAGATGGGAGTGGAGCATATCAGCACAAGCGAGATCAAGAGTGTTCCCGTGCTGTTTGGAGAAAAGGACGTATTGAAGACGCTGCAGCTGCTGCCGGGTGTGAAGTCCGTTGCGGAGGGCAATAGCGGACTTAGTGTCCGGGGTGGGGGAACCGATCAGAATCTCATATTGCTGGATGAGGCGCCGGTATATAATGCCTCGCATCTGCTGGGATTCTTTTCAACCTTTAATTCAGATGCTATTAAAGATGTTACCCTCTATAAAGGCAATATGCCGGCGCAGTATGGTGGAAGGCTATCTTCGGTGGTGGACGTGCGGATGAACGAAGGGAACAACCAGGATTTTCATGTCACCGGCGGCATCGGGCTGATATCGGCCAAGATCAATGTCGAGGGGCCGATACAAAAGGATGAATCCTCTTTTTTGCTGACGGCGAGGAGGACCTACGTGGATCAGTTCCTGAAGCTATCGGGGGACTCTACGAAGAACAAGAACAGCCTGTATTTCTATGACCTCAACGGGAAGATCAACTTCAGATTGGGTAGCCAGGACAGGCTTTATGTATCCGGCTATTTTGGCCGGGACAATCTGTCGAGCGCGGATGTGTTCGGGATGAACTGGGGGAATGCGACGGCTACCGTGCGCTGGAATCATGTCTTCGGTCCGCGTCTCTTCTCGAATACGTCGCTGATCTATAGCGACTACAACTACAAGCTGCGGTTCAACGACAACAGCGGCGATTTTACCGTTAAGTCGGAGCTTAGGGACCTGAACCTCAAAGAGGAGATGCAGCTCTATCTCAACCCGAGGAATACGCTGCGGTTTGGTCTAAATTCCATCTATCATGACATGACCCCGGCGGTGTTGCATTCTGACGGCAACAGCGGAGTTAATGACAGCGCCTGGCAGAAACGATACGGGCTGGAGAATGCCGTCTATCTCAGCAACGACTGGAAAGTTTCTGATCGTGTGAACTTCACCTACGGGGGCCGGCTGGAAGTGTTCAGCGCGGTCGGGAAGGGGGATTTTGTCAGCGTCAATACTAAAGGGGAAGTGCTGGACACCATTCATAATGCGAGCGGTCGGGTGTTGAAGACTTATGTGAACCCGGAATTCCGTGCGGCGGTGAGCTATCAGCTGGATGCGAGCTCTTCGATAAAGGCTGCCTATGCGGGCAACACGCAGAATATGCACCTGATCTCCTCGGGTGGTGCGGGTCTGCCAACGGACCGGTGGGTGCTGAGCAATAATATGATCCGTCCGGAACGGTCGCACCAGGTCTCGCTGGGGTATTATAAGAACCTGCGGGATGGCAAGTACGAGGTGACCGTCGAGACCTATTACAAGGCGCTGTTGAACCAGATCGACTACAGGGATGGGGCCAATGTGCTCAGCAATGGGACCGTCGAGACAGAGCTGCTCTATGGCAAGGGGCGTGCGTATGGGATCGAGTGGCTGCTGAGGAAGAAGACGGGGAAGCTGACGGGCTGGATCGGGTATACCTTGTCGAAGACCGAGAAGCAGATCGATGGGATCAACAATGACCAGTGGTACAATGCCTTCCAGGACAGGACCCACGATATCTCGGTTGTGGGGATGTACAAATGGAATCAGAAATGGATGCTCTCTGCGAGCTGGGTGTATAATACGGGGAATGCGGTCAGCTTCCCGAGCGGCAAGTACAAGGCCGACGGAAGGACGGTCTATTATTACTCCCAGCGCAATGGCTATCGGATGCCGGCGTATCACAGGCTTGACCTGAGCGCGACGGTCCAGATCAAACAGACGCGGCGTTACTCTTCCGAGCTGGCCTTTGGGATCTACAATGCCTATGCGCGCAACAATGCGTTCATAATCACCTTCCGGGATAATAAAGACGATCCGAACAAGACGGAAGCAGTACGAACAACCTTATTCAGCGCGGTACCTTTTATCTCCTACAATTTTAAATTTTAAGCTATGCGATACAAAATATTAGTCGTTTTCGGTTGGGTCTTTTTGGCCGCCTGTCAGAAAGTGATCGACCTGAAATTGAAGAACGATTCAGGGAAGGTGGTGATCGAGGGGAATATCACCGATATGCCGGGTCCTTACCAGGTGAAGGTGGGGAAGACGGGGGAGGTGAATGCGGATTATATCTTTTCGGGGGTTAGCGGGGCGAGTGTCAGCGTTCGGGATGATGCGGGGAATAGCGAGGTGTTGAAGGAAGTGCAGCCCGGTATCTATCAGGGCTCGGTGCTGCAGGGGGTGGAAGGAAGGACCTATTATCTGAGCGTTGCGGTAGGTGGGAAGAGCTATATGGCGAGCTCGACGATGCCGCACCGGGTGCCTCTTGACAGCCTGTATATTGTGGATGTGTACAATTTCTCGAAGATGGTAAAGGCGGTGGTGCCGGTGTTTACAGATCCGGTCGGGCAGGGAAATTCTTATCGGTTCAACGAGACTATCAATGGGGTGCTGGATAAAAGCCTTTTCTACCAGAATGACGACTACACGGATGGGCGGACGAGCAGCTTTTCCCTGCTGCGGCCTGATCCGGACAGCACCCTGCACGTTCATGATAGAGTGGATGTGGAGATGCAGTGTATCGACAAGGCTATGTACAAATACTGGTTTAGCGTGGACCAGTCTTCTTTGGGCCAGGGGGGTACGCTGGCGTCGAATCCGGTGACGAATATTTCGGGTGGTGCGCTGGGGTATTTCAGCGCGCATACTTCCCAGACGAGATCGATCATCGTGAAGTAGAAATATTGTGAGCTGACTATTGCGATCAAGGATTTATAGTATTATTTTGGGGCATGGTGCAGAGACCTAGTGGCGCATGGATATTTTGTCAGAGTCATGCTGAAGTGTTTTGCGAGACGGCGGGTGGTAAGACCAGCGGATCCCGGGAATTTATTGGATGACCTTGTATAATAACTAGGCCTATGAAGAAAAGGGATTTTACGCAGCCTTTTTGGTGGGTGGTGGTGTTGGGAGTGTTCTATGTGCTCTCGACGGGTGCCACCTTGTTGTTTGGGAAGCCGGAGGATGGCGGGGTTGGGTTTGGTGTGCTGTCTTTGGCGTGGGTTGGCGTTTTAGCCGGAGAGGCGGTTTTATATTGGAGGATCAGGAAGCGGAATGAGGCGCGGAAGGAGTCGTGGGCGCATGTGGTCACGCTGGCCTTTACTTTTCTGGTTCCGGTGTTTCGGGGGGCGATGGTCGAGGCGTTTTTTGGGGAGGTGTTCGGGGAGCAGATAGGGAAGGAGATGACGGATTATTTTTCGTGGGAGAAGACGGCGGTGTACTGGACGTTGATGGCGCTGGCGCATGTGTTCTTTGGCAGGGTTTTGTGGAAGGCGTTTGTTGTGGGGGAGGCGCGCGCCGGAGGGTCGCGGGGGGATGGCGGGGAGGTGCGAGGGGACGGGGTTCAGGAGAAGAAAGAAGAGAAATTGAAGGATGGACGGCCAGTGGTTGGTATTACGATCTTGCCGGAGCCTGAGCAGAAGGATATGTTGGATGATATCTGGAATTGAGTGGATCGGGGGACGGAGGGGTATCTGGGATTGAGTGGACCGGGGGGACGGAGGGATGATATCTGGGATGGGGTGGACCGGGGGACGGAGGGATGAAGGAGGGTTGGGGTGAAATGGAGACGGGCCGGGAATTGGTTGAGGTGTGGAGTTGATGGAGCGATGGAAAAGGGGCTGGGGAATTGGTTGAGGTGTAGGGTTTATGGAGCCGGGGAATTGGGTATCTTTGCCGATCGTGAATTTACCGAAAGAGCTGATTTCTTCATTGGAAGGGCTTCCGGGTTTTGATGCGGAGGCTTTTATAGGGGTGCATGCTGCGGGGCGGCAGGTGACTTCCATTCGGGTCAATCCGAATAAGATTGATGGGGTCCCGCCTGCATTCAGGGAAGGGGCGATGCCGGTGCCCTGGTCGTCGGACGGCTATTATCTTCCGGAGCGACCGTCCTTTATTTTTGATCCATTATTACATGCGGGGGCTTATTATGTACAGGAGGCGTCGAGCATGTTCCTGGAACAGGCTTTACGGCAGACTGTGGACCTGTCGCGACCGTTGCGCGTGCTGGACCTGTGCGCGGCGCCGGGCGGGAAGTCTACGCTGATACAGTCGCTGCTGAGCGCAGATAGTGTGCTGGTGAGCAATGAGGTGATCCGTGGCCGGGTGCATATCCTGCAGGAGAACATGGTGAAGTGGGGGGCTGCGAATACGGTCATTACCAGCAATGACCCGCAGGATCTGCGTAGGCTGGAAAATTATTTTGACGTCATCGTGGTCGACGCGCCCTGCAGCGGGAGCGGTCTGTTCAGAAGAGAGCCGGAGGCGATCGGGGAGTGGAGCCTAGACAATGTGCGGCTTTGTCATTCGCGTCAGCAGCGGATATTGTCTGATGTATGGCCGGCTTTGCGGCAGGACGGGGTGCTGATCTATTCTACCTGCTCTTATTCGCGGGAGGAGGATGAGGATATTCTTGACTGGATGATCGGGGATCTGGACGCGGAGGGCTGCCGGCTGTCGGTGCCTGTGGAGTGGAATATTGTTGAGACTGAGGCTTCGGCTTCGGGTGGATTTGGTTATCGCTGCTGGCCGGACAGGGTTTCGGGTGAGGGTTTCTTTATTGCGGCAGTCCGCAGGAAGGATGGCGGGGAGTATGTGGCGCCGAGGAAGCTGGTATCGCCAGATCGGGTGACCAGGCAGGAAGAGCAGCGGATCAGGCCCTGGGTCCGGGAAGGGGAATGGTCCTTCTTTCGTCACAATGAGCAGGTCTATGCTTTGCCGGAGACGGTGGCGGGGGCGCTGCCGGTGCTGCAGTCGGCGCTATATTTGAAACGGGCGGGGGTGCCACTGGGGGTGCTGTCGGCGAAGGAGCTGATCCCGGAACATGATCTGGCGGTGAGTACCGTGGTAAATCCGTCGCTGCCGGTGCTGTCGCTGCCGAAGGAGGAGGCGCTGGTCTATCTGCGAAAGGAGGAGGTGGCGCCCGGGGATAGCCCGCTGGGGTGGACGCTGGTGGGGTATGAGGGGTTGAATCTGGGCTGGATAAAGGTTCTTCCGAGGAGGTCGAATAATTATTATCCGAAGGAATGGAGGATATTGAAGCGATGATCCGGGTGGACGCCGCGGATTGCCGCGGGTGCGGGGGGCCGGGTGATTTGACCTTCGCGGAAAATATTGCATCTTTGTTGGGATGTGGACTTTAAAAAATATCACTATGCGATATCCTATTGCCGTACTTTTAATGATCAGCTGTTTTTTTGTAAAGCTTGCGCGGGCCCAGTCCGATGAGCTGCTTGTCCTCGGCCAGACCGGGAATCTGCATCTCGAGCATACGGTCGTTGCGAAGGAGAACTGGTATAGTGTGGGCCGGCTTTACAATCTCCCGCCAAAGGACCTCGCTACCTATAATAAGCTGACGCTGGGCCAGCCGCTGGTCATCGGGCAGAAGTTGGAGATACCGCTGACGGCCGTCAATTTTTCGCAGAACGGGCAGAAGGCGGCTACCGAGACGCTGGTGCCGGTATATCATATCGTCCAGGAGAAGGAATGGATGTACAGGATCAGTGTCAACCATAATAAGGTGCCTATTCCGAGTCTGGAAAAATGGAATAATATGAATAAGGACCAGGTGCATGCGGGTATGCATCTGGTGGTTGGATATTTGAAGGTGAAGACGGCGTTGTCGGCGCTGGCGAAGCCGGGAGGGGCAGGGACTGCGGCTTTGGCGGGTTCTGGGGCTTCTGTGGGTTCTGGGGCTTCTGTCGCCGGCGGTGTAAAGGATGGGGGTGTTTCGGGGACGAAGGAAGCTGTGTCGGGGGTGAAAGATGGGAATGGTTCCGGGAAGAAGGAAACGGAAGTATCGGAGGTTAAGGACGGGAGTGTTTCGGGGACGCAGGCGGTGAAGGTGAAAGAGCGGGCGCCGGCGAAGAGTGAGGTGGATTCAGCTGGGGTGACGGCTCCGGTTGTGGGAAAGAGCAAGGTGAATGAGGGGAAGGAGACAAAGAAGGCTGAGGGTGGAGACATGAGAGCAGGGGAAGGGGCGGCGGCGCCGGCTGGTGGCGCATCCGGCGGGGGAACGGCGTCTAATCATAACGGGGGTATTTTCAAGGGGGATTTTAGTGAGTCGGGCAAGTCTGCTTCGGGGATGGCGGGGACCTTTAAGAGCACCAGCGGCTGGCAGGATGGGAAATATTATGCGTTGATGAATAATATTGCTGTGGGTACGATCGTGAAGGTTAGTGATGGGAATTCGGGGAAGAGTGTTTACGCGAAGGTACTCGGTGCGCTGCCGGATATGAAGGAAAGTACGGGTCTGACCATCCGGATCAGCAATGCTGCAGCGTCCGAGCTGGGTGAGGGAGAGGGTCGGTTTAATGTTTCCGTTAGCTATTAGAGGGTGGGTTTGATGGGTTTGACGGGTTGGGGCGGAAGCCTCGCAGGAAGTCTTCGGTCTTCATTCTTTTTTTGCCTTCGAGCTGGATATCGGTGACGCGGATATAGCCGTCGGGGGCGGCGAATCTCAAATAGGTTTTTTGATCTGTCGCATAAGCTCCTGGCTGAATGCCGGGAGTCTTTTTTTCTATTTCGGAGTGATAGATCTTCAGGAGCTTGCCGTCGAGGTAGGTGAAGGCGGCGGGGAAGGGGGAGAGGCCGCGGATCAGGTTGTATATGTTCTCTACGGGTTTGTTCCAGTCGATAAGGCATGTTTCGGTAAATATTTTGGGGGCGTGTTTCAGGTCGCTGCTGTCCTGCTGGGGGGTGGCTTTTAGCGTGCCTGCCGTGAGTCCGTCGATGGTCCTGACGAGAAGGCGGGCGCCGACCTCTTTCATGATGTCGTGTACGTCGCCTGCTGTTGCGGTGGGGGCGATGGGGAAGCGGTCCTGGAGCAGGATGCTCCCTGTGTCGATGGCGTGCTGCAGCTGGAAGGTCGTTACGCCGGTCTCTTTCTCTCCGTTGATCACTGCCCAGTTGATGGGGGCTGCGCCGCGGTATTGGGGCAGGAGGGAACCGTGGAGGTTGACGGTACCCAGGGGGGGCATGGCCCAGACGGATTCCGGCAGCATGCGGAAGGCGACGACGATCTGGAGGTCGGCCTGGAGGGCGCGCAGCTCTTCCTGGAATACGGGATCTTTTAATTTTTCGGGCTGCAGGATGGGCAGCCCTTTTTCTTTAGCATATTTCTTTACTGCGCTTTCGGTAAGCTGCATGCCGCGTCCGGCGGGTTTGTCGGGAGCGGTGATGACGGCGATGACGTTGTAGCCTGCTTTCAGGATGGCGTCGAGGGAGGCAACTGCGAATTCGGGTGTGCCCATGAAGATGATGCGTGGACTAGTCGGCATAGAGTAAATATTTTTTTCTGATCTTTTTAAAGTTGGTGAGGGCGGGTCCCCAGGTCTTGCGGATGGCGTCTTCGCTGAGTCCTGCTTTTATCTGCTGGCGCAGGGTGGGTCCGCCGGCGAGGCGATCGAAGCTGCTGCCGTTCTTAAGGAAAAAAGAGTCTTTTTCCGGGTAGAGCCGGTAGGCCTGGAGCACCCACTTCAGCGTCCATTGGTTGCCGGTAGCCTGCTCAGCGTTGATCCCGCTGAGGTCGTAGCCGTTGCATGTCTTGCCGAGCTGTGGCGGATTGGTTGCGCCGGGGCTGCTTTGGGGTGTAAAGCTATAGCCGGTGGGGGGGAAGGAGGGGTTTCCGAACTGCTGGAAGGGTTTGGTCGTGCCGCGGCCCAGGCTAACGGGTGTACCTTCGAAGAGGCAGAGGGAGGCATAGAGATATACGGATTGCATGTTGGGGAGATTGGGAGAGGGTTTTACCGGTAAGGTATACCTGCTTTTGTGGGTGTAGTTCCTGCAGGGAATGACAATTAAATTAAAGGAGGGAGTAGGGGGGAGGGAGAGCCAGTTCTCGCCGAGGAGCATTTTGGCGTATTCGCCGATGGTCATGCCGTAGACGACGGGGACAGGCTGCATGCCGACGAAGGAGCGATATTTTGTATCGAGGATCGGCCCGTCGACGTAGAATCCGTTGGGGTTGGGCCGGTCGAGGATGATGAGGGGGCGGTGGTTTTCGATGGCTGCTTCCAGGTATTTCTGCATCGATGAGATATAGGTATAGAAGCGTACGCCGACGTCCTGGATGTCGAACAGCAGGATGTCTATCCCTTCGAGGTCGGAGGGTGAAGGTTTATTCTTTACACCGTACAGTGAGATGATGGGGATGCCGGTGGAGGGGTCTTGCTGGTTGCCGACTTTGGCGCCGGCGTCGGCTTCTCCGCGGAAGCCGTGTTCGGGAGAGAAAATCTTTACTATGCGAATACCTTTCTTTAATAGCGTGTCTACGAGGTGGGTATTGCCGACGATGGACGTCGCGTTGGCGAATATTGCGACGTTCTTTCCCTGCAGGAGGGGGAGGTAGAGGTTCATCTGGTCGGCGCCGGTAAGGATGGGGGTGGCTGGTGCGTTGGATTTGGCTGACGAGTTGGGTTTCGCTGCCGAGTCGGATATGACTGCCTCGTTGGGTTTGGTGCAGGTGGTCTGGTGTGGCGGGTTGTTGTGACTGGCGTCGCTGCTTGCGGGGGGGCGCATAAATTGCAGTGTCAGCAATACCAGGCTAAGAGATATGATTCGCATAGGACGCAATTTAATTATTTAATCCTACCTTGCAGGCATGTCCCTTGCCCGGGACCCCAATTGGACGGAGTCCAATTAAATAAAAAGATATGTTGCGGCAAAAAATAATATTTTAGACAAGTTTTTGCCGCAATTTTAAATGTTAATTATATGGCACAAGAAGTAAAAGTTGGCGATACTGTAAAAGTCCATTATCACGGACGTCTGACCGATGGGACAACATTTGATAGCTCTGAGGGACGTAGTCCGTTGGAGTTCGAAGTGGGCGGCGGTATGGTGATAAAGGGTTTCGATGACGGTGTCCTTGGAATGACCGTGGGTCAGAAGAAGACGATCGAGATCGCGGTGGAAGATGCTTACGGACCAAGGGACCCTCAGGCGATCCTCGAATTTCCGATCGATCGTTTTCCTCCGAATATCAAGCCTGAGGTAGGAATGCAGCTGGCCATGAACAATGGCGCCGGTCAGCAGATGCCGGTAGTTATTGTAGAGGTCAGGCCCGATGCTGTTGTGCTCGATGCCAATCATCAGCTGGCTGGTGAGGATCTTATTTTTGACCTCGAGCTGGTGGAGATCAATAGTCCTTCGCGGATTATAATGCCTTAGTAGGAAGTTTCCCTTTTTTTATGTGAACCGCCGTGGGGCGTGGACCTGTTGGGGTTGTGAACTGCCCGTTGGGGTCGCTTTGGGGTATGGACCGTATTGAGGTGTGGACCGTTCGGGAGATCAGGCTGGGTTGGGTTTTGGGGAGGGGGTGTGGTGGGCGTTGTATTTTTTCTCGAATGCCCATGCGAGGATCAGCAGGCTGGTGAGGGATATCGCCGTATTGAGGATCGAGCCTTCGAGGCCGAAGTCACCGCCGGTGAGGAAGAGGTCGCCTTTTGTTTCGGCCTGGAGGACGGAGGGAAGGTTGAGCCCGCTGACACGGAAGCCCAGTATCGGGCCCTGGAAGAAGTTCCAGGTGAGGTGGAAGAGGAAGGAAAACCAGAGATTTCTCGTATAGATATAGTTGATGCCGAGCAGGAGGCCTGCCAGGATGAGATTGGCGAAGGCGAGGGTGTGCATGCCCGGGTTGGTGAGGTGGAAGCAGGCGAACAGGAGGGCGGAGATGGCGAGGGCGATCCATTTATTGGAAAAACTGTCCAGCAGGTTGTTCAGGATATATCCGCGGAACACGAGCTCTTCGCTAAAGGCGATGAAGGCCATCAGGCCGAATGAAACAAAAAATGAAGAGGGGTCGAAGACGATATCCGTCCATTCCAGGTGTCCGCTGAGCAGCAGCACCACCGCGGTGAGGCCCATAAGGCCGGGGCCCATCAGGAGACCGGTCAGCGCCTCGTTGATATAACCCATCAGGGGCCATCCCAGGCTCATAAAGCTGCGACGATCCACGAAATGCCGGAAGAGGAGGACACAGACGGTAGAGATGACAAATTCCAACAGGACCATCAGCCATAGATAGCTGCCCGTCAGGAGGCCTGAGATCGTGGGCAAAGGATTGGTCTCCAGCTGCTGGAGGGAAGTTCCCGTGATCGTCACCAGGGCTGTTGTTGCAATCAGCAGGGTGAGCAGAAAGAAGCCGAAGCCAAAGAGAAGGACGCGAAGCCAGCCCTGCGGGAACACCGGATTTTTTGTAACCTGATCGGACATAGTTAGGTATATTCGTTTGGTCCAAACCAGACCATGACCGGTCGGACAGTAATAAATTTACGGAACATGTTTGAAAATTACTCGTTTACCGTGGCGGAAAGATTCCTACGGTATGTTCAGATCGATACACAAAGTGACCCGCAGTCGGCTACTTACCCCTCTACCGCGAAGCAAAAGGACCTGGGCCGGCTGCTGGTGGAGGAGCTTCGGGCGGCCGGTTTGAGCGACGCAGATATGGACGAATTTGGTTATGTGTATGCTACACTGCCGGCTAATACGGATAAAACGGTCCCGGTAATCTGTTACTGTGCGCATATGGACACTTCCGCGGACTCCAGCGGCACCGGCGTAAAACCTGTCGTACACCATAATTACGACGGTGGAGCGATCGTCCTGCCGGACGACCCCAGCCAGGTCATTTCTCCCGCCGACCATCCCTATCTGGCCAGCCGGGCTGGGGATGACGTCATTACAGCCGCCGGCACGACGTTGCTGGGGGCGGACGACAAGGCGGGTGTCGCCGTAATAATGGACATGGTGCATTTTTTTATGGGCCATCCGGAGCTGAAACACGGGAAGATCCGGATATTGTTCACGCCCGACGAAGAGATCGGCAGGGGGGTAGACAAGCTGGATATGCAGCGTCTTGGGGCTGATCTCGGGTATACGCTGGATGCGGGTGAGCGGGGGTCACTCGAGGACGAGACCTTTTCTGCTGATGCCATGACGATAACCTTTCATGGGCGCAGTGCGCACCCGGGTTATGCCAAGGATAAATTGGTCAACGCGATAAAGGTGGCGTCTTATTTTGTCGACCTGCTGCCGAAGGACGAGTGGTCGCCGGAGACGACGGAGGGCGCCTATGGCTTTGTGCACCCGGTACGGATCTCGGGGCTGGCGGAGAAGGCTGTAGTAGAATTTATCATACGGGATTTTATGACCATGCGGCTGGAGGCCTATGAGCAGATATTACGGGATAAGGTGGAGGAAGCGCTGGCGGCTTTCCCCGGGGCGACGGCGGAGGTAGTGGTGAAGGAGCAGTACCGCAATATGAAGGAGGTGCTCGATCTCCATCCGCAGGTGACGGCCTATGCGGAGGAAGCGATCGTGCGGGCGGGCGTGGCAGTCAGGAAGAGCAGCGCCAGGGGCGGGACGGATGGGTCGAGGCTATCCTTTATGGGGTTGCCCTGTCCCAATCTGTTCACGGGTGAGATGGCTTTTCACGGGAAGCACGAGTATGTGAGCATACAGGATATGCAGAAGTCGGTGGAGACGATAGTGCATCTTGCAATGATCTGGGAGGAAAGGAGCTGATTGCAATGATTCGAGGGAAATGAGCTGATTGCAATGATCTGGGAGGAAATGAGCTGATTGCAATGATCTGGGGGGAAATGAGGTGATTGCAATGATCTGGGAGGAAATAAGCTGATCTATGCATTGACGCTGGTCCGTTCGCGGATGGCGCGCATGATCATTTCCGCGTGTACCCTCGAGTTTTCGATGAACCAGATATGGGTATTCATGCCGCCGCAGACGACGCCGGCGAGGAACAGGTTCTTTATGTTGGTTTCCATTGTCGCGGGGTCGTAGAAGGGCTGGAGGCGGCTGTCGTCGGATAGCAGGATGCCTGTACGAAGCAGGAAGTCAAAGTTGGGCTGGTAGCCGGTGAGGGCGATGACGTAGTCGTTGGGGATGGTCACAATCCCGTCGGGAGTGAGGATATCGACCTCGTCGGGGCGTATCGCTGCGATGGCGGAATGGGTATAGGCCTTTATGCTGCCTTCTTTGATACGGTTCTCGATGTCGGGCTTGACCCAGTATTTGACACGGGGGCCGATGCCTTCGCCGCGGATGACCATGGTCACTTCTGCGCCTTTCCGCCAGGTTTCGAGGGCTGCGTCCACGGCGGAGTTGCTGGCGCCTACCACGATCACTTTTTGCATGGCATAGAAGTGCGGCTCCTTATAATAGTGGGTGACCTTGGGCAGGGATTCGCCCGGAACGTCGAGCAGGACCGGGATGTCGTAAAAGCCGGTAGCGATGATGACATAGGTGGCCGTGTAGGTCTGGTGGTCGGAGACGATCTCAAAGCCCTGGTCCGTGGGTCTTATCTGTTGTACTCCTTCCTGCAGGCGGATGTTCAGGTGGTTGGAGACGGCTACGCGGCGGTAATATTCCAGCGCCTCGCTGCGGTTGGGTTTAACGTTGTTGCTGACGAAGGGTACTCCGCCGATCTCGATGCGTTCGGAGGTGGAGAAAAAGGTCATGTTGGCCGGATAGTTGTAGAGAGAGTTGACCAGGCAGCCTTTTTCGAGGACGAGGTAGTCGAGGCCGGCCTTGCGGGCTTCGAGGGCGCAGGCGATGCCAATGGGACCGCCGCCGACGATGATGATGGTATAGTTATTTTGCATGGTGCGTACTCACAAATTTATGTACATTCACGGATAAAACTCTTTACTATGGAATCCGTCAATGTCCTTTCCATTATCCTGGTGCTGGTAGCAGTGGCCATTCTCTTCAGCTGTGCGGTCAGTGTGAACCAGGGATACATATACGTAGTCACGATGTTTGGTAAGTACCGGCGGATCTTGCGTCCGGGGTTGAACTTTAAACTACCGTTGCTGGAGGCGGTCTATAAAAAAATATCGATCCAGAACCGTAGCGTGGAGCTGGAATTTCAAGCTGTGACGTCGGATCAGGCGAATGTTTATTTCAAGAGCATGCTGCTGTATGCTGTTCAGAATGCGGAGGAGGAGACGATCAAGAAGGTCGCCTTTAAGTTCATCAGCGACAGGGATCTGATGCAGGCGCTGACGCGGACGATCGAGGGTAGCATACGTAGTTTTGTAGCGACTAAGAAGCAGGCGGAGATACTGGGATTGCGCAAAGAGATAGTGGAGTTCGTGAAGGACCAGATCGATCATTCTTTGGAGGAGTGGGGATATCATCTGATGGACCTGCAGATCAACGATATTACATTCGACAAGGCCATTATCGAGTCGATGAGCAAGGTGGTGGCCAGCAACAATCTGAAGGCGGCTGCGGAGAATGAGGGGCAGGCGTTGCTGATCACCAAGACGAAGGCGGCACAAGCCGAGGGGAATGCGATAAAGATCTCTGCTGAGGCGGAGAAGGAAGCGGCCAAGCTCAGGGGGCAGGGTGTAGCGCTTTTCCGCCAGGAAGTGGCGCATGGGATGAGCGAGGCGGCGGAGGAGATGAAGCGGGCTAACCTGGACACGAATGTGATCCTTTTCAGCATGTGGACGGAGGCGATAAAGAATTTTGCCGAGGTAGGGAAGGGGAATATCATCTTTCTCGACGGCAGCAGCGAAGGAATGGATAAGACGATGAAGCAGATACAGGCGTTGATGGTGAATAAGTCGAATGGGCAGTAGAGGGACGGAGTAGGCATAATTTTAGCATTTTGTTAAAAAATAGAAGGACTAAGGGGCCGTTATAGGTGATTAGGCTTACTTTTATCCCTCCGGTCCCGAAGGGCCGCTTAATAATTTAAAACGGATACTGGAATGAATCTCTTTTTTCTGCAGGTAATACTGGACTCGGCAAAGATCAAAGACAGTCTGGCGCGGGTAGCCATGACGGCGGCTCAGCAAAAGGAAAATCTGTGGGATATCCTTATCAAGGGTGGACCGCTGATGATCCCGCTGGCTATACTGCTGGTCATTGCGATCTTTGTATTCTTCGAGCGGTATATTGCCATCAAGAAGGCGGCGAAGATGGATGACAATTTCATGAACATTATCCGGGACCATATCATGTCCGGGAATATTTCTGCGGCGCGGAGTCTTACGAAGAATACGCCTACTGCGACGGCGCGGATGGTGGACAAGGGTATACAGCGGGTGGGCAAGCCGATCGAGGCGATCGAGCGGAGCATGGAGAATGTGGGGAAGCTGGAGCTGTACAAGATGGAGCGGAACCTGGCGATCCTTTCGGTCATTGGGTATATCGCGCCGCTGTTCGGGTTTTTGGGGACCATTGCGGGGATGTTCGAACTGTTCTATAGCATTGCGAGCACGGGAGAATACAGCATCTCGAATATTGCGGGTGGTATCTATGTGAAGATGATCTCTTCGGCTTCGGGGCTTATTATCGGGATCATCGCTTATGTCGGATACCGATTTCTGATCAGCCAGATCGACAAGGCGACGAACCGGATGGAGGCTGCCAGCGCAGATTTTATTGACATCTTACAGGAGGAGGCCCGATGAATCTAAGAAATCGTCATAGGGAAGAGGCAGAAGTGCATACGGGGCCGTTGAATGATATTTTGTTCATTCTGCTGCTGTTCTTCCTCATTGTCAGTACGCTTGCGAACCCCAATGTGGTCAAGCTTTCCCAGCCCAAGTCGAAGAGCGACACCAAGGCCAAGCAGACGGTGGTAGTATCGATCGATGCGAATAAGCAGTTCTATGTGGGGACGACGAAGGTGACGATCGATGAGCTAAAGGCGCGGCTGCAGCCCTTCCTGGCCAAGGAGACGGACCAGCCTTCGATAGTCATCAATGCGGACAAGTCGGTGCCCGTCGACGATGTGGTGGCGGTGATGCGGGTTGCGCGTGAGCTGGGGGCCCGTACGGTGCTCGCGGTGGATAAGAATGGGGCGCATTAGCGTGGGGGCCGGTGGGGAATGGGATTTGGGCCGGTGCTTAAAATTCTATGTGAATCCTTCCGGCGAATAAGTTGATGGGGCCGCGGTCTTTGTTGTAGGCCGGGTGGTTGACGAACTGGTAGTCTGCCGTGGCCCAGAGGTTATTGAAGAGCTTTACTTCATAAAATAGTTCGGCTATGCCTTCGCGCCCGTAGTTGGGCAGCTTTCCATCACCTATCATAAAGCCATAGCCGCCAATTGCCAGAAAATCGCGGTGGTCTTTTGAAATGCCGTTGCTCAGCAGGGCGATGCCGAAGTTATCGGACGGGCGGTGCCAGCTGTTGCCATAGACGCGGATGCCGCCGCTAATGGTGTTGTCTATCTCGGCGAAGGCCCAGGAGGCGGTTTTGCCGTTGTTCCAGCCCAGCCGGAGGAAGGCGCTTGTCGAGTGGCTGAGCTCCTGTTCTGCGTTGAGGCCCAGGCCCGGCTTTTTGTTCCCATACGATTTGCCGTAGAGCACGTCGAGGGATGTATCCGCTCTGCTGATCTTATTGTTGATGACGTCCCGGTAGTGAGGGGCTTTGTTGACGTTGTAGAAGCCCAGGAGGCGGAGGACCCCTTTGTGGCCGTGGACGATATATCTTTTTTCAAATTCGATGTTCTCGCTGCTGGTGTGACCGTAGTGCCAGTCGAGCTTGGGGCCGTTGGCATAGGTGGGCTCGAGGGCGGAGCCCAGGCGCAGGGTCCAGCCGGGTTTGACGAGCTCGGCCACTACGCCATACGTATAGCCGCGGGTGTTGGCGGCGTAGTCGTAGGCGCCGTTGTTCATGAAGGCCCAGTTCATGAAGTCCATGCGGGGGTCGTGGCTGACGTTGCTGTTGTCGAAGAAGTCGCCGACGGAGAATTTTCCGGCGGAGATGGTGATGCGGGATGTGGAGACCCTTTCTTTCACCTGATTTTGGTCGTCGTCGAGGTCTTCGTAGTGTTGTTTGTCGAGGTCGATGTGCTGGCGATAGAAAATGCGGGCAACGTATACAGTCGGTTCGGGATTGCCGATGCGGAAGGTCTCGCCGTTGGGGAAGCCGGCGATGCCCAGGGTGCTGCCGACCCCTTTACCTCCTGCCATTTCGGGGTTGAAGTAGAGGGCGGCTCCGTGCCAGAGCTTTCTGCCCAGGTAGGCTGTGGCTGTGACGGAGTAGGCGCGTTCCTGCTGATCGGTCATGCTGTTCTGGCCTGCATAGGGGGCCGAGAAGGTGGGGTGCCACTGGATGATGCCGGTGAACTGGAAGTGATAGGACCAGCCAGAATCTTTTAAAAGAGCATCAGATGTGGGGGATGACTGAGCCGAAGCCTGCCGGGATAAGGAGAAGAAAAATATAGATAGCAGTAAAAGTTGGGTCCTACGCATTTTCCTTAGAATGAAAGTTGCGCGAAAATAGCCTACCGGACCAATGTTTTAAAATATATTAATGTTACGTCGTTGCTTTTACCATGCGGTCTTTGCCCTGCAAATCCTGGCGGAGGACGATGTCGTTGAGGCCGGTGGAACGGAATAAGTGTTGGACCTGTTCGCCCATTTCTTCGTGTATCTCGACGAAGAGGGGGCTGCCGGCGGGCATTTGTTCGCGGGCGAAGCGGCTGAGGGCCCGGTAGAAAAGGAGGGCGTCGTCATCGGGTACGAACAGGGCCTGGCTGGGTTCGAAGTCGGTGACGTGGGTAGCCATCTGTGTCCTTTCTTTGGCCGGGATATAGGGGGGATTGCTGACGAGGCAGGCGATGGGGGGGAGGGCTTTCCAGGTCGCGGGTTTCAGGAAGTCCAGTTCGTGGAAGGTGACTGGGGTGTTTTGGGAGGCGGCGTTGCGGCGGGCGACGCTGAGGGCTTCCGGACTGAGGTCGCAGGCGTGGATATGGGAGGTCGGGAGCTTTTTGGCCAGGGCGATGGCTATGCAGCCGCTGCCTGTTCCGACGTCCAAAATGGCGTGGGGGAAGGGGGAAGTGGATAGGACCCATTCGACGAGCTCTTCGGTCTCGGGGCGGGGGATGAGGACGTTCTCGTCCACGTAGAGTTTCATTCCGGCGAACCAGCTTTCGTGCAGGACGTACTGGACGGGGCGGTGGGAGAGGAGCTCGCTGGTATATCGCTGGTAGGTGGCGAGGGTTTCAGGGGGGAGGGGGTCCGAGCGGTGGAGGATGCGGTCGATCTTTTTCCATCCCGAGAGGTTTTCGAGGACCCAGTCGGTGATGATGGCGGCTTCGCGGTCGCCGTATAGAGGGAGCAATTCTGTAGTCAGCGATTTCTGGGCCTGTAGCCAATCCATCCGTAAAAATAGGGGAGTTTGGCGTAACTTTGCCGGCCCGATGAATTTACCCGAAACATATATGCGGCGCTGTCTGGAGCTGGCTCGGCTGGGGGCGGGGCATGTGGCTCCGAATCCCATGGTCGGGTCCGTGCTGGTCTATGAGGACCGGATTATCGGAGAGGGGTATCACCAGCTATATGGGAAGGCGCATGCAGAGGTCAATTGCATCAATTCGGTGAAGGAGGAAGATCAGCCGTTGATCGCGAGGTCGACGATCTATGTCTCGCTGGAGCCTTGCGCACACTATGGAAAGACTCCGCCCTGTGCGGACCTGATCATTGCGCGGAGGATACCAAGGGTTGTAGTGGGCTGCCGTGATCCTTTCCCGGAGGTCGATGGGAAGGGGATCGAGAAGCTGAGGGCGGCGGGAGTGGAGGTGACCCTCGGAGTGCTGGAGGCTGAGTGTAAAGAGCTCAACCGGCGGTTTTTTACTTTTCATACGCAGCATCGGCCTTATATTGTATTGAAGTGGGCGCAGAGCATGAACGGAAGGATTGCCGGGGATGGTGAGGGGCGCGTGCTTATTTCGAATGCATATACCAACAGGCTGGTTCACCGGTGGCGGTCGGAGGAGGCGGGCATCCTTGTCGGGACACGGACGGCGCTGGCTGATGATCCGGCATTGACGGCGCGGTTGTGGAATGGGCCGGATCCGGTGCGGCTGGTGATCGATAAGGAGCTGAGGCTGCCGGGGACGCTGCAGCTGTTTGACCGGAAGGTGCGGACGATCGTTTTTAATTTGCTGAAGCACGAGGAGGGAGAGCTACTCTCTTACTATCAGCTGGCGGGGGACAGCAGTCTTGTCCACCAGCTGTCCGTAGCCCTGTATCAGCTGAAGATACAGAGTGTGCTGGTCGAAGGAGGTGCGCGTTTGCTGCAGTCCTTTATCGACGAAGGTTGCTGGGATGAGGCGAGGGTTATTACCAATACAAAGCTGGAATTGCCGGGCGGGTTATCTGCGCCGGCGCTCGATAAAATGCAGCCAATATCACATGAAGACCTGTTTGCTGATACAATACGTTATTATAGGAACATATGACAGAACAGGAATTCTATTATACGATCGAGAAGGAGGCTGTTGCAGAGTTCAAGGACAGGGGCAGCAAGTTTATCGGCTATGCCTGTCCGATAAAGAGCGTGGAGGAGTTCAAGGACCGGCTCAACGAGATCAGGAAGGAGCATCCAAAGGCTACGCACCACTGTTTTGCCTATCGGCTTGGACTGGATGGGAATACATTTCGGGTGAGCGATGACGGGGAGCCTTCGGGCAGCGCCGGCCGGCCCATACTTGGTCAAATAGACAGCAAAGGGCTGGTGAATACGCTGGTAGTCGTGGTCCGGTATTTCGGGGGGACGTTGCTGGGGGTGCCCGGGCTGATCAACGCCTATAAATCGACGGCGGCTTTGGCCCTGCAGATGACGCCGCTGGCGCAGAAGCAGGTGGAAAAAGAATATATAGTACAGTTCGACTATACGCAGGTGGGAGAGATCATGGCGGTGGTAAAACAGTACAATTGCCGGGTGGTGCGTCAGGAAATGCAGCTTTTTTGTAATATGACTATCGCCATTCCGAAAAACAGGGTGATGGAGACCGTTTATAAGCTACAGGAGATCAGGAATGTAGAGCTGAGCGCCGTCGCGGGGTAGGCGGGCGTATACTATTCCGACCGTTGGCAGCGTTATAGGGGGTACCCAAAAATCCATCTTTTGAAAAAATACCTCTACCCTAGTACCCTGGCCCTTGCGGTCATTTCTCTTACTATATTCATTGCGTGTAACAAGACCTCGAATTCAGACTATGGATCGGGGACGAATCCCAATAATATTCCTGCCGAGAAAACGGTGACGGCCAGCGTGCAGGGACGGGTCGTCGATGACAAGGGTGTGCCGGTGCAGGGGGCTGTGGTGAGCAGCGGGTTGGCGACTACTACGACCGACGTCAACGGGGTCTTTTCATTTTCCAAGATATCGATGTCGAGCCGGTTTGGCTATGTAAAGGTGAATAAAGCCGGTTTTTTTACCGGTTCGAGGAGCATCATCACCAATGGCGGTGCTTCCAACTATGTGAGCATACAGCTGGTGCCCCGGGTGTCGAAGGGGAGCGTTCCGGCATCGACCGGCGGAAAGATCGTGGTGTCGTCGGGGGATACGGTGATCCTGCCGGCAGCGGGGATTGTCAATGCCGCTACCGGGGCTGCCTACACGGGTAACGTAAATGTATATGCTCAATATCTGGATCCGACGGATGTCAATCTGCCTAAGTATATGCCGGGAGACCTGAGGGGTATTGGTTCAGATGGCAACGAGACGGCATTGCAGAGTTACGGCATGGTAGGGGTGGAACTGCAGGGGGATGCGGGCGAGAAGCTGCAGGTGGCTGCGGGCAAAATGGCTACGCTTTCCTGTGCGATACCGGCGTCGATGCAGGCGACGGCTCCGGCTACGATCCCTTTATGGTATTTCAATGATTCCAGCGGCAGGTGGATACAGGAGGGCAGCGGTGTGCGTATAGGCAACAGCTATGTGGGGCAGGTGGCGCATTTCACTTATTGGAACTATGACATGCCGATGGCTACGGTGAATTTCCAGGTGCGGCTGAAGGATGAGAATGGGAATCCGCTGGCCTATACCACGATACGTTTTACGTCTAAAACCTTGGGGGCGCGCATTGGGTATACGGATGCCAGCGGGTTTTCACAGGGCATGATACCGAAAGGAGAGCAGTTGGTGATGCAGGTAGTTACGGAGTGTGACAATACGCTGGCAGGGATGAATGTCGGCCCGGCGCTGGCGGACCAGGATCTGGGGACTATTACGGTGACGGTAGGGCATGCAGATGTCGTAGTGAAGGGGACGGTAGTAGACTGTAGTCAGAATCCGATAGACAGTGGTGTTGTTGCCGTGAAAATCGATGGTCTGAGCTATAATGCTGCCGTGGTGAAGGGGGCGTTTTTGTTGCCGGTGACCAGATGCTATAGTGCTTCCACTGCGGCGCTGCTGATCGCGACCGATCTGAAAGCGTCTGTAACGGGTAGCGTGGTGTCGGTGCCTGTGAGCGGCCTGGATATGGTGGATGCGGGGCAGCTGAAGGTATGCGGATCGACCAGCAGCACCAGCGATCAATTTATTCAATTCAGCTATTCGGGGGTCACCTATAACCTGACCTTGCCGACGGCTACTATCGTCGAATACACGAGTGGTGGAACCTATATTATGGGAAATTATATGACGAGTGATGTCAGCAAGGGAGAGATAAGGATGGAGTTCAAGAATATTACCGGAACGACAGGAACTTTTGAAGATTCGGTCATGGTCTATGTGCCTTCCGGTCATTCTCTATCATGGGGCTTGAGCTGTACCCTCACTACCTATGATTCGGTGGGTGGTTATATAGCGGGCAGTTTTAATAATGGGTCGGTATCGGGATCGTTCAAGGTACTACGGACGAATCTGCCACCGACAGGAGACACAGGCGTGCGCCCGTCCTCGGTATTTTTTGTCCATTGATGGCTTAAGATGAGAACCGGGCGCTGACGACGAGGTCTTTGGTGCCGGGGGTATATTTATAGAATCCTTCACCGCTCTTTACGCCAAGATGGCCTGCCGTTACCATGTTGACGAGCAGGGGGCAGGGCGCGTATTTTGGATTGCCGAAGCCTTCGTGGAGAACGCGTAGGATATAGAGACAGACGTCGAGGCCGATAAAGTCGGCGAGCTGCAGCGGCCCCATGGGGTGGGCCATTCCCAATTTCATTACGGTATCGATCTCCTGTACGCCGGCGACGCCTTCGAAGAGGCTGATGATGGCCTCGTTGATCATTGGCATGAGGATACGGTTGGCTACGAAGCCGGGGTAGTCGTTGACGACGCAGGGAACTTTTCCGAGCTTTTCGGAGAGGGCAGTCATTTTTTTGGTGACTGATCCGTCCGTGGCGTAGCCGTTGATGATCTCGACGAGCTGCATGACCGGAACGGGGTTCATGAAGTGGAGGCCGATGACGGACTGGGGGCGGCGGGTGACGGAGGCGATGCGCGTGATGGATATTGATGAGGTGTTGGAAGCGAGTATGGCGGACTGGGGCGCGTGTTCGTCGATCTGGCGGAAGATGTTGAGCTTGAGGTCGACGTTCTCTGTGGCGGCTTCCACGACGAGGTCGGCTTTTGCGACGCCTTCGGCGAGGGTTGTGGATGTGTTGATAGCGTCGAGGGTGGATTGTTTGTCCTGTTCGGTGAGGATGCCTTTAGCGATCTGGCGGTCGAGGTTGCGGGCGATGGTCGCGAGGGCCTTTTCCAGTTGGGAGGGATGGGTATCGATAAGGGTGACGGTAAATCCTTTTTGAGCAAAGACGTGGGCGATACCATTACCCATGGTACCGGCGCCAATGACGGAAATGTTTTGCATTTGGCTTATGCGGGATTGATTTCGCGCGAAGTTAGTTGTTGTTTCGGAAATCGCCTCGTTTCCAGGCCTGGATAAACTCTGCCCAGGCGAGGGGGTTGAAGATATTCTGAGGAGGCGCCTGTCCCTGGTAGGAATAGCGGGTGGCGCTCTGTCGCAGATAGGTGGAGGCGGCTTCCCCGGCGCTGGCGGGCAGGCTTCGGGCGAGGACGCGGCGTTTGGCGACGTCGTTGTTCTGCCGGGCTATTTCTATGTCGTCGTCGGGGACCTTGGTATTGACAAAATCCCGTTCGAACTGTTCGCGGGTGGGTCTGGGCCGGATGATGGTCGCGGGCAGGTATTGCGCGTCGGTGGTCATCAACAGGATGGCACTGTACTGGTTGCCGCGGAAAGTATCGGTAACGCTAAGCGTGATCGGCTTGTAGCCGACGCTGGAAAATTCGATGACGTCGCCTTTCAGCACGACGATGGAGAATACGCCCTGGTCGTTGGAGTAGGTGCCCTGGTTACGCCCTTTTACGACTACGCTGACTGAGGGTATCCCTTTCAGGCTGTCGGAAGTCATAATGACGCCATATAATTGTACCACAGAGTCTTTTAGCTTGTCGAACTGGGCGTGTGCAGCGAAAGGAGCGGACAGCAGAAGAACGTATAGTACAATTTTTTTCATTCAGTCAAAATTAACTTTTAAACCCGAGAACTGGATGGCGTTCTTTCGCTCAGGTTCCGGAAACTTGAACAAATTACGGAGGTCATTGGTTATCTTTACCTCAAAATTGAGTTTTTAACAAATTATTGCGCATGACGGAGGAAAAAGTTCTAGAGGCCCTTGGGAACGTCCAGGAACCAGATCTGGGTAAGGACATCGTGACATTAAAAATGGTTAAAGATGTGACCATCGACGGGAATTATGTTTCTTTTACGGTGGTGCTGACGACTCCTGCCTGTCCGATGAAGGACCATATTAAGAATGCCTGTATCAATGCAATACGGCTGCTGGTAAATAAGGATGCGACGGTAAAGGTGAATTTCACGGCCAATACGACGACCCAGCGCAAGGATGCGCGGGAGACCCTGCCTAAGGTGAAGAATATCATTGCGGTGGTGAGCGGAAAGGGGGGGGTTGGGAAGAGTACGGTGGCCGCGAATTTCGCGATGGCGCTGGCCAGGGGTGGTGCGAGCGTGGGTCTGATGGATGCGGACATATATGGACCAAGTGTTCCAATTATGTTTGGTGTGCGGGGTGAGGCGGAAAGGGGGGAGTTGGGAAGAGTACGGTGGCCGCGAATTTCGCGATGGCGCTGGCCAGGGGTGGTGCGAGCGTGGGTCTGATGGATGCGGACATATATGGACCAAGTGTTCCAATTATGTTTGGTGTGCGGGGTGAGCGTCCGATGATGATGGCGGGTGGCGAAAACGGGAAGGGGCTTATCGTGCCGCTGGAGAAGTTTGGTATCAAGCTGATGAGCATAGGATTGCTGGTGGATGAGAAGAATGCGGTGGTCTGGCGCGGGCCGATGGCCAGCAGCGCGATCCGGCAATTCGTAACGGATGTCAACTGGGGCGAGCTGGACTACCTGGTGATCGATATGCCGCCGGGTACCGGTGACATTCACCTGACCCTGATGCAGCTGGTGCCGGTGACGGGGGTGATCGTGGTGACCACTCCGCAGGATGTGGCGCTGGCGGATGCGAAGAAGGGGATCGCGATGTTCGGTCAGGCGCAGCTGAAAGTGCCGATCATCGGGCTGGTGGAGAATATGAGCTATTTTACTCCTGCCGAGCTGCCGGATCACAAGTACTATATTTTTGGCCGGGAAGGCGGGAAGAGGCTGGCTGAGGAGTATGATATACCTTTTCTGGGGCAGATACCGCTGGTGCAGAGCATCCGGGAGGGGGGAGATAACGGGGTGCCGATAATGGCTTCTGATGACGAGGTGACCCGTAAGGCTTTCTCGGATTTTGCGGGGAATGCGGCGCGGAGCATTGCGATGGTGAATGCGAATATTAACAGGGAGAAGGTGGTTGAGGTGGTGGGGTAGGTCAGAGGGAGAGTTTTTGCCGACAGTAGTTGAGGAAGATGCGGATGATGCCGGTGAGGATAAAGCTGAGGAGGAGGCCGCCGAGGAGTCCGCTGAATGCGCCGATGAGGAGGGCAGTGGAGGTGGTGAGCTCGATGTGGAAGGCGCGGTTGATGAGCCAGAAGGAGATGGCGCCGGCGATCATGATGGCGCCGCTGCAGACAAGGGAGAGGATCGTTGTAAATGCGGCGGATAGCGATCTTCGATAGAGTCCTACCAGGATGCCTGCGGAGAGGACGCCTGCGGAGACCAGGGCGAAGAGCGACAGCAGGAACAGGGTGGCGGCGGCTGCGCCGACGATGGTGGCGCCGATGATGATGCACGCGACGACAAGGCCGATGGTGAGGAGGAAGAGGTTGAACTCGTCGTCGGGTTGGGAAGAAGGGTCTGTCAGGGCGTTGGTGGAGGAATGGGTGCGGGTGGTGTCGGGGGACGACTGGTTGGTAGTCGGAGATTGAGCCCGGACTCCGGCGCAGGGGATGGCCAGGAGAACGATAATAAGGGTAGTTAGCAACAGTCGCATCCGGAAAGGTTATGTCTTGTGTCAGAATAGGAGAAAACCGGACTCCATCCGGTTCGGGTATATATGGTAAAATTAAACAATTTTTATCGGATGGGTGGTAATTGGAAAAGGATGGAGCCCGAATTGAGAATTTGATAACTTTGGCTCATGTATATCCCCCGCAGATATGTAGAAAAGGACATGGATACGATCCATGCCTTCATTAAAGAAAATTCCTTTGCTATTCTTATCTCTGTAAAAGACGGGTTGCCGGTAGGTACGCATATCCCGCTGCAGCTGGGGAAGGATGCTGCGGGGGGTGACGTGCTGATGGGGCATATCTCCCGCGGTAACGAGCAGAAGCATACGCTGGTAGACGGGGCGAGGGTGCTGGCCATCTTTGCCGGGCCTCATGCCTATATCTCGCCGAGGTGGTATACGGAGATGAATGTGCCGACCTGGAACTATATTTCGGTACATGTTTATGGCAAGGTCAGGATCGTGGAGGGGGATGAGCTGCGGGAGGCGCTGGCGCGGCTGATGGATACATATGAGCGGCATATGCCGAGACCGGTGACGATGGAGGAGATACCGGAGAAGAAGCTGAATGATGACCTGAGGGGGATCGTCGGATTCGAGATCAGCATCGACGAAGTGCAGGCGGCTTATAAGCTGAGCCAGAACCGGGATCCACAGAGTTATCACCAGGTGGTGGGGGCGCTGGACAAGGGGGATGAGGGAGCGCGGAAGGTGGCGGAGGAGATGAAGAAAAGGGAAGGGAAATGAGGGGTCGGCGGGGAGAGAAGAAATAATCCTATTTTTGGCGCATGACACGTCAGCAGCTAATAGCCCTGATCCGGGGCATGGGTTCTTATCTCTGTGTTGGGCTTGACAGTGACCGCACGAAGATACCTGCCCATCTTCTTTCGCATAAGGATCCCGTATTTGAGTTCAATAAGCAGATCATCGACGCTACGAAGGATCATTGTGTGGCGTATAAGGTAAATACAGCTTTTTATGAGGCCGATGGGGTGAAGGGTTGGGAGACGATGGAGAAGACGGTCAACTATATTCCTTCCACACATTTTAAGATAGCCGATGCCAAGCGGGGGGATATCGGGAATACTTCTTCACAGTATGCCCGGGCTTTTTTCGAGACGCTGGCTTTCGATGCCGTGACGGTTGCGCCCTATATGGGAGCCGACAGCGTGCGGCCTTTCCTGGAATATAAAGACAAGTGGACGATCCTGCTGGGGCTGACCTCCAATCCGGGGGCAGCGGATTTCGAGCTGCAGGAGGCGGGGGACGGGATGCTATATGAGCAGGTGCTGATGAAGGCGTCGGTGTGGGGTAGTCCTGACAACCTGATGTTCGTGATAGGGGCGACGCAGGCGGAGGCTTTTCGCAATGTTCGCCGGCTGACGCCGGATCATTTCTACCTGGTGCCCGGGGTAGGGGCGCAGGGGGGGAGCCTGGAGGAGATATCCCGGCAGGCGATGAACGGGGATGTGGGGTTGCTGGTGAATGCGAGCAGGGCCGTTATCTATGCTTCGTCGGGGGAAGATTTTGCTCGGGCGGCCGGGAAGGCAGCGGCTGAGTATCACCGGGAGATGCGAGGGTACCTCACTCCATTCGGGTAGAATGTGATCTTCCACGTATCTTCGATACCTTATTTTCAGCTATATGAATAATTGGGTGAAAGGGTTGTTGACATTTGTAAGTGGAAGTGCAATTTGGGAAGGAGTAAAATTCTTTTCCCCTGGCATTTCAAGGGAAATAAAAGCTTACAGGGAAGCACATAAAAATCTTTATGAGAGCATCGATCCTATTCTAAAAGCAGCGGATGAATTATATGGAAAACTGGTTTCTATTGCAAATGAAGACTTTTCGACTTTCACCAACAAGGGAGTGCCCAATGCGAAGGACGTCGATTTAAACCGGAAATATATTTACTTTTTATTTGCTCAATTCTTCGCCCAGCTGGAATACATCAGAATGAAGAGCCAGTATTCTTCCATCTCAAAAATCAGGAAAGGCAGGGAGTTGCTGAAATTCATTGAGACCTTTGAGTCGCGAACTTTCAGATTGGTGGATAGGTCTATTCAGCGAATGATTGGAGAAAGCCTTATTCTGAACTCTACGGGATCATATAGGGTGATGAGCTTAAGTCAATTCTATATCAGCATCCACGATGTTTCTTTCAAGAACAATATATGGATTAAGAAGATCGAAGACACTTTAATGACCACAAATGACAAAAAGGTGCGACAATCCGTTCTTGTTTTTGGAGTAATCGTAGCGGCGTTGATAAATCATTTTGATCCTCAAAGCAAAATAGTCAGGAGCCGAAGAGTTTATAAAAACAAATTAACCCTGGATAGCAAAATCAAGATCAATAAAGTTCTTTTAACTAATTACCTTCCTTTTGTGAAGGACAAGGAAAGGTACTATTAAAAAAAGAGTCCGCCGGTTTGCGTTGCTACTTAATAGACAACAACCATTGGACTACTTCAGTATGATTGACGATTGGTTTTGTGGGAGAGAGTAAAGTTAGGAAATTTTTTTTGATTACTATCTTGTAATGTTATTTTTCATCCTTTCCGAATTTTAAAAGTGGATAAGTCGTTGGATTTGTATTCTTTCTCGCTCTTCGCGATGACGAGGGTGGCTACGCCGTTGCCGATGATATTGGTGATGGCGCGGGCTTCGCTCATGAATTTGTCTACGGCGAGCAGGAATGCGAGGCCTTCGACGGGTATTTTCTGGATGGCGGTGAGGGTGGAGGCCAGGACGATGAAGCCGCTGCCGGTGACGCCTGCGGCGCCTTTTGAGGTGACCATCAGGATGCCGAGGATGGTGAGGAGCTCGCCTGAGGAGAGGTGGACGTTGTACAGCTGGGCGAGGAAGATGGTGGCCATGGAGAGATAGATGGAGGTGCCGTCGAGGTTGAACGAGTAGCCGGTGGGTACGACCAGGCCGACGACGGGCTGGCTGCAGCCCATTTGTTCGAGGCGGGACATCAGGGAGGGCAGGGCTGCCTCGGAGGAGGAGGTGCCCAGGACGATGAGTATCTCTTCGCGTATATTTTTCAGGTAGGTGAAGATGTTGAGCTTGAAATAGCGGAGGATGAGGCCCAGGACGACGATGACGAAGAGGATCATGGTGACGTAGACGGAGCCCATGAGCTTGGCCAGGGGGATGAGCGTTCTTATGCCGTATTTACCGATGGTGAAGGCCATGCCGCCGAAGGCGCCGAGTGGGGCGAGCAGCATGACATAGCGCAGGAGCCGGAAAACGAACTGGCTGGCTTTGTGTAAAGCGTCGGTGATCTTTTTTTTATTGGGGATAAGGCTAATGATGATGCCCGTTAGGATGGCCAGCGCCAGCACCTGCAGGGTCAGGTTTGTCTTGAAGAACTCTATCCAGTTGAAACCATGAGCGCCCTGCCGGGTGTATTTGGAGGCGTCCTGGATGGGGAGACCGGTCTTGTCGATCTCGCCGGGGCGGAGGATATAGGCTACTCCGATGCCGATGGCCAGGGAGATGGTGGTGACGATCTCAAAATAGAGGAGGGATTTGACCCCGATGCGGCCTACTTTTCGCAGGTCGCTCATCCCGCTGATGCCGGAGACGATGGTGAGGAAGATGATAAATGGGATGAAGAGCTTTACGAGGTTGACGAACTGTACGCCCATCCATTCGGTCTTTACGGCGGTGGCGGGTGCGAAATAGCCGAGCAAGACGGCGGCTACCAGGGCGACGAGCACTATCCATGTCAGATTGCGGGAGATGCGGGCGAGTACGGATGCTATCATATTTGTTGCAGGATATCGCAGAAGCGGTAGATGTCTTCGAATGAGTTATACAGGGGTGCGGGTGCGACGCGGACTACGCCGGGCTCGCGCCAGTCAACGACAATACCGGCGTCGATCATACGCTGGTGAATGGGTTTGCCTTCGGGCCCGAAAAAGAGGGAGAGCTGGGCAGCCCGCCGGTGGGGTTCTTCCGGGGTGATGATGCTAAAGGCCGGGTTGTCGATAGCGGAGAGCAGGCCGTAGAGATACTCTGTCAGCCGGCGGCTCCTTGCCTGGAGGTTCTCGATGCCGGCCTCGTCGAAGAGGGCGAGGGAGGCTTTTAGTCCGACCATATTGAAGACCTGGGCCGTGCTCATGCTCCATCCCTCGGCGGTGGGTTTGGGGATAAAGCCCTTTTCCATTTTAAAGCGGCTTTCTTCGTCGTTGCCCCACCAGCCGCCGAGGCGGGTGAGGTGGGTGTCTTTGACGAAACGTTCGTGGATAAAGGCGCCGCCTGCTGCGCCGGGACCTCCGTTGAGATATTTATACGAGCACCATACGGCGAAGTCTACGTCCCAGTCGTGGAGGCGCAGCGGGGCGTTACCGATGGCGTGGGCCAGGTCGAAGCCTGCAAGGGCGCCTGCCTTGTGAGCGGCTGCCGTGATGGCGGCCATGTCGAAGAGCTGGCCGGTATAGTAGTTAATCCCGCCGAGGAGTACCAGGGCGAGGCTGTTCTTGTTGTCGTCGATGGACTGCAGGATGTCCTCTTCGCGGATGATGGACTCGCCTTCACGTGGTTTTATTTCTATAACAGCGTCTTCGGGGTTGAAGCCGTGGAACCGGGTCTGGGTCTCTGAGGCATACTGGTCGGAGGGGAAGGCGCCGGCCTCGATCAATATTTTGTATCGCTGCTGTGTAGGGCGGTAGAAGGTGAGGAGCAGGAGGTGGAGGTTGACGGTCAGGGCGTTCATTACCGTGACCTCGTCTTCGAGGCAGCCTGCGATGCGGGACAGGGATGGCCGGAGGGACTGGGGGAAGGTCATCCAGGGAGTGCGGGCCCGCCAGTAGCCGTCGATGGCGAGGTTTTGCCAGTCCTGCAGCTCTTTTTGGAAATAGTCGGCGGTGTGACGGGGCTGCAGGCCGAGGGAATTGCCACAGAAATAGATGGTCTGGCCGTCGTCGCCGGGGGTGGGGTTGTTGGTGGCGGACCGGGGAAAGTAAAACCGGGAGCGGAAGCTGCTGAGCTTGTCCTCCCGGTCTTTTTGCTGCGCGTATTCGAGCGTGGCTGTGGCTATCGTTGATACCTGCATTTCCATGATTTTATAGAAATGCAAGATATGGTTTTAATACTTCAAATGTTGTGAGGTCTGTTGCGGTGATCCTGGTGCGTGGCTAGGTACTCTTTTCCTCATCTTTGTCGTCGTCTTTGTCTTTTTCTTTGTCCTTTTGTTCCTTGTCCTTGCCGGAGCCGTAGTGGGAGAGCCGGACGGTGCCAAAGCTGCTCTTGATCCTGATCTTTGCCTTACCCTCGCCGGCCCTGCCGCTGTAGTCCTTGTCGAATTTGGGGCCAAAGTCGTCGCCGCCTTCGGGCCGGTTCTCGTTGATGCTAAAGCCGCTCTCGTTGCGGAAGCTGCCAAAGCTGGTGTGGACGTCGATGTCGGCGGAGAGGTTCTGGTCGACGACCATTCGGACGGTGGAATAGGATTCGAAGACGGCGAGCTCCTGGATGTTGCTGGCGACGTTGAACTGTACGTTGCCGGAGAACTCGCTGGTGATCTTTACGTTGCCGTTGACCTTGCCGATGCGGGACTGGTCGTTGTATTTGAAGAGGATCTTGCCGTTGTTGATCTCGGTGATAAAGGCTTTGCCAAATTCCACGTCGATGAAGTCTACGTTGTCCAGCTTGCCGGTGTTGAGGCTGCCGAATTTGCTGCTGATGGATATGGGGCCTTTGAAATCGGAGACGGCTGTTTTGCCGAAGCTGTTCTCTATCTCGAGGCGGTTGCCGGTGGGCATGTGAACCACGTAGTCGATATAAAATGACCGGTCGCCTTCGCCGCCTTTTTTGCCGCCGTTGCCGTTCTGGATCTCGTCGACGGTGGTTTTAAAGGAGATCGTATGACCTTCTTTGGATTCCTTTACGTCTAATTTATCCATGATCTCTTTTACCTTTTCTTCGGATGTCGCCCGGGCGCCTATCTCGATGTCTACGGTTATCTCCTCTTTGTCCCAGGTGCTGATGGATACATTGCCGAACTGATTATATATCTGAAGCTTGTCATCGGCGGTTACCGGGTAGGATTTGTTGATCAGCCTTTGTCTCCTCACCTGCTGGGCTTGTGCGGGGAGGGTGGCCGCGAGGACGAGAAGGGCAATAAAACTAGATAGTTTTATATGCTTTTTCATATTCTGTTTTTTTAGTATGATTTATTTGTCTGACGATCTCGAGCTGGTGATTCAGGAGCTCCATTTGCAGCTGGAGGTTCTGAAGCATCGCTGTCAATAGTTGCTCCCGGTTGGGGTTGTTGGGCAGCTGTTCCCGGAGGTCGTGGTAGACGCTGTCGAGCTTGTAGACGTCCGAGGAGAACTGCTTGTAGAGCAGGGGTTCGTCCTTCTCTATGGTCTTTAGTTCTTTGTGTTTTAGTTCGACGAGACGGGCGTAGTGGTACATTTCTTCGTCCATCGAGGATTCGAGTTCTTTGCTGTCGTTGTTCTTTGGCCGGATGGCTGCCAGGGCTGCGGAGTCCTGGTTGTGGTCATTCGCTGCCGGGGCCGGTGTTTGCGCCAGGTTATCTTTTGGAGTGTTGGTGTCTGCGGGTTGTTTGTCTGTTGGGTTGGTATTGGGCCGGGTAGCGACCTCGGGTTGTGTGGTCCTGCTGGACTTGAGGTACAGCAATGCGCCGCCGAGCAGGAGAATGACGGCTGCGGCTACGCTATACTTCATCCAACGGCTCTGCATCCGGATGACGGGGGCCGGTTTTTTTTTGCCGGGGTCGATGTCATCCCTGATCTTGTCCCAGATGGCGAGGTCGGGTTCTTCGGTATCGAACTCCTCCCGGTGATCAAGGACGAATTGTTTTAACTTATCTTCTAGCCTGTCGCTCATGATAATCCTTGTTTTATAAATTGTAACAATTTTTGTTTTGCGCGCATGTACTGTGTTCTCACGGTGGCATGCGATACCTGCAGGATGTCTGCTATCTCTTCCTGGTCGTATCCTTCGAAAAGGTATAGGGTCAGGACGGTGCGGTACCCGTTGGGTAGCAGGGCTACGGCTTTTTTTATCTCTTCGACTTTCAGGCCTATTTCCTGTTCGTCGATGGTGTCTTCTTCGGGCAGGTGGCCGATATTGGTTTTGTCGATGTCGATAAGGTCCATTTTCCGGCGGCGTAGCTGGTTGATCGATTTGTTGATCACGATCCTTTTGAGCCAGGCTCCGAAGGTGGATCTGTAGTGGAAGTCCTCCAGGGAGCGGAAGGCGTCGGTAAAGGCTTCCTGTGTGACATCCTCTGCGTCGCCGGTATGATTGACGATGCGCAGGCTGGTGTTGTACATCGCCTTTGCATATTTTTGGTACAGCGCCGCAAAAGCCCGGGAATCCCCTTTTTTGCAGCGTTCCACCAATTCGTCGTGTAGTATTGGTTCAGTTATCTCCAATTCGGCCAATTTAGCGTTCATGTGTCCTGGTGAGGCGGGCTTTGGGTCGGGTTCGGGTTCGTGTGAACCGCACCGGATCGCGGGTGATGCCGGGTGGTCGTGTGAACCTCACCGGATCGCGGGTGATGCCGGGCGATCGTGTGAACCGTGGTCCGGATGACCGGAGCGCCTGTCTCTGAGTTAAGTACACAGGTGTTTTCCTGATGTTGCATCCCTTCCCGCCCTTTTTCTTATTTTGCGGTAAATAAATGTCCCTCCCATGGCTGCGACACCAAATCCGAATCTAAAGGTAGATATTTTCCAGAGCCCGGATTACTTCCAAGTGGATGATTTACTGACAGATGAGCACAAGCTTGTCCGGGATTCGGTGCGGAGCTATGTGAAGAAGGAAATTTCGCCGATCATTGAGGATTGTGCCCAGCGGGCCGAGTTTCCGCAGCAGATAGTCAAGCAGTTAGGGGACTTGGGGTGTTTTGGGCCCACGGTTCCGGCCGAGTATGGCGGCGGGGGGCTGGACTATATCAGCTATGGGCTGATGATGCAGGAGCTCGAGCGGGGGGACAGCGGGGTGAGGAGTACGGCCAGTGTTCAGGGCTCGCTGGTGATGTTCCCGATCTATCAGTATGGCAGCGAGGAGCAGCGGCGGAAATTCCTGCCAAAGCTGGCCAGCGGGGAGTGGCTGGGGTGTTTTGGGCTGACAGAGCCCGACCATGGCAGCGACCCGGGTGGGATGCTGAGCAATTTTACCGATGCGGGGGATCATGTGGTCCTTAACGGCAGCAAGATGTGGATCAGCAATGCTCCTTATTCGCAGGTGGCGGTGGTATGGGCCAAGGACGAGACGGGGGAGGTCAGGGGGCTGATCGTCGAGCGGGGGATGGAGGGTTTTTCAACGCCTACCACGCATGGTAAATGGAGTCTGCGGGCGTCGGCTACGGGCGAGCTGGTCTTCGATCATGTAAAGGTGCCGAAGGCCAATATATTGCCGGGGGTTAAGGGATTGAAGGGCCCGCTGAGCTGTCTGACCAAGGCGAGGTATGGGATCGCGTGGGGGGTAGTTGGGGCGGCGATGGATTGTTATGATACGGCGTTGCGATATAGTAAGGAGCGGGTGCAGTTCGACCGGCCTATCGGCGGTTTTCAGCTGCAGCAGAAGAAGCTGGCGGAGATGATCACGGAGATCACGAAAGCGCAGCTGCTGAACTGGAGGCTGGGGGTGTTGATGAACGAGGGGAAGGCTACGCCATCGCAGGTGTCGATGGCCAAGCGGAACGGGTGTGAGATCGCCGCGCAGATCGCCCGGGATGCCCGGCAGATACTGGGTGGGATGGGGATCACGGGAGAATATCCGATAATGCGGCATATGATGAATATCGAGAGCGTGATCACGTATGAAGGGACGCATGATGTACATTTGCTGATCACGGGGTTGGATATTACCGGATTAAATGCATTTAAATGAAGATCTTTCTGATCGGTTTTATGGGGTCCGGCAAGACGCACTGGGGCAAACAGCTTTCGGCTAAGCTGGGGCTGCCTTTTTACGATCTGGACAGTGTGATAGTAGAGAAGGAGCACCGTACGGTGGCGGATATCTTTGAAGAAAGCGGGGAGGAGTATTTTCGTTACCAGGAGAAGGAGATGCTGGAGACGATAGTTGCGGAGATGGAGAGCTTTATCCTGTCCTGTGGCGGGGGGACGCCGTGTTTCTTCAACAATATCGAGTTTATGAAGAAGATCGGGAAGGTGATCTGGCTGAATACGTCGGTTGATATGTTGAAGCAGCGGCTGCTGAAGGAGAGGCAGACCCGGCCGCTGATCAGCGAGGTGAATGACGAAGAGCTGAGGAGGTATATCGTAAAGAAATTGAGTGAGAGAAGGATGTATTATCAGCAGGCCGATGTGACGGTGACGGAGGAGAATACGAACTTAGAGGAGCTGATCCAGCTGTTGCTGAATGACCAGGAATCGGACAGGATGAGAGAGGAACTTTAAAGACAAACAGACTTATGAAAAGGAATTTTCTTTCGGTAGCGGCTATACTGGGAGCGTTGTCGGTGGCGCTGGGGGCTTTTGCTGCGCACAAGCTGCGGGAGATGACGAGTCCGGAGACGGTGGCGATATTCGAGACGGGGGTGAGGTATCAGTTCTATCACGTTTTTGCGCTGCTTTTTGTAGCTTTTTTGTCGGATAAGATCCATAACAAGTGGATGATCTGGTCGGGCAATTGTTTCATCATGGGGATCGTGTTATTCTGTGGTTCGTTGTATGCGCTGACGGCGCTGGCGATAGCCGAGAGTACGCACAGGACCCTGGCGGGGATCATGACGCCGGTGGGTGGGGTGTTCTTTATCCTGGGGTGGCTGTTCCTTTATGTGGGGGTGAGTAAAAAAGACTAAAGGGTTAGATAGAAGGTGGTGCGGGTGCCTTCTTTGTTCTCTATATTGAACTGTCCGTCGATAGAGGCCATTCTCTTCTTCATGTTGTTGAGGCCGTTGCCAAATTTTCGCAGCTTTTCCATGTTGATGCCGATGCCGTCGTCCTGGATCTCGATGGTGAGGTGGGTATTGATGGTGACGTTGATCCGCACGACCGAGCTCTGGGAGTGCTTCAGCACGTTGTTGAGGGCTTCTTTTACGGAAAGGAAGATATTCCTCCGTCGCTCGCCGCTGATCTCGCGGGGCGGAATGGAGGCGGGCATGCTGAAGTAGCAGTCTATGGAGGTATTCTCAAAAAATTCCACGGCGTAGGACCGGATATAGGCGATGAGGTTTTCGATGGTGTCGTTGGAGCTGGTCATGGTCCAGATGATGGCGTTCATCTTATTGAGCAGCTCGTTGGCCGAGTTGGATATCTTTTCTATTTCCGGAAGGGTTGCGTCTTTCATCTTGCTTTTGACGATCTCGCTCATCAGCCGGATGGCGGTGACGCCGGAGCCCAGCTCGTCGTGCATGTCGACGGAGATGCGGTTGCGTTCGTCCTGTTTGGCTGCGAGCACGGCCACCTGTTTTTCCATTTCTTTCCGCTGGGCTTCGAGCTTGAGCTTTTCTTCTTTCTGGATGCTCTGGATGATCTCCATTTTGTTCTTATAGGTCAGGGCGAAGAGGAAGAAGAGGAGCTCGATGGTGATGCCGCCTTCGTAGTAGAAGAGGGCGAGGTTGAGCACGGACTGTCCTTTTACCAGGTGGAAATTGGTGGAGATCATGACCTGGGAGATTATGGAAAGCAGGCATAGGGAGATGTTGCCCATGACGATATAGTTCATCAGCTGGTTGTGGTATGTCAGCCCTTTCAGGATAAAGACGATGGAGATGATCAGCAGCAATATCTTGGTAGAGTCTTCGATCATATTGGCGATGCGGAAGTCGGGGGAAAGGAAGTAGAAGAGGATATAGAGGCTCATCAGGGTAGTGATGGCGATGGAGCCCCAGAAGAGGTAGCGGTCGAGGGTTTTGTAGTTCTTGCTCGTTTCCAGGAATTTTCTGTGGAAGATGATATAGCAGATGTATCCTACGGAGAAGATGATATTATCGAGGAAGGATTCGAAGAAATAATTGAAGTCGGTGGTGGACCGGTGGAGGGTCGATTTCAGGAAGAGGAGGACGCTGATGCAGAGCGAATAGCCTACGTAGTAGAGGAATTCGGGTTTGCGGCTCTGGATGTATTCGCTGGTGGCGTAGAAGATCATCATCAGCATGATGCCTGCGAAGAGGTTGGTGATGACGTCAATGTTGGTGCTGTTCTTGTGGGTAAGCATGATGGCCTGCCGGATGAGGGTGTCGCGGGTGAGTCTGGGGTTGATGGAGTTGGTAGGCGCTTTGATGAAGGAGATGAGGGCAAAGAAGGTTGCGTTCTCGTGTGGGTTGAGGGTGATCTGCCGGTAGCCGAGGCTGTCGGGGTCGTTTGGCATGAGATTGGGGACGGGGGTGACGGAGGGTTGCGATGCGCTGGTGGACGACGGAGTGACGGAAGGGGGTAGGGATGTGGTGGCGCCGGCGGGTATGGTTGCGCGGGGGGACATGGCCGCGCCGATGGGTTCGGTCGCGGCGGCGGGTTCGGTCAGGCGGTACAGCTGGATGGTATCCATGAAGTAGCCGGGGCAGAAGAAGGCGGTTTGCGGGCGGTCACTGTTGTTCGTTAGTGTAAACCGGAGGACGGCCTTTTTATTGACCTGTGCGGGGGAGACATAGTGGTCGAACTTCCGGGTTCCTTTCTTATATGGGAGGAAGGGCAGCTGGTTGATGTCGATATATCTGTTGGGAGAAAGATAGTACCAGGTATTTTCTGAGAGGTCGTTGAGCAGGCCGGTCTGCGAGAGGTCTGAGGCTGGTGGTTCGGGGGTGTTGCGGGCCGGGGTATCGGGTGAGGTCCTGGTCGGGGTGTGCGGTGAAATCCGGGTCGGGGTGTGCGATGAAATCCGGGTCGGGGTGTGGGGTGAAATTTGGGTCGGGGTGTCGGGTGAAATCTGGGCCCGGATAGTGGGCTGGAAAAAGAAAGTAAAAAGGACCAAAAAGACGGCCCGGACAAGGAGGCTCAGGTTTTGTTGCGGCTTGGCCGACATTGCTTTAACAGGAGTTTTTTTAAAGGTAAAGTAAATATTTTTAATAATTTGGACACATTATCTTTGTATCCATGGCAAACCGACTTAAGTCAAAGAAGAGCCAGGCGCCTGAATCGAATAAGCTGAAGC
>Ga0207695_10001254_pt1 | contig 43287 bp, 34 predicted proteins | sample KBSC54metaG_FD_184354 | JGI IMG/M metagenome (GOLD analysis project Ga0207695, IMG submission 184354) | Corn rhizosphere microbial communities from Kellogg Biological Station, Michigan, USA - KBS C5-4 metaG (SPAdes) (version 2) | ecosystem: Host-associated > Plants > Roots > Rhizosphere > Soil...
AGACGCCGTTGGCGATGGCGTGCGCCCGCTGAATCGTTTGCCAGGCATCGTACTGTGCTGCACCGAACTCGTCTTTCTCAGCCGGATGCCAGCCAATAGCGGTGGGATAAAAGAGAACCTCAGCTCCCTGAAGCGCGGTGAGGCGGGCGCCTTCGGGATACCACTGGTCCCAGCAGACGAGCGTGCCGACACGCCCGTGCGGCGTATCCACAGCTTTGAAGCCCAGGTCGCCGGGCGTGAAATAGAACTTCTCGTAGTAGAGCGGATCGTCCGGGATGTGCATCTTGCGATATACGCTGATGATGTTGCCATCCTGCCCCAGCGTTACAGCCGTGTTGTGGTAAAGGCCGGCTGCACGGCGCTCGAAGAGCGAGGCGACGATGATGATACGCAGTTCGCGTGCAACCTCGCCAAGACGCGCGGTCGACGGTCCCGGAATCGGCTCGGCGAGATTGAAGAGCTTGATGTCTTCACGCTGGCAGAAGTACTGAGCGCGAAAGAGCTCGGGCAGACAGACGATGTTCGCTCCGCGAGCGGCAGCATCGCGAATGTGAGCAACTGCGGAGTCGAGGTTGGCGTCGGGATCAGCCCCCATGCGCATCTGGATCAGGCCGACCTTGTATCTACGTGTGTTTTCCATGTTCGAACCGAGATTCCTGCGGCAAGTTGCCGAACGTTCCCTTACACAACAAGGCCAACCCCGGGTTGCGGGATTGGCCTGAATTCAAATGCCCGCCAAGCCTATTCTTCGAGAATCAGTACGGCTGCCGCGATGGTTGTGGTCCAGAGGCCCCGCTTATCGCCCACCGCCGACTGCGTAACGTTGCTGGTGCGGACGATTTTATTGGAAATGCGGTAGATTTCCTTCTTCTCGTCCCAGCTCTTGTCAGAATCGAAGTCGACGTCGAGCGTCGTAGCCAGCATTTCGGCCGCGAGTTCTTCCGCATACTCTCCCGCCTGGTCCTCGGTCTCGCCGAAGCTGTGGTGCTCGCTAAGGTAGCCGTACGTGTCCTTGTCCGCGGGGATGGCCACGCCGATGCTCGAGACGCACAGCCGGTGCGGTTCGCGGGTGGAGTTCTCGGCAATCACCGCGAAGACGACCTCACCATGATTCAGATACTTCTGACCTTCCTTGCGGGAAATGATTTTGCAGCGAGGCGGAAAGATGGAGCTGACGCGAACGAGGTTCTGCGAAGCGATACCGGCATCCCGAAGAGCTAGCTCAAACGACGTCAAACGTTCTTTGTGTTTGCCCACACCTTTCGTGAAGAAAAGCCTCTTTGGGACCATGCTCTTTCCCAATTTCTATGTATCCTCCATGAGGTTGGCGGTCGTCGACTTTAAACGTTCCCGCCTGAGATTATCGCACCTTGGCCCCTGAAAAAAGAATGGTTTGCGAATTAATCCGAGGTTTACAAGAAGAGATCCAGGCGAGTACGCCGGGAGGCGAAAGCCAGGGGCCGCAGAGGCTCTAAATCGAGATTATTTGTTTTCCGGGAAGAACTTTTCTCCTGCAGCCGAGTTTCAGTCTTTATGAAGCTGACTTTCGTTCTTGGGATTTGTGTGCTCAGCGCTGCATTTGGCTGTGCGCTGGCTGTGGCTCAAGACTACGGCGACCAATCTGGCCCTCCCCCCACGCACGAATATCCACCCGATGCAAGCCCCGTACCCCTGGAGTGGGTTCCTCCCCAGTTGGCCGAGCTAAGCTCGATGGCGTCAATGAAGGAGAACTTCACCCTGGATCGCACGCTCCTGGGCGTGGCCGCCGGAATCGTGCCTGATTCCGATGCGCCGGTTCGCCAGGCTATCCACAAGCTGGACGGTGTGAGCGTGCATACCATGCGCTTCAACGAAGCCGGCATTCCTGATGAAGGCGCGGTGCAGGCGATTCGCGCTTCGTATCATCTGCGCGGATGGAAGCACGTGGTTACGACGTCGGATCATGGCGGCCCGCTTCGGAACGGGACAACGGATGTTTGGTTTGTGCTGGACGGCGTGAACATTCGGGGAGCAGTGGTGCTTGCCGAGACGCCGCGCAGCCTGACGCTGGTGACCGTGGCCGGAAATCTGAGCCCCGTGGACTTGCTGCATCTTCGCGGACACTTCGGAATTCCGAAGCTGGACGAGGGCGACTTCCGGAACTCCCCGGTGCAGTAAGAATCTCCCCTGATCGACGGCACAGAGAGATGCGCTTCTTTTCTGCCGGAACGCTGTCATCCTGCGTTCATCTTCGGCGTTTGAACGGGCACTCTGTACAGCAATAGGAAGAATGCTTTAGCCTTCCCTTGCACCCTTATTCCGGGAAGGAACTCCAAAAGAAAAATGCAAAAGACTTACAACGGGCTGGATTTGCCGCAAGCAGGCAAGCCCATCGAGTACAGCCACGGCCAATACCAGGTTCCCGACAATCCCATCATTCCCTTTATTGAAGGCGACGGCACTGGCCGCGACATCTGGAAGGCGTCGCAGCGCGTTTTTGACGCGGCTGTTGAGAAAGCCTATAGAGGCAAGCGAAAGATCGCGTGGTTCGAGATCTTCGCAGGCGAAAAGGCGTTTCGCCAGTTCAACAACTGGCTACCCGACGACTCTGTGAACGCCGCGCGAGATCTGCGGGTTTCGATCAAGGGACCGTTAACGACACCTGTTGGAGGCGGTATCCGTTCGCTGAACGTGGCGCTCCGCCAGATTCTGGATCTGTATTCCTGTGTTCGCCCAGTGCGCTACTACCAGGGTGTACCCAGCCCGGTGAAGCACCCCGAAAAGGTCGACATCGTCATCTTCCGCGAGAACACGGAAGACGTGTACTCGGGCATCGAGTTCAAGCAAGGAAGCGCGGACGCCGCGAAACTGATCAGCTACATCAATGACGATCTGTTGAAGGGCGGAAAGAAGAAGATTCGGCAGGATTCGGGAGTGGGCATCAAGCCCATCTCGATCTTCGGCACCAAGCGCCTCGTTCGCTATGCCATTCGCCACGCGCTCGAGACAGGGCGCAAGACGGTGACCCTGGTGCACAAGGGCAACATTCAGAAGTTCACTGAGGGTGCCTTCCGCGAGTGGGGTTACGAGGTTGCCACGGAGGAGTTCCGCGATCAGATCGTGACGGAGCGTGAGAGTTGGATCCTCGGCAACGTTGAAGCAAACCCCGGCATATCCATTGAAGAGAATGCGGCGCTCATTGAACCCGGAATTGAATTCGCTCCTCCAAGTTTTGGAGAGTCGGTTTGTGCCGAAATCAAAGGCGTGCTCGATTCCATCGGCAAGTCGCACGGTAACGGCGCATGGAAATCGAAGATTCTCGTCAATGACCGTATCGCCGACTCAATCTTCCAGCAGATCATCATCCGGCCCGCGGACTACAGCATTCTCGCCACGACCAACCTGAATGGCGATTACATTTCCGACGCTGCAGCCGCACAGGTTGGAGGTCTTGGCATTGCGCCGGGCGCAAACATTGGAGACGGGTACGCGGTCTTCGAAGCGACGCACGGGACGGCCCCCAAGTACGCGGACAAAGATGTCATCAATCCCGGATCGGTCATTCTCTCCGGCGTCATGATGCTCGACTTTATTGGCTGGAAAGAAGCGGCCAAGATGATCGAGGACGCGATGGAGAAGACGATCCAGCAGAAGTTTGTGACGTACGACTTCGAGCGGCAAACCGCCGGCGCGACGAAGGTGGGCACCACCGAGTTTGCGACCCGCATCATTGGCAACATGTGAACATTGCGGAGCCAGCGATGCAGACGGAGTTTGCGGCGCTGGCACGTTTCGAAATTGAGCTAACTCTGCTAACACGCGCGAAGCGCGGCAAACTCCGCGAACTCCGCTCGATCCATCAGGAGAACAAGAATGCGTAAGAAAGTTTCGATTGTAGGCGCCGGCAACGTTGGCGCTACGGCAGCACACTGGATTGCGGCGAAGGAACTTGCCGACGTGGTGCTGATTGATGTTGTGGAAGGCGTTCCCCAGGGCAAGGCGCTCGATCTGCTGGAAGCAATGCCCATTGAGAAACGCGACGTACAAGTCTTAGGTTCAAATGACTACGCGGCAACAGCGAATTCCGACATCGTAGTAATTACGGCCGGCATTCCGCGCAAGCCCGGGATGAGCCGCGACGATCTGCTCCACACCAATTTCAAGATTATGTCGGATGTGGTTGCGAAGGTGGTGGCGCAGTCGCCGGAGTGCATCCTGATCATTGTTTCGAATCCGCTGGACGCAATGGCGCAGGCCGCTTTCCGCCAGGCAGGCTTCAACCGCGAACGCGTCATCGGTATGGCCGGCGTCCTCGACTCCGCTCGCTTCCGCACCTTCATCGCGGAAGAACTAAACGTGAGTGTCGAGAATGTGACGGCATTTGTTCTCGGCGGTCACGGCGACACCATGGTTCCCCTGACCCGGTATTCCACGGTGGCGGGGATTCCGATTACGGAACTCATTGCACCCGACCGGCTTGAGCAGCTAGTGCAGCGCACGCGCGATGGTGGCGCCGAGATCGTAAAGTATCTCAAGACCGGAAGCGCTTATTACGCTCCAAGTGCGGCAACGGTTGAGATGGTTGAGGCGATTCTGAAGGACAAGAAGAAGATTCTGCCCTGCGCGGCCTATCTCAATGGCGAGTACGGCATCGAGGGCTACTACATTGGCGTTCCCTGCAAACTGGGTGCCGGCGGCCTGGAAAAGATCATCGAGATCAAACTGACTGCAGAGGAAGATGCGGCACTGAAGAAAAGCGCTGCGGCGGTGAAGGAGTTGTGCGCGGTGATCGGAGTGTAGCTCGTTCCGGCAAATCTTCGTCAGCGAAGGCCGCCCCGAAATGGGCGGCCTTTTCTTCCAGACTCCACCAAAAGGTGGAGTCGCATACCCATCGAAACTCCGATGCCGTTAGTATCATCAAAGCCCCATCCTCAATAGAGCTAAGCGCCACTTTCCCTGACATTTGCAAGCCGGTCAGACCATTCACGAGAGCGCGTCACCCGACGAATCTTTCGCGATCACGACTTAAGATCGCTGATTCAAACAAGCCAGCACGGTTTTTTCAGGAGTGTCATGTTGCGCAAATTCCTCATCGCCTCACTTTGCCTAGTCGCGGCAGTTGCCATAGCGTATTCCCAGAGCAACTACGCAGTGATTCGCGGTTCCGTCTTCGATCAGCAACACCGGGCAGTTCCCGGCGCTCACATCCACTTGAGCGAGAATGCAACTGGAGCACAGCGCGAGGTGGTTTCCAACGCAACCGGACTCTATGAGGTGGCCGGGCTTCAACCAGGAAGCTACACGTTGACTGTGAACGGTCAGGGTTTTGCCGAAACTAAGCAGGCTATTGACCTGGAAGTCGGACAGCAGGCCACGATCGACCTCGGCCTGCGTGTAAGCAGCGAGAAGCAGACCGTAAACGTTGAGGCCTCGGGCGAGTTGCTGAAGACGCAGGACGCGAGTGTCGGCGCAGTTGTGGATCAGAAATCCGTCGATTCCCTCCCCCTGAACGGCCGCATGCTGATCGATCTTGTTCTGACGGTACCGGGAGCGCACACCAGTCACGGCGCCGCAACCGGCGATATGAATCCCTTGTACTGGCGTCCCGGACAACGCTCCGCAGTCAGCATCGGCGGCAGCCGCCCCAACGCGAACTACTTTCTGCTGGATGGAGCGACGAATACCGATCCGACCTTCAGCACGCAGAACCTCAGCGCATCGCCCGACGCGGTGCAGGAGTTTCAGGTGCAGACCGGCAGCTACTCGGCCGAAATGGGCGGTGCTGGCGGAGGCCAGATCAACATCGTTACTCGCTCGGGGACGGCGCATTTTCACGGCACTGCTTATGAATTTCTCCGCAACGGCGCCATGGACGCGCACTCCTTCAATGACATGGGAATGTCGAATTTTCTTGTCCAGAACAACTTCGGAGCGTCAATTGGTGGGCCTGTATGGCACACGGGCAAGACCTTCTTTTTTGTGAATTATGAAGGCTTGCGAACAGTAGAGACGATGGCGATGGTCGACACCGTGCCGACTCCGGAAGAGGCTGCAGGCGACTTCAGCCAGAGCGGGCTCGACATCTACGATCCCAATTCGACCCAGCCGAATCCCGGCTTCAATCCAGCCCTCCCCGTCAGTAAGACAAACCCGCAGTATATCCGGCAGCAATTTGAATACAACGGCGTGAAGAATGTGATTCCTCCAAGCCGCATCTCCCAGGCCGCGTCGATCATGCTGAATAAGTACACTCCCCAGCCGAACGCGATGGACATGGGCGGCATGACAATGATGGGCCAGCCCACAGTGGTGGGTGCCGGCAATGATGCAAACAATTATCTCGATCTCCGCAAGATGCGCATGAACCAGGATCAAGGCACGGCGCGTGTCGATCACAATTTCGGAAACGGCGATCTGGCTTACTTCCGCTATTCAGCCTCCGGCGAATATGGATTCCACCCGCAGATGGGCCTGCCAGGGTTTGGCTTCTATCACGATGACTTCTCGCAGAATGGAATCCTTGCCTGGAACCATGTCTTCTCATCGCAACTGGTGAACTCCGCATCAGCGGCAGTTTCGCGCCTCGTCATGCAGCATTCGACCGAAAGCGCGAACAAAAACAACATCGTTTCTGAGTTGGGAATCACTGGAACGGGCTTCGGTGGACCCGCGGCATGGGGCGCTCCGTATTTCAACGTGCAGGGATTCTCGCCTATCGGTGACAGCTATCTTGCAACGCCCATGCATGCGTGGGACACGATTGTCGAAGGCCGGGACACGCTGAACTGGCAGATCGGCCGGCACAGCGCAAAGTTCGGCGGCGCCTATCAGAAGTTCATCTGGCCGATGTGGGGCTTCTTCCAGAACCGCGGATACTACCAGTTCACCAACGGGTTCACGACGAAGAACGCTGTGAACGATGGCAGCACAGGATCCTCGCTGGCCAGCTTCGAACTGGGCTTGCCCGCTGCACGACAGGGTCAGGCAGGTGTCCCCCAGATGAACCTGCGCCAGTGGTATGCGGACGCCTACGCGCAGGATGCATGGCGCCTGACTTCCACAACCACTTTGACTTACGGCGTGCGCTACGAATTCATGAGCCCGCTGATTGACATTACCTACACCAACAGCAACCTCGATCTGAGCAGCGGAACGCCGCAGGTCTTCATTGGCGGACAGAATGGTTATCCTCGAGGCCTGATGTATGCCAATCGCGCGAACTTCGCGCCGAGGCTCGGCATCGCGCAGAGCATGCCGCGCTTCGGGCTCGTCGCGCACGTTGCTTATGGAATGTTCTACACCCCGGTCGACATGAATACCTGGTGCAACCAGCGCCACAACGTTCCATACGTATTCCCGTTGACCTCGCAGAGCGATCCATTCATCCCCAGCATCAACACGCTCAACTTCCCTGCTCCGGTTCTGGGCACGTCGGTAGTAAGCTTCACCGGCCTCCAGCTTCATGCGCCCGCGCAGTACATCCAGCAGTGGAGCGCCTCGCTTGAGAAGCAAATTGGAAATTCGACCACCGTGGAACTCGGCTATCTCGGAGCGGGTGGATTCCACCTGCAGCGTTCGCACCTGATCAACAATGCGCAGCCTGGCCCCGGACTGATTCAGCCTCGGCGCCCGCATCCGAAGATAAGCTTTGTAGACAATACAGAGTTTCCGTCGAACGTAACGGTCTCAAGTTCAACCTTTCCTGTCAGCACCATGAACCTGCTGGAAAACACATCGCAGAGCTGGTATGACGCCGGGTACGTCAATGCGCGGCGTCGCTATGCAAACGGTCTCAGCTTCCTCGCAAATTACACCTTCGCAAAGGCCCTGGAGAATGCGCCGGATTTCCGGTCGCCAATGTTCGAAGCAGCAATACCGCAGAACAACGACGACTTGGAGGCGGAGAGAGGCCCCGGTTGCGACATCCGGCATCGCTTCTCTCTAAGCACGGTCTACACTTCACATGCGATGGGTTCGAATCGCCTGATGCAGGCGCTCAGCCGCGACTGGCGCGCGTCACTGCAGTTCCAGGCTCAAACCGGTTTCCCATTCACAGTCTCAGTGTTCGGCGACACGGCCAATGCCGGCACAGTGGTGGGCGAGAATCCGATCCGCGCGAATTTGACCGGAGAGAAGATCTTCGGCTCCGGTACGCGCAACTCCACGACCTGGATCAATCCAAAAGCCTTCGCAACACCACCGGCTTACACGTATGGCAATTCCAGCCGCAACATGGTGTATGGACCCGGCCTGCAGTCCCTGGATGCGGGACTCGTCCGTGAGTTCAGCATTGCGGAGAAAGCCCGCTTCGAAGCACGCGCGGAATTTTTCAACGCACTCAACCATACAAACCTGGGCACGCCCAATCGCTTCGTGAACACGGCGAGTTTTGGCAGCATCACCGAAGTTTCAACACCCGGCAGGGAGATTCAGCTGAGCGGGCGCATCAGCTTCTAATCTCACGTTTTCGTTTGGGGCGGGGTCGATCAGACCTCGCCCTTCCTGGTTTAAGGCGACGGCTGGCGGAGAAAGCGAACGACCTCCGGTCCGATCACAGAGGCACACTCATTCGGCGCCAGGTGTCCGCATCCCGCGACCACGTCCATCTGCGATTGCGGAATCAGTTTGTGCATCTTTTCGCCCTCGCTCAATGGCGTGATCTCGTCGAGTTCACCCCAGACGATGAAGACTCGCATCTTGAGCTGCGGCAGTAGTGCATCGGTGGTCTCGCGTCCTTGCAGCATGGTGTCGATTGAACGCTGCATGACCCACGCGTGCTCTCGCGAGACACGAAGGATATCGCGTGTAACAAAGTCAGGAAGGCTGGGAGGATGCGGCATCAGGAGTTTGTCGAGCTTTTCGATCTCGGCCGGCGATATCGGCGTGAATAGCCTGGTATCCCACTCCGGCTTGACGTAGAGACCTGCACTGTCGAAGAGCATCAGGCATGAGACGCGATCTGGATTGTTCGCAGCGACAAGCTGAACGATCCATCCACCCATCGACCAGCCGCCCAGATCCACCTTCTTCAGGCCGATCGCATCGAGAAAACCAACGACAATTCTGGATTGATCGGTAACGGAGTAGGAGAAGCTAGTAGGCCTCTCACTCTGGCCGAAGCCGGGCAGATCCGGCAGATAAACTCGATAGCCGGCCCTGCGAAGAAACGGTGCCAGCTTCTCCCAGTCCTCGGCTCGGCCGCCGAGTCCGTGCACCAGGACAACGGGTGAGCCGTCTTCCGGCCCCAGCGTGTAGTAGTGAATCCGGTAGCCGCTAACGCTGGTGTAGTGGCTTCTCGCTCCCACCAGATACATCTGGAGTTCGTTGAAGACGCGAAAGACGCTCACAGGCCGAGCCCAAAAAACAACCCCCAAGGTCATCAGGATTCCCGACACCAACAGGGCGATCCATCCGCGGCGGCGCATACTTCAGCGGCTCTCTTGTCGAGCGAGGACTCCCGCGCGCTGCCATCCAGCTTCAATGACACGCACGGTGATTGGATCAAGAGCGAGTGCACTATGGCTGTTCCACTCTGCCCGTTCGACCCAACGTACTGCGGCTGCATCCGAACAAGCCTGCAAGGATCCTCCGATTACCCGGCAGAGATAGTCAGCAATCACATAGTGGTAACGAACGCGCCGCCCTTCCGGGCCCTCTTCGCGGACAATACGATCCAGCAGCTCCACCAGTTCAATGGGCTCGACGCCTAGCCCTGTCTCTTCCAGAACCTCGCGAACGACTCCCTCGTGCAAGGATTCGCCGATCTCAAGCATGCCTCCAGGCAGGGACCACTTCCCCTTCAGGGGCTCCCGGCCGCGCTGCACCAGCAGCACGCGCCCGCCGTCAACGACCACCGCGCCTACCCCTACGATGGGAGCTTGGGGGAACTCGCGCTGGATCAATTCGGGCATTTGTCAACCTCTAGCATAGACGGCCATCTAACACTTGCGTACCGAGTTGGGCACAATCCAGCATTCATGCATCGGATCAACCCGAGTATCATCAAATTGAATGGGGAGAACAGGATGCCGGAGTTCATGCTGCGCATCGACGGAATGCACTGCGGCTCGTGTGTACGGCGGGTCACGCAGGCGTTGAATTTGACGGAAGGCGTGAGGGTCGAGGAGGTTCGCATCGGTGCCGCCCGCCTGAAGTCAGAAGATCGTCCACCGGTGGATGCCGCGATTGCCGCCTTGGGAAAAGCGGGATACGCGGCTCACCTGGAACAGTAAGTTCAAACGATGCCTGCGCCAGAGACAGAGTCGCTTACGTTACCAGTCATCGGAATGACGTGTGCTGCTTGCCAGCATCACGTTGAAAGCGCACTCATAGAAACCGCCGGAGTCAAATCTGCGCACGTCGACTTGATGGCAAATCGCGTCAAGGTGGTGTTTGATCCGGAGGAGGCGTCCGCAGAGAACTTGCTGGATGCGATCCGCGGCGCCGGGTACGACGCGGTGCTGAGTCACGGCGGACCTGGCAATTCGAAGGAGACCAGGGCAGAAGAAGAAGACGCGCTTGCCAAGGCAGTGGCGACTCTCATTGGCGGCGCGATCGCAATGCTGCTGGCAATGCCTCTCGCAGCTGAAATGGGGCCCGCAGATCACTTCCTGATGCACCTGCTCCCCGGGCTTTATCAAACGCCACACAACGCGCTGCGCTGGACGCTTCTCGTTCTTACAGCGGTGCTGATGATCTGGGCCGGACAAGGCATCTACTTCGCGGCTGCCAGGGCTCTGCGGCGCGGCGGCACCAACATGAACACGCTGGTGAGTCTCGGCACAGGTGTCGCCTTTGTCTACTCGGCTTACGGCACATTCTCTCCTGCCCCAGGGCGGGATCTCTACTACGACGCGGTTCTACTGATCACCGGCTTTCTCCTGCTCGGCAAAGCTCTCGAAGCGCGTGCCAAACGTCATGCTCTCGCAGCTGTCAATGCACTGGGGAAACTTCGTCCTTCGACAGCACGTCGCATCATCGATGGCGTACAGACACTTGTTCCACTCGCCGAGATCAGAGTTGGCGATCATGTATTGGTGCTTCCCGGAGAGCGCTTCCCCGTAGATGCGACCATCCATGAAGGCCGCACCAGTGTCGACGAGTCGATGCTTACAGGTGAAGCCACGGCGCAGTCGCGAGAAGCGGGAGATCGGGTTCTGGCGGGCTCATTGAATTACGATGGCGCTGTCGAGTGCCGCGCGGAGTCGCTGGGCGAAAATACCGTGCTCGCTCAGATCACCCGGATGGTAGAGCAGGCGCAGTCCTCGCGAGCCCCTACTCAGAGGCTGGCAGATCGTGCGAGCGCGATCTTTGTGCCGATTGTGTTGCTGCTGGCCGCAATTACATTTAGCGCGTGGTATTTCTCAACGAATTCTGCCTCGATGGCGCTGGCCGCCACCGTCTCTGTCCTCGTAATCGCCTGTCCATGCGCCATGGGACTTGCGGTGCCCGCCGCGCTGACTGTCGCGGTCGGGCGCGGAGCTCAGATCGGCGTGCTCTTCAAAGGCGGCGAAGCCCTGGAGCGTACTGCGAATCTGAACGTGATCGTTTTGGACAAGACGGGAACTCTGACCGTTGGGCGTCCGGTTCTACTGGCTGTGCGCCCGGTCAAGGGCTACTTCGAAGAAGACCTGCTGCGACTGGGAGCGGCCACGGAAGAGCGATCGAATCATCCTCTGGCTCATGCGGTCGTAGAGTACGCCAAAGCGCAATCGGTGAAATGGCAGCCTGCGCATGAAGTGCAAGTGATACCAGGGCGCGGAGTGGCCGCGCGTGTGGAAGATTACGATTGCCTGATCGGAAATGAGGCACTCTTCCAGGAATATGGCATCCGCTTCCCCAACACCATTCCCCCAACCCGACCCGGCACCACCCGCCTGTGGATCGCACTCGACAATCAGGCTATCGGCTGTTTTGATGCGCGTGACACTCTTCGCCCTGATGCCGCGGAGTCGGTGACAGCCCTGCGGGATAAAGGCCTCCGTGTTGCGATGCTGACCGGGGACTCGGCAGCAGCATCCGCCCCGATCGCAAACCAGGCTGGCATCGGCGAGATCGAAGCAGGGCTCGATCCAGCCGGCAAGCTGGCTCGCATCCGAGCGCTGCAAGCAGAGGGTTTTCGTGTCGGAATGGTTGGGGACGGGATCAATGACGCCGCTGCCCTCGCCCAGGCTGATGCTGGGTTTTCGATGGGGACAGGTACCGACCTGGCACAGGAGGCCGGCGACGTCCTTCTTGTGCGAGCCCAACCTGGCGCTATTCTTTCTGCCATCGAACTTGCCGAAGCCACGGTCAAAGTGATGCGCCAGAACCTGATCTGGGCGGCCGGCTATAACATCCTTGGCATCCCGCTGGCAGCCGGCGTGCTGTATCCCGCGTTTCACATTCTGCTTAGTCCGTGGATCGCTGCCGCTGCCATGGCACTCAGTTCTGTCAGCGTGCTTAGCAATAGCTTGCGGCTTCGTGCGTGGCAGCCCAGCCGTTGACGTTAAACTAACGGCAGAGCCCTACTCGTGCGCATCCTCACCCGCTACATCCTCGGCGAGATTCTCTCGTACACTCTGATCGGCTGCGCCGTATTCACGTTCATCCTCTTCATCCGGGATCTCAATCACATCCTGGAAGCCGTAGTGCGCAATAGCTCGACGTTTGGAAACATTGCGCAGATCTTCGTCTTCAGTCTGCCCAATACCTTCAAGGTCACGATTCCCATGGCGGTTCTGGTCGGGATCCTGCTTGGGCTCAGCCGGCTGGCAGCAGACAGCGAGATTATCGCAATGCGCGCTTCCGGGCTTGGCGTCTGGTACTTTGTGCGCGTTGCGTCAGTTGTCGCCATTGGGGGCACGCTGCTGGGGCTGGTGAACGCACTCTTTGTTGCTCCTCGGGCCAATCGATCGATCTTGGAGATGGAGCAGGAATTAGCAACTACGCAGGCATCCTTCGAGATTCAACCGCACGTCTTTTATGAAGACTTTAGAAACGCGGTCTTATACGTACAGAACGTGCGTGGCGGAACCGGGGCATCGAATTGGGACAAAGTCTTCATGGCTGACCTGTCCGACCCCGGGAATCCGATCATTACCACTGCGGAATCCGCAACCGTCGTGAGCGACTCGACGCAAGAACTCCTGATGCGGCTGCGAAACGGCTCGCGACACGAGACGGTCAGCGGCCAGCCGCAGCAATACAACGTATCGACTTTCTCGCAGACCGATTTGCCCCTGACGCTCAGTCCGCAAAGCGAAACTCATCTTGGACGGCTGGATACAGCGATCTACGCATTGCCGATGCAGACATTGCTGGCCCGCACCAAAGGGCCGAATCCAAGGCGATATCTGCTCGAACTTCATACGCGCTTCTCCTATCCCGCTGCCTGCCTGGTGCTGATGCTGGTCGGTGTTCCGTTAGGCATCATTTCGCGCCGCGGAGGGAAAAGCTCCGGCCTCGTCTTCACAGTTTTGCTCGTGCTGCTTTACTACGTTCTGTCATACACCGGGATTGCAATGAGCCGACAGGGCAAGCTCAGCCCCTTTCTGGGAGTGTGGATGGCAAATTTTATCTTTGCCCTCGCCGGAGTGTTTCTGCTGTGGCAGATGGCGAGCGGAGGACGCGTTCTCGGGGCGATCTCCGGGCTCTTGTCGCGCACAAGAAGGACCGGGCTCCCGATCAAGTTCGGCGGGAACCATCTAACGGAGTTACTGGAAAAACTGCAGCCGCGTGCTGTTCGGATCGGCTCCCGGGGCGTTTTCCCTCGCCTCCTGGATGCCTACGTGGTACGCGAGTTCCTGGGAATGTTTGTACTGGTGCTGGCTAGCTTCGTGATGTTGATGCTGGTCTTCACATTCTTCGAACTCATCGGAGACAAAATCCGCAATCAAATCCCCATGGGAATGGTGGGCGATTATCTCTTCAATCTTGCGCCCAGCATGATCTACACCATCACGCCTCTGGCCGTCCTGATCGCTGTGCTGGTTACATTTGGCGTACTCAATCGAAACAGCGAAATCGTTGCCATGAAAGCAACCGGGATAAGTTTGTACCGCCTTGTGATCCCCGTCATCTCGATCTCAGCGATTCTGGCTGTCGCGTTGTTTCTTTTCGATGACTATTACCTCCCTGCAGCGAACCGCCGCCAGGAGTTCCTGCGCAGCACCATCAAGGGCCGTCCGCCTCAGACCTTCCTGCATCCGGAAGAGAAGTGGATGTTCGGACAGTCCGGCCAGGGCGAGGCCGCTCACATTTTCTACTATCAATTTTTCGACCGCGATGACGATGCATTTGTGAACCTTTCCGTCTTCGAATTCAACCCTTCGACGTTTGCCCTGTCGCGAAGGATCTTTGCTTCTCGAGCGGTCTGGGATGAGAAGTCCAAAGCGTGGAACTTCCTCAATGGATGGGCTCGCAACACCGAAGACAACAAGCGTGAATACGTTGAGTTCAAGAACACCACTTTTTCCGAGATTCACGAAGACCCCGGCTACTTCAAAAAGGAAAATCTGCAATCCCAGGAAATGAACTTCCAGCAGCTGAGGACCTACATCCGCGATCTTCGCCAGAGCGGCTTCGATACCATGCGCCTGCGCGTTGCGCTTTGGCACAAGCTGGCCTACCCAATGATTTCGATCATTATGGCCTTGCTGGCGATCCCGTTTGCTCTCTCCATGGGACGCCGAGGGTCGCTCACCGGGGTTGCAGTTGCGATCGCGGTCGCGCTTGCCTATTGGGTGGTCGACGGCCTGTTCGGGGCCATGGGCAATGTCAACTACCTGCCCGCAGCGCTGGCCGCCTGGACTCCGGATGTGCTGTTCGCTTTGACCGGCGGGTATCTGCTCCTGCGAACGCCAACCTGAGAACCGCCATCGCCGGCCGCTCCGGCCTGCTTCTCCCAACCCGTACAATAGAAGTATGTTTCGCGACCTGGGGCCGCTGTTTGGCTACATGCGCCGCTATCGCTGGGGATATGTGTGGGGCACGCTCGCGTGCATCGCCACCAATATCGCCGCGGTTCAAGGCCCGCAAATTTTGAAGAAAGCCATCGACGAACTTGAGCGCGGCGTCTCGCGTGAACGGATCGTTTTGCTTGCCTGCATCTTTGTCGGGATATACCTGGTAAAAGGCGTCTTTTTGTACGCGCAGCGCTGGATTCTGATCGGGATCTCGCGCGAAATTGAGTTTGACCTGCGCAATGATCTATTCCTGCAATTGGAACGACAGGACGCCAACTTCTACCAGAAGTACCGCACAGGCGACATCATGGCCCGCATGACAAACGATCTGAATGCGGTGCGAATGCTGCTGGGTCCGGCCTTGATGTACAGCGCAAACACGGTTTTCTTTACCGTCGGCGCACTCTTTTTTCTTCTCCGAATCAGCCCCTGGTTGACGCTGGTCGCCTGGGCTCCGATGCCGCTTGCCAGTATCCTGGTGCAATATTTCGGCCGCAAGATCCACGACAAGTTCGAGAAAATTCAGGAGAGCTTTTCAGAGATTTCATCCCAGGCTCAGGAAAACTATTCAGGCGCCCGGCTGGTCCGAGCATTTGGTCGGGAACAGTCGCAGATGAACCTGTTTGAGAAGCTCAACCGGCAATACATCTCCCGCGCCCAGGGATTGGTACAGCTGATGGGAATGCTGTGGCCGACGCTGGAATTCATTCTCGGCATTGCCATGATCATCACCCTGCTCGTGGGCGGTCACGAAGTTGTCGCGCATCGGATCACGCCAGGCGAGTTCGTGGCCTTCAACACTTACATGATCCTACTGATCTGGCCGATTATCGCCGTGGGATGGGTGGTGAACCTCTTCCAACGCGGCACTGCTTCCGTAAAACGCATTGATGAATTGCTACATGCCAGGCCAGGAATCGACGATAGCGGCGCCGATCCGACAATACCGCCGGATGCCGTCCTCCAGGGCAAGATCGAATTTCACAATCTCAGTTTCAGCTACGGCGATACTCCGGTTTTGCGAAACCTGTCACTCACCATTCCGCCCGGTTCGAGCCTGGCCATTGTAGGTCCGACGGGTTCTGGAAAGACAACTCTGGTGAATTTGATTTCGAGGCTCTATGAGGCTCCAGAGGGTACCTTATTCATCGACGGGCGGCCGATCCGCGAATACCCGCTCGAGGTGCTTCGACGGAATATGGGGATCGTTCCCCAGGAGACGTTTCTGTTCAGCGAGACGATCCGGGAGAATCTCGCTTTCGGGGTGCCTGATGCTTCGACAGAAGATTTGCTCCAGACTGCTGAAGCCGCGCACATACGGCGCGAATTTGAGGAGTTTCCGCAGGGTTTTGACACGATGGTCGGCGAGCGCGGCATGACGTTGTCGGGCGGACAGAAGCAGCGATCCGCCATTGCACGTGCCCTTTTGCGGCGCCCCGCCATTCTCATTCTGGACGATGCGCTTGCCAGCGTGGATACCTACACCGAGGAGCGGATCCTTGGCGGACTTCGCAGCTATACCCAGACAGCGACGACGATTCTTATCTCACACCGGGTCTCCACCGTACGCAATGCGGACCAGATCGCGGTGCTCGATCATGGGCAAATCGTGGAAGTGGGAAGACATGAAGACCTGCTGGCCAAAGACGGCTACTACGCAAGCCTCTACCAGAAACAGCAACTCGAGGAAGAACTGACCGTAGCAAGCTAGGTCTACGCGGTCCACGAACTTCCTCGCATGCCGATGGTAGGTAATGTCCGAACATCTTCTGAGTCTGTAAAAACCGCCTTTTCCCCCTTAGAGCTTATCTCGACCAATGCCTGTTTCCACGCCTCGCGGACGTTTCGTACATTGGCAATCACCTGCTCGAATTTCTGCCGCGAGTTGGCCTGCGACCCCTGCAGCATAAGCGCGAAGATGGCTGTGTAGAACTCCGTGAGCGCCTCAGCCGGTTTGCCTCCCCGCTTTCTGTCGAGCGTCACATGCAAGTGCATTACGATATCCATCGCCCGCTTCACAACTGCCCTGCGCAGATCGGCATCGTTCTTTTCAACTGCATCGATCGCCTGATTCATAAAGCGAACGATCCCATCGTAGAGCGCTATCGTAAGCTCAACTGGGCTCGCGGCCTCCAGTGCGTGGGCCTGGTATACGTTCATTTCCGTTCCTATCCGTCCTAGTTGCGGTTGTAGCCGGTGATCGCGCTGTACATTTCGTCTACTTGATCCATCTGCTGAGGGATGGCCTGGAGAATCTGATTGGCAAGGTTCAATTCAGTCGTGAGCCGAATCTTCTGCGCCGCTATAACGCCTTCCTGCCGATCGATGTTGTCATTGAGGGTTGATTCCTGGCTGCTGTTTTCTTTCAGGGCAAGAGCGACTGCGCCACCCGTGGCGCTATTGGTCCCGAGACCATCGAGCGTTTCCATAAAGGCGGCGCCAAAGCTGCCCATGTCCTGAAACAGTGAGACGACCTGATCGAAGCTGCTGTTCAGGGCACTCGTCAGCTTGTCAGCATCCAGGGTAATGGTGCCATCTGCGGTAGGAGTGGCTTTGATTCCCAGCGCGATGAGAGAATTGATCGCATTTGAACCGAAGGATCTGCTCACCGAAGTAAGAAGGCCTCCCTGGATCTGCGCGGCTACGCCGGTTCCATAGAGAGGCTCGGGATTGCCGGAGGAGTCTTTCCCCTCCTGCGCGTTGATTGCTTTGATGGTGGCATTGTAGTCCGTCACGAGTTTGGCGATGGCCGTCTCGATGCTTGACGTGTCGTTGTCGATGACCACCTGGATGCTTGGCGGCGTTGAATTGGAATCAGAGGTACCGGTGGACAACAGCTGAAATGTAACCCCGGGGATGGCGTTCGAGACCGTGTTCGATGCGCTGGTCACCATCACGCCGTCGACCTTCAGGGTGGCGTCGATGCCGTTCTGGATCACGGTGAAACCGAGATTGGCATTTGTATCGGATGTGGTGCTGTCCGAGATGCTGGTCGGGCTGGTGGGATTGTTGGTAGAATCCGCAATCGTAATCTGTCCCGCGCTGCCATCGGTCTTGCTGACCAGCGACAGGCGCGCGGTACCATCGGCATTGGTCAGAACGTTCGCGGTAACGCCGAGGTCCGCATTGTTGATGGCCGCCGATAATCCTGCAATCGTGGCTTCCGTCGATGCGTCGCCTACGTTGACCGTCTTCCATTCTCCGTTGCCGATCTTGAACGTAATGCCGCCCGCGACAAGATCCGTCGCTTTGATTGCATCCGTCGCGGCCGTAGAGACCTGGGCAAGGTTCTGAACGATGACGGTGTGCGTGCCTGCAACCGCACTCGCGCTGGCCGAGGATAGATGCAGAACATCTGTGTTCGAACTTGAGCCGGTCTTATAGGCCATGGTGCCGTTGAAGTCGGTGAGCGCCTGAAGATCGGAAGTCAGCGTGGAAAGCTGAGTACCAAGGCTCGAGAGAGCCGTGTCTCTATCCTGCAGCGCAGTCAGCTGGTCTTTCCAGGGCCTCTCAATGGATTGCAGGTTTGTAACGATCTGGTTGACCGTGCTGGTTACGTCAAAGCCCTGCCCGCTGGTGGGAGATCCGAAGTTCAGTCCAACTGCACCCATTTGAATGCTCCGGGAATGCCTGTTATCAGGTGAGGGTCCGTTTGTTGTTCGTGGAAATTAGAGGGGGCCAAGAATCTGAGAGGATTCGAAAACACAGCGGAGAAGGCTAATGCTAGTGCCTTCCCCGCCGTGCTCCCGGGTTAGAGTGAATGCTCCGATGCTACTGAAGCAGCGATGCTATTGGAGCAGCTTGGTGATGAGTTGCTGTGCCTGGTTCGCCTGCGAAAGAGCGGCGATGCCGGTCTGGCTCAGGATCTGATACTTCGACATATCGGAAGTTGCCTGACCGTAATCAGTCGCCATCACGTCGTTCATGGCGGCCAGGGTGTTGGTTGACTGGGTGGTCATCACATTGCCGACCGCGGTTAGCGTGTTAATGTTGGCGCCGATAGTGCCGCGAGCGGCCGCAACGGACGTAATGGCGTTATTGATCGCGACCAGAGCCGCCTGTGCGCCCGCTGTGCTGGTCAAATCGGTTCCCGCAAGTTGCAAAGCGCTGGAACTGGCCTGCACGATGTCTGACGCCGAATTGTTGTAGGACTGCGAGATTGTGCCGTCTGAGGTAAAGATTGCTACTGTCTGATTAGGTGCGCTGTTGACAGCTTCCGTCTCGCTCATGTCGCCGGCGGTGCCAACCGAGATCGTGCCACCTGTGAGAGACAACTTGTTGCCGGAGATGGTTGCATTCACGCCGGTCGCGCCGAACTGAGTGTTAATTGCCGCCGCGAGCTGAGACAGGTTGCCGGTAGTGGCGCCAGCACCGCTAAATCCGGTGATAGACACTGCCGCTCCACCCGTGGCAGTTATCTTGAGTGCGCCACCTGCCTTGACAGTGAGGGTATCGCTGGCGTTGCCGACAGACAGAGAGGTGCTACCGGTTGTGGAAAGAGCCGAGATGTCCGAGAGGCTCGCAGAGGACGATGCAAATTTGGCACCGCCGCTTAGAACCAACTGATTGCCTTGAACCGTCGCCACACTAGCACCGAATGACTGGTTGATCTGATTTGCAATCGTGTTGATGGTATCGGTGCTCGTCATCTTGTATTGACCAGCGCCCGCAGCGGCGACGGTGGCGCTATTCAAAAGCGTAAGGGATTGACTGCCGTACGTAACCGTAGCGGTTGACGTGTTTGTGGTGCCGACATCCACCTTGTCACTGGCGTTGGCAACTGTGTACGCGGCGTTCTTCGCAAACGTATTAATGCCGTTGTATTCGGTATTGTTGTTGATCGTGTCGGTCTCGGTCAGGATCTTCTGGTATTCAGAATTCGCTGCGCTGACCTGGCTCGCATTCAACGTACCGTTGCTTGCTTCCGTCGCCAGTGTGATGGCGCGATTGAGAAGGCTGGTCACCTGCGATAGCGCGCCGTCTGCGACCTGCAGAAAATCGACACCCTGCGACGCATTCTTCGCAGACTGCGACAGAGCGGTAGAAGACGCCTGGAGGCCATTGGCCAGAGATAGGCCGGCGGCATCATCTGCGCCGGAATTGATGCGCGAACCCGAAGACAACTGTTGAAGAGTTTTGGACAGAGACGCCTGCGTATTCGCCAGGTTGTTCTGTGCATAGATTGCAGAAATATTATTCAGGACACCCAAAGCCATTGAAGTTCTCCTTTTGAGCTAACTGATTCGGGTTCCCTGCTTCGGGTGTCTTTCCAGGACGAGTCGGTTCTTGCCGCCGGCCCGGATCACCTTGGAGTAGGAACCACGTTGCTCACTGGCTTCATCGGCGAACCGGAAAGGGACTTTACAACTTTCTTCAACAGCGGAGCAATCCGCCTACCAATCTGCTCTTGGTACCGACGAGATCAGATGCAGATCGTCGATATATCCCACGCAGGGAAAAGGCCACCATGGTCTTCCCCCGTTGGCCCTTACGAATCCGAGTATGACGCGGAATATCTAACTCAATCCCAGCACTTTCACGATCACGCGTTTTCTTCGCTGGCCATCGAATTCCGCATAAAAGACGCGCTGCCACGTTCCTAGATCGAGTCTGCCATTTGTCACCGGAAGAGTTGTCTCATGATGAAGCAGTAACGACTTCAAGTGGGCATCGCCGTTGTCCTCCCCGGTCTGGTGATGTTTGTAGTCGGGCCGTGCCGGAGCCAGTTCTTCGAGCCACTTGCCAATGTCCTCAATCAGGCCACTCTCATGATCGTTGACATAGATTGCCGCAGTGATGTGCATCGGCGAGACAAAGCAAAGGCCATCCTTGATGCCGCTGTGCTTCACGATTTGCTCGACCTGATCTGTGATGTGAACCATCTCCTTGCGTTTGCGCGTTTCGAACGTCAGATATTCGGTATGGCTCCTCATCTCTCCGGCAGGCATTTTCGTTACTCCTTCTTTGCAATCGGCGTCACCCTTTATCCTAAAGAATGTCGTGAACAAAGCGAAGGAGACACCGGCCGAGCAACTTTGTTACCGTGCGATAGATCAGCTCGCGCAGGGCGATACTGCAGCCGCGCTCGAACACTTCCGCGCGGCGATAACCGCGGACCCCAATCACTTTGAGGCACACCACGGGCTTGTACGCGCGCTCCGGGATGCCGGTAATCTGGAGCAGTCAGTCGGAGCTGCCCTGGCCCTGATAGCGCTTACGCCCGACGACCCTCTCGCACACACAGCGCTGTCGATCTCTTTGCAGCAGGCAGGACATATTCCCGAGGCCGAAGCAGCAGCGGCGCGTGCGCGTGTGCTTGAGTGGAAGGCACAGCTACGATCCCCTGCCCCGGACGACAAACCATGAGCAGGCAGTCCAAGCCATCAGAGGCTCAGCGCCTCCGCAGGATGCACGATGAGCTCGTCAAGGCCTATGGGCCCCAGTACTGGTGGCCGGCAAAAACCCCATTCGAGGTCATACTCGGGGCCTACCTCACACAGAACACATCGTGGAAAGCGGTCGAGATCTCCCTCGCGAATCTGCGCACTGCCGGCGCTTTGACGGTGGCGGGAATCCGCGATCTTTCTCTCCATGATCTACAGGAACTCATCAGGCCATCGGGATTCTATACGCGCAAGGCACCCGCTCTAAAGACGTTCGTGGCGATGCTGGATGCAGAGTTTGACGGATCGCTCGATCGGCTTCGAGCAGCGCCGAGACATGTTCTTCGCGACAGGTTCCTGGCTCTTCCAGGAGTGGGTCCGGAGACCGCGGACGCAATACTGCTCTATGCGCTGGGTCATGCCATACCGGTTGCAGACGAATACCTTCGGCGCATTGCTGTACGGCACCAGCTCATTTGTCCCGAGCCCCAAAAGAACCGCAGAGGCTATGAGTCCCTTGTTCAGCTCACATCCGATGCGTTCTCTATGGATCCAGGTGAAAGTCGCACACAGCTATTCAATGAATTCCATGCGTTGACCGTCGCCGTCGGAAAGGCGCATTGCGGGCGCACCCCGGATTGCCATCACTGCCCACTCTCGTTCGATCTGAAACCCATGAAAAAGGCCCACTCCGGTAAGGAGTGAGCCTCTCTTCAGAACAGCACGATCTGGGGCGTGCCAAGGCTGCCGTTAGTTGACGGTCAGCTGCGTCGATCCCGTAATGCCCGTCAGAGTTGCGTTGATGTTTGTGGTCCCGTGCGAAGCGCTCGCAGCCACTCCGCCTTGGTTAACCACCGCCACCGTCGGGGTCGACGATGTCCAGGTCACTACGTTCGAGATGTCCTGGGTCGACCCATCGCTGAATGAGCCGCTCGCCGCAAATTGCTGCGAGGAACCCAGGGCAATGGTGGGGTTTGCCGGTGTTACCGTGATGCTTTGTACGGTTGCATTTGTGACGGTGAGGTTCGTCGTTGCCGATCCCTGACCGTTCACGCTTCCAGTGATCGTCACCGATCCCGCCGCGACACCTGTTACGAGTCCCTGACGATTGACCACCGCTTCGGCATAGTTCGAAGTCTGCCAGCGTGCGGAGGCAGTCATATCGACCTGCGTTGTCCCGTCGCTGAAGGTTCCGATCATGGAGAACTGCAATTTCGTGCCGGCTGCAATTGTTGGATTTGTTGGCTGGATCGTCACCGTCTGGATGGTCATAGCCGTGACAGTCACGCTGGTTGTGCCGGTAACTCCGTTCAGTTTCGCGGTTACCGTGACCGCCTTGTTCTTGGAGTTCTTCGAGCGAAGAACACCGCTGCTGTTCACCATCGCGATCTGCGGTGCGTTGGTACGCCAAGAAACTCCGGAGAGCACCTGTTGCGAACCGTCGCTGAAGTGACCGATCGCCGTCAACTGAATCCTTGAGTGCGGCGGCATGATCGGACTATCCGGCGAGATGGTGATCGTTTGAAGAGTTGCCGTCGTGACATTCAGGGTTGCGGATCCGCTCACCGAGCCCGAGATGGCGCTGATGGTGACCGTGCCAGTGCTCAACCCGGTTGCCAGGCCAGTCGCGCTTATTGTGGCGAAGGCACCGTTCGACGATGTCCATACCACCTGCGAGGAGAGATCCTGTGTGCTGTTGTCCGAGAAGACGGCGGTTGCCGTGAACTGAACGTTTCCGTTGACTCCGACCACTGTCGTAATTGGTGTCACTACGATGTTCGTCAGAACCGCAGGGGTGACCGTCAATGAGGCGGTGGCCGACATCGAGTTGTAGAAGACCGAGATGGTCGTCTGACCCGGTGCCAGTGCAGTTGCGAGGCCGTTGAGATCCACACCGGCGACCGATGCCGAAGAAGACAGCCATGAGAGCCCGGCGGTTACCGGCTGAAGGCTGCCGTCGCTGTATACGACGTTGACAGAATATTGCTGCGTCGTTCCGCTGGCGATGGAGGACGTTGAAGGTGTGAGTTGGATGGACACTGGCGCCGCATCTGTAACGTAAACAGTGGTCGTATTCGAGATGCCGCCGTAAGTCGCCGTAATCGTGACCGGGTTGTTGTTGCTGTTCGCGACACCGGTTACAATCCCGGTGCTCGGATCCACCGAAGCCAGCGTCGGATCGGAGGAGGACCATGTCGCATTTGCGGTGATGTCCTGTGTTGAGCCATCGCTGTAGGTGCCGGTGAGGCTCAACTGGAATTGCCCGCCAACCGGAATGTACTGCGCGTCCGGCGCGACGTCGACCTCGGTGAGAATGGCGGCAGATACCGTCAGTGCCGCGGTTCCTGGTGTCACGCTGCCGGAGGCTGCCGAGATGGTGGAGGCGCCGGCGCTGACGCCAGTTGCGAGACCGGTCTGGTCAACGGTCGCGAAATTTGTCGCACTGGACGCCCAGCTTACGGCGTCGGTGATGTCGGACTGGCTTCCATCGGAGAAGTTGCCGTTGGCTGTGAATGGCTGCGTCTGACCCGTGGCTATAGATGCAGTGAGCGGATTGACGCTGATCGTCTGCAATAGCGCCGCTGACACTGTAGCTATCGCGGATCCGTTCTTGGCTCCAATTGTGGCCGTGATGGTGGAGGTACCGGCGGAAGATCCAGTCACAAGGCCGGTTGAATCCACCGAAGCCGCGGCGCTGCTCGAGCTCCATGTCGCCTGGCTGGTTACGTCCTGCGAAGTGCCATCGCTATAGGTGCCGAGTGCCGAAAGCTGCTTAGCCTGGCCCGACGCGATGGAGAATGCAATCGGAGTGACTGTGATCGAGGAAAGTGACGGCGCAGTGACGGAGACTCCCGCAGTTCCCGAGACTGAATTCAAGGTGGCGGTAACCGTAACGCTTCCCGTTTTGAGGGCCGTAAGCATGCCGCCCGCTGCTACGGAGACGACTGTCGTATCGGAACTCTGCCAGGCTACTTGGCTGGTTACAGATTGCGTGCTGCTGTCAGTGTAGACGGCGGTTGCTGTGAGCTGCTCCGTTGCGCCCGAGGCTAATGACGGATTTGGCGCACCCACGTTAATGCTTGCCAGCACCGCAGACGACACGGTCACGCCCGTGGTTCCCGAAACTGAATTCATTGTGGCGGTGATCGTCACCGCACCAGCTTTGAGCGAGTGCAGCAGTCCACCGCTGGATACGGTGGCTACGGTCGTATCGGAACTCTGCCAGCTAACCTGGCTGGTCAGTACCTGGGTTGTGGTGTCCGTGTAGGTTCCCTGAGCAGTGAGTTGCTCGCTCTGTCCTGCGGCGAGCGATGCTCCACCCGAGACAGAGATTGTGGACAGAGCCCCGCCGCTGACGGTAAGAATCAGCGTTCCGGAAATGGAGCTTTGCGTCGCGGTGGCAATCACCGACCCGGATTTGTAGCCTGTGAGCAGACCCGAAGTCCCGACCTTGGCAATTGTAGAGTCCGACGAGGCCCACGTGACCTGCGAACTTAGATCGGCAACTGTTCCGTCACTGTAGTTACCCCGCGCGCTGAGCTGCAGAGTTGTGCCCGCAGGGAGCGATCGTGCGGCGTTTGCTCCTGACACCGTAATGGAAGTAAGCGTGCGAGTTCCCCCGCTGCTGTTCGACGAGCTCTTGTGGCTGCTCCCGCCACAACCCGAGAGAACAAGACAAACAACGAAAATCGAGCAAACCAGCGTGCCGATCTTTTTCATACAGCTAACCTCTCCTCAAACAAAATTCTTCAAAACGGGCGGTCGACGCAGACACTTCGTAACGGCGGATCAAAGGAAAAAGGTAAAAACACTAAAACTACGAATCAGTTCGGCTTAATGTCCGAATGCCATCCGCCTTGTTCTTGCTCGCGCGTTGTGACTCTCGTGGAAATTGGGGACTGTATGCGACAACGTCTTACGCGGCTGACCTGATTGGATACTGTCGCTAGTTTGGCGGGGTGCGTGAGTGGGGTACATACAACATCCGTGTATTCAGGCACTTCGGTAATACCACCAAAGTGCTTTCCGGCAAAGAAAGCCAGTCGCCTGAATTTCCAAAAGGATATTGCTTGCCTGAGCCCGGCACCGACGTCCGTGGCCAGGGCGGAGCAGAAGTGTTTTGAGGATCAGGTCCAGCGTTCACTGCAGCAAGGCGATTCGCTTGTCGGCATTTCTTGGGTCGGCATTCGACATGAGCATGATTCAGCTTGGGTCGGATGTCAACCCGAATATCCCAACCAGGCGGAAATTGGAACGACAACATGGGGATAATGGGAGTTCCGTAACCCTGATCTGAGCCCCCGCCCGGCTTCGTCTGACGGTCGGCCCCCTTCCGCTGCGCCCGGTAATGGGGCGACGGGCTGACATCCAAAGATTCAGACAACTTTGGATCTCTACACTGAGTCGGACCTGGTCGAGATGCAAGCGGCTTAAGGAGCATCCCAGCAAGAGATGGGGATGCAATCGCACGCGTTCCAATAGCAGGTGCGGCTTGGATTGTGGGTAGTCACTACTGGGACATACGCTCCATAAATCTTATGGAATGTATGGCGGGGACGACGGGGCTCGAACCCGCGACCTCTGCCGTGACAGGGCACAGGAAACCGGTAACTTATAGAAAATAGGCGCAATGGATCGCTCCTTTTGGCGCTTTAAGGCACGAATGGTAACCATTATTGTGCCCTTATTGTGCCCGCGACCTCTGCCGATAGACCTCTGCCCGAATCGGGCATCTGGCACAATGAGTGCTTCGCCTAATACGCATCTATCGAAGCTCCGTTCACGACGTTATGCAATCTTGTCCGTCAGCATGTCCCTCTAAGGCAACACGCACTGCCGTACGCTTGCCGAAGATGGACGGTGCGCCTGCGAGAAACCACAGAGCGATCACCGAGTCGAAGACAATGCATCCCAGTGAAGAAGTCCGCGCATAAGGCCAGATGGGATGCCCAGCGAGATGATGTGGCAGGTCCCAGGCAGCATGCATGAGCCATGCGACACCGATGGCGCGGTAAGAACGCAGGCCGAGGTAGACCACCGGTGTTGCCAGAATCGGATAGAGGAGCTCCCATACGCCAAACGTTCCTCCGATATACGCGCCCACTGCTCCGGCCGCGAAGATAGCGTTAAAGCTCCGTCGGGCCGGGTGGGGCACAAACGACATGATGGCAATGAAAAGAACTCCTCCTAGAGCAGGTCCAATCAAGTTCATCGGTGCAAGAGCCGGTACGGCTGACATAGATTCCTCCTCGACTGAGGCTAAGAAATTTGCCATCATGGAACCAGTGGCCAGAATGACAATATTCGCAGGAATTAAGCCAGCGGCGACGCGACGCTCAAAACACCGTGTCGCGATACTTGCCTACGACGGCGTGGTGCTCGGCGACCTTGCGATGCCCCTTGAGATCTTCGGGCGAGTGCGCGATGCAAAGGGACAGCCTGTCTATGACGTGCGCGTCTGCGCAGTCTCCGAGCAGGTGCAATCGGAGCATCTCAATCTGAGGGTTCCGTGGAGGCTCACTTCAGTGGCACGCGCTGACACTATCGTCGTTCCCGGCATCGATCGGTGCGACCGCATGGTGCCACCCACCATCTTCGGCGCGCTTAGGAATGCTTCGCACCGGGGCGCCCGTATTGCGTCGATCTGCACAGGAGCTTTCGTCCTCGCGCAAGCTGGCCTGCTCGATGGATTGCGCGCAACCACGCACTGGAGGGCCGCCGGAGAGCTGGCACGTCGCTATCCGCAAATCAAAGTGGATGCTGATGTGCTCTACGTGGACAACGGCAATGTGCTCACCTCTGCCGGAGCCGCCGCAGGCATGGATCTGTGCCTGTATCTCGTGCGCCGCGATCACGGAGCGTCCGTCGCCGCCCATGTTGCCCGGGCCGCGGTAATGCCGCTCGAACGAGCAGGCGGACAGGCGCAGTTCATCGAATTCAAACCTCCCGAGGCCGGCGATTCCATGGGGCCGCTGCTGATCTGGATGGAGCACAATCTCAACAAGAGCCTCTCGCTTTCCACCGTCGCCCGCCACGCTCAGATGAGTGTACGAACTTTGTCCAGACGCTTCACCGAACAAGTTGGACTGACTCCTGCCCAATGGGTTGCGAGGGCAAGAGTTCGCCGTGCCCAATTATTATTGGAAACAACGCCGCTTTCTATCGAGCATATCGCTGCCAACGCAGGATTCCAATCCGCTTCCGTGCTCAGAGAACACTTCAAGAGCTCCGTTGGTGTCGCTCCCCTCGCCTGGCGGCAATCCTTTGGATCATCCAATTCTGTTGATCTCACTTAATGCAAAAATCGCCAATGCGCTTTTCTAGGCGGCTTCAGTCTGGAAACGCGCTTTGTCCTGTTGTCGCCAATTGAGATTTGTCTGGCCTGAGCCAAGTTGGTTTGTTTGACCTGTCGCTTTGAACCAGCTTAGAAGTCGCTCACGATCAATGCAGCCGAGGCGCAATTTTCTCCATGATGATGCGCATAAAATCCTGAGCCTCCCTGGAAGGATTCCGAGGGTGAAGGAAATAGCCTGTAACGGATACATCCAGATCATCGATCTTATGAATGAAAGGGGCGCGAATTCCGACCGCTAAAGTCTCTGGAAGGATAGAAACAGCAGACCCCGCCTTGACCAGTTGGACGATCGTGCTCACGTCATCCAGTTCCATGCAGATTCTTGGTTTCACTCCTGCACGTTTCAAAGCGGTGTCCAGCCGAATTCGCGTGGCGCATTTCCTGGAAGTAAGGACGAGTGGTCTAGTACAAAAGTCTCTGAGACGGGTTCGAGTCCTGACGTTCATGACGGCCGAAGAGATCCCGACGAGCCGAGTATTAAAGATGTGTTTGCGAACAAGAGTCGCTGTTTCGGGCAATTCAAGTCCTCCACAGACGTCGAGTTGGCCGCCTTCCAGCCCCTCTACTAGTTCGAGTGGAGTCCTTTCGGTCAATGTGACACCTACACCGGGATAGCGCTTGTGATACTCCTGCAAGAACTCCGAAATCATCGTCGGGGATGTAGTGATGCTCATCCCAAGACGCAGCTGCGCCAGGCTTTTTTTGCTCAGTGCCGAAACTGCCGATCGCCCGCGCCCGAAGGCGAACGAGATCTGAATGGCAAATGGAAGGAAGGCGCTCCCTGCTTCAGACAGGGTAAGTCCACGCGCAGATCGATGAAACAGTGAAACACCCAGTTCCTTCTCCACGAGGTGCAGTTGCTGCGTCAAGCGAGGTTGCGAGGTGCCGAGTTCCACCGCGGCTCGGCTCAAGGAACGTGTCCGAGTGAGTATCTCCAGCAGCTCAATGTGCTTCAGTTCCATTCGCCCACCCCGTGCGCCCCCCAATCGGTATTGAGAGCCACCACCCTCATAAGCCATCCTTATATCCCCATATTCTCTCACCCTAGCACGTGAGCAAACGTCAGACTGAACACGGAAGATATTGAACATTTCGACCTCGGCCTGATTCCACACCGAATGAAGTCGGCCCATTCGCGAAAGGCAGTCGTATGACAATCGAGTCAAACAAGCGCACCATGCACCGTTTTACTGAGTTCATCAATACCGCCAGCGAGAAGCTGGCTGCGGAACTCATTTCCCCGAACGCAATTTTCTATGTTCCAGGACGTCCAGAGCCGATGAGAGGGCCGGCGGGTTACCTCGCGATCATGGCGATGATGCGCAGCGGCTTTCCCGATATCCAATGGACATTGGAAGAAATGATTGCCGAAGACGACAGGATTGCTGCTCGATTTACAATGCGCGGCACCCATAAAGGCACATTCTTCGGCGTACCCCCGACTGGAAACACGATTCAGGTGCAAGCGATGAATTTCTACCGCCTTTCCAATGAACAGTTAGTCGAAGAGTATGGCCAACCAGACCTGCTCGCGCTACTACAGCAAATTGGGGCGGTGCCGAAATAGATATGTCTACTGATTTCGCTTCGCCAAATATCCCGTAAGTCTTTCGTAACGCTTGATCACTTCCTACATCCCTTGCACCCCTGACACTCTGGGCAAAGAGACAGCCATGGCCGTTTCAGTCGAGCGCGGAAAGGGGTTGGGAACTTCATGAAAACCGGTGCCCGATGCAAGAATCAGTAAGAAGCAGTTGCTTACACGGGGCTCTTGGCGGCTGAATACTCCTCACGCCCCGATCTGACAATGAGGAGACGTCCATGCGTTTTCTTGCTGATTTGGCATTATTCGTTGAGGTTGCCAACACGGGTAACTTTCGCCGGGCGGCGGTCGCGTTGGGAATGCCCGCATCGACTCTCTCGCGACGCATCAGTGCGCTCGAACAGGAGCTAGGCTTCCAGCTTATCCACCGCTCTTCACGAACGTTCGCGTTAACGGACGCAGGCAATGCTTGTTACGAGCAATCCAAAACCCTCGTCACCGAAGCGAAGCGCATCCAGGAGAATGTTGCGGGGATTGCCCATCAAGCATCTGGGCATATCCGGTTGGGCGTACCGTTTGATCTGGCACAGACCATTTTCCTTCCGCTGTTCGCGCGATATATGGACGAAAACCCCGGCACCTCGATTGAGGTCCTATCGATCAGCGGCCATCCGAACCTCCTTGCAGAGAGCCTTGATATGGCCATCTGGGTGGGACATCAACTTCGCCTGCCGGATTCCTCGTTCTGGTCGCGCCGGATCGGGACATTTGCGCGTCGCCTGTTCGCCTCTAAGGAATATTTGCGAAAACATAAAAATATCCAAGAACCAAAAGACCTGGGCGATCATTCATGTATTCGCTTCGTGCACGGAGAACCGGTCAACAATTGGGAGCTGCATCGCGGACGCGATCGCAGGACAGTCACGGTGAGCGGATCCGCCATGGCGAACTCGGTTGGAATGCTCGCAAGATTCTCGAAGGAAGGCATGGGCATAGCACCGCTTCCGGACTTCCTTGCGTTCCATCCAGGATTCGGAGATGGCCTCGTCAGAGTACTTAGTGACTGGGAAGGCACGCCAGCGCATCTCTTTGCCGTGACGCCTTCTGAGTTACAGCCCAAACGTGTTCGTAAGCTCGCCTCCTTTATGAACGAGAATTTCGAAGCCGCGTTGAACAACGTAACTTCAATCCGTTAGGGAGCCGGCTGCCTCCCCGGGGTTGTAGCCGTCACGACCGGTTTCATTGTTCCAATTATGGAATCATGCTTTCCATGAAAGGTTGACTCGCGGGTACACGCCCGGACGTCTCTTGTATCGTACCGGCCCCATTACGGCGGCACGAAGGAGAGATTCAATGAAGATTCTTATTACAGGCGCAACCGGCAATGTGGGCGGGGAGGTTGTGAAGAATCTGCACAAACGTGGTGTCGAGATTCGGGCCTTGGTCCGCAAGCCAGAGGCAGCGAAGCTTCCTTCTGGCGTGGAGGTCGTTGCCGGTGATCAGACCGATCCCGAGTCCATCCGCACAGCCGTCAAAGGAATCGATAAGCTCTTCCTGTTGAATGCTGTCGTCGCCGACGAACTCACGCAGGCACTCATTACCTATGGGATTGCGAAGCGGGCTGGAATCAAGCATGTGACTTATGTGTCGGTCTATAAAGCCGACCGTTTCCGTGACGTACCCCACTTTGCCTCAAAGGTCGCAGTCGAAAACGCGCTCCGCGAGTTCGGCGTCCCGTTTACCATCCTCCGTCCAGGCTACTTCTTTCAGAACGATCTCACGGTCAAGCCTCTCCTACAGCAGATGGGGATCTATCCCATGCCGATCGGCACGGCGGGTATCTCCGCAATCGATTCACGCGATTTGGCCGAAGCGGCAGCAATCACGCTTGCTGAGGCAGGTCACGAAGGACAAACCTACGATCTTGTGAGCTCGTCCCAGATCAGCGGCCCTGGCAACGCGGCACTGTGGAGCAAAGCGCTCGGTAAAGAGATCTTCTACACGGGCCACGACTTCGACGCCTGGGAGAAGCAGATGAGCACGCAGCTTCCGGGATGGATGGCCTATGACATGCGAACCATGCTGGAGGGCTACGTAGAACGCGGGTTCGCCTCGACCGAAGCGGACGTAAGCCGCGTGACAAAGCTGCTGGGCCACGCCCCTCGAACGTACGAGGCCTTTGTGCAGGAAGCCACTGCCGAATGGTCAAAAAGCGAGCAGCGCTAACACATCACATTCAAAGGTTCAGAGGGAGAATGACAATGAAAGCACTACGCATCAGTGACTACGGAGCACCTCTTCACATCGACGAAGTTCCCGTTCCCACTCCGGCGCCGGGACAGGTACTAGTCGAAAACTTCTACACGAGCATGAATGGCGTCGATCCTGGACGTGGCCAGGGTTTCCTGCGCCAAGTCTTCCAGCTTCAGTTTCCGTGGACACCTGGAGGTGATGTTGCCGGCCGCGTCGCTGCCCTTGGCGAAGGCGTCACCAACTTCAAGGTGAGCGATGAAGTGTTTGGCTACACCAGAGAAGCCGGTGCATACGCGGAGTTTGTTTTGGTGAACGCTGCGAGTCTTGCTCATCGGCCCACTTCGATCTCTGCTGAAGTGGGAGCGGCGATCGCGCTCGTTGGGCAGACGGCTACGCAGATGCTGAGTCTCTCGAAGGTCAGGGCCGGACAGACGCTGCTCATTCTTGGCGCTTCCGGCGGAGTCGGCACGCTGGCGATTCAACTGGCGAAGAACTCTGGTGTCAAAGTCATCGCGACTGCTCGGGGAAGCAAAGCTTCCGCCCTCCAGGATCTGGGAGCCGAGCCTGTCATCGACACGTCAAAGCAGCGCTTGGAAGACATCCCGAAGGTTGACGCCGTGCTCAACCTCGTCGGAGGAGACACGGTGGTGCCGTCCTACGCACTCGTGAAGAAAGGCGGTGTTGCTGTGACCGCGAACCGGCCGCCGATCGAAGAAGAAGCAGAACGCCTCGGCATCGAAGCCAAGTTCGTCGAGACGAATGTCACAACAGAAGGGCTGGACGCCTTCGCGGCTCTGGTCACGAAGAGCAAGGTTAAGCCGCAAATTGCTGCGGTAAAGACGCTCTGGTCCCCTGAAACCCTGTGGGACGAGCATGAGACCCAAAACATCGGCAAGGTTGTCTTTTCCATACGTCCCTAGTTGGGAGGACCTCGGCGGAGCCGCTCTGCCGAAGTCGATGCTTCTATCAGTCCACCAGGGAGCAGATCATCCGGCGAGGCTGCTGTAGCTCATGCCCGTACCCGAATCAAAAAGGAGTTCCAAATGTCGGAGAATCGCGTCGCTCTCGTTACCGGAGCCAACAAGGGAATAGAGCTGCAGATTGCCAAGGATCTCGCAGGCCACGACCTCACCGTTCTGATCGGCTCACGGAAGTACGAAAACGGTGAAGCAGCCGCCAAACAAATCGGCGATAGGGCCATGCCATTTAACTCGATGTGACGGATCAAACATCGATTGCTGCGGCGGCCGAGCGCATCCGTCAGGAGTTCGGCCGCCTCGACGTCTTAGTGAATAATTCCGGCATCGTTGGCATTATTCGACACTCCTGTGAACTCCACTTCGTTTTCAACAACTCTTCGAAGCACCGCCGGTCGAACGAACGATGAACGTGTACGCAAGCCTCTCGCGGGAGCAGTAGTCCTCACCGGCACTGGAAGTTTCGAGCGTCCTGTGTATCTCCGCTTCCGGTGTACTGCGCGTGTTTTGGATAGGCGCACAGCGGGCGGCTGCGTCCCGGAAACGCGCTGCCAGTGGCAACCACCGACTCGGGCGCCTCGCCCTTCTCTACCCACCCAACGAGTGCGCTGAGCATGTCGAAGTGATCCAACGACGGGCCGCCTCCGCAGTGAGCCATTCCCGGCACAAGGAACATCCGGCTCCACTCCGCCACCTTGTCCGCTCCGCCATTCGTTGCGGCCAGCGACCTGTAGTATCCGAGCGTGTCGAGCGGTGAGAACCACGGATCGCTGTCGCCGTGAAAAAAGATCAGCTTCCCGCCGTTCTGCGAGAACGTAGACAGGTTTGTTGATGCTGGCTCAACCAGCGGATCCGACGCATGCAGCGCAGCGGCATCCACATCGAGTTGAGTAGCGGTGGTGTACGGGCCGAACAGACCATTCTTGCTCAGCGCCAGCAAACCGGGTATGCCGGTTGTCGAAGCAATACCCGCGTCGTAAAGAAAGCCAGGGTAGACCTGCGTTCCGTAGGTATTCCTGGGCCCCGCGAACGCTTTCTTGATTGCCGCAATCTTTTCAGGCGCGATGCACCTCTCCGCCTGCCCCGATTTGCAGGCGAGCACCGCGGGATCAAAGTCGCACCCGATTGGATCGAAGATCATGCCGTCCGCCACGCCATCGCGCCCGTCGCACTGCTTCATCAAGCCATCCATAAAGAGCTTGCGATCCGTCTCAGTCAAAAACTTGTCGATCTCCGGCTTACCGGAAGCGTCCTTGGGCGACGCCTGGTTGTAGGCCACCGGAATCCACTGTGCAATCGCGAGGTTCGACAGGCCCGTACGCATCGCAGGATCGCCCGACACAATGCCGTTGAACACCGTCGGAAAACGCTGCGACAGGATCATGCCCTCTCGCCCGCCTGTGGAGCACCCCACGAAATAAGAGTGGGCCGCAGGCTTCGTGTAATAGCGGTCGATGATTTGCTTGGCCACTCCCGCGACCTCAGCGTTGGCCATGTATGCGAAATCCAGATAAGCCTGCTGGTCGCGCATAAAGCTGAAGTCGAAACCGCCGGTCTTCGCCTTGTGTCCAGAGTCCGTGCTTGCAACAGCGAAGCCGCGAGAAAGCGCTGGCTTGTCTCCTGTGTAGCTCGCTCCGGTGGGGTATGCCACTACACCGTTGCCGCCACCGCCGCCCTGCATCACGAAGTCCCCGATCCATGCGCTCGGCTCCGGAAGGGCTACTGAAAACCCGATCCCGAACTCTACACCATCAGCGCCCTTGCGGCGGTTGAGCCTGCCGTCAACGCGGCAATGCGCGGTTAGAGGTCCGACGGCCGATGCCCCGGGATAGGCAGGCGCAATGGTTTTCCCCGCCGGAACCAGTTCGGAATTCGTGATCTCGACTCCGGTGAAATTTGCACTTTTCAGGGCGGCGCAGTGGTTCGATGAATCAGACTGCGCCTGTGAAGCAATCGAAAATACTACGAGCACGACAGTTCCGATCTCTGAATACCTCATTCGAATTGCCTCTCAAGATGTCCGCCCCTGCTTGCTGCCAAGGGTCCGCGGAACTCTCGACTATACCCATTCCAGAGCCGCTCAAGCAACCTAAAATAAATCGCTTTATTCGCAGCTCGCGCCGATCCTGAGGTTGCTGAGGGTGGCGCGATTGGGGTCCACTTATTCCTGGCCGTCCGCCTATCGACGGGGTGGAAGCTTCGGTGCCGACGCAGGAGCGGAGCTCGTTACGTATGCAGCCGTAACATCGAGCCTCGCTTTAAGTGGATCCCTTTCGGCTACCGGACCGTTCTCGGTGAAATCCATCACCATGTCGGTTGCGGGCGAGTACCGCGGCCAGGCCGGCGTGTTGCCCGTGCTTGGATCGCCGTCTTGGAGAAAGGCCACCCAGTACTTCAGCATGGCCTGCGCAATCTTTTCATCCACGGGCGCGAGCTCATTGCCGTACTTTGCTTGCACGGTATCGAAGACAAAAGGTATCTCGGTTGCATGGGGCGCACCGGGCCATTTGCTGCGCATGGACTTTGCGACATAGGAAAACCTATACACGTAGGAAGGGAGGCCTTCCGAAGCGAATACGCTCGCAACGAAACGAGCGGGCTCAACCATAAATCGATCCATGGAAACCTGGTACTGCACGGCGCGCAGGTCCCCCTTTCCGGTTGGATCGTAAGCAGCGATCGCCTTCTCGCGATCAGCACCGAATGGCGAGAACAGCTCTTCCTTATTACGCGCAAATCCGAAGCCAATATCCATGCTGTTGGTCCCGATCATTACTGGGACGTGCCAGCCGGCGCCGGACAGGTAGACAGATTGCGGATCGGATAGGACCACGCGGCCGTCGATAAAGGGGCCTGCATATCCCGGTTGATTCATCGTTGCCATGTTGAGATTGCCGAGCACTTTTTCGGCGGAGAGACGCCGCAACTTATCGAGGGCGTCCTTATCGGTTCCATCCACTCCCAGGCTGCGTGCGAGTTCGATTCCCACTGATTCAGCCGAGGGAGGCCCGTTCGGCAGAGACGTGTTGAGGTAACGCTGTCCACCGAGGTTGGTGCGGCCGCCGCCGGACTCAATGATCGCCTTCGAAAACAATCCGTGCGACAGAGGCGAGGTGAGCAACATGCTTACCGAGAATCCGCCCGCAGATTCGCCAAATACGGTCACGTTGGATGGATCGCCGCCGAACGCGCTGACGTTCTTTTGAACCCACTTCAACGCGGCAATCTGGTCCATAAAGCCGTAGTTGCCAACCATTCCGTCGGCGTTCTCCTTCGTGAGCTCAGGAAACGCGAAGAAGCCGAAGCGGCCAAGTCGATAATTGGCGCTGACAAAGACCACGCCCTGTTCGGCGAATTTGCTACCGTCATACACCGCGGGCGAGCTGCCTCCATTGACGAAGCCACCACCATATATCCAGAACATGACCGGCAGCTTCGCGTCCGCCTTCGTGCCGGCGGGACGCCACACATTCAGGTAAAGGCAATCTTCCGCCGGCTTTGTGCCGAGCGGAGCAGCGTCGCTGGGGAATGGCACCTGCATGCAATCTGCGGAGTAGGCGTTGGCCTGCCGCACATCGGTCCACTGCTGCACAGGCAGTGGAGCGCGCCAGCGAAGTTCGCCGACGGGAGGCGCTGCAAATGGCACCCCCTTGAAGGATTCGACAGGCCCCTGCGTAACGCCCTGCAACTTGCCTGAATCGGTGCCGACTACGCCGGTCTGCGAAAACAAGGGGGGCACTGCTAGTACAGCGATTGCCGCCACGGCGAGCCTTTTCAAACCATCCATCATTGCCTCCGGAACTGCTGATTGGTGCGATGCACGCGACTATAACAGCGCCCGGAAGCATGAGTACAATTCATTGATTCGAACGGAGCAATCGGATTTGCCGATTACCTATTTTTTTAGCTTCCTTTTCACATTCGCGGAAGCTGCGCTGCGATCTTCGCGCTTTCTAGCATGGAGTTTGTGCAAGAGATGGCGCACCAGGCTCTCGGAGGCCGGAGATAGAGTGGCATCTCTTCTCCGAAGCAGGTCAATCTGGCGGTTCGAAAACCGGTTATTCAGTGGAATCATGATGAAGTCCGAAGTGTCAGTGGCGGCTGCCGTCTCCGGCAGAATGGCTATCCCCAAATTGGCGCGAACGAATGCCAGGGCAGTCGGCATGAAATTTGTCTCGTAGCGTATGTCGAGGAGCAGCCGCTCGCGATGTGCAATGACCTCAACTGCATCTCTCACGCTGCTCTCCCGCCCCGGCAAGATTAAACCGTGAGCTGATGCTTCGCGAAGTGTGACGGTGTGCTTACCCGAGAGCGGGTGCCCCGGAGGCGTAAAGACAACCAGACGATCCTGAAACAGGAAAGTCGCACGAAGCTCCGCATCGCGCCCGCGGAGGGTCCCGATTCCAAAGTCAACCTCTCGCTTGAGCACAGCTTCACGCACGCGTTCCGCGATCACGTCGGAGATTTGCACGCAGATGCCCGGATAATCGTTGAGGAAGCTTCGCACCAGCTCTGGAAGCGGCCCCGAGCAAACGGTGGGAAGAGCAGCGATGGACACAAAGCCAGTTGAGGCGGAACTCAGGTCGCGTGCATGTTCAACGATGGTCTGCGCATCATTGAATAAACGTTGCAGCGGGCCGAACACATCCTTGCCGGCGGCAGTGAGAGTCACTCCACGCTTGTTCCTGTCGAATAGACGGACGCCCAGGCTCTCCTCGAGTTGTTGCACCTGGACGGTCAACGCCGACTGCGAAACATGCAGGTCGTTGGCAGCGCGTGTGAAGTTGCGCGTCTCGGCAATTTTGAGAAAAGCACGAATGTGACGAAGCTCATGAATCATCGGAAATCGAGATTATAGGCTTCTGATTTATGCAATGTACATATTGATACAACGCTCTCTATACTCGCACTATTCGCGAAAGGGCTGCGCCAACGGTCGCTGAGCATGCTTGCCATTTGGGGTCTGATCACTATCCTCGGCATGATCGTGGCGATCGCCAGCCGCCGCGTATCGCCGCTGGTTGCACTCTTCCTGCTCCCGGTAACCGCCTGCGTGGCGGCCGGTTTCGGATTAAGGACCGCGCAATTTGCGCTCTCCGGGCTGGTATCAATGGCGCCCGTAGTGGCGATGTTCCTCTTTGCCATCTTGTTCTTCGGCGTATTGACCGATGCGGGGACCATTGAGCCCTTTGTCAAAATCCTGCTGCGCGGGATCGGCAAAAACCCTGTGCTCATCGTTCCGGGAACTGCTCTACTGGCGCTATTTCTACACCTCGACGGTTCCGGCGCAGTTGTCTTTCTGGTTGCGATTCCCACTTTGCTGCCGCTCTATCAAGAACTCGGGATGGATCGCAGAATCCTGGCATGCGCGGTATCGTTGGCGGCAGGCGTGAACTTTCTGCCGTGGACGGGACCCACAATTCGCGCTGCCACCGCGCTCCACACCACTCCCATAGCATTGTTCAGGCCTTTGATTCCTGTTCAGATCGTGGGCCTGGTCTATGTTTTTGCTGTTGCTGTGTATCTCGGACGTAGAGAAAGCAGGCGCATTGGACAGACGAATTCAAAGTTCATGCCGGCGAGCGCAACTGCCACGATCGCTGCTCCAGGTTCGCGTGTTCGCTTGGCCTGCAATTTGATTCTCGCCTTCGCAGTTCTCAGCATGGTGATCAGCGGCAAGGTTGAGCCGGCAATCGCGTTCATGCTGGGCACGACGCTGGCTCTGCTCCTCAATTTCAGATCAGTGCGCGAACAGAGCGCGGCGATTGATCGGCATGCGAAAGCTGCGCTGTCGATGTGTGCCATTCTCTGCTCGGCAGGCGTGTTCACGGGGATACTGAAAGGCAGCGGCATGCTCGCCGCCATGGCGAACGCGTCCATCGCACACATACCGCCAGCGTTCGCGCCGCATATTCCGGTCGTGCTCGGCCTGGTCGCCATGCCGTTGAGTCTGTTGTTCGATCCTGACTCTTTTTACTTCGGAATTCTCCCTGTGCTTGCTGCCGCCGTTCAGGGCTTTGGACTGCCTGCGGCGAGCGTCGCGGAAGCCGCACTACTGGGGCAGATGACAACCGGCTTCCCCGTAAGTCCGCTCACGCCGGCGACATTTCTTGTTACAGGACTAAGTGAAATCGAGTTGAGCACCCATCAGCGTTTTGCTGGACCATATCTTCTGGGAGCGTCCGTCGTCATGACGATCGCAGCCGTCCTGTTTCATGTCATACCACTGTGAGAGGGTTCGTTTAGGAGGGCGCGGATGAAGAAGATCAGAATCGGCGCGGGAGCGGGTTTTTCTGGAGATCGGATTGAGCCCGCGGTGGAACTCGCCGAAAAAGGACGTCTCGACTTCCTTGTCTTCGAGTGCCTGGCCGAGCGAACCATCGCATTGAGTCAGCTACGCAAGCGTGAAGATCCTAACGGTGGCTTCGATCCGCTTCTCGGCGAACGCATGCAGGCTGTTTTGCCGGCATGCTGCCGCAACGGAGTTCGTGTGATCAGCAACATGGGTGCGGCCAACCCGCATGCGGCTGCGCGAGAAACAATCGAGATCGCCCGAAGGCTGGGACTTCACGGATTACGTGTTGCATGTATCGAGGGGGATGACGTTCTGCATCTCAAAGATGCCTTCAGGCCCTTCGACGATCAGCCGCTTCCAGATAACAACAAGATTATCTCCGCGAATGCATACTTAGGTGCTGACGCCTTGGCGGAGGTGCTGGATCGCGGTGCGGATGTTGTTCTGGTGGGAAGAGTGGCTGACCCCTCGCTTTTCTTGGGAGCACTGATTCACGCGTTTGGATGGAACACGGAAGCGTGGGACTTGATTGGCCAAGGCACCGCAGTAGGGCACCTGCTGGAATGCGCTGGGCAACTTTCAGGCGGTTACTTTGCGGATCCCGGATATAAAGACGTGCCGGATCTGGATCGACTTGGATTTCCGCTGGCAGAGGTATGCGAAGACGGCTCTGCGCTCTTGACCAAGGTTGAAGGTTCTGGCGGGCTCATCACCCAACAGACCTGCCGCGAACAGATACTGTACGAGGTCCTGAACCCGTCTTCGTACATAACGCCCGACGTCATCGCTGACTTCACAGAGGTCCGTTTCGAGCAGCAATCACCTGGCGCAATGCGTGTGTCCGGCGCAAGGGGGAAGCCAAGTCCGCGGGATTACAAAGTCTCAATTGGAACTGATGACGGATTGATCGCTGAAGGCCAGATCTCGTATGCGGGACTGGGCGCGCTGGCGAGAGCCAAGTTAGCACAACAGATCCTCGACAAACGCCTCGCGCAGATTGGTGCAGAGGATCTATGGATCGACCTGATCGGCCTGAGCTCGATGCACGGCATGCCCCCCGATTGGCCCGCACCCTACGAAGTGCGGCTACGCGCTGCTGCACGATTCAGGCGCGAGATAGATGCGAAGCGCCTGACACGTGAAGTGGAGAGCCTCTATCTGAATGGCCCTGCCGCAGGCGCAGGAGTTACACTCACGGTGCGGCAGAACATCGCGATCATGCCGGCGCTCATCGCGCGCGAACTCGTCACCCCAACCATCTCGATGGAGGTGGCATGATGAAGCTGCGAACCATTGCGCATGCGCGCGCTGGCGATAAGGGCAACCTGGTTAACATCTCCGTGATCGCTTATCGCGATGAGGACTACGCGCTGTTGGCTGACCTCGTGACGGAGGAGCGTGTGAGCGAGCTATTCCGCGAACACATCACGAGGCCGGTCACACGATATTGCGTTCCAAATCTTTGCAGCCTTAACTTCGTGTTGCAGCGCAGGCCTACCGACAGCGTGACGCGCTCCCTGCGTCTCGACGCGCACGGGAAGAGTCTCAGCTCGCTCATGCTTTCAATGGAGATCTGATTACGCGGACTTTACCCGCTTGATAGTGGTGGCTGTAACTGTATAGCATTTTTAGTTCCTCCAGATTATGTGAAAAGATATTTTACGCACTGGTTAGCAACCGGGTGACCAGTCCGCAGGCCACGCCGCGCGCTGTCACCCAAGTGCACCGCGATGGTTTCACTGGCGTTACGCCACGCCAACTGGCACCAGCTTCTTCGAAGCCTTCCAGAGCAGCCTATTGATGAAGTCGGGGGCGAGTCGGCGCAGAAATGCGAGCTGGTTGGATTGCCCCGGTCTGATCTCGAGCTTGCCGGCCTTCAAAGCTGCAAAGGAAATTTTGAGCAACTCATCCGTCGTTATCAGCTTGACGGAACCTCCCTCGTCCATGTCTGCGGTCAGTTCTGTCTTTACCGCGGGCGGCATGAGTTCGATAACCTCCACGCCGGTCTCTTCCAATTGGAATCGAAGCGACTGGGTGTAGGAGTGAACCGCCGCCTTCGTGGCGCAGTAGATCGGCGCAGAAGGCAACGGGACAAACGCAAGTGCGGAGGACACGTTGACAACGGTGCCCCGGTTCGCGGTGAGAATATCGATGAATGCTGAAGTGGCGCGAATCACTCCCCCTACATTGATATTCACCTCGGTCATCAATCCGTCGATGTCGGCCGCTGGCACCTGAAGGTTTTTGTGGAGCATGACGCCTGCGTTGTTCATGAGGACGTCAAGCTTTGGGAAATTGGCCTTCACATGAGCCGCGAGGGCGGTGATCTGTGCTGTGTCCGCGACATCCCCTTGAATCGTGTAGAGATTTGGGTATTTTGTTTTCACCTTATCGAGCACGGTTTGGCGGCGGCCAGTCACGATGACCGTATTGCCGAGTTCAAGAAACTTCAGAGCGAAAGCTAGGCCGATACCAGCAGAGCCTCCCGTAATGAGAATTGTGCGTCCAGTGAGTTTCATAAGTCCCTTTCGCTGCGGATCACAAGATCCTGGGTTTCCATGTTGAAGTTGGGCCACTTGATGATCGAGGCTCCTTTTGGCTATCCGTGCGTCATCACTGCCTGTTCTTTATCGCTCGGAACTGCTGTCGGTCTTACACCAAACCAGATGGAATAGAGTGCAGGCAGGAACACGAGAGTCAGCACAGTTCCGACGGCAGTGCCCCCAATCAGCGTGTATGCCATCGATCCCCAGAAGACAGAGAACGTGAGAGGAATAAAAGCCAACACGGCTGCGAGGGCGGTCAGGATTACCGGACGTGATCGCTGTACCGTGGCCTCCACGACCGCGTGATAACTATCAAGTCCCTCCTCCTGATTTGTCCCAATTTGACCGATCAGGATCAGCGTGTTGCGCATCAGGATACCAGCTAATGCGATCAGCCCGAGGATCGCATTGAACCCAAATGGTTGATGGACGAGAAGTAATGTTGGAACCACGCCAGCGAGACCGAGAGGCGCTGTAAGAACCACCATGAACATCGCGGAGAATGATCGAACCTGGAGGATGATCACCGTAAGCATCAGCACGATCATCACGGGAAATACCGTGGCCAGGGCCTTGTTCGCCTTCCCAGCTTCTTCTACATTGCCACCAGTTGCGATCCTGTAGCCTTCTGGCAGGCTTGCGATGATCGGCTGAATTGCCTTTTCAATCTCCGCAGAAACCTGCGGGGGTTGAAGCGATTCATCGATGTCACTCTCGACAGTAATCGTCGGTAAGCGATCACGGCGCTTGAGGATCGGTTCTTCGGGACGAATCTCGATGTGGCCGACCTGGCTCAGTGGAACGGCCTTACCCCAGTGGTTCATCAAAGTCATGTCGTTCAGCTTTCTAGGATCGAAGCGGTCTGTTCCGGCACTTCGCGCGATTACCTCCACTGTTCGAATATCTTCGCGGACCTGCGTGACTGGCGCACCGGTCAGAAGAAACTGGATCTGTTCGGCAGCCTCCTGGGAGGTAAGGCCGATCAGTTGCAGGCGGGGCTGGTCGAGCACAAAATGCACAGTGGGCGCGCGTTCCCCCCAGTCCTGATTTACTTGCCGCGTATGGGGATTCGCCAGCATGACAGCCTGTACCTGCGCCGCAATCGCGCGGTCTTTGTCCAGGTTCGGGCCCATGACGCGAAACGCAACCGGCCAGGGTGAATAGGGTCCAAATACAAGTTGCGAGGCACGCACGCGGGCTTCAGGCGCAAGGCCATGCTCAACCCGTTCACGCAGCCTGAGCTTCAGACGATCTCGATCCTTTTCACTGGCCGTCAGTACAACGATTTTGGCGAAATTGGGGTTCGGGAGTTCTGGATTGTACGAGAAGAAGAAGCGCGGAGCCCCAGCCCCAATGTAAGCCGTGACGATCTTTGCCTCGGGCTGCTGCCGCAGCCAGTCTTCTACTTTCTTCGAACTTGCGTTGGTGGTCTCTATGCTCGTGCCTTGTGGCAGCGTCACTTCCACCAGAAGTTCGGGTCTATCGGATTGCGGAAAGAACTGCTGCTTGAGAAGTCCCATACCGGCAACGGCGGCAATAAAGATGCCTACAACAATGCACGCGACGAGAACCTTGCGGCGTACCGCCCAGGCGATCAGGCGGCGGAGTCTCTCGTAGCCGGGTGTTGCATAAATTGCTGCGTGGCAGCCGGGCAGGGCTTTGATCTCGGGCAGCATCTGCACGCCGAGAAAAGGAGTAAAGGTCACCGCGACAATCCATGAGGCTAGCAGCGCACAACCCACGACCCAGAAGATATTTCCGGCATACTCGCCGGCAGTCGATTGCGCGAACCCGACCGGCATGAGACCGATGACGGTGACGAGCGTGCCTGCCAGCATGGGAGCAGCGGTATGACTCCATGCGTATCCGGCGGCCCGGACACGGTCCCACCCTTCCTCCATCTTGACCACCATGATCTCGATGGAGATGATCGCGTCATCAACCAAAAGTCCAAGGCCCAGGATCAGCGCGCCGAGCGTGATGCGATCGAATACCCTTACGGTGGCACGCA
>Ga0207695_10001255_pt1 | contig 43272 bp, 38 predicted proteins | sample KBSC54metaG_FD_184354 | JGI IMG/M metagenome (GOLD analysis project Ga0207695, IMG submission 184354) | Corn rhizosphere microbial communities from Kellogg Biological Station, Michigan, USA - KBS C5-4 metaG (SPAdes) (version 2) | ecosystem: Host-associated > Plants > Roots > Rhizosphere > Soil...
CAGCGAAGAGGCCGTGCGCGGGATCTATGAGCTCATGAAATGGGGTCCGACATCGGCCAACAGCAGCCCGGCGCGGTTCGTCTGGGTGCAAAGTGCAGACGCGAAGGCGAAGCTCGCGACGTTCGCGACAGAAAAGAACAAGGCGAAGATCCTCGAGGCGCCGCTCACCGTCATTATCGGCAACGCGCTCGACTTCGCCGACAAGCTGCCGAAGCTCCTGCCAAACAATGCTGAAGCGATGCAGAAGGCCTTCGCTCAGCCGGGAATGGCCGATATCACGGCGATGCGGAACGGGACCCTTCAGGGCGCCTATCTGATTATTGCTGCGCGCGCACTCGGCTACGACTGCGGCCCAATGTCGGGATTTGACAATGTCGGCATCGATCGGGCCTTTTTCGCCGGCACCGACATCCAGTCGAATTTCATCTGCAGCATTGGCGTAGGCAAGGACGCGTCCCTCTTTCCGCGTAATCCCCGGCTGAGCTTCGAGGAAGCCGGCCATTTCGCCTGATACAAACACGAGAAGGAAAAGCACATGATCATCGATCTCAAGGGCCGTCGTGCCATCGTCACAGGTTCGACCGCAGGCATCGGTCGCGCAACCGCCGAGGGGCTGGCGCGCGCCGGCGCGTCGGTCGTGATCAGCGGCCGCGGCAGCGACCGGGTCGACGCCGCCGTGCGCGAAATGCGCGCCGCGTTTCCCGACGCGGACATCTCGGGGGTCGCAGCGGACCTGGCGACCGTCGAGGGCGTCGAAGCCTTCATCGCACAGGTTCCCGATGCCGACATCCTCGTCAACAACGTCGGAACGGCCTATCTGCGACCCTACGAGGGCGTCGACGACGTCGTGAAGATCCCCGATGAGGACTGGCTGAGCCTGTTCCAGCTCAACGTCATGAGCGGTGTCCGGATGACCCGCCACTATCTACCGGAAATGGTGAAGCGTGGCTGGGGGCGCGTGGTGTTCGTCAGCAGCGAATCGGCGGTCAACATTCCCAAGGAGATGATCGACTACGGTATGACCAAGTCCGCCCAGCTCGCCGTTTCGCGCGGGCTTGCCGAGGCAGCAGCGGGGACCGGCGTCACCATCAACTCCGTCCTGCCGGGGCCGACGCGCTCCGAGATATTGGGCAACTTCATGGCGCAGCAGGCAAAGGAGAATGGCATCACGCAGGAGCAGGCCGAAAAGGGCTTCCTGGATGCGATGCGCCCAACGAGCATCATCCAGCGCTTCGCGACGACCGATGAGGTCGCCAACATGATCGTCTACGTCTGCTCGGAGCAGTCCTCGGCCACCAGCGGCGCAGCACTGCGCGTCGACGGAGGCGTGGTCCGCTTCCTCGCCTGAGCGCAAGAGGATCGACACATGGCCTTGTCCTTGACCGAAAGAGCGGTCGAGACGCTGCGCGGGCTCTCGTCCGGCGACGTAGACAAGGCCATCGCGCATGTTCGAACGGAAGGGTTCCTTCTCCACGACCCTTCTGTCTCGCGCGGCGTGGCAGGTCTGCGTGAGCTCGCGGCGCGGTCGACTGGCGGCGGCGACGCGCTGGAGGTGGCGCGAACGATCGAGGACGGCGCCGCTGTCGTCATCCACGCCCGGAGCGGAGACGCGGTCGTCTTTGCCGTTTTCCGGTTCGAGAAAGCCCTTGTCGCCGAGCTATGGTGGTTCACGGCACCGGCCGCTCCCTCGAACCGAAGCGGCCATAGCCAGACCGACGGGCCAGTTCGACCGGACCCTGGCGTGGACACGGCCGCTGCCAGGATGCTCGTGCGTGCTTATTACGAGACGGTCCATATTGCCGGCAGGCACGAGCAAATCGATCGCTTCATGTCCGGCGATCGTCAGATTCGACACGAGCCCGGCGTTCGCGACGGGGTCGACGCCTTTAGGACCGATCTGGCGGTGCTGACCCGAGACCGAACCATCGACGACATGGTGCTCTTGGCAGCGCAGGGCGACTTCGTCTTCATCGCCGCCAGAGGGACGCACGCGGGCGAGCCTTGCGCGTACATCGATCTATACCGTGTCGAAGCCAATCAGTTGGTTGAGCATTGGGGCTTTCCGCAAGCGATCCCGTCGCAAGAAATGGCGAGGAATCCCGAAAGCTTCCTTTGAGTCCCTGCCTGGCGCGTTCCACCGCATTCGTGTGAGAGCAATTGGCTGGTCAGCGCGCGGGCGCAGCGCGTGGCTCGGCCAAGCCTGCCAGCAATGGCGCATAGCCGGAAAGTTTGCGCGACATGAATTCGATGAGCAGCCGCACCCGCCTGGTTTTGCGGGTCTCGCCTTGGGTGAGGAGCCACAATGTGTCGTGCTCGTTCAAACGCGACCCAGGTACGCGTGCCAATCGAGAATCGGTATCGCCGACGAAACACGGCAGGGTCGTCATACCCATGCGTTCGTGCAGCGCGGCAAGATGTGCGCCCGCTTCCACTGTTCGTACAGGGGGGTCGGCTATCGGAATGTCACCGGCACGGGCCCAGTCCGGGATGCCGTCGAATTCCTTGAGGATCCACCGCACAGGCCGCGGCTCTCCGCTCTTCCAGTCGTCGAGTAGCGCGCGCGAGATATAGACGCCGCCGAACAAGGCAGGACCTTTGAGCGCATGAAGATTGAGCGGTAGCGAGGACCTGTCGTAGACCACACGCAGCGCGACGTCTGCCTGCCGGTTGGTCAGGTTCACCGGATCATCGGATGAGTGAATATCGATCTCGATCTCCGGATATTTGCGCGCGAATTCGGCGAGGTCGGGCATGAAAAGATGAGACGCCAGCGTCGGCGCCATCGTGACTCTCAGGAGTCCTCGTACGCCTTGGTCCCGCCCGAGCACGCGGGACTCAAGACGGTTTGAGGCCGCTTCCATCTGTTCGGCGAGCGCGACCACCTCGTCGCCAGTATCCGTCAGCCGATATCCGGACGGTAGCCGTTCGAAGAGGCTGGCGCCCAATCGATCTTCGAGTTGTGCAATCCTTCGCAGCACAGTCGAATGGTTGACGCCCAGTTGCGCCGCGGCTGCGCGAACAGACCCGCCGCGCGCGGCCGCCAGGAAGTGCCGGACATCATCCCAATCGAACATCACCGCTTCAATATCGCCTATTCGAGTCCCAAAGATACAACCGACCTTCGCCCCCTGCGTCAATGCAACAGGCCGCCGGCGCTTGGACCCAGTTCTGGCATCGCGACGCGCCAATCGGCGGGAATCGCCGGACCGGCGGCGGTCCGCGGACATCGCGCGGTGCTTTCGCGCATAACGGATGTCGAAATTGGATTAGTCGCCAAACCATCCGCTCGCGCCCATCACTCGATAAGTGCGAGTGCGCGCTGGTGTCAGGCTGAAGGCAGCTGTTGGCTTGAGACGGGGTGGCGAAGCTCCGCCTCGGCAAGGCCGGACGGACAAATTTTCGGAGGAGGATCGCGCATATGTCCAGACTGGAAGGACGGGTTGCCGTCATCACCGGCGCGGCGAGCGGGTTGGGGCTGGCAACCGTACGGCGCTTCGTGGCGGAAGGCGCCCGTGTCGTGGCTGCCGATCGAGATGAAGACCTGCTGCGCGCGCTCGCGTCGGAGTTCGGAGACGCAATCTTGCCCGTAGCCGCCGATATTACGCGAGGGCGCGACCTGGAGCGCCTGCGCGCCCGGATTCTGGATGTCCATGGATCGGTCGATGTCCTCTTCGCCAACGCCGGCATTGCCGCGTTTGCACCTGTTGGAGAGGTCGATGAAGACACGTTCGATCGGCTCATCGCGACGAATCTGAAGGGAACCTTCTTTACCGTTCAGACTCTTCTGCCGGTCTTGCGCGATGGTGCTTCGGTGATCCTCACATCCTCCGTGAGCGGCTTTACGGGATCCCCGGCGTTCAGCGTATACTCTGCCACGAAAGCAGCGATCCGCAGCCTGGCCCGCACGCTGACGACGGACCTCCAGGCCCGTCGGATCCGGGTCAATGCGGTGGCACCAGGAATCATCGAGACACCGATCGGCGGAAATGCAGGACTGTCGGTCGACGAACTCGCCGCCTTCTACGCGAAGTCGACGTCCGAGACGCCGGCTGGTCGAAATGGTCAGGCGGACGATATCGCATCGGCTGTTCTCTATCTCGCATCCGACGACGCGTCCTTCGTCGCCGGTAGCGAGCTGGTCGTTGACGGCGGCTGGTCGCAGGTCTGAGACACGCAGCCCGTTGCAGGTGGTGCTCTCATGCACAACAGATGTCGAATATTCGGCCGCCTCGCCGGTTGCGAAACGCGTCCATGCCATGCGACAACATCCGAATAATAATCTCGGCGAGATAGCAATAAATATCCGCGATACCTAGGAGGCGATATGTTCGAGACAATCAACTGGCCCGATGAGCTTAAGCCGAGCAAGTCTCCGCTTCACTTCACCAATGAGCTCGAGATTGCGGCATCACCGGAGACACTCTGGTCGATGATCACGGACACGACGATCTGGCCGCGCTTCTATCCCGGCGTGCGCGAAGTGACGCTTTCGGACGGACGGCACCGCCTTCAGCTTGGGTCGGAATTCGAGACGACGATGCTGGAGCAGCATATCCGCTGCACGGTGCAGGAATTCGAACCGATGACCCGCATCGGCTGGGGTGGCGGCCCCGTCGGCGAGGATTGCCGGGCCTATCATGCGTGGATCTTCACGCCGACTGCGAAGGGCACCCACGTCTGGATGGAAGAGACCATGCAGGGGCCCTATCTCATCGACTTGGCCAAGCAGGCACCGGATATGGTGTGGCAGATGCACGAACAGCTTCTCGTGAACATTGAGCGCGTCGCGGCCACGATTGAGGCGTCGCGCGTGAGTGCGTGACGGCCGGATCGGGTGGCCCTGACAATCGCAGCATGAGGAGCGGACGATGGCCATCAGTACGATCCCGGCCTACCCACGCACGATCAATCACATCGGACTGGCCGTGCCCGATCTCGATGCCGCCATCGATTGGTACGGCGCCGTGTTGGGATTCGAAATCTTTGCCGGCCCGTTCGACCTGACGAGCGGCGACGCAGCGTTCGGATCGTTGATCCAGGAGGTTCTTCCAGGCGCCAGACGCTTTCGGCTGGCGCACCTCGCGACCGGCAACGGGGTTGGCCTCGAGCTTTTCGAGTTCGTCGATCCGCCCGCAAAGTTGGACACGAGCGCTGACATCCCTCCCCAGCACGGCTTCTTCCACCTGTGCGTGACCGACCCCGATCCGGAGATCTTGGCCGCCCGGATCGTCGAGCATGGGGGACGCCGACGCACTCGGGTCTGGACCGCGACAAGCGGCGATCCATACCGGTTTATCTACACCGAGGATCCTTGGCGGAACCTGATCGAGATCTATTCGCACGACTACCAACGGACCTACGCGAACATACGCTAGGTCAGCACATCGATCCTTCGGACGGACGTGTTGCTTGCCGTCAGATGGATCACCGGCGCACGGTGATGTCCGACGAGCAGCCACCTGCCCTGCCGCGCACCGTGTCGCACCAGGCCGGCTTTCAATCGGGAAGGTGTCAGGACGCGTGATGATTTGCTGGGACGACATCCGGTATTTTCTGGCGGTGGCGAGAGAAGGCTCGGTGCGGGCTGCCGCCCATAATCTCAGCCTCAACCACTCGACCGTGCTGCGTCATATCGGCCTGTTCGAAAAGCGGCTGGGCGCACAGATGTTCGAGAAGCTCCCGTCCGGCTATCGCCTGACACGCGCGGGCGAAGAGGTGCTCGTTCTCGCCGAACAGATGGAGGCCTCCTCCAATCACTTGGAGAGCCTGGTCCTGGGACGGGACCAAGGGGTCAGCGGGCTTCTGCGCATCACCCTGTCTCCAACGTTGGCAACGCATCTGCTCATGCAGGATCTGCTGGATTTCGCGACGGGATATCCTGAGATCGAGCTGGATATCATCTCCATCGATGAGCCCCTCAACCTTACCAACAGAGAGGCGGACATCGCACTCAGGGTGGTTCATGACCGCAACAATCTTCCGCAAAACCTGTACGGCCTGAAGGGGCCGGATGTCTTCAGTGGGGTCTACGGATCCCGCAAGCTGATCTCCTCGTGGGATGCCGGAGGGCGGCCGCCCCTGCGCTGGATCACGAAGAACAATATCATCCCGTCTGACTGGATCGACGGCGATGAGATACCGATCAGCGACGTCGCCTTCGTGACGAACAGGGCCGACTGCCAGATCGAGGCGCTGCGCAGAGGCGGTGGGATTTCAGCACTTCCGTGTTTTGTCGGAGATGCGGAGCCTGCGCTCGTCCGCATGCCGGATCTTCCCCTGACCCTTCGTGGCGCGCTCTGGCTGCTGACGCAGGGGGAGACCAGGAAGACGAAACGGGTCCGCTTGTTCCTCGATTTCATGCGTGCGCGATTGGCACGTCACGCCGTCACCCTTGCGGGAGGGTCAAAAGCGACCTCATCAAGCCATCTTCAGGAGAACGACGCACCCACCGCTTCGCGCCGAATCGATCAGTCGAACACCGCCCCCCTATCCAGTTGAGGTTGAGGGCGGTTCTGACGAACAATGCGTCGGATTGCACTGCTCCCCGACGGGAACGCGCTTGCTATCGGTCGCTCCTGAACAAATAAGTCTTCCACATATACCTATACCTTGAAGATCAAGGTGATCTTCGTGCAGGTGTTATAGTACTGCGTCCTTGGCGGTTGTTGGATTCTCATTATCCGGTGTGCGAAATTCAACCATTCCCGATCATGTCAACGCTGATATCCTACCTGCACAAAGAATAATAGGAGGGGAAACGCCATGACTTTGCGCACGCTGGCATCCATTTCATCGATCGCGGTGGGCATTCTCGCCGCTCAAAATGCCTATGGGCAGCGGCCTGCCGATGGCGCTGCTCCGGCAGATCAGGCGCAATCCGGCACGGTGACGACAGGCCAGCCTGCTCCGGCAGGCGGTTCGCCAGCCGGGGCTTTGGGCGACATCGTCGTGACCGCGAACAAGCAGTCGCAGACCTTGCAGAGAACGCCTGTCGCGATCACCGCGATCAGCGGTACCGAGCTCGTCCAGAAAGGCATCACCGACATCCGGGCCGTGCAGGCGTTCGTCCCCTCGGTGCGCTTCCAGCTGCAAAGCTCTACCACCGAAATCTACATCCGCGGCGTCGGCGCGACACAGGATCACGCGCAATTCGATCCGCCGACATCGGTGTACTTCAATGGCATCTACATGCCCCGGGAAGTCGCCAGCACGCCCTTCTACGACATCAGCCAGATCGAAGTGCTGCCCGGCCCGCAGGGCACGCTCTACGGCCGAAGCTCGCTGGGCGGCGTGGTCACGGTGAACTTCGCCCGACCGACGCACCAGTACGAGAGCGACCTAGTGATGGAAGCGGGGAATTATTCCCTTGCCCATCTTACCGCCACTCAGAACGTCCCGATAACCGATACGTTGGCCGTGCGCGGATCGTTCGACTTCAACCGCCACAGCGGCTATTTGACGTCGGGGGCCGAGAGCAAGGACGACTGGAGCGGCCGGCTGTCGCTGCTCTATACGCCGACCGACCGCATCAGCGCCTACCTGTGGGGCATGATCACGGATGTGAATGGCAGGTCGACGAACGCGGTCGCGATCGGCGTCCGCCCCGACGGAACACTCGATCCCGGGACCTTCCTGAACAGCAATCCCTGGAACGACCTGCTGCCGGCCTCAGTCCTTGCGCAATCTCCCTTCGGTCAACCGAAGGCGCAACGGACGTCCTACGAGAACCACATTTTCGGCGGCGAATTCTCAGTCGGACTGAACGACAACCTCACCTTGACCTATATCCCCTCCTACCTGAAGTTTTTCGCCAGCGACCGCTTCGGACTGAGCGGGCTGCCCAATATCCAGGATATCCATTTCGAGCAGACGACCCATGAATTGCGATTGGCCGGGAAGGCGGGCTGGGGCAGTTGGCTGCTCGGTGCCTACGGCTATTACATGACGAGCAGCGGCCACTTCTACGTCGGCACCTATGATTTCACCGGCATCCCTGTGACCGAGATCGATCACAACCGGCTGAAGGGAGCCGCGGTCTTCGGCCAGACCACCATCAATATCACCCGTTCGCTGCGGGCTACGATCGGCGCTCGCTACGGAGCCGACGACCGGACCGGGCGCGGACCCTATCCGGTGGGGGCGGGACTTGCGGAATACAATTTCAGCAAATCCTATCATCGCTTCGACTACAAAGCCGGCATCGACTATGATATCGCACCCCACATTCTGGTCTATGCCGCGATCCAGACCGGCTTCCAGCCTGGCACTTTCAATACCTTCGCCAATCCGGGCTCCACTGACGGCAAGGCTGATCCCGTCGCGCCTGCGAAGCTGACGGCGTACACGGCGGGCTTCAAAAGCCGGCTGCTCGATGGCAAGCTGCAGTTCAACAGCGAATTCTTCTACTATGACTATAAAGGCCTGTTCGCGACGGCCTACAACGCTTTTCTGTCCCAGACCCAGGCGTTCAACGCGAAGAAAACGCAGATCTATGGCAACCAGACGGACATCGTGATCAAGCCGTCGTCGCAGGACCAAATCAACTTTTCGCTCGGCTATCTCCACGCCCGCTACAAGAGCTTCACGCTGCCCGACGGTTCAGCGAATTTCGATGGCAACCAGCTTCAGTTCGCCCCGAATTGGACCATCAGCGGCGGCTATTATCACGATTTCGACCTGCCCACGGGCTACATCCGGGCAAGCGCGACCAGCCGATACGAAAGCAAATTCTATGCGGACTATGCGCATACGCCCGGTACGCGGCAAAAGCCTTACGCGAAGGTTGACGCCTCGATCACCTATTACGACAATGGCGGTCGCTGGAGCCTCGGCCTGTGGGGGAAGAATCTGACGAACATCCCCGTGATCGCCGCCGCGGGCTCCGGTTCGAGCTTCCCGGCGAATCCGAACGCCGGAACCGCCTATCTTGAGGATCCGAGGACCTACGGCGTGCGCGCGACGCTGAAGTTCTGAGGATATTGGTGTTCCGGCGCGCAGATCGGCGCGCGCCGGCTGCCCGGGGCTTGCTATTTCGACCCGGTGGGCGGCAGTTTCGCGCGATTGCTCCCGCCTCCCGTCGACAGGAGACGATATGAGTTTCGAGCGTGTCGCCCAGAGAGCAGCAACCGATCCTCAGGCCTTCTGGCTCGAGGCCGCCAAGGGAGTGGACTGGTACCGATTTCCGACGCTCGCCCACGATCCCGAGGCGGACACCTGGTTTCCGGACGGCCGCATCAACACGTGCTTCAATGCGGTAGACCGGCACGTCGATGCAGGCAGGGGATCAACGACCGCGCTGATCTACGAGAGTCCGGTCACGGGCAATTCCGCGACATTCACTTTCGCCGAGTTAAAGGACCATGTCTCGCGAACGGCCGGCATGATCGCCGCAGCCGGAATCGCAAAAGGCGATCGGGTCGTCATCTACATGCCGATGATACCCGAAGCCGTCTTCGCCATGCTGGCCTGCGCGCGGATCGGCGCGGTCCATTCGGTCGTGTTCGGCGGGTTTGCAGCGCCCGAACTGGCCAAGCGGATCGACGATTGCGAACCTCGTCTGATACTGAGTGCCTCTTGCGGCTTTGAACCCGGCCGCACCATCGCTTACAAACCGCTGCTCGACGATGCGCTCGCGCTGGCAAGACACGCGCCTCTCGCAACGATTATCTTTCAGCGAGACGAACTGCGCGCCGATCTGGTCGAGGGACGGGACAGGGATTGGGCGGAGAGCATTGCTGCGGCGTCGCCCGCGCCATGCCTGCCCCTCGCGTCGAGCGATCCCCTCTACATTCTCTACACCTCGGGAACGACAGGAGCGCCCAAGGGCGTGGTGCGTGACAATGGCGGACATGCCGTGGTGCTCCACTGGTCGATGGGCAATGTCTACGGTGCCGAGACCGGGGAGGTCTTTTGGGCTGCTTCCGACATCGGCTGGGTCGTCGGCCACAGCTACATCGTCTATGGCCCCCTATTGAAGGGCTGCGCGACGACCCTTTTCGAGGGTAAGCCGGTCGGCACGCCCGATGCAGGCATTTTTTGGAAATTGATCGACAAGCACCGCATCGCCGCGCTGTTCACGGCCCCGACCGCGATCCGTGCGATCCGCCGTGCCGATCCCGATGGCCGCCTGATCGAAGCGGCTTCGCTGGCATCGCTCCGCGCGCTCTTTCTCGCGGGCGAGTATGCTGATCGCGATACGCTTTGCTGGATCGACGGGAAACTGAAGGTGCCGGTCGTCGATCATTGGTGGCAGACCGAACTCGGATGGCCGGCGATCGCGACCTGCATCGGCCTTGGCGCACGCGAGGTTCGCTTCGGCAGCGCGGGCCGGGCGGTGCCCGGCTACAGGTTCAAGGTGTTCGACGACGAGGGCGCCGAAGTGCCGGCAGGCGTGGCTGGGAATCTGCTGATCGAACAGCCCCTCCCCCCGGGAGCATTCCGATCGCTTTGGAGGAATCCCGAAGGCGCCGAGGCGGCTTTTGCTGATTTCCCTGGCCACTACCGCACCGGCGACGCCGGAATGATCGATGCCGACGGCTTCATTCACATCAGGGGACGAACAGACGACATCATCAACGTCGCCGGGCACCGCCTCTCGACCAGCCAGATCGAGGAGGTCGTGGTTCGCCATCCTCATGTGATCGAATGCGCCTTCGTAGGCGGCACTGACGCGCTGAAAGGTGAGATGCCGGTAGGTTTCGTCGTGACGCGCACCGGCAATAGCGAGTTTACGGCGCTCGGCCGCGAATTGACGGAACTGGTCCGCGGACATATCGGCCCGATCGCGACTCCGCGGGCGATTGTCTTCGTCGATGCCCTTCCAAAGACGCGGTCGGGCAAGACGTTGCGAAAACTCTTGCGCGATATCGTCAACGGAGTTCGGGTCGAAGTCCCCCAGACGATCGAGGATCCTGACGCTGTCGCCGCGGCCATCGACGCCGTTCGGAGGCAATTGGCGTCCGACCTTTCCCGATCGAGCCGCTAGGGGCGTCACCACGCTGCGCGCAATGTCGATCGCGATGCGCCGGCGTCTGCTGCGCCGATCGACCGAAGCCATGGCATATTGAACGGGCCATGCCGTGTGGGACGGCACGGCCCGAAGGTTCACTTTGTAGCCGCGACCGCCGCTTCTGCAGCGCTCTTGATTCCCTCGATCCAATCCTGATGATATTCGAAGAGCTTGCCCGGATAGCGATGTCCAAGCATCTCTACGAACCATGGGCCCTGCTGGGTCTCCTCGCTCAAAACGTGGCAGCCGGTCTCGGTGGGCGTGATCACCCAGCCGTGAAAGGCGGTCGACCCGGTCTCGTCGCCTTCCACCGTGGTGGTCCAGGCCAGGCGATGGTTCGGAACATATTCCGTCACGATCGGATACATTTTATAGCCGATGGTGATGCGGGTGTAATGGGTGCCGAGCTTCAGTTCGGTCTCTCCATCGGGCAGTTTGACCTGGTCCTCAGGTGGGAAATAGCTCGACCAGTTCTCTGCCTCCACGAGGAGCTTCCAGACCACCTCGGCCGGCGCATCCACGTCGATCTCGTTCAGCGCATAGATCGGTGAGATGCGCGGGTCGTATTCGGGTGGATAGATTACGTGGTCGAGCATTACTTTCTCCTCGGTTCGCCGCGAGTGGCGCCACTGCCCGGCGGAAAGTCTGACGGCGCCACGGGCCTCGGTTTCGAAACGGCCATCGACACATGGCGTCATCTACGGCGCCTTGAAGTCCCAACTTCTGCATAACGGTGGTGCGCAAATGGGGATGGCGACGGCCTAAGACGCGCCGGTTCATCAGGTGGATCCGCTTCCCATAGGCGCCAACTTTAGGGTGGACGGCGAGAATCGGCCTGTGGTGAGGAGCGGAAAGGCAGGTTCCGGCGGACGAACCGGAGTTATCTGCCATCGGCGATCGTCCCGAACACGATCGAATTATCGGAAAATGCCGTAAACGCCGCGGGCGCCTTCTTCGTCGCGCCGGGTAGCGCCTGATCGCGAATCAGCAATCCCATCAGCAGGATCGATGCGACACGGGACCGCCCGAAATTACACCGCATTGACGGACGCGACCGCAGGATCGGGTGGAGAACCGCCGTGGGATAGTGTAGAATCGGAGACAGTAGGAGGACGACATGACGCACCAAATTGCGATGCTGGCAAGCGTCGGTGGCTTTCTGATCTGTATAGCTACGGCATTCATCATGGCCCTTACTACGAGTTCCAAGAAACGTGATGCATGATCGCTCGCCGGCACGACTAGGCGAATAGCAAGCGGCATCGGGCAAATGGACGGCCTTTTCCGCTTCGCGACCGCGCAAAGGCGTGATCACGACGTTGAAGCGTGGTTCGCCCACAGCGACCCGCTTCGTGGGTTAGTCCAGCCTTGGTTCAAGCGCCTGCGAGCTTGCGGGCCTGACGTGCGCGAGTTGATCCACGATCGGCGGCCGACAGCCTGTGCGGGCGATGCGGCCTTCGCCTATGTCGATGCCCACGCCCAACACGCGAACATCGGCTTCTTCTTCGGTGCGTTCTTGAGTGATCCCGCTGGGCTGTTGGAGGGTGCGGGCAAGCGGATGCGCCATGTGAAACTACGCGTTGACCGGAGGCCCGATGAGGACGCGCTGAGCGACCTTATCAGATCAGCCTACCGGGATATTCTTCAACGCCTCGATGCCTCCAAGTCATAGAAGGGGATTCCACATGTACGTTTGCGGGCTTGTCATCCCGGTTCCCGAAGAGCGGATGGATGACTATCGCCGCTGGGCGGAGAATGGCGCTAAGTTCTTCAAGGAATATGGCTGCTTAGAGGTAGTCGAGTGCTGGGAAGACCTCATACCCAACGGCGAGCATACCGATTTTCGCAGGGCGGTTGCCGCCAAGGAAGGCGAAAAGATCGTCTTCACGTGGCAAGTCTGGGCTGACAAAGCCACCTTTCAAGCGGCGGAGAAACGGATGCATGATGATCCCCGGATGGACTCTGCCGGCGAGCCCCGGTTCGACGCGAAGCGCCTTATCCTTGGATGCTTTCAGCCAATCGCTCAGATGGGGCGAGTTGACGTGGAGCCTGCCCGTCTGACGGCTTCATAATAGTTGTTTTCGCCTTCTTCTACGTGGCACCAGCTAGGGTCAGGACCCATTGATGTGAGGGGCGCGATCTGATTCAGGCTCCGCAAGGAGACTGAATGTGAGCGACCTGTACTGGCTGACGGACGAGCAAATGGCGCGGCTCGAGCCGTATTTTCCGAGGAGCCATGGCAGGCCGAGGGTTGACGATCGGCGCGTGCTGAGCGGGATCATCTTCGTCAATCGTAACGGGCTGCGCTGGCGGGATGCGCCGAAGGATTACGGCCCGCACAAGACGCTCTACAATCGTTGGAAGCGCTGGGGTCAGATGGGCGTCTTCACGCGCATGATGGAAGGGCTTTCGGCCGGCGCTGACCGCAAGACGGTGATGATCGACGCGACCTATTTGAAGGCGCACCGCACGGCATCGAGCCTGGCGGTAAAAAGGGGGATCTCGGCCGCCTGATCGGCCGCACGAAGGGCGGCATGAACACCAAGCTCCACGCCGTTACCGATGCCAACGGCCGCCCCTTGAGCTTCTTCATGACCGCCGGCCAGATCAGCGACTATATCGGCGCAGCGGCCTTGCTCGACGAACTTCCCAAGGCGCAATAGCTGCTCGCCGACCGAGGCTACGATGCCGACTGGTTCAGGGACGCTCTGGAGGAAAAGGGCATCAAGCCCTGCATCCCGGGCCGGAAATCGCGCAACGAGCCCATCAAATACGACAAACGCCGCTACAGGCGCCGCAAACGGATCGAGAAAGTGCGTTTCTGGAACCTCTGAGTCACAGGTTCTTTTAGTGCCTATCGTGAGCCATCGCGCGCTTTTGAGCCTGGCTCACTGGACAGCGAGGCGCGACGATGTCGCATCGGAAGCAAATTCATTGGAAGGATCTACCGGCCGAGCGTCGTCGACGCCTGGTGGTCATTCTGGGAGAACTCATCCAGCGTCGGCTGTCGTCCGGGCGGGAGGGAAACCATGAGGACGGATCTCGCGGCGACGCGGCCTGAGAAGGTTCGACCGCGTCACCAGGAACGCCAGGCGGTCGTCTATGTTCGGCAATCGACCGTGCGGCAGGTTACCCAGAACAGGGAGTCGACCCGGCTACAATATGGACTTGCTGACCGGGCCTGCAATCTTGGGTGGCGTCGTGAGCAGGTCACGGTCATTGACGATGATCTCGGACGCTCTGGCTCATCGACAATAGACAGGCCAGGCTTTCAGCGCCTTGTAGCGGAGGTCGGCCTTGGCCATGTCGGATTGGTCCTTGGTATCGAGGTATCGCGCCTGGCAAGGTCGTGCCGGGATTGGCATCAGCTTCTGGAAATGTGCGCTCTGTTCGACACGCTGATCGGTGATGCCGACGGCATCTACGATCCGGGAACCTACAACGATCGACTTTTGCTCGGGCTCAAGGGGACGATGAGCGAGGCGGAGCTTCATATACTGAAGGCCCGAATGCACGAGGGGCGCCGCGCCAAGGCGAGACGCGGTGAACTCATCATGGGTCTTCCCCGCGGCTATGTCCTCAAGCCATCAGGCGATGTCGCGCTCGACCCTGATGAAGGCGTTCAACGCGCGATCCGGCAGGTCTTTGCTATCTTCGAACGACGGCGCACGGTCACTGGCGTTTTGCGATATCTTGTCGACCACGACCTGCAATTGCCCGACCGCGTTCGAAGTGGTCCGAGCAAAGGCGATGTCTGCTGGAATCGTCCCAACCGTGCAACGCTGGGCGACATGTTGCGTCATCCAGCCTATGCTGGTGCTTACGTTTTCGGTCGGCGACAATATGACGGTCGTCGCCGGCTCCCGGGCAAGCCCCATAGCGGCCGCTCCTATTTGCGTGATCCGCAGAAGTGGCTGGTGCTCCACCGGGATGCGATACCGGCCTATATCGACTGGAGCAGCTTCGAGAGGAACCAGCGGCAAATGGCCATGAACCGGTCCCGTCACAGTGGTGTGCCGCGCGGTGGTGCAGCCCTGCTCGGAGGCCTGATGAACTGCGCCGTTTGCGGCAAGCGGATGTTCACGACCTACACGGACGACGGCCGTGACGCCCGCTATGTCTGCCAGCAACTCGCGACGACCTATGGCGAGGCTCGTTGCCAGTCGATCAGTGCGCGGCCAGTCGATAAATTGATCACGGCGCTGATCCTCGAAGCGCTCTCGCCGGCAGCCATTGATGTAAGCCTTCAGGCCGCGGAGGATATCGAGCTCGAGCGCCAACAACTCCATGGGCAATGGAAACTGCGGCTAGAGCGCGCCGAATATGAGACGGCGCTCGTGCGCCGTCGATATGAAGCAGTCGACCCGGACAACCGCCTCGTCGCCCGCACACTCGAACGTGACTGGGAACAAGCGATCTCTGCCGAGCAGCGGCTGCGAGATGATCATCGCCGTGCTCTTGACGAAGAGCCTGAGCAGCTCACCGACGCCGATCGCGATGCGATAAGACAATTGGCGCAGGATATTCCGGCACTATGGAGCGCCGCTTCGACAACGCCACGTGACCGGCAAACCATTGCGCGCATGATGCTCGACCGTGTGGAAGTACTCGTTGTAGGCGAAACCGAACGCGCCGAACTCACTTGCCATTGGTCGGGCGGCGCCATGACCAAACACGCCTTTGCCCGGCCGGTGCGGCGCTTCGAACAGCTCCAACACTTCGACAAGCTGCTTGCGCGGATTATCCAGCTTCGGGCTCAAGGGGCGACGGCACAGGGCATCGCGGAGACACTCAACACAGAAGGCTGGACGCCCGCTAAGAAGGACAGCTTCAACGCCCCAATGATCCACCGACTGCTTCAGCGCCGCGGACTTGGTACAACACGGCCGATCTGGTCGGGCAACGTCCCACGCCAACACGACGGCGAAGTCACCCTTCAAGAATATGCCGATCGCGTCGGTGCCCATCGCCAAACCGTCTACGGCTGGCTCCGTCGCGGCCAAATCAAGGGACGGCTGGTCAAGGTGGGTTCCCAGCGCATCTGGCTCGTCAACAGCGCTCATACCTCAACAGGAATCTGCACTGGAGAGTCATCATGAACACACGATCGAAAAGGCCTTCTCACGCCTCAAGGCTATGCTCAGGAAAGCCGGCGAGCGCACCGTCTCCGGCCTCTGGGAGCTCATCGGTCAGCTCGTCGACCTCTTCGAGCCTGCCGAATGCGTCAACTACTTCAGCTCATGCGGTTACGACCCGGACTGATCGGAATCCGCTCTAGACGAGCAGTGGGCGGCAGGATGTCGGAACGGCGCGGAGCTCTGGCGGCGCTTGAAAGGGCAGCGATTCCGAGGGTCGCATCGACAACCCGCGTCTGCGACCGCTCGCTCTGACAACGCCCCGCGGCTGGCACAAACTATGCTTATCCGGTAATAGGAACGGTTAAGACCCAAGATTCTAGAAGTGCTTTGTCAGCGAGAAGCGCGCCGCGCGAGGTTCGAGCGGATGTGTCTGGAATCCAGTGATGCCGCTGGCGGGTTCGCCCGGCAGGCGGCTCGCATAGTAATAGTCGGCTGCCGCGTCATGCGTGTCGAACAGATTGAAAATGGCGATCTGCACTTTGAAGCCGTGCGGCAGTCGATAGCCGACCTCCAGGTTCCACTCACTATAGCCTTGGTCGAGCGGATATTTGTGGCCATCGTCCAGCGAATGGGTGCCGAGCCGGCGCCATTGCAGGCCGCCCGTCCACGGTCCGAGCTTGTCAATCAGGAGGCCCGCCGAATAGATGAAGTTCGGCGCGTCCGCGATATATGGCTGGTCGAGCCCGAAGGCAGCGAGGTTGCTTGTCCGGTAGCGCGGACGCGAGAAAGCGAGATCGGCGTTGAACTCGAGCCAAGGCCAAGGATGATATTGGCCAGAAAGCTCGATCCCCTTGCGACGGCTGGCGGCGCCGGCCTGATCTTGCCCCGAATCGGCATTGTAGGTGAGCTCGGATCGGAAGTCCTGCTGGAAGGCGGCGATCTGCAACATCAGCCTCGGCACGATGTTGGTCCGTATCCCGATCTCATAGCCGGTCGTCGGGGCGAGCAGTGGCGTCTTGCCGCCCGCTAGCGGTATCCCTTCCTGCGGCACGGTGCCGAACACGCCACGCACGTCGTCCGAATGGAAACCGCGACCGGCGCTGAAATAGAGTTCGGTCTTGCGCCAGGGGCCGACGACGAGGCTGCCCTTCGGCTGGGCCAGCCACTGATGTCCGCGGCCGGACGTGCCGGTGACGCGGCTCACGTCGCTGGAACGATAATATTCTTCGCGGAAGCCCGCGACGCTGCGCAGCCACGGCGTCCAGCGAAAGGTGGTCTGCAGATAGGGTGCGAGATCGAGCAGGTGCACGCGGTCGGCGTTGCAGTAGGATCGCGCGGCGGGATAGGTCGTGACCGAGCCGTTGGCCTGTTCGAGCGAGCAGTAATCGAGCACGGTGGTGCGTCCCACGGTGTGCTGCCGTCCGACGAACACGGAGTCGTAGCGACCTTGTGCCCCGATCACGGTATCGAGCCCGATCCCGCCGATCGTCCATGACCGTCGATATTCGCTCACGCCGCCGAGTGTGGTGCGGCGCTCATTCTGCGCTTCCTGGTCGCCGTTCACCGGGTCGTCCAGATAGTGCGTGAAATTGTTCCAGAGCGTCATTGTGCTGCGGATCGCATAGAGCGATACCGTGATGCTGCCCTCGCCGAGCGGCTTGGCGATATGACCGGACAGGCTGTAGCGCAGAGAGCGACTGTGGTCGGTCGGGTCGAGCGTTCCGTAACGCCCGATCAAGCCCTCATCGATCGCGCGTTCGGGCTGGTCGGTTATCAGTCCGCCGGCGCTCTTGTAGTACATGGCCGTGAGAGAGGCGCCGTTCGTGGTGGTCCCTTCGCAGTATCGGACGATGGCGTTGACCTTCCGGAAATTCTGCTTCGGATGCCAGGGGCCGTCATAATGGCTGAGGTCGGTCGCGGCCATGATCCTTCGGTCGCCGTTCAGCCGGTACGTGCCGGCGGCGAAAAGATCCTGATATCCCTCGGTTCCAATCGTGACCCCAATTTGGTTCGGGATCTCGTTTGCGATCAGGACGTGCGACGAGGCGACGGCGCCGAAGTCCCCGATTGCGGCGTAGTATGGACCTTTGGTGTAGTCGATCTGCGACACGACCTGCGGCATCACGAAATTGAGATCGGAATAACCCTGGCCATGCGTGTTCGTCGGTCGATTGACCGGCATGTCGTCGACGAAGTTGGCGAAATCGGTGCCGTGATCCAGATTATAGCCCCGGATCAGATACTGATTGGCCTTCCCCTCACCGGAGTGGACCGTGACGACGAGGCCGGGAATGCTCTCGAACAACTGACCGACGCGGTAGATGGGCCGAAGCTCGATCTCGCTGCGTGTGACGATACCTTGGCTGGCCGTGGTCGCACGACCGAGCATGTCCAATCGTGAAGCGGTGACGACGATATCGTGATGACCGTCGATCGGAGAAGGCCGGTCATCGGCCGCTGCCAGCGCCATGCCCTTCGGAACCGGATGCGCCGCTCTTTGGGCCGAGGCGTTCTGGTATGGCCGTGCGACGGCCGGACAGGCCATGAAGGTGGCGAGGGCGGTCGACGCCAGGACGGTTGCGGGCAGCCGCTGATGACACAAGGAGTGCACTCCGTTTCGAAAAGGGGTGCCACTCGATGACAGTCGATCGTGCCGATGAGGAAGGTGCGTTACGGTGCGAAACGGTTGCCGGTCACGAGCAACTGCAACATGTCAAAGCCTGGGCGACGGCTCCACCTCGGAAAGCCACTGGTCGGCCTCCTCATAGGTTTTGAAGACGGCGCAGTTGGCCAGTCCCTCCAGCGTGCGGTTGACCTGTAGCCGGAGCAGCGCCTGCTCGATGATCATCGCGTTGCGGGTCACGGGCATCTGGCGCACGATCTCCGGAAGCTGCTTCGTGATATCCACCACCTCGCGCGATTGCGCGGGCCAGCTTCTGAGATCGTCAAGCAGCGTGAAAGCACGACCCGAGGCTGCTACCTCGCGCAACGCGGCTCTGAACCTGTCGACGACGTCGCGCGCGTCCTCCACGCTCCAGAAGCCGCTATAGCGGATATGAAGGCGACGACGGTCGAAATCAAACTTGGGATCGAACATCATTTTCCCCTGTGGCGAGTAGTCGTCACCGTCGGCGATCCCCGCGTTCGTCGTCGTATAGCGAAAAGTCGAGGATCGTGCCGCTTCCTGAGGAGGCACCGGGCAGGTCGTGCTGGACGAAGCGCCCCCTGCGGTCAAGGGCGGGTCGTGACGCGGGAGCGTTACCGGCCATGATTCCGGCCTGGTATCTGGGCGCGGCCTGGTACGTCCTTGGGGACGATGGGCAGTTTTACCGTGATCTGTCACCGTTTCGAACCGTTGCATCGTATTCGAGGCTCGCCTTCGGGCCTATCCTCGACGGGTCACGGTGCCGCTCGCCTCGGGCGCCCTTGTCACTCACCATCTGCGCCGGCTCTTGGAATCACGGCCGCGGCGGCACACAGGAGACACGGCAGGATGTCGCATCAAGGCGTTGGAGACTGGCTTTATGATACCCAGATCAGCACCACCCTGCGTGATGTGGACTGGGTCATTCCGTCGGTGCAGTGCGTCCACATTCTCGCGATCGCGGTGTTGATCGGATCGGCGCTTGTCACCGATCTTCGCCTGGCGGGCGTTCTCGCCACGGACGAGAACCCCGCAACGGTGGTCCGGCGATACCTGCCGTGGATGTGGAGGGCGCTCGTCGTTCTCCTGCTGACGGGAACGGTCCTGATCGTCGCTGAACCGGCCCGCACGCTCGCCAACACCGTGTTCTGGTCCAAGATGGCGTTGGTCCTCATCGCGTTCGTCCTGACGCTGCTCTTCCGCAAGCCCATTCTCAACCCGCAATTCCGCGTCGAGCATTCGGCGTGGGCCGCGGCCGCCAAGCCGCTGGCCTGGGTTTCGCTCTTCATCTGGGTCGCGATCATCTTCTGCGGGCGCTGGATCGCCTACACCTGATCCGATCCTGCTGACCCAAAGTTTCGGCCATCATGAGAGGGGATGCCCGTGTCCTTGGATAGTGTCTTTCAAGCGCTGTATGAATCATCGATCGCCCAAACGATCCGGCAAAACGATTCCGCGTTCCCGTGGATCGAATCGCTTCATGTGCTGGCCATCACGCTGGTGTTCGGTACGATCAGCATCGTCGATCTCAGGCTGATGGGCTATCCGTCGCATCGTCGCGGAGCACGCCAGCTCATCATCGATCTGCTGCCGTTTACCTGGGGTGCCTTCGGGCTGGCTGTCGTCACAGGCAGCCTGTTGTTCATCTCGAATGCCGTGGCATATTCCCACAACGCCCAGTTTCAATACAAAATGCTCGCGATGGTTGCTGCCGGGATCAATATGGCGATCTTCCACCTGACAGCCTATCGTCGCATCGGAGATTGGGATGATGTCCGGTCCCCGCCGCTGTCCGCCAAGCTCGCGGGGTTCAGCTCTCTTGTCTTTTGGGTGCTGGTGATCTGCTTCGGCCGCTGGATAGGATTCACCATCTCCGCATTTTTCTGATGATCGCGAGACACAGGTTCCGCGATGGATTCCTGCTGCACGATCGTAGGAAAGCCGGCTTGCGAGAAGGTCGTTGGCTGGCGTCCGTACGATCACGGACGCGCGGGAAGGGGTGCCGTTTTGGATCTTTCTCATCGCCAGCGAGCATAGTGAGATCAACATGCGCATCGCTTCGTGTGGGGAATCGTCGCCATTACCTCCGGATCATTCCCGTCACACCCGGGTCCTTCCCGGATCGCAAGCTCGACAGCCGGCATGCCTCCCCAATCTTGCTCCTGCCGGTTCCAGACTGTGCATTTCAGACGGACTGAAGGCAATTCGCCGCTGTCGATGAAACGGGCCGGCTCCCCGTTCAGAAACGGTTTCACAACTGTAATGGCTGACGGGAATACCAGCGGCGGTGATAGATATCGCTCGTCGATCCATCGAACTCGAGACCGCCTGTGAGACAGTGAACAAGGATGTGCCAGGCGGTCAAGGGTCTATGAAATGCAATGATAAACCGGAGTTTGTTGATGAGCATGAGCGGAAAATCAGTGGCGTCGGTCATGGTGGTGGTGATGGGCGCGGCATCTCCGGCGATGGCCCATCATTCCTTCGCGATGTTCGATCAGACCAAGGTCGCTCACCTGAGCGGCGTCACGGTGAGCCAGTTCAATTGGATGAACCCGCACACCTACGTCGTCGTCGAGAGCAAGAATGCCAAGGGCTCGGCGAGCTACGCCCTTGAATGCAGCAGCACCAACATGATGAGCCAGTCAGGCTGGAAGTTCAACACGATCAAAGTCGGCGACAAGGTTGCAATCGACTTTTACCCTCTGCGGAGCGGTAAACCGGGCGGGATGCTCAAGACGATTACGCTCGCCAATGGAAAGACGCTCAAGGCTTGGTGAAGCGCCGCGGAGCATGCGTGCGCAAGGTGCGTGGCCATTTTCCGAGCGATGCGGGACCGTGCCGGAATTCACCTTGCCGGTATCATGGGCCACCGCAGCTATGGCGCTTCCCGGTTCAGCCGGCGCGCCAAGGCCGGCGCCGTGCGATGGCACAGCAATCCGTCCCGGCCCGACCGCCTCGACGGCGATCAATATCGATAGGTCAGACTACCACCGAACCAGCGGGGATGAGCATAGGTTGCCTGCGCCGATCCCATTGTCGGGCTGTTGTCGAGATCATAAACGCGGTAGTATTTGTCCGTCACGTTGTTGACGAAGAAGGCTGCGCTCCAGTGCTGGAGGGCATAGCTGATGCGGGCATTGCCGATGGTATGCCCGGGTTCACGATCAATCGGGGCGTTGAACGTCGAGAAGTAGCTTGCGCCGTCGTAGCGCCAGTCGGTCGAGACGGTCAGCGTCGCATTACCGACCGGCTTCGCGTACGAGGCGCTCCAGCCGAAGCTCCATTTCGGCGCCTGCGGAAGCTCGCGATCGGCGACCCGCCCGCTTGGCAAGGTGACGTTCTTGACGACGGCGTCCAGATAGGTGGTGAAGGCGTTCAGCGTCAGGCCCGTAATGGGGCGAAGATTGATCTCCGCTTCAAAGCCGGTAACCCGCGCGGGCAGATTGGTAATGATCGCCGTCAGGCCCTTGAATATGAACGCCTGATAATTCTTGTAATCGTAGTGGAAGGCGGATGCATTGAAATCCAGCTTTCGATCCAGCGCGGTGATCTTGAACCCACCCTCATAATTGGTGAGTACCTCCTGCTTGTACGGTATCGTCTGGAAGATGTTCGGGATATAGGCGCCACTGGCATCTGTTGCCGGGAAGTTGGGGATATCGAAGCCGCCACTCTTGGTGCCACGATTGGCGCTGGCGTAAAGCATGACGCCGCTGACCGGCTTGTACTGAATCTCCGCCTTCCCCGACCAGTTCCGGTAGCGTTGGATCGCGAGCGGACTCAACGACGGATTGAAGATGAGGTCGGTCTCGCCGTTTTGAACGTGGGTATAATCGTCTTTTTTCCGATCGTAGCTGTAGCGTGCGCCAAGCGTGAAGGTCAGCGTGTCGGTGAGCTTGTAGTCGCCCTGACCGAATATGGCGAACGAATGCGTCAGCTGGGGGCCGCCCGCGGTGAGGGTCGTACCGAAGCCCGGGGCGACGATCGTGGCGTGTGCATCGGAATGGACGATCAGCCCGTAAAGCCCGGCGACCCAGTTGAACCGCTCGCTTTTACCGGACAGCCGCAATTCCTCCGAAGCCTGCGACAGCTTCTGATGCTGATAATAGTTGAAGACGTCGTTCGGCGAAACGTCGCTATCCTCGCCATATTGCTTTACCAAATGCTGGTAGTCCGTGATCGAGGTCAGCTGGATACCATCGCCGAGCCCCTGCTCGTACCGGGCTGTCGTGCTCCAGTAGTTGCGGTTGAAATAGGGGGCGTTGTCGAACGAGGCGATGAAGGGGTTTTTGTCGGGCTCCTTGTAGCCGAAATCGTCGGTGCCGCCGGGATTGGCGACGCCGAGCCCGTCCGCGTTGGGCTGGGCCGCGAGCCATGTATAGGGCGCGCTTGTCTCGTGATCGTTGCCCATGCCCTGGAACTTGATGCGCAAGAGGCCCGCGGCGCCGACGTCCGCTTCGATCTGGGCGCGTCCGGCATAGAAGTGGCGGCTGCCGACGTCCGGGCCGACGCGGTTCTGGATATAGCCGTCATAGCTGTCGCTGCTGAACGAGAGGCGACCGCGCACCCGGTCGCTGAGCGGGCCGCTGATTGCGGCCTCGCTGCCGATCTCGCCATAGCTGCCGACCGTGAGCGTCGCATAGCCCTGCAGTGTACGGGTGGGCTTGGCCGTTACATATTGGACGAGGCCGCCCGTCGCATTTCGGCCGAACAGGGTGCCCTGCGGCCCGCGCAGAACCTCGATCCGCTCCAGATCGTAATTCTGCCCGCTGATCGCGGACATCGCGCTGACATAGACTTCGTCGTTGTAGAAGGCGATCGGGGCTTCCTGCGAATCCGCGAAGTCGTTCTGCGACACGCCGCGGATGTTGAACGCCACAGTGGTCGGGCTGAACTGCTGGACCTGCAGGCCAGGCACGTGGTTGACGAGGGCCGCCACGTCCTGATGGCCGATATCCTTGATCGCCTGGCTCCCGACGGCGGTGATCGCGAGGCCCACATCCTGGATGTTCTGCGCGCGCTTCTGCGCGGTCACGACGATCTCGCCGGGCGTGGGAGCGGACGATGCCGTTGGAGCGGTCTGCGCAAGAGCGGAGGAAGTTGTCGCCAGCGCTACCATGATCGCGGGCGCGGTGCCCCAAAGCGCCTTGCGGGTCGTGTTCATCATTATTTCCCCCCGTGCCTTATTCGGCCTTGCGGACGACTCCGCCCGCAGCCGAAACGTATCATCAAGCGATGATTATATGCAACAAATACCGAAAATGTGCGATGATTGTGTTATAAGGGTAACAGATGACAGCATAAGATACTGATTTTGCTTGAGCTCTATCGGTGGGCCGGGTGCGGGCGTCGGGCCCTAGACATATTTGCACAAAAGGAACATAATCCTTAAAGATAGATATGTAGTTGTCGAATCGAAACAAATAAGCCGCCGCACGGAGCAGGATAGCATGAGCGTTATGACGTTGAGCCGTAGCCCCGAAGGAGCGTCCCCCGATCCGGAACTCGCCCGAGGTCTGCTGGAACGCGCGCGAGGCTTGGTGCCCGTCTTGCGCGAACGCGAAGCCGCAGCGAATGCGGCGAGGCGCGTGCCCGGGGAGACAATCACCGATTTTGCCGATGCCGGCCTCTTTCGTGTCCTCCAGCCGCGCAGATATGGAGGGTACGAGCTGCCGGCCGGCGTCTATTGCGAGATCTCGCGCATCCTGGCGGAGGGTTGCATGAGCAGCGCGTGGGTATACGGCGTGATAGCCGTCCACAATTGGCAAATGGCTCTGTTTGACGATCGCGCCGCGCAGGACGTCTGGGGCGTGGACACGGCGGTGCGGATCAGCTCGTCCTACATGCCTGTCGGCAAGGTAAGACCGGTGGAAGGCGGCTATCGGCTGAGCGGGCGCTGGGCCTTTTCCAGCGGATCCGATCATTGCGACTGGGTCATCCTCGGTGCGGTCGTGCCGCCCCACGGCGACGGGACCGCGGGCGAGCCCTACAATTTCCTGGTGCCGCGCAGCGACTATCGTGTGATCGATACATGGGACACGATGGGTCTATGCGGCACCGGCAGCAACGACATTGTCGTTGAGGACGCCTTCGTGCCTTTCTACCGCACAATCCGGGAGCGCGACATGTTCCACATGCGCTGCCCCGGCCACGACGTGCACGATGCGGCGCTCTACAGGATGCCCTTCGCCCAGATCTTCAACCGCACGGTCTCCATGACGTCTCTGGGTGCCTTGCGCCGCGCGGCGACCACCTTCGTCGCCGCGACGCGGGAGAAGCGGGCGACCTATACCGGCGACAGGCTGGCGCGCGACACGACCATCCAGCAGGTGGTGGCCGAGGTGGAGAGAACGCTCGACGAGCTCGATCTTGTCGCGAAGCGGGACGTGGCCGAATTGATGGAGCGCGCATCGACGGGAGACTGGCCGATGCAGCGCCGGGCCGAGCTTGGCTGCTCGACCACGACCGCCGTCAGCCGTTGCGTGACCGAGATCGACAAGATCATGACGTTCAGCGGCGGCAAGGCAATCTATCGCGGCAATGTCGTGCAGCGCGCCTTCCTCGATATCCACTGCGCGCGCGCGCATGTCGCGAACAATCCGTTGCCCTACGCCCGCAATCTCGGCGCCATGCATTTCGGGTACGATTGCGAGTGCCTGGACATATGACTTTGGCGACCATGCAGAAGACTGGCGATGCGACCGCCGGGAAGATCGACACTCTCGATCTGCACGAGCCGCGGCTCTTGCATGAGGCGGCTTATATCGACGGTCGCTGTACGGCCGGTTCGACGACGTTTGGGGTTATCAATCCCGCCAATGGATGCGTCGTTGCAACCGTGCCGATGCTCGGCGGTGAAGCGGCGCTCGACGCCGTCGACGCCGCCTGGCGCGCCTTTGCGGGCTGGAGCCGTCGGGTAACGAAAGATCGATCCGACATGCTTCGCCGCTGGGCGGCGCTCATGCGCGATCACAAGCGCGACCTCGCGCGTATCCTCACCGCCGAACAGGGCAAGTCGCTCGTCGAGGCGACCGACGAGGTCGGCTACGCGGCGGGTTATCTGGAATGGTATGCGGAGGAGGCGCGCCGGGCGGACGGCGAACTTCTCGTTCCGCACCGTGACGGCCGCCGGCTGATGGTCATGCGCCAGCCGATCGGGGTGGTGGCGGCCGTCACGCCGTGGAACTTTCCGCTCGGCATGATCGCACGCAAGGCCGCACCCGCGCTGGCGGTCGGATGCACGATGGTGGTCAAGCCGTCCGAGCTTACCCCGCTCAGCGCGCTCGCAATGGCGGAACTGGCTGCCGAAGCGGGAATCCCGGCCGGCGTCTTCAACGTGGTGACCGGCGATCCGCAGGCAATCGGCGAGGTGCTGACCGGGGACAAGCGCGTTCGCAAGTTCACCTTCACCGGGTCGACCGCGGTGGGTAAGCTGCTGGCAGCGCGTTGCGCGGAGACGGTCAAGCGTGTGTCGCTGGAGCTCGGCGGGAACGCGCCCTTCATCGTCTTCGACGATGCCGACCTGACGGCCGCAGTCGACGGGGCGATCGCGTCCAAATTCCGCAACAGCGGCCAGACCTGCGTATGCGCCAATCGCCTGCTCGTGCAGGCCGGCATCTACGACCGCTTCGCAGATGCCCTGTCGAGGCGCGTCGCCGCCCTGACGCTGGGCGACGGCCTCTCCGGCACGCCGGACCTCGGTCCGCTCATCGACGAGCGCGCCGTCGGCAAGTCCTCGGCCCATGTCGCCGACGCGATCGCGCGCGGAGCGAGCGTGATGACAGGTGGTGACCGGCTCGATGCTCCGGGTCATTTCTTCCGGCCCACGGTCCTGCGGGACGTTCCTCCCGACGCGCTGCTCTGTCGCGAGGAGACGTTCGGTCCCGTCGCCGGCCTCGTCCGGTTCGAGACGGAGGAGGAGACGGTCGCGCTCGCGAACGACAGCGATGCCGGGCTTGCGGCCTATCTTTTCACGCGCGACATGACGCGCTTCTGGCGCGTCACGGAGGCGCTGGACTATGGCATGGTCGGCGTCAACACCGGCCTCATCTCCACCGAGGTGGCGCCATTCGGCGGAGTCAAGGAATCGGGCGTCGGCCGCGAAGGTTCGCGTCACGGGCTGGACGATTACCTGACGATGAAAACGGTGTGCATCGACATATCCGGCTGAACTGTCCGGCGATCGCGTCGCTCAATCCACCCGTGGAGAGTATCGCGGGACGAAGCCGTCCCGCGGATCGTTTCACAGAAAGACGGCGCGGGAGAGGCCGCCATCGACGGCAATGGATTCGCCGGTCAAGCCGCTGGCCCTCGCCGAGGCGAGGAACAGGATCGTGTCGGCGACCTCCTCCGCCTCCAGCATGCGCTTGATCGCGGCCGGATCGGCGGCTTCACGCTTCACGATGGCATCGACGGTCACGCCCTCGTCCTTCGCCATCTCGGCGAACCAGCTCTCGATATGCTCGGTGCGCGTCACGCCCGGATGGACGATGTTCACGGTGATGCCATCAACACCGACATGGTCCGAAAGCGTCTTGGTGAAGTGGACCAGCGCCGCGTTGCGCATCCCGCTCAACGCCTCCGTGCATCGCGCGGTGAGTCCGCCGACATTGACGATCCGGCCCCAGCCGGCGGCGCGCATATGTGGCACGCAGGCCTGGCAGGCGCGGAAATAGCCGATCAGCTTCGTATCGAGATCGAACTTGAGGGCGTCGATATCGGCAAGCTCGATATTGTTGCGAACCAGGCCTCCGGGGGCTGCCGCGCAATTGACCAGGATGTCGACCGAACCGAAGCGATCGACCGTCTGCTGCACGCAACGCTGGACGGCGGCGGTGTCGGTCATGTCGGCCGGGTAGGCGACGCATTCGCCGCCGGTCGATGCCGAGATGTCGGCAGCGGCGCGTTCCAGAACGTCCTTCGATCGCGCCGTGATGACCACGCGAACGCCTTCAAGCGCCAGCTTGCGCGCAGTCTCCTTGCCGATGCCGACGCTCCCTCCGGTGATGATCGCGACCTTGCCGCGCAGACCCAGTTCCATGCTCATATCATTTCCTCCCCTTGAGCGGCGGGCACGAGTTTAGCCGCCACGATCGCGTTGTTCCCAAAATCCGCCTCGATCCCGATGTTGAGCGGTACTTCCACCATGCCGGCGCAACTTCCGCTCGCGACAAGGCTCCCGGCCGCGAGCGCTTCGCCTCGGGAGAGCAGATGCCACACCAGGCTCAGGACGGCCTGGATCGGGTTCCCGAGGACACGCGAGCTATTGCCTTCGATCACTGGCCGGTCCCCAATCCGCAGCTGGACGGCGATATCGCTGAGGTCGGAAACCGTGCGCACATCAAGGGGTAGCCCCAGGATGAGCCGGTCGGCACAGCCGTTGTCAGCGACAATTTCGGCTGCGTTGACCTCCAACTGCGGATCGAAACGTGTATCGCAGAGCTCGATGCCGCTCCGGATCAACCGCATCGCGCTGAATACGGAATCCGCGTCAATCGGCCCGAACCGGCCGTCGATGTCACATCCCACCTCGAAGATAATTTCGGGCTCGACGATGCGGATGTGGCCGGAGGGGATCGAAATTGTCGCCGGGCTCAGCACGATCCGGGATCTTGCGAGCCGCCCGAAGATGGGGCCCGCACATCCCATCGCGTCCTGCGCAGCGTGATTGGTGAGGCCTATCTTGTACCCCGCCAGCGTTTCACCCGACAGGGTCCAGACCCGATCCTGCACTGCATAGCCAAGATCGACGTCGGACAGCCTCGTCTCTTGCTGTGTCGCGACGGGACGGCCGGCGTGAAGGGCGTCAGCCAAATCCCATAGACGGGCGGGAAGGGGGGCAGCGTCCATGGGCGCTCATCTTGATTGGATATAATATGAAACAATAAATCGTTCTGAGATTTATTATTGCAGATATGCATAGTCATCGCTCAGTCGCGCGTCAAGCAGCGCGTCACCTCAGGTGCCGCGTGCGGAGCCGTCTGATATGGCATTAGTGCCGCGAGGCACCGCGGGCGCCCGTCTACGCGGCGGAACCCTCGCCGATCGTCTCGATCATGAAATCGACCAGCGCCTTCACCTTCGCGAGAACGTAATGTCCCTTGGGGAACATTATATAGAGCGGGAGAACGGCAGAAACCTGATCCGCCAGGATCGGCACGACCTTTTTCGCCGCGATGTCATCCTGCAGAAGGAACCGCGGAAGGAGGCCGATCCCCATTCCCTCGACGATGGCCTCGCGCGTCATCCGCACGCTGTTCGAGGACAGCGGGCCCGCGCGCACAGAGACGGTCAGGTCGTTGGAGAGATGCCATTCCTGGGGGCGGGAGAGATGTGTTTCGATGATGCAGTCGTGCTCCTTGAGCTCATTCGGTCCCGTCGGCGTGCCACGTCGGGAGAAATAATCCGGGGATCCGGCGAGCACCATCGGATATTCCCGCAGCTTCACCGCCTCGAGCGTCGAGTCGTAGGGCTGCCCGACCCAGAAGGCCGCGTCGAAATTCCCGTGCAGCAGATCGGCCTTGCTGTCCGACAGGTTGAGCTGCACGCGGACGTCGGGATATTTCTGAAGAAAGCGGGGAAAGGCCTGCGTCAGTCGAAAGAGCGAGGACACGACGGGGGCATTGATCTTGAGATCGCCGCGGGGGGTACTCAGCATTCCCGAAAGTACGTGATTCGCCTCGTTGACCTCGTCTACGATACGCGCGCACCTTTCGTAGACTTCCCGCCCTGCTGGAGTGAGCGAGATGCTGCGGGTTGTTCGATCGAGCAACCTGACACCGACATCTGTTTCAAGCCGGGCAATCTGACGGCTTACCGCCGCCTTCGAGCATTTGAGCCAATCGGCCGCTGCGGAAAAGCTGCCGGTACGGACGATAGCGGCGAAAGCCATCATCGCGACGGCGTTGCTCACTTCGACATTATTGTTGCTCATACCTAGCGGCTTCCTCCACTCTGTTCGATTTTGTCAACAATAATCCGGTGCCGGAGTCGCTGATTGTTCACGTAATGCAACTTAGAGCTTGTTTTGATCAGATTGTTGTGAAAAAGAGGCACTGGGCTGCTTGAACGGCGGCATGATCGAAATCCGAAAGAAGGGTTCTGCGATGTCCACACCTCCCGCGAATTTCAACGGCCTGCATGTTCGCAAATGGTATGCGATCGAAGAGGAAGTCACCGCGCTGGAAAGTGGCCGGTTGTCCGATGGCGATCCGGTCGTCCGCATCGTCATCGCGGCGGCGATCGCCAATCCCTATGCGGGCCGCTTCGTCGAATCGCTGGACGAAGTCATCGCCGAGTCGAAGGCCTTGGGTGTTGAATTCGGTCGTCGCATCCAGGCGCGTCTGGCGGGACGACGGGTCGAAAGCTACGGCAAGGCCTGCATCGTCGGCGTGAACGGCGAATATGAGCATGGCAATGCTTTCCTGACGACCGAATTCGCCAATCCGATCCGCGATGCCGTTGGCGGCGCGCTCGCCTGGGTTCCTTCGACGGGCAAGCGGGGCGGGCCGGGTGTCGCGATCGACATCCCCTTCGCGCACAAGGACGCCCTTTACGTGCGGTCGCACTACGATACGCTCACCGCCACTTTCAGCGATGCACCGGGTCCCGACGAGGTGCTGATCGCCATGGCGGTGGCGACCCGCGGTCGCCTCTTTCCGCGTCTCGGCGGGATCAAGGCGAGTGAGATCGAGGGCAAGGATGGCCTGCGCTGAGCAGGCCCGGAACAGAAAGCCCGGCCATGCCTCTCAACCAGCCGCCACAAGCCGCTCCGCTGCTCGACGACGAACGGACCTATCGTCTTGAGGCGAATGGCCTGCAACTCGGTATCCGGGAATGGGGTGATCCGGAGGCTCCGCCGCTCGTGCTGCTGCACGGGCTCAGGGGATATTCGGCGACATGGCGTGCGCTGGCGCGCGACCTGCGCGACCACGTCCGCCTGGTCGCCATCGACCAGCGTGGGCGGGGCGCGAGCGACTGGGATCCAAATCGCAACTATTATACCGACGCCTATCTCGCCGATCTGGTGACAGTCGTCGACGCGCTCGACTTGCGTCGGTTCATGCTGCTGGGCCATTCGATGGGCGGCACCGTCGCCTATGTCTATGCGGCCACTTATCCGGAGCGGCTGGCGGGTCTCATCGTCGAAGACATCGCACCTGGATCGTCGATAGCCGGTGCGGGGGCCGAGCGCATCAGGCGCGAAATGGCCTCCTTGCCCGACGACTTCCCGGATTGGGCCGCGGCACGGCTCTACTGGCGCAGCAAGCGGGCGGGCCTCGCCGATGCGGCGATTGAGGAACGGCTCGCCGAAAGCCTGATCGAGAAAGCCGGCAGGATCGCATGGCGATACGATGCGGCCGGTATCCGCGAGACCCGGCTCGATCTCGATCCAGATCGCGTCGTCGATCTCTGGCCGGTTGTCGATCGCATCCGCGTGCCGACGCTCATCGTTCGCGGCGGTGCGTCAGACTTCTGCCCGTCTGACGTCGTGGCGCAGATGGAAGAGCGCAACGAAGCGATCGCCGCGGTCTCCGTCCCCGGCGCCAGCCATTACGTGCATGACGATGCACCAGATATCTATGCCCGGCATATCTCGGATTTCCTGTCGCCCCGCCTGAGGCCGGACGGCTGGAAGGACGTGGAGGCAACCCGGCAAGCCACCCGATCACAGGAGTAGGACGCATGACCCTCGATATCCAGCGCGCCGGTCAGATCGACCGCCAATCCCTGTTCCACCCCTTCACGTCCGTCGCCGACCTGATGCGCGACGGGCCGAGGATCATGACCGAAGGCAAAGGTGTTCGCCTCAAGGATATTCACGGGCAGGAATATCTCGACGGCATGGCGGGGCTCTGGTGCGTCACCATGGGATATGGCCGGCAGGAGATCGTCGATGCCATCGCCGAGCAGAGCGCCAGGCTCTCCTTCTTTCACGCCTTCAACAGCCTCTCCTCCGACATCGTCGTCGAATGTGCCGAGATGCTGAAGGAGCGTGCGCCGATGCCGACGGCACGCATCTTCTTTGGCGCGTCGGGCAGCGACGCCAATGAAACGCAGCTGAAGCTGATCTGGTATTACAACAACCTGCTCGGCCGGCCGAACAAGAAGAAGGTCATCGCGCGCTGGGGCAGCTACCATGGCTCGGCGGTGGCGACGGGCGGCCTGTCCGGTCTGCCTGGCATGCACGGGCTGTTCGATCTGCCCAAGGGGCCGATCCTGCATACGTCCAGCTCTCATCATTATCGCCAGGCGCCGGAGGGCATGTCCGAACGGCAATTCTCGCGCAAGCTCGCCGAAGAGCTCGATGCCCTGATCGAGCGGGAAGGCGCCGACACCGTCGCTGCCTTTTTCGTCGAGCCGGTGCAGGGAGCAGGCGGGCTGGTGCCGCCTCCCGAAGGCTATTTCGAAGAGATCCTGCCCGTTCTCGAAAAGCACGACGTGCTTCTGGTCGCCGACGAGGTCATCACCGGGTTCGGTCGGCTCGGTACTTATTGGGGCTGCCAGAGCTACGGCCTCCAGCCTGATCTGCTGACGACCGCCAAGGGTATTACGAGCGGTTATTTCCCGGTGTCGGCGTGCCTTGTCTCGCCCAAGATCTGGGACGTGATTGAAAGCAAGTCCGATGAGGCCGGGCTTTTCGCGCACGGCTTTACCTATTCGGCGCATCCGGTCGGCGCGGCGGCCGCGGTCGCGACGATGAAGCTGCTCGACGAAGAACGGATCGTGGATGCCGCTGCCGAGACCGGCGACTATTTCCACCTGCGCATGCGCGAGGCGGTCGGTGACCATCCTTTGGTGGGCGAAATTCGCGGACGCCGGATGATGCTGGGCGTCGAGCTCGTGAAGGATCGGGCAACCAAGGAATCCTTCCCGATAGGGGAGCGGGTTGGCCGTCGCATGCTTACGCAGATGTTCGACCGCGGTCTCGTTTCGCGCGCGCTCGGCGATACGCTCGTGTTCGCGCCGCCGCTCGTGATCACCATGGCCGAAATCGACGAACTGGTCGGCAAGTTCGCGGATTCGCTCCACGCTGTCGCGACGGAGCTCCTGTGAACCGCAGCGCCAATGGCGCCGAAGCCCTGTTGCGCGCCGCGCGCGCGCAGGGACTGTCGGTTTGCTTCGCCAATCCAGGCACGACCGAGCTGTCGCTCGTCCGCGCGCTGGAGGCGGTTCCCGGAATCCGCCCGGTGCTCGGCCTGTTCGAGGGCGTCTGCACGGGCGCTGCGGACGGCTATGCGCGCGTGACCGGCGAGACCGCGCTCACGCTGCTGCACCTCGGACCCGGCTTTGCCAACGGCATCGCCAACCTGCACAATGCCAGGCGCGCCGGATCACCGATCGTCAATCTCGTCGGCGATCATGCGACGTGGCATCGATCGTTCGATGCGCCCCTCACGTCAGACATTGACGGGCTGGCGAGGCCGGTCGGTGCCGTGGTGACCATGGAACGTCCTTCCAGGATCGCGCGCGACGTCGCGCATGCGGCCAGGACCGCGGTGGCGGGGGGCATTGTGACGATGATAGTCCCCACCGACATCATGGACGCGCAGGACCCCGAACTCGATGCCATCGAGGATATTGCTCCGATTACACGGGCGCCCGTTCCGACCGAGCGGATCGTTGCTTGCGCGGGCATTCTTCGGGAGAAGCGACCCGTCATATTTCTCCTTGGCGGAAGCGCCCTTCATCCGGACGTGCAAGCCGAAGCCGCCGAGATCGCGCAGCGTTGCGGTGCGAGACTGCTGATGGAAACCTATCCCGCTATCGTCTCGCTTGGCGGCACGCTGCCACGGCTCGAGCGGCTGGCCTATTTTCCCGACGATGTGATCCGCCAGATCGACGGCGCGCACGTCGTCCTGATCGGCGCCAAGGCGCCCGTCAGCTATTTTGGTTATGAAGGCTACCCCAGTCTGCTCGTGCCCGAGGAGCGGATGACGGTGCTGGCCGGACCCCACGAGGACGTCAAAGGCGCGGTTGCCACCTTGTGGCGTGCCGTCGCGGATCTGCCCGCGTCATCCAAGCGCCACCGCGATCTGCCGCATGTCGAGCAGACACCCGAACTGACCCCCGGCTCGATCGTTGCATCGCTGATCGAGCAATTGCCGGAAGACAGCGTCATATCGCTCGAAGGATCGACGCTCGGCGGCCCCTGGCTTCAGCAGGCGCATAAAGCTCGGCGGCATCGCGTGATGACCAATACCGGCGGCGCGATCGGGCAGGGCCTGCCCTGCGCCGTCGGCGCCGCGATCGGCGCACCTGGGCGACGGATCGTTTCGCTCCAGTCGGACGGGAGCGCCCAATATACGGTGCAGGCATTGTGGACGATGGCGCGAGAGGGGCTGGACGTCACGATCATCATCGCCGCCAATCACCGCTACGGCATCCTGCAAACCGAGCTGCGACGCGGCGGCGCGGACGTGAAGAGACCGGTGCTCGAGCGGCTGACCGATCTCGGCCAGCCGCGGATCGACTGGGTCGCCCTTGCGGCAGGCTACGGCGTCGCTGCTGAGCGAGCGAGCTCGGCCGAGCAGTTCGACGCCGCGCTCGGGCGCGGTCTTGCCGCCCGCGGGCCGTATCTGATCGAGGCGGTGCTGGCGTGAGTCATCGCGGCGCGTCGTTCGACCTTTCCGGCCGCATCGCGATCGTTACCGGCGGGAGCGCTGGCATCGGTTTTGCGATCGCCGAGGCGCTGGCGAGAGCGGGCGCGAGCGTGACGATCGCCGCGCGCAATCAGGAGCGGCTGGACAATGCCGCGCTCAAGATCGCGCGACGGACGGGACGGCGAGTCGACGCCGTGCCGTGCGATACCGGATCGCAGGCGGAGGTGGACCGGCTGGTCGCGAGCGTGATCGAGTTTCCCGGCACGATCGACATCCTGGTCAATTGCGCGGCCAATCCTTCGGGCATCACCGGCAACATCGAGATGCTGGATGCAGCACAGCTTTTGTCCGACCTTGACGTCAAGGTGGTGGGGTATGCGCGCTGCATGAAGGCCGTGGCGCCGATCATGAAGCGCCGGCGCGATGGCCGGATCGTCAACATCGGCGGATTTACCGGTCGCACCTCGAATACGATATCGGGGCTGCGCAACGCGGCGATCGCGCACCTGACCAAGACCGTGTCGGACCAGCTCGGGCCGTACAACATCACCGTCAACGCGCTTCATCCCGGTATCGTCCACACCCCACATCTGGAGGAGCTGTTCGAAGCGGAGGCGCGGTCGAAATCGGTGAGCAGGTCCGAGATCGAGGAGGCGTTCGTCGCCGACACGCCGATCCGCCGGATTATCGGCACCGACGAGGTCGCCGAAGCCGTGATGTATCTGGTGTCGGGGGCGGGCGGGGGTATCAGTGGCCAGTCGGTCACGATCGACGGCGGATTTACGCGCGGCATCTATCTCTAGGCAGGACGAAGAGGATGGCTCGTCAAACAGGCCGATATCCGCGCCGTATCCGCTGGCTGCACTGGACGATGGCGATCATCATCCTGGGCATGATCTGCCTCGGCTTCTCGATGGTGCATCTGGTGGACGATGCGGTTCCAGCCAAGTTCGCGTGGCTCTTCCCGTATCACAAGTCGTTCGGGATGCTGATCCTTTTCCTCGTCCCCATCCGGCTCCTGATCCGCCGCTCCTCTCCTCTGCCTGGTTTGCCCGCCGGGCTCCAATCCTGGGAGCGTCATCTCGCGAGCGTGGCGCATGTCTCGCTCTACGTGCTGATGATCCTCGTGCCGCTGATGGGTTATGCGATGTCGAGCTCGTACACGCAGAGTGACGGCGTCTATTTCTTCGGCGTCAACCTTCCTGAGCTGCTTCCCAAGAATGATGCCCGATTCGAGCTGTTCGATAAGGTGCATGCCGTCCTCGCCTACACATTGCTCGCCCTCGTCATTCTCCATGTGGCCGGCGCCCTCAAGCATCGCTTCCTCGATCGAAACGAGGATACCGATGTCCTCTCCCACATGCTCTGAGTGGTGCCCGTGGACGAAATCCAGACCACATCGACGACCGCTGCCGGACCTGGGGTCGAGCTGGATCACCGTTCGATCGGGCTCGGTCATGTCATCTTCTTCGTGGTGGCAGCCGCCGCCCCCTTGACCGCCGTGGTGGGCGCATCACCCGCTGCCTTCGCCTTCGGTAACGGTGCCGGCGTTCCCGGCGCCTTCGTGCTCGCCGGTCTGCTCTACCTGCTGTTCAGTGCCGGCTTCACCGCGATGAGCCATCATGTCGGCGGTGCGGGCGGCTTCTACGTCTATCTTGCGCAAGGGATCGGCAGGCCGTTCGGCGCGGCAGGCGCGCTGATGATGCTCGTCACCTACAATGCGGCGCAGTTCGCCATCTACGCCATCTTCGGCGTCTTCTTCTCAGCCGCGGTCGCATCCTTCGGCCTCGTCCTGCCGTGGTGGATCTGCACCTTCGGGGCGATCGTGGCCGTCCTGCTGTGCGGACGGCGCAGCATCGCGTTCAGCGGCAACCTGCTCGGTCTGTGCATGATCGGCGAGGTTCTCATCCTGTTGCTGCTCGATCTCGCCATCGTTGTTCATGGCGGCGGGCCGGAGGGTCTGTCGCTGTCGACCTTCTCGATTGCGAACACGTTCGCGCCTGGCCTGGGGGCGGCGCTGGTTTTCGTCGTCGGGTCCTTCACCGGGTTCGAGGCGACGGTCATCTTTTCCGAGGAGGCCCGCGATCCGCGCCGGACAATCCCGCGCGCGACCTATGCCGCCGTCATCCTGATAACCTCCTTCTACGCCTTCTCGACCTGGGCGATCGCGCAATATTACGGTCCCTCGCACATCCATGCCGCGGCGGCAGGCAATATCAGCGGGCTCTTCTTCGATGCGGCCCGGGCGCTGCTCGGCGGTTGGGCTGTCGCGATCATGCGGACGCTGCTAGTCGTCAGCCTGTTCGCGTGTGTGCTGTCGCTCCACAACGCGATCAACCGCTATCTGTTCGCCATGGGGCGCGACCGCACCGCGCCGTCGGTGTGCGCAAAACTCCATCCGCGCCATCGTTCGCCCTATGTGGCCGGGCAGATCCAGGCGCTGATCTCAATTGTTGTGCTGGGCGCGCTCGCGGCACTACGCCTCGATCCCTATGGCGTGATCTTCTCCTGGCTTTCGGTGATCGGCGTACTCGGGATCCTGATGGTGCAGCTGATGGTATGCATCGCCGTGCTGCTCTTCTTCCGGCAGAGGCCGCATGGCGAACCGTTTTGGCGCACGACGCTGTGCCCGGCTCTCGCCTTCCTCGGGCTGTCGATGCTCATATATCTTGTTATCCGGAATATGCCGCTGCTCGCCGGCGCGGACAACGCGTTGTTGCAGGCCTTCCCCTGGATGATGATGGCTGTTGGATGCGCGGGCATCGGCCAGGCCCTGTGGCTGCGCAGGCGCCATCCGGACATCTATCTGCGTCTGGGGCGGAATTTCGACTGACGCCAACGCACGCCGAATGACGGTGGCGGGCTGAGAGAGGATTGAGGCATGAACACTCCGTTTATCGTCGGGATCGGAGGGACGACATCGCCCCGGTCGTCGGTCGACCGTGCTCTCGCGACATCTCTGGCTGCTGCCTCGGCAGGCGGAGCGCGCGTCCAGATTTTCGACGGCGCGGCGCTCTGTGCGCTGCCCCATTATACGATGGGACAGGATCTCACTCCGGCGGGGCGAGCGTTGGTCGACGCGGTTCGCGCGGCCGATGGCCTGATCGTGGCAAGCCCCGGCTATCACGGGTCGGTCTCCGGCCTGGTCAAGAACGCGCTCGATTATCTTCAGGAGACTGCGCGCGACGAAAGGCCGTATCTCGACGGATTGCCGGTAGGACTGATCGTCACGGCTCATGGCTGGCAGGCCACGGGATCGACGCTGGCAGCGCTTCGCTCGATCGTTCATGCCCTTCGTGGATGGCCGACACCGCTAGGCGCGACGATCAAGGCAAATCCCGGTTTGTTCGAGAACGATCGTTGCACGGATGCCATCGTGGCTGACCAGCTCGCAACCATCGGCCGGCAGGTCCTGGAGTTTGCACGCCTGCGCCAGCGCGTACCACAGGCGGCGGCGACCGCCGACGAGCAAAGCACAGCCTGATTGTTTCATAAAATCATCTATTCTATGTTTATTACTCATATTGTTTTATATTCGGTTCGAGCTTATGTGGGATCCAGCTGATTCCAACTGCAGGAGCCATCATGGCGACGACCGCCCGCGACATCGCCGACCGTATCAACCGGGACTATCGCCGCGCCCCGCGCCAGCTTCTGATCGGCGGGAAGTTCGTCGAGGCGGTATCGGGAAAACGCTTCAGCACGTTCAATCCGGCGACCGGCGAGGCGATCGGCGAGGTGGCGCATGGTGAGGCGGCTGACATCGATCTCGCTGTCGCCGCGGCACGCAAAGCGCTCAACGATCCCGCCTGGCGCGACATGACCGCGAACGACCGGTCGTTGCTGCTGTACCGTCTGGCCGATCTCATCGAACGCGACGCGGCCGAACTCGCCGTGCTCGAATGCCTCGACAACGGCAAGCCTGCGAGCCTGACGCGGCTGGTCGAGATCGAGGGGTCGATCAAGACGTTCCGCTATTTCGCGGGCTGGCCGACCAAATTCGGTGGCGAGACGCTGCCGGTTTCGCCGCGTGGCGGCTTGCGCATCCTGAACTACACGACGCGCGAGCCCGTCGGCGTGGCGGGCCTGATCGTGCCGTGGAATTATCCGATGTCGATGGCGGCCTGGAAGATCGCGCCCGCGGTCGCGGCCGGGTGCACCGTCATCCTCAAGCCCGCCGAGCAAACGCCGCTGACCGCGCTGAGGCTGGGCGAACTCGCGCTGGAGGCCGGCTTCCCCGCGGGCGTCATCAACATCGTTCCGGGCTTCGGTGATGCCGGTGCTGCGCTGGTTGCGCATCCGGGCGTGGACAAGGTCGCCTTCACGGGCTCGACGGAGGTAGGCAAGGCGATCGTCCGGGCTTCGGCGAGCAATCTCAAGAAGATCTCGCTCGAGCTCGGTGGCAAATCGCCCCAGATCGTGCTCCCGGACGCCGATCTCGATGCGGCGGCGGCCGCGATTGCGAGCGGCATCTTCTTCAACCAGGGGCAGACCTGCACGGCCGGCTCGCGCCTCTACGCCCACGCCTCCATCTATGACAAGCTGCTGAGCGCGGTCTCAGATCACGCCGCGCGGCTCACCATCGGCGACGGACTTGACCCCGACGTCAATTTCGGCCCGCTCGTCTCGCAGGAGCAGTGGGATCGGGTAAGCGACTATGTCCGGATCGGGCAGGAGGAGGGGGGGCGCCTCTTCCGCGGCGGCAAGCGGCCGGAAGGGTTGGACCGGGGTTTTTTCTTCGAGCCGACCATCTTCGATGCTCGTCCCGGGATGCGGATCGTGCGGGAGGAGATTTTCGGGCCGGTCCTGAGCGCGCTCCCCTGGAGCGAGGCGGACGACCTCGTTGCGCAGGCGAACGACTCCCCGTTCGGCTTGGGCGCGGGCGTGTGGACCAACGATCTCAAGTCCGCGCATCGCATCGCGGCTGCGGTCAAGGCTGGGTCGGTCTGGGTGAACTGCTTCAACCTGGTCGATCCGTCGACCCCGTTCGGCGGCTTCAAGCAGTCGGGCTGGGGACGTGAGCACGGCCGCCAAGCCATGGAGCTCTACAGCGAAATCAAAAGCGTGTGGATCAACCTCACCTAGGTTGACGCGTTCCTCATTTTTCTCAGTCTCTTATCGGGTGATGTCATGCAGAAGACGCTGATCGTTTCAACGGATGGCCAGGCCATCATGCGAAGCCATGATGACGGCCAGAACTGGTATCGGATCTCGATCGACCAGGATCTCGAATATGACGATCGCGTCCGTTGCCTGCTCCAGGATCCGCGCGATCCTGCCGGTCTGTTTGCTGGAGCGGAGCGGGGTCTCTTCCACAGCAGCGATTGCGGCGTCCATTGGCGTCGGATCGACTGCGTGTTGAATGACATGGCGGTTTGGAAGCTCGCCGTCGACGCTAGCAATCCCGATATCATGTATGCCGGCACCGGATCGCCCACGCTTTCCGCCTTCTTCCGATCACGCGATGGAGGGCGGACCTGGGAGCAAACTTCGCTCGAGATGCCGCCGAAATGCGCGGGCGTCAGCCGGCCCCGCATGTTGGCGATGGCGATCGATCCCGACGACGGGCAGGATGTCTGGGTCGGGGTCGAGGAGGGAGGACTCTTCCGGACGCGGGACGGTGGCAATCATTGGGAGCGGATCGACACGCAATGGGCCGATCATCCTGGAAGCTCGGATGTGCACAGCATCGTTGTGCTGCCGGGCGAGCCGAACATTGTTCTCGTCCTCGTCGTGAACGCGCTTTATCGCACGGCGGATGGTGGCAAAACGTGGACCCGAGCGGGTGCGAAGGAGAGCTGGGGATTGCGCTATTCGCGTTTTATAAAGCAGGTCGAGGGGAGCGACACCGACCTGCTTCTTGGAATTGGCGACGGCACGCCAGGAACCACTGCTGCGCTGTTGCGCTCGGAGGATGCAGGCGTGAGCTGGCAGCCGGTGCCGATGCCGGTGCAGCCCAATTCGTGCTTCTGGGCCGCGGGATCCAATCCCTCCGACCCGGATTACTTACTGGTAGGGACCAAGTTCGGCGACCTCTTCTCCAGCGCCGATGGCGGTCGCAACTGGCAGAAGGAGTGGCGCGAGTTCAACGAGATCACCGACATCACCTGGCTCCCTGCGGTGCCGGCTAATCAGGGGCTTCCGCATGTTCACGCCTAAGATCAAGCGCATCGCCCACGTCGTCCTCTATGTGCGGGACCCCGAAGCATCGGCCGCGTGGTACGGAGATGTCCTGGGCACGCAGATCACATCGCGCGTCGGGGATGGCCCTTACAAAGGCGGGCTGTTCCTGAGCTTCGGTGTCCATGATCACGACATCGCGCTTTTTCCCGGCGGCTCCGACGAACCCAAGGGGCGCGAGATCGAGCATATTGCGCTCGAGCTCGACTGCGGAAAAGATCTGGACGTTCTCCGGAGGGTCTATGCGACCTTCCTGGAAAAGAAGGTCAAGATCCACGAGATCCTCGATCACGGTATCGCGGTCGGATTGTATTTCTTCGATCCCGACGGTCATATGCTCGAAGTCTTCGCGCCATTGACCGACGGGACGAAGGAGACGATCGATGAATTTCGGCAGGGCGAGGGCAAGGCGGATCCGATAAGTCTGGAACCGCTAACGACCTGACCAGGTCCATCCGCGTGACACGCGCGCCGGCGATTGGACAGTGTCATTCGATTCAAGCCTCGCGGCTGCGAGAACGCCCGCCGCAAAGCATATTGTTCCGTGAAAGGACGGGCAATCAGCATCGCCAGAAGCCGTGGAGGCGCCACCATGGCGGCAATCTCCTCGCTCGACGCCCTGGATTTTCATAGCCAGGGCCGGCAAGATCGAGATCATCGCATCGAAGCCGATGGCGACGCAGCGCGACCTGGCGCTTGCCTATTCGCCGGGCGTGGCCGTGCCGGTGAAGGCGATCGCGGACGATCCTGCCACCGCCTACGACTATACCGCCAAGGGCAATCTGGTCGCCGTCATCACCAACGGCACGGCGATCCTCGGCATGGGCAATCTCGGCGCGCTCGCGTCCAAGCCGGTGATGGAAGGCAAGGCGGTGCTGTTCAAGCGCTTCGCCGACGTCGATTCGATCGACCTCGAGCTGGCGACCGAGGATGTCGATCGCTTCATCGCCGCGGTCGAGCTGATGGAGCCGAGCTTCGGCGGCATCAACCTGGAGGATATCAAGGCGCCAGAATGCTTCGTCATAGAGCAGACCCTGCGCGAGCGCATGAACATTCCGGTCTTCCATGACGACCAGCACGGCACCGCGATCATCTCGGCCGCGGGACTGATCAACGCCTGCTACCTGACGGGGCGCGAGCTCAAGGACATCCGCATCGTCGTCAACGGCGCGGGTGCCGCCTCCATCTCCTGCACGGAGCTCGCCAAGGCGCTCGGCGTGCGCGACGTGATTCTCTGCGATTCCAAGGGCGTGATCTACGAAGGCCGCACCGAGGGCATGAACCAGTGGAAGTCGGCCCATGCCGCCAGGACCGACGCGCGCACGCTGGCCGAGGCGATCAAGGGCGCCGACGTCTTCTACGGCCTCTCGGTCGCGGGCGCGCTCACCCCGGAGATGATGAAGACGATGGCGCCCAGGCCGATCATCTTCGCCATGACCAATCCCGATCCGGAGATAAACCCGGCCGACGCGCGGGAGGCGGTGCCCGACGCGATCGTTGCCACCGGCCGCTCGGACTATCCCAACCAGGTCAACAACGTGCTGGGCTTCCCCTTCATCTTCCGCGGCGCGCTCGACGTGCGCGCGACGACGATCAACGAGGAGATGAAGGTCGCCGCCGCGCACGCGCTCGCCGCGCTGGCGCGCCAGCAGGTGCACGAGGAGGTGGCGGCTGCCTATGGCGTCGCGCACAGGTTCGGGCCGGATTACATCATCCCCGCCCCCTTCGATCCGCGCCTGATCGAGACGATCCCGCCCGCGGTCGCGCAGGCCGCCATGGATTCGGGCGTCGCGCGCAAGCCGATCGAGGACATGGCCGCCTATCGCGAGAGCCTGCGCGAGCGGCTCAACCCGACGACGGCGGTGCTGGCCTCGGCCTATGAGCAGGCGCGCGCGCGCCCCAAGCGGGTGCTGTTCGCGGAGGCCGAGGAAGAGGTGGTGCTGCGCGCCGCGATCGCCTTCAAGGACGGCGGCTATGGCGTGCCGGTGCTGGTCGGCATCGACGACGTGCACGACCGGCTGGCCAAGCTCGGCGTCGAGGACCCCAGGAGCTACGAGCTGCTCAACAGCCGCCATTCGCCCCTCGTGCCGCGGATGGTCGAGTTCCTGTACGACAAGCTCAAGCGCAAGGGGTTCATGCGTCGCGATGTCGAGCGCATGGTCAACCGCGATCGCAACATCTTCGGCGCGCTGCTGGTCGCGCTGGGCGAGGCGGACGTGATGGTGACGGGCGTGACGCGCCCCTTCCGCCAGTCGCTCGTCGAGGTGATGCGGGTGATCGATCCGGCGCCGGGCCACACGCCCTTCGGCATCCACCTGATGGTCGGCCGCAACCATTCGGTGTTCCTCGCCGACACCACGGTCAACGAGCGGCCCACCGCCGAGCAGCTCGCCGACATCGCCGAGCAGACCGCCGCCGTCGCGCGGCGCATGGGGCAGGAGCCGCGCGTCGCCTTCCTGTCCTATTCCACCTTCGGCAATCCGCCGGGCAAATGGCTGGACAATATCCGCTGCGCCGTGGCCGAGCTCGACAAGCGCGGCGTCGAGTTCGAATTTGAAGGCGAGATGGCGCCGGACGTGGCGCTCAACCCCGGCCTCCAGAAGCATTATCCGTTCAGCCGCCTGTCCGGCCCGGCCAACGTGCTGGTGATGCCGGGGCTGCAATCCGCCAACATCTCGGCCAAGCTGCTGCGCGAGCTGGGCGGCGAGCGGATGATCGGGCCGATGCTCATCAACATGGAGCATTCGGTGCAGATCG
>Ga0207695_10001256_pt1 | contig 43272 bp, 39 predicted proteins | sample KBSC54metaG_FD_184354 | JGI IMG/M metagenome (GOLD analysis project Ga0207695, IMG submission 184354) | Corn rhizosphere microbial communities from Kellogg Biological Station, Michigan, USA - KBS C5-4 metaG (SPAdes) (version 2) | ecosystem: Host-associated > Plants > Roots > Rhizosphere > Soil...
TCGGGCATGGTGGTACCGGGCACCGGCATTGCGCTCCACAATCGCGGCAACAATTTCACGCTGGAAGCCGGGCATCCCAATGTGCTGGCACCGGGCAAGCGTCCGTATCACACCATCATCCCCGGCTTCATGACGCGCAATGGCCAGGCGGTCGGCCCCTTCGGCGTGATGGGCGGTTTCATGCAGCCGCAGGGCCACGTGCAGATGGTGATGAACACGGTCGACTTCGGCCTCAACCCGCAAGCCGCGCTGGATGCGCCGCGCTGGGAATGGGAAAAAGGAAACAAGGTCAGCATCGAACACAGCACGGCCGAACATCTCTTCCGTGGACTGGGCGGGCTGGGCCATGAAGTGGCGTGGTCGGGCAACCAGCTGGGCTTCGGCCGCGGCCAGATCATCTGGCGCAATGACGAAGGCGTGCTGTGCGGCGGCACCGAACCGCGTACCGATGGCAGCGTGGCCGCCTGGTAAAGAAAGCCCATCGTGAAAAGCCTGGCTGCTCCCGCCCCCGCCGCTGACGCCGACGCGCTCGCCCCTGATCTCGAGGGCGAAGACGCGCTGGTGCGCAATGGCTCCCTGCCCGAATATGTCTACGCGCAATTGCGGCAGGACATTTTCGACATGCGCCTCTTGCCCGGCGACCAGATCACCGAAACCGAAATCGCCGCGTATTTCAAGGTCTCGCGCACGCCGGTGCGGCAGGCGCTGCAACGCCTGCAGAACGATGGCCTGATGCAGGGCTATGTACGCGGTGGCTGGGAGGTGGTGCCGATCGACTTCAAGCGTTTTTCCGATCTCTATGAAATGCGCAAGCTCATCGAGACGCACGCCGTGCGCCGCCTGTGTACGCAAGCCGGAGACCAGTCGGTGCTGGCCGGTCTGCGCGCCACCTGGTGCGTGGCCGCCGAGGCACGCGAACCGGACGGGCCCAAAGCGGCCCTGCTCGATGAAGTCTTCCACCAGACGCTGGTGCGCGCGGCCGGCAACCAGGAGATGGCAGAGTCGTTCGACCGTCTCACCGACCGCATCCGCATCGTGCGGCGGCTGGATTTCCTGTACGGAGATTGCCTGCACTCAACCTACGAGGAACATGCCGCCATCCTCGACAGCATCGCCGCCGGCGACGCCGAGGGTGCGATGCGCCTGATGGGCGAGCACATCGATGGCAGCCATGCGGAGGTCAACCAGATCACCTTGCATCGGCTGCACAGTGCGCGGGCGACGGCGACCACCAAGCCGCCGGCTTATGTGTCGGTGCGGGTGCGGCGGTCGTTCTGACCGATGCTGACCATGCACTGAAAGCCTGGCGCTGCTGTGTTAGGCTTCCCGCCTGACTTCAATTTGCCAAGCCGGGAGACACACATGAAAGTTGCCGTGATGGGCGCGGGTGCCGTGGGATGTTATTTCGCCGGGATGCTGGCGCGGGCGGGACACGAAGTAGTACTGGTGGGCCGGCCGCAGCACGTGGACGCATTCAACACCAAGGGCCTGCGGCTGGAAGCAAAAACTTTCGATGAGACCCTCCCCGTCAAGGCCAGCACCGATCCCGCCATCGTGGCGGGTGCCGACCTGGTGCTCTTCTGCGTCAAATCCCCCGATACCGAAACCGCTGGCGCGCAACTACGTCCGTACCTCGCCCCCGATACGCTGGTGCTGACCCTGCAGAACGGCACTGACAATGCCGAGCGCCTGCGCACGGTGATCCCGCAGCCGGTCTCGGCGGCGGTAGTCTACGTCGCCACCGAGATGGCCGGACCCGGCCACGTCAAGCACCACGGCCGTGGCGAGCTGGTGATCGAACCGGCCGCACGCAGCCAGCAGGCTGCCGAGGCCCTGATTGCGGCGGGCGTGCCGACCGAGATTTCCGACAACGTGCGCGGCGCGCTGTGGTTGAAACTCATCATCAACTGCGCCTACAACGCGCTTTCCGCCATCACCCAGCTGCCCTACGGCAAGCTGGTCGAAGGCGTGGGCGTGCTGGAAGTGATGGGCCATCTGGTCAGCGAATGCAAGGCCGTGGCCGCCGCCGAGGGCGTGACCCTGGCCGGGGACGTGGATGTGGCGATCCGCAAGATCATCGAGACCATGCCCACGCAATTCTCTTCCACCGCGCAGGATGTGGCGCGCGGCAAGCCCAGCGAAATCGATCACCTCAACGGCTACATCGTGCGGCGGGGACACGTGCATGGCATTGCAACGCCGGTCAACCTGACCGTGCATGCGCTGGTCAAGCTGATCGAGAGCAAGGCGCGCTGAACGTAAAACGGTTCAACCGAAGAGCCGGGCGTCAAAGCGGAACAGCTTCTTTTCCAGCACCTTGACGCTGGCCATCTGCGCATGCAGCGGATTGAGCAAGAGATTGAAATCGGTCGGGCTCACCACCGATGGCACTTTCATCACCAGGTGCTTGCCCTGTTCGATCCAGTGCTGGCCGATGGCGGCGGTGCTGGCCGGATCGCGCGCGATGTCGGACCAGTCAGGCGGCAGGCCAGGCACATAGGCCTTGCGCACGTCGGTGTCAGGTATCTCCAGCACGATGAGGAAGTAGTTGGCGCGCGGCATCAGCCCGGCCATGTGCACGAGCGACTCCAACAAGGCCGTTGAAGCGCTGCAGCAGGTGTAGAGCACGCGCAAGCCGCGCGGATTCCAGCGGCCGCCGCTGAGTGCTGCGCCATTGCCGGACAAGTCATCGGCCGCATAATGCCCCGGCTTGTCCTTGGCCAGCCGGTATACCTTCAAGCCGCCACCCCGAAGGCGATGCGCACCAGGATGTCGCGCACCCGGTCATAACCCGGCTGGGTATCGAGCACTTCCAGCGGGGTCAATCCCCCCAGCGCCGCATTGCCGCGGCGCATCCACTGCGCCGCCAGATCCTCATCCTCGAACACATCGGCCGCCTGCTCGCGGATGTAGAGCACGCGGGCGATGCGGTCGGACTCGGAACCGGAGAGCCGTTCCTTGCGGGAAATCTTGCGCAGGATGGTGGAACTGGGCAGGCCCAATCCGGACAGCAAGGTCTGCAAGGGAATCTGCAACAGTTCCTTGGCGACGCGCTCGGCAATGATGGCATCCATGCCATCGCGGATGGTGCGGCCCTGGCTGATCGGATCCATGCGGGCAAACCGTTCGAAGTCGCGCGGCTTGGCACCCAATCCGGGGGAACGCTTGCTGGCGGTGGAGTCGACCGTGGCACGTGTTGCCATGTTGAACCTCTCATTTGGTCAGATGCGGACTCTCATCTTAGAAGCTTCCCAAATGAGCGTCAATCTCCCATCAAATGAGAGTTTCCTGCGATCAGCGCAACATGGCCGACATCGCCGACAAACTGTTGAGCACCCGCACCGCGTATTCCGCCGTGGGCGCATCGAATTCGACGGTGACGTTGTCGGTACGTTCAAGAATCGGCAACTGGCTGAAGAGGTCAGTCAGCGCCACCGTCTGCGCCTGCAGGCGGCAACGCAGCGGGCCGCGCAGGGGCAGTAGCGGCATGGCCGCCGGGTTGGCCACCAGCGCGGTGACCGCCTGGCGGGCGCGTTCTTCGAGCAGCACGCAGGACTGCTGGGGCGTGAGCGAATCGCCGCTGTTGGCACCATAGGCCTTCTTGGTCTCGGCAAAGATCGCATGCGGGAACAACGGCTGATTCTCTTCGATGAAGGCATCGTCGCCGCTGCCGAAGATCACCGGCACGCCATGTTCGGCCGCCAGTGCGCCATACAGCCCGGCCTCGCCCAGTTCCTGTCCCCCCAGCCACACGCGGGCGAACGCAAAGCTGTTGGTGGTATGCGCCAGGATGCCGCGCCCTTGTGCGCGCGAGTGGTAACCCACCAGCATGACCGCATCGATATCGTGATCCACGCCGCCCATCATGCCCAGCACGCGCGGCTTGCCCAGCACCATGCGCGCCTGCGGGTGCAGCAGGTCCGGCAGCAGGTTGCGGAAGCCGCCATGCGAATCGTTGACCTTGATGGCCGTCGCACCGGCCGCCAATGCGCCACGGATGACGGCATTGGCCTCCTCGGTCATCCAGCGCCGGGCGCGTTCATATTCGCCGTTGCCGGCGCGGGTCTGCTCGGTATGGAAGACCCCGGCCACGCCTTCGATGTCGACAGAAACCAGGATGTTGGCACGCTTGTTCATGAGGCGGTCTTTCAGGGGAAGCAATTCAGGAAGCCAGGCGCTCGCGCAGGCTCATACGTACATGGCCATCACGTCCGCGCACGGTCTCGGCCGCAAAGAGCGCATGCACGATGGCTTGTTCTACGCAATCAGCGGCCGCATGGAACAGCGGGTCCATCAGATGATCGGCCAGCAGCGCCAGGTGCAGGCAATCGGCCTCGGCCTCGATGGTCTGGGCCGTGGAGAAGGCCAGCGCAATATCGCCGCTGCCATGGCCGTAGGCCGATCCGGTGCGCGCCAGTCCGGCCCCGGCACGAGTGGCCAGGCGCCTCAGCTGCCGCGCATCCAGCGGCGCATCGGTGGCCAGGATCATGATGATGGAGCCCTTCTCGGGCGCCGTATCGGGTGTCTCGCTGGCAGCCAGTCGCGCGCCCAGCGGATCGCCCGCCAGGATCAGTTCGGGCAGTCGCCCGAAGTTGGAGAGCACCAGCGCACCGACGGTATAGGACTGTCCCGATGACTCCAAGGTGGCCACGCGCGAAGCGGTACCGATACCGCCCTTCAGGCCAAAGCTGGACATGCCCCGCCCTGCCCCGACCGCGCCTTGCAGAACCTCGACTGACAAGGCCGCCATCGCTGCTTCAAAATGCTCGGGCTGCACGGCCATGGCCTGCAAGTCGTTGAGATAGCCGTCATTGCATTCCAGCACCAGCCCGTTGACCGTGGGCAGGCTGCGCCCGCATTCCGGATTGCCGCGCACCGTGTGAGCGATCTGCGCATTGAGCAGCGCCCCCACGGCAAAGGTGTTGGAGAGCGCGATGGGCGTTTCCAGCAAACCCAGTTCTTCCAGCTGCACCAGCCCCGCACTCTTGCCAAAGCCATTGATGACGGCCGCCGCCGCCGGCAGCTTGTGGGTGAAGAGATTGCCGCCATGCGGCGCAATCACGGTCACCCCGGTCTGCACTGCACCGGCATCGAGGGTGCAGTGACCGACGCGCACACCCTCCACATCAGTGATGCTGTTGCGCGCACCGGCGGGCAAGCGGCCGATATGTGGCACATGCAGCGGCACCTGCAGGTTCATCATCAGCGCTGGTCGATCTTGGGATCGAGCGCGTCGCGCAAGCCGTCGCCCAGCAGGTTGAAGGCCAGCACGGTCAGGAAGATCGCGATGCTGGGCACCAGCGCCACGTGCGGCGAGGTGACCATGTCGGCGCGGGCTTCGTTCAGCATCAGGCCCCACTCGGGTGTGGGCGATTGCGCGCCCAGGCCGAGGAAGGACAGGCCGGCCGCCGTGATGATGGAGGTGCCGATGCGCATGGTGAAATACACCACGATGGCCGAGATGGTGCCGGGGAAGATGTGCTTCCACATGATGGTGGTGTCGGACGCACCGATGCTGCGGGTGGCCTCGATGTAAGTCAGGTTTTTCAGCTGCAGCGTATTGCCGCGCACCAGGCGCGCAAAGGCCGGGATGCTGAACACCGACACCGAGATGATGACGTTGATCATGCCGCCACCCAGGATGGCGACGATGCCGATGGCCAGCAGGATGCCGGGGAAGGCGAACAGCACGTCGCAGATGCGCATGACGATGCGGTCCCACCAGCCTTCATAGTAGCCGGCCAGCAGGCCGAAGACGGTACCGATCACGGCGCCGATGGCCACCGAGAAGAAGCCCGAGGCCAGCGAGATGCGCGCGCCCATCAGGATGCGGCTGAAGATGTCGCGGCCCAGCGAATCGACCCCGAACCAGTGGGTCCAGGTCGGCGGCGAATTGAGGGCGTCGTAGTCGAAGAAGTTTTCGGCATCGAAGGGCACGATCCAGGGCGCCAGGATGGCAATGAGGATCAGCAGCAGGATGAACACGCCCGCATACACGGCCAGGCGCTGCTTCTTGAACTTGCGCCAGAACTCGCGCCACGGGGTGCGGATCTTCTGGCCGGAGGCGGCGACGGCGGCCGGATCGGGCGGCGGCAGCGGTGCGCCGGTTTCGGAGGTAGTAGCCAGAGGCGAATTGGAGAGCGACATGATTTCCCCTCACTTGAAACGGATGCTGGGGTTGATCACGGCATAAAGCACGTCCACCACCAGGTTGATGAAAATGAATTCCAGCGAGAACAACAGGATCTCGGCCTGGATGATGGGGTAGTCACGCATCTCGACGGCATCGACCAGCAGGCGTCCCATGCCCGGCCAGTTGAACACCACCTCGACCAGGATAGAGCCGCCCAGCAGGAAGCCGAACTGCAGGCCCATCATCGTCACCACCGGAATGAGCGCATTGCGCAGGCAGTGCTTGATGACCACCACGGTCTCGGTCAGGCCCTTGGCGCGGGCTGTCCGCACGAAGTCCTCTTGCAGGATTTCGATGAAGGAAGAACGGGTAAAGCGCGCCATCACTGCGGCCACGGCCGCACCCAGCGTGAGCGAAGGCAGGATGTAGTGGCGCCAGGTCTCGTCACCGACGGTGGGCAGCCAGCCCAGCTCGACCGAGAAGACCTGCATGAGCAGGATGCCCAGCGAGAACGCCGGGAAGGAAATGCCGGAGACCGCCAGCGTCATGCCCAGGCGATCCGGCCACTTGTTGCGCCACACGGCCGAGGAAATGCCGATGATGAGACCGAACAGCACGGCCCAGATCATGGCCACGATGGTCAGCCACAAGGTCGGCCAGAAGCGCGCGGCGATCTCTTCGGAGACCGGGCGCTTGCTGCGGATGGATTTGCCGAAATCGCCCTTGGCCGCATTGATGAAGAAATTGACGAATTGCTCGGGCAGCGGTTTGTCCAGGCCGAGGTCGGCACGCACCAGGGCGACCGTCTTGTCGTCGGCTTCAGGACCGGCGGCCAGCCGGGCCGGGTCGCCGGGCAACAGGTGCACGAACAGGAAAACCAGCACCGCCACCAGCAACAGCGTGGGAATGAGGCCTAACAGGCGTTTGATGACAAAGGAAAACATGATGCTCTCTGAAGAAGGCCGCTCAACCAGATGATCGAACCCTTGCTTGTTGCCGCGACGGGCAATGGCCCGTCACAAGAATGCTGCCGGCGGCGCGCAATGCGAAACAAGGCATCGCAACGCCGCCAGCGGGGTACTGCAGTCTTACTTGGTCAGCTCGATGTTCTCGAACTCGATGGCCTGGTCAGGCATCACGTAGACACCCTTGAGGTTCTTGTTGCGCGCATAGAGCAGCTTTTCGGTGACCAGGAAGGCCCACGGCGCATCCTTCCAGATTTCCTGCTGGGCGTCCTTGTACAGCGCTTCCTTATCCTTGCGATCGGTCAGGGTCAGGGCCTTGGCGATATCGGCATCGACCTTGTCGTTCTTGTAGTAGGCGGTGTTGTACAGGCGCGGCGGCATGGCTTCCGAGGCCAGCAGCGGACGCAGCGCCCAGTCGGCTTCACCGGTGGACGACGACCAGCCAATGTAGAGCAGGCGCACCGGCGCGGTGGCCGGGTCTTGCCAGCTTTCCACGCGTTCCACACGCTGGCCGGCTTCGAGGGCCTGGATCTTGGCCTTGATGCCGACCTGCGCCAGTTGCTGCTGCAGGAACTGGATGATCTTCAGGGCGGTGCTGTGGGTATAGGCGGACCACAGTTCGGTCTCGAAACCGTTGGGGTAGCCGGCTTCAGCCAGCAGTGCCTTGGCCTTCTTCGGATCATACGGCCACGGACCGGTCTTGAAGGCGTAATCCACGCCCTGCGGCACCACGCCATCCATCGGGGTGGCGTAACCATTGAAGGCGACCTTCACCAGCGCCTGCTTGTTGATGGCGTAGTTGATGGCTTCCCGCACCTTCGGATTGTCGAAGGGCTTCTGCTTGGTGTTCATCGACATGTAGCGCTGGATGATCGAGGGCGCGGAGATCACATCCAGATTCGACTTGCTCTTCAACAGGTCAGCCTGTTCATAGGGCAGCGGATAGGTGAACTGCGCCTCGCCGGTCTGCATCATGGCCGAACGCGCGTTGTTGTCGACCACCGGCTTCCAGATGATCTCGTCGACCTTGGGGTAGCCCTGCTTCCAGTAACCGTCGAACTTCTCGACCTTCACATAATCGGTCTGCTTCCATTCCACGAACTTGAAGGGACCGGTACCGACCGGGTGGAAGGCGATGTCCTTGTTGCCGTATTGCTTCAGCGCGGCCGGCGAAATCATCACGGCCGAGGGGTGCGCCAGCACGTTGATGAAGGCCGAGAACGGTTCCTTCAGCACGATCTTGACGGTGTAGTCGTTCAGGATCTCGGTCTTGGCGATGCGGTTGAAGAGGTTGTAGCGCTTCAACTTGTTGTCCGGGTTGGTCACACGGTCGAAGACGGCCTTGACGGCGTCGGCCTTGAACACGGTGCCATCCTGGAACTTCACGCCTTGCTTCAAGCGGATGGTGTACTCCAGGCCATCCTTGCTGACCAGGTAGCCTTCGGCCAGCACCGGGACCAGCTTCATATCCTTGTCGAAACCGAACAGGCCTTGATAGAAGGACTTGGCCATGGACAGCGAGAGCGTGTCGTTGGCGTCATACGGATCGAGGGTGGTGAAGGTCGAATACACTGCCAGCGTCACGGTCTTGGCCGCGAATGCGTGGGCTGCGGCGAACTGCAGCGTGGTCCCCAGAGCGGCGACGGCCAGCCACTTGGCAGCCGATGCGCCCTTTTGAGTTGCTGTTGTAGACATGTGGTCTCTCCTGATCAGTAAAGCGAGGTTGGTACGACGTAGTTGGGTTTTACTGCGCTGACTGCATTTTGGTACTACAGGAAAACAGACCGCCGCTCAAAAAGCGCCGGCAATACGGTGCTGGGCCACGAAGTGCCCCGGAGCCACTTCCCGCAGCGGCTCCACCTTGGGCTCATCGCCCACCAGCCGGATCGGGCTGGGAATTTCATCGGTCATCAGTTTCTTGCCCGGCTGGCGCAGGGTCGGATCGGCCACCGGCACGGCCGCCATCAGCTTGCGCGTGTACGGGTGCTGCGGATTCTCGAAAATGGCGCGGCGCGGTCCGATCTCCACGATCTGGCCCAGGTACATCACCGCCACCCGATGGCTGATGCGCTCCACCACCGCCATGTCGTGCGAGATGAAGATGAAGGAGATGCCCAGCTCGGCCTGCAAATCCAGCATCAGGTTGACGATCTGGGCCTGGATCGACACGTCCAGCGCCGACACCGATTCATCGGCAATGACGATCTTGGGGTTCAACGCCAGCGCGCGCGCGATGCAGATGCGCTGACGCTGGCCACCGGAAAATTCATGCGGATAGCGCTGGCCATGCTCGGGCGTCAAGCCCACGCGGGTCAGCAGCGCATCCACGCGCTCCTGCGCGCCCTCCTTCAGGCCGTGGACCAGCATCGGCTCCATGATGGAGTAGCCGACGGTCATGCGCGGATCGAGCGACGCGAAGGGATCCTGGAAGATGAACTGGATGTCGCGGCGCAGCTCGCGCAATTCCGAACGCGGCAATTGCGCCAGGTCGCGGCCGCCGAACTCGACCTTGCCGCCGGCGATGTCGACCAGGCGCAGCAGCGAGCGCCCGGTGGTGGACTTGCCGCAGCCGGATTCGCCGACGATGGCCAGAGTCTCGCCGGAATAGAGATCGAAGCTCACCTTCTCGACCGCATGCACGCGCTGCTTGACGCGGCCGAAGATGCCGCTCTTCACGTCGAAGCGTGTCGTCAGGTCGCGCACCTTGAGGATGGGCTGGCGCTGCGCGGCAATCTCCGCCTGGGCCTGCAGTTCGCTGGCGATCAGGTCGGGGCGCACCTCGGCCTGCGGCGCGATGCCGAAGCGCAGCGGCTTGTCGGTGCCGCGCATGGAGCCCAGGCGCGGCACGGCTGCCAGCAGCGATTGCGTGTAGGGGTGGGCCGGCGCGGCAAACAGCGTCTTGACTTCGTTCTCTTCGACCTTCTCACCCCGGCACATCACCACCACGCGGTCGGCCACTTCGGCCACCACGCCCATGTCGTGGGTGATGAAGATCACGCCCATCTGCATCTCCTGCTGCAGCGAACGGATCAGTTGCAGGATCTGGGCCTGGATGGTCACATCCAGGGCCGTGGTCGGTTCGTCGGCAATGAGCAGCGAAGGCTTGCAGGACAAGGCCATGGCGATCATCACGCGCTGGCGCATGCCACCGGAGAGCTGGTGCGGATGGCGGCCCAGCACGCGTTTGGCTTCAGGAATGCGCACCATCTCCAGCATGCGCAGCGCCTCGGCCTGGGCGGCGGCGCGGCTCATGCCCTGGTGCAGGCGGATCGATTCGGCAATCTGCTCGCCCACGGTGAAGACCGGATTGAGCGAGGTCATCGGTTCCTGGAAGATCATGGCGATCTCCGCGCCCCGGATGCTGCGCATGGTGGCGTTGTCAGCCTGCGCCAGGTCCAGCGACTGGCCGCTGCGGCGCAGGAACTGCATGCTGCCGCTGGCGATCTTGCCGCCGCCGTGTTCGATCAGGCGCATGATGGCCAGCGAGGACACCGACTTGCCCGAGCCCGATTCGCCGACGATGGCCAGGGTCTCGCCCTGGTTGACGTGGAAGGACAGGTCGCGCACCGCATCGACCGTCCGTTCGGAGGTGGCAAAGCGGACATTGAGCTGACGGACATCCAGCACGCGTTGGGACTGTTGCATCTTGATTCTCTCCTGCTCGGCCGCTTCAGGCCGGTGCTGCGTAAATGGCGGTGACCGGGGCCAGTTCGCCACAGCCCCAGGCGCGATACATGCCTTCGGTATTGAAGGGCAAGGCCAGGTTGCCGTGGCGGTCAATGGCGATGACGCCACCGCGTCCGCCCACCTTGGGCAGGGTCTCGAAGACCACGGCGCGGCTGGCTTCTTCCAGCGACTGGCCGGCATAGGCCATGCGCGCGCCGATGTCGTAGCAGGCGGCGGTGCGCATGAAAGCTTCGCCGGTGCCGGTGGCCGACACGGCCACGGTGGCGTTGTTGGCATAGCAGCCGGCCCCGATGATGGGCGAATCGCCCACGCGGCCAGGCTGCTTGTTGGTGATGCCGCCGGTCGAGGTGGCAGCAGCGAGGTTGCCGAACTGGTCCAGTGCGACGGCACCGACGGTGCCGAACTTGTTGTCCGGATCGATGGGTTCCTTGGGCTCGGCGGCTTTCTCCGCGAAGGCGAAGGAAGAGGCATCGTGGTCCAGCATCGCGCGCGACTGGCCGCGTACGCGCTGCCATTGTTCGTGGCGGGCATCGGTATGGAAGTAATCGGGCTCGACCGTAACCGCACCGTGGCGCGCCGCAAAGGCTTCGGCGGCAGGCCCGACCAGCAGCACGTGTTCGCTATTTTCCATCACCGTGCGCGCAGCAAGGATGGGGTTGCGCAGACTGGTCACACAGGCCACCGCGCCGGAGGCGAGATCGGCCCCGTTCATGACACAGGCGTCCAGCTCATGCTTGCCTTCGCTGGTGTAGACGGCACCATGGCCAGCATTGAAGAGCGGGCAGTCTTCCAGCAGGCGCACGGCTTCGGTGACGGCTTCCAGTGCCGAGCCGCCGGCATTGAGCACGGCTTGGCCAGCTGCAACGATGTCGGACAGAGCCTGGTGATAGCGGGCCTCGTCCTCGGCCGAAAGCGAAGCGCGCGTGATGGTGCCTGCGCCGCCGTGGATGGCAATTACCGGAGTGGTCATGCGTTGGTCTTTCCTTTGGTTGGGGCGCGCTTGGCGGCTGCCCGCACGGGCTTGCCGACCGGCGTGGTACCGGCGCGCTGTTGCTGCTGGGCCAGGTACAGCCAGGGCAGCACGAATTCAGCCATTTGCGTGGCGGCCTGCACCGAGCGGCGGGCGCGATGTGCCACGGCATCGCACAGGGCCTGGATCAGGATCAGTGCTGCCGCATCGGAAGTGGGCGCCAGGCGGCCATCGGTCTGGGCATACAAAGCGACATCGGCCAGCGGCACCAGCGGCGATCCGGGGGTATCGGTGAGTGCAATCACGCGTGCGCCCTTCTCCACCGCACGCTGGGTGAGCCAGACGGTGTCAGCCGCATAGCGCGGGAAAACCATCGCAATCACCAGGTCATCGCTGTCGAGCTTGAAGAACTGACGCGCCGCCTGCGAGGGACCACCTGCCATGGCCACCGAACTGACGGTGCGCACATAGGGTTCCAGCGTGTGGGCCATCAGGCCGGAGAGATAGGCCGAGGCACCGAAGCCGGTGATGAAGATGCGCTGTGCCGAGAGGATCATGTCGACCGCCTGCTCGCAGTGTTCCGGCGTGAGCATGCGGCGCGTGGCCTCGATGTTGGCGATGTCGCTGTCGAAGGCGGCGGCCATGATCTCGGCGCTGGTGGCGGTGCGCTGCACCTGCTCGCGCAGTTTTTCCACGGGCGCCAGGGTGGTCGCGAAATCCGAGACCAGCGCGGCACGGAACGAGGCATAGCCGTCGAAGCCCAGCGCATGGGCGAAGCGGTTGGCGGTGGCCACCGAGATGCCGGCGGCTTCCGACAGTTCGTCTATGGTCATGGTGGCGGCGCGGAAGGGATTGCCCAGCACATAGTCCGCCGTCTTGCGGTGCGACTTGGACAATTGCGGATACAGCTTGCCCACGGCCTGTGCTACCGCACCGGCTCCCTGCAAACTGATGTTCTTCGGCTGTTGTGTCACCGCCCGCTACCCCGTCGTCATTGAATTCACTGCCCTCGACCAACAAAACGCAAAAGAAATAAATCATTTAAATCATTTATTCCGTTTGCCGAGCGCCCTGCCACCACTGTTCTTGTCCTGTTGCGCCCGCTGATGCGGACGTCTTTATCATCGTGCAGGACTTGTCATTTGCATCAGTCCCGCCGAAAAAATGTAAATATATTTTCATTTTCCCTTCTAGTAAAGAAAAAATACTTTCAAAAAAAGAATATCCTTATAACGCACCAGAAGCACGCGATTGCCAGCACGAAATGCACCAGATGTGCGCCAGATGAACGAAGATTCATTGCGCAGTGCACCAAAAATGACAGCCTGGATCACGACCTGAAGGCGATAAAATACGCCCCTTCACTCCGCCCTGCCCGCTCATGAATATCCGCTTCCTTGAAACCTTCGTCTGGCTGGCCCGGCTGCGCAATTTCCGGCTCACGGCCGAGCGGCTGCACACCACGCAGGCCGCCGTCTCCAGCCGCATCGCTTCGCTCGAACAGGATTTCGGCGTGCGCCTGTTCGACCGCAGCGCGCGCGAAGTGGCGCTGACCGCCGATGGCAGCAAGGCGCTGGTGTATGCCGAGCGCATGGTCAAGCTCATGCGCGAAATGAAGGACGACATGTCGGACCGCGAGGTGTTTGCCGGCGTCATTCGCATCGGGGTGATCGAATCCATCGTGCACAGCTGGTTTCCGGATTTCCTCGGACGCCTTCACAAGGCCTTTCCGCGCCTGCAGATCGAGATCGTCAGCGACACCACCATCCACCTGCACGAGCAGTTCAGCAAGAGCAACCTGGACCTGGTGCTGCAGGCCGAACCGGTGATCGGGCCGCAGGTCAGCAATATCGCGCTGTGCGAATTCCCCATGCGCTGGGTCGGCAGCCCCAAGCTCGACATCGGCAGCGAGACGCTGTCGCTGGCGGACCTGGCGGCCTTCCCCATCATCAGCTTCGCCCGCAATTCGGGGCCGCATGCAGTCATCGAGCGCTTGTTCTCGGGCAGCGAGCGGGGTGAGCGCACATTGCACATCAACTGCATCGCCTCGGTGGCCACCATGATCCGGCTGGCCACGGATGGCTTCGGCATCACGGCGGTGCCGCCGGCCATCATCCAGCGCGAACTCAACGAAGAGAGCCTGCACCTGCTGCGCGTGGATACCGAGTTCCCGGCACTGGCGCTGATCGCCTGCTTCCGCTCGGACCATGAGAATCCGCTGACCGAAACCGTGGCCCGCATCGCGCAGGAAACGGCGTCCGACTTCGCACTCAATTGGGGCCAGGAGATCGCGCGGCTGCCTGCCCCGCTCGGCTGAGATCGACCGTCCTCCCGCCTGCACGCTGCCCTGCGCGCCGATGTGCGGGCGCGCATGAACAGCACCATCCTGAAGCAAACGGCGCCCTGCTTTTGCTCATAAGATTTTTCAATCAAGGCCGTTCAGATTTTCTTGTTGGACAGCGCCCGCCCTGCATCCCCATACTGAATTCAGACCGGCGCCTTCGGGCTGGCACCGGAACATGCCCGGCCCTGCAGTGCTTGCCGCCGCTCCCATCCCATCCATGCAGAACACAACACGGCGCCGTCACACGGACGCCGGCCACACTTGAGGAGGTTTTCCATGTCGTATTCCCCATCCGCTGCGGCCACCGCGGCGCCCCCGGCCAGCAGCAGTGCCAGCCTCGAGGCGACCTATGGCAAGATCGCCTGGCGCCTGATTCCTTTCCTGGTCTTCCTGTTCGTGCTGGCCTGGATCGATCGCGTCAACGTCGGCTTCGCCAAGCTGCAGATGCTGCAGGACCTGCAGTTCTCGGAGGCGGTGTATGGCCTGGGCGCCGGGATCTTCTTCATCGGGTATTTCCTTTTTGAAGTGCCGAGCAACCTGCTGCTGGAAAAGATCGGCGCCCGCAAGACGCTGGCGCGCATCACCATCCTCTGGGGTCTGGCCTCGATGGCCATGGCCTACGTCACCACGCCGACCAGTTTCTATGTGCTGCGCTTCCTGCTGGGCATCTTCGAAGCAGGCTTCTTCCCCGGCGTCGTGCTGTATCTCACTTACTGGTTCCCGGCCAAGCGCCGTGCCCGCGTCAATGGCCTGTTCATGACCTCCTTTGCCATCGCCGGTGCAGTCGGCGGCCCGATTGCCGGGCTCATCATGAGCAGCATGGAAGGCGTGGGCCATCTGGCCAACTGGCAATGGCTCTTCATCATCGAGGGCATTCCGTCGATCCTGGCGGGCTTCGCGGTGCTGGCCTGGCTGCCGGAAAAACCAGCCAATGCCAAGTGGCTGAGCGACGCTGAAAAAACTGCCGTCACGCAAGTGCTGGCCGCCGAGAACAGCGCACCGGGCAAGCATTTCTCTTTCAAGGATGCCTGTACCAACTACCGCGTCTGGGTCTGTGCTGCCGTGTATTTCTGCGTGGTCAGCGGCAATGCCACCATCGCTTTCTGGGCACCGTCCATCATCAAGGAAATCGGCGTCAAGGGTAACCTGCAGATCGGCCTGATCTCGGCCATCCCCTTCGTCGCCGGCACGCTGGCGATGGTGTGGAACGGCTTCCACTCCGACAAGACCGGCGAGCGCCGCCTGCACAGCGCCATCGCCACGCTCATCGCCTGCATCGGCTTGATCGCCACCGGCATGACGCTGGGCAATGCGACGCTGGCCCTGTGTTCGCTGACGCTGGCGGCCATCGGCATCCTGGCGGCCTTCCCGGTGTTCTGGTCGATTCCCGGCGCCTTCCTGGCCGGCACGGCAGCCGCTGGCGGCATCGCCCTCATCAACTCCATCGGCAACCTGGCCGGCTTCGTGGCCCCTTACATGATCGGCGCGTTGAAGACCAGCACCGGGTCGCTCTCCTCCGGCCTGTATTTCGTGGCCGCGCTCGAATTCCTCGCCAGCTTCCTGGTGGTGGTGTTCGTCAAGAAGCACTGATGATGCACTGATCTCCCCCTCTGGCTGGCCGCCTCCCCGGCCAGCCTCTCCTGAATCACCCTGTAGGAACAGAAACTCATGAAGCTGACCTTTACCCTCCCCGACCAATCCCCCCTCCACGCCGACATCGATACCCTGGTCATCGCCGGCTGGGCCGGCCGCGACATGGCGGCCATCGAGCATCACATCGAAGAACTGGAAGCGCTGGGCATCTCGCGTCCCAGCGCGGTGCCGCTGTTCTACCGCGTCTCGGCCAACCAGCTCTCGCAGGCCGCGCAGGTGCAGGTGCTGGGCGAGGCGTCTTCCGGTGAAGTGGAGACCTTCGTCTTCAACAGCGGCGGCGAGCTGTATGTCTCGATTGCCTCCGACCACACCGACCGCAAGCTGGAAGCGCACAGCGTGGCCTTCTCCAAGCAGGCGTGCGTGAAGCCCGTGGGCAGCAGCGCGTGGAAGCTGTCGGACGTGGCCGAGTACTGGGATGAACTGGTGATCCGCTCCTGGATCGAGGAAGACGGTGCCACCAAGCTCTACCAGGAAGGTACGCTGGCCTCGCTGCGCACGCCGGGCGACCTGATCGCGCGCTTCACGCAAGGCGGCGCCACCCTGCCCGAGGGCTGCGGCATGACCTGCGGCACCGTGGGTGCCATCGGCGGCATCCGTCCTGCGGCATCCTTCACGATGGAATTGTTCGACCCGCGCCGCCAACGCGCCCTGCGCCACCATTACGTGGCCGAGTCGCTGGCCGAAGTGGCCTGATTCCACGGGGCGGCCCAAGGGGCCGTCCATGCGCCTTTGTTGGATGCGCCAGGCAATGCGATACTTGCGCATCTGCAAATTTGTCCTCCGACCACACCGACTCCCTCATCATGCCGAGCACACTCTCCCAACTGGCCGCCGACCTCGATGCCGGCCGCATCACTTCCCTGCAACTGACCGAACAAGCCCTGGCCCGCATCGCCGATCCGGCGGGCGAAGGCGCGCGCGTCTTCACCAGCGTCTATGCAGACCAGGCGCGCGCCGCTGCCCGCGCTTCCGATACCCTGCGCGCGGCCAAACTGTGCCGCTCGCCGCTGGAAGGTGTACCGGTCTCGGTCAAGGATCTGTTTGATGTCGCCGGCGAAACCACCCTGGCCGGCTCGGTCGTGCTGCGCGGCAAGCCCGCTGCCACCGCACATGCAGCCGTGGTGCAGAACCTGATGAAGGCCGGTGCCATCGTCATCGGCAAGACCAACATGACCGAGTTCGCCTACTCGGGCCTGGGCATCAACCCGCACTACGGCACGCCGCAGAACACCTGGGAGCGCAACGTCGAAGGCGGCCGCATTCCCGGTGGTTCTTCTTCCGGCGCGGCCATCTCGGTCACCGATGGCATGGCCTTTGCGGCGGTCGGTTCGGATACCGGCGGTTCCGTACGCATCCCCTCGGCACTGAATGGCCTGACCGGATTCAAGCCCACGGCCTCGCGGGTGTCCATGCAAGGTGTACTGCCACTGTCCGCTTACCTGGACTCGATTGGCCCGCTGGCTGTATCGGTAGAGTGCTGCGCCATCATGGACGCTGTACTGGCCGGTGAAGCCTATGTGTCCGTAGTCGCCCATCCGCTGCGCGGCCTGCGCCTGCTGGCCCCGACCAATGTGGTGCTGGACGCCATGGACGAGACCGTCGGCAAGGCCTATCGCGCCGCGCTGGACAAACTCCGCGCCGCCGGGGCCGTCATCGTCGAAGCGGAGGTGCCGGCCTTCAACGCCCTGGCCGCCATCAACGCCAAGGGCGGCTTCACCGCGGCCGAAGCCTACGCCTGGCATCGCGCCCTGATCGCAGAGAACGCCGCCGGCTATGACCAGCGCGTGGTCTCGCGCATCCTGCGCGGCAAGGACATGAGCGCCGCCGACCTGCTCGACGTGCTGCACGCCCGCCCGCGCTGGATCGCCGAAGTGCAGGCGCAACTGGCCGGTTACGATGCGCTGGTGATGCCAACCGTACCCATCGTGGCGCCGCGTATTGCCGAACTGCAAGCCAGCGACGATGCCTATTACGCCGCCAACGGCAAGATCCTGCGCAACCCGACGCTGATCAACTTCCTCGATGGCTGCGCCGTCTCCCTGCCCTGCCATGCGCCCGGCACTGCCCCGGTCGGACTGTCGCTGGCGGCGGCCGGCGGCGAGGACAAGCGCCTGCTGGCGATCGCCCTGGCGGTGGAAGGACTGTTGGCCGCCTGATCCGGAGTTTTGCTCCCGTGACAAGGCTTGCGTGCGCGCAAGCCTTTTTTGTGCGCGCTTTTAGCCGCATTTACATGCTGTTACCGACAAGTCCTGCCCGGTAGGGAACATTCCGCCTTGCCAGACGCCGAATCCACGGAATTTTCATTAGAATGCGCTTTTGCAGCGCAAGATGGCCCCTTGGCGGGCCGCTGCGCTGGACGAACAGACAACAACCCTCCGGCATCAGCCACGACCACTCATCTGCATGGCAACCAAAAAAACAACCCCGTCCGATTACAGTGAATCATCGATCCGTGTCCTCAAGGGACTGGAGCCGGTCAAGCAGCGTCCGGGCATGTACACGCGCACCGAGAATCCGCTGCACATCCTCCAGGAAGTGATCGACAACGCCTCTGACGAAGCACTGGGCGGCTACGGCAAGAGCATCATCGTCACCATCAACGCCGACGGCAGCGTCAGCGTGGAAGACGATGGCCGCGGCATCCCGGTCGGCCTGCACCCGGAAGAAAAAGTCCCCACCGTCGAAATCGTCTTCACCCGCCTGCATGCGGGCGGCAAGTTCGACAAGGGCTCCGGCGGTGCCTATGCCTTCTCGGGCGGCCTGCACGGCGTGGGCGTCTCGGTCACCAATGCGCTGGCCACGCGCCTGGAAATCACGGTCTGGCGCGAAGGCGGCGTGCACACGCTGGCCTTCTCGGGCGGCGACGTCATCGAGAAACTGCAGTCGCGCCCCGCCACCCGCGAGGACAAGAAGTCCGGCACCCGCGTGACCGTCTGGCCGGACGCCAAGTATTTCGACTCGGCCACCATTCCGCTGGGCGAGCTGCAGCGCCTGCTGCGTTCCAAGGCGGTGCTGCTGCCGGGCGTGAAGGTCACGCTGATCAACGCCAAAACCGGCGACACCCAGAACTGGCAGTACGATCAAGGCCTGCGCGGCTACCTGATGGAGCAACTGGCGCAGACCGGCAGCGGCGAAACATTGATCCCGCTGTTCGAAGGCGAACAGTTCGCCGGCAAGGATGCCGAAGGCTTCGCCGAGGGCGAAGGCGCCTCCTGGGTGGTGGCCTGGACCGAGGAAGGTGCCGTGGTGCGCGAGTCCTACGTCAACCTGATCCCCACCTCCAACGGCGGTACCCACGAATCGGGCCTGCGCGAAGGCCTGTTCTCGGCGGTCAAGAGTTTTGCGGAAATGCATTCGCTGCTGCCCAAGGGCGTGAAACTGTTGGCCGAAGACGTCTTTGCGCGCGTCTCCTTCGTGCTCTCGGCCAAGGTGCTGGATCCGCAATTCCAGGGCCAGATCAAGGAACGCCTGAACTCGCGCGATGCCGTGCGACTGGTCGCCGGTTACTCGCGTCCGGCGCTGGAGCTGTGGCTGAACCAGCACGTGGAATACGGCAAGAAGCTGGCCGAGCTGGTCATCAAGCAGGCCCAAAGCCGCCTGCGCTCGGCGCAAAAGGTCGAAAAGAAGAAATCTTCAGGCGTGGCCGTGCTGCCGGGCAAGCTGACCGATTGCGAATCCTCGGATGTGACGCGCAATGAAATTTTCCTGGTGGAGGGCGACTCCGCCGGTGGCTCGGCCAAGATGGGCCGCGACAAGGAATTCCAGGCCATCCTTCCCTTGCGCGGCAAGGTCTTGAATGCCTGGGAAACCGAGCGCGACCGCCTCTTCGCCAACAATGAAATCCACGATATTGCGGTGGCCATCGGCGTCGATCCGCATGGCATCAACGACACGCCGGATCTCTCCGGCCTGCGTTACGGCAAGATCTGCATCCTCTCGGATGCGGACGTGGACGGTTCGCACATCCAGGTGCTGCTGCTGACGCTGTTCTTCCGTCACTTCCCCAAGCTGATCGAGAAGGGCCACATCTGCGTGGCGCGCCCGCCGCTCTATCGCGTGGATGCTCCGGCACGCGGCAAGAAGCCGGTGCAGAAGCTTTACGCCTTGGACGATGGCGAACTCGAAGCCATCGAAGACAAGCTGCGCAAGGATGGCCTGAAGGAAGGCGCCTGGAGCATTTCCCGCTTCAAAGGCCTGGGCGAGATGAATGCCGAGCAGCTGTGGGAAACCACCATGAACCCGGACACCCGCCGCCTGCTGCCGATCAGCTTCGGCGAGCCTGGCGTGCAGACCTCCGAAGAGCGTTTCAACATGCTCATGGGCAAGGGCGAAGCGGCGTCCCGCCGCGCCTGGATCGAAGAGCACGGCAACGAAGCCGAAGCGGACATCTGACATGCGCCGCCCCGCGTTCCTGCACACCAGCGCTCTCGCCGCCCTCCTGGGCGCGGCGGCGCTGCTCTGTGCCGGACCGGTACAGTCGCAGCAAGTGGTCCGGTACACCGATGCCGATGGTGTACAGCACATGCGGGTGGAAGCAGCGGACAGTGGCCGGGACAGTACCGGTACGGCTGCCGCTTCAAAGAAGTCCAAGACCATTGTGTACCGGTACACCGATGCCGATGGCGCGGTGCACTTCTATGCCCAGACCCTGGACGACCCGGACAAGCTCATGGCCAGCAGTGCATCGCTGCTCAACCATCCCGGCAGCAAGGAAGCGGTGACCCCGGCCGATCCGCCTTTCGTGCGGACCATGCTGGCTCATCGCGATGCGCGCAAGTACGACGACCTGCTCACCGAAGCAGCCGGCGAATTCGGTCTGGATGCGGCGCTGCTGAAGGCGGTGATGACGGCCGAATCCGGCTTCAATGCCACGGCCGTCTCGAGCAAGGGCGCGGTAGGCCTGATGCAGATCCTGCCCGATACCGCCGAGCGTTACGGCCTGCAGGGGGATCGCCGCAAGACGCTGCACCAGAAACTGACCGACCCGAAGATCAACATCCGCCTGGCCGCGCGCTATCTGCGCGATCTGATGGCGATGTTCCCGCAGCACGTGGAACTGGCCATTGCCTCCTACAACGCCGGGGAAGGCGCGGTGCAGAAGTATGGCAACAAGATCCCGCCCTATCCCGAGACCCAGGGCTATGTGCGGCTGGTGTCGCGGTTCTATGAACTGTACCGGCCGGGGCAGCCCATGCCGCTGGCGCAAGCCGGGCGCAACGATGCCGCGGGCGGACCGCGCCTGAAGGTGACACTCCCTCCTCGGGTTCCCCCCAGCGGCCAGCAGGACCAGTAGCACCCAACAAGACCAAGAAATCCATCATTTCGGGGAACGGCAGCAATGATCATCGCAATCGATTTAGGCACCACCAATAGTCTGGCCGCCGTCTGGCGCAACGGACAAGCAGAAATCATTCCCAACGGACTGGGAGAAAACCTCACGCCATCCTGCGTCGGCATCGATGACGACGGCAGCCTGCTGGTCGGCAAGGCCGCGCAGGAGCGGCTGCAAACCCATCCTGAATTGAGCACCTCGCTCTTCAAACGCTACATGGGCAGCGACAAGCGCATCACGCTGGGCAACAAGGTATTCCGTCCGGAAGAGTTGTCCTCGATCGTGCTGCGCGCGCTCAAGGCCGATGCCGAAGCCTTCCTGGGCGAGCCGGTGACCGAAGCCGTCATTACCGTGCCCGCCTACTTCAGCGATGCCCAGCGCAAGGCTACCCGCCATGCCGGTCAACTGGCTGGTCTGAAGGTCGACTCCCTGCTCAACGAGCCCACCGCTGCAGCGCTGGCCTTTGGCATGCACCAGCAACAGGCCGAGAGCAAGTTCCTCATCTTCGACCTGGGCGGTGGCACCTTTGACGTCTCCATTCTCGAACTCTTCGATGGCGTCATGGAAGTGCGCGCCACCGCCGGCGACAACTTCCTCGGCGGCGAAGATTTTCTGCAGGCGATGACCGTGGACTTTCTCAGGCGCAGCGGCCTGGCCATGCGCCTGGGCCCGACGCCGCTGGAGACACGCCAGGCCCGCAAGCTGCGCGACGAAATGGAGCGCGGCAAGCGGGCGCTGTCGGAGCAGCCGAGCACCACGCTGCGCGTGCATTACGAAGGTGAGGAATATCGTTGCGAGCTGGACGAAGATACGCTGGCGCGCCTGGCCGAGCCCTTGTTGGAACGACTGCGCCAGCCGGTCGAACGGGCCATGCGCGACGCCCGCATCCGCACCGCAGAACTGGACAAGGTCGTGCTGGCCGGCGGTGCCACGCGCATGCCGCTGGTACGCAAGATGGTCTCGCGCATGTTCGGCCGCTTCCCGGACATCTCCGTCAATCCGGATGAAGTGGTGGTGCTGGGCGCGGCCGTCCAGGCCGGCCTGAAGATGCGCGACGCTGCCCTGCAGGAAATCGTGCTCACCGATGTGGCCCCTTATTCGCTGGGCATCAGCGTCTCGCAGCAGATCGGACCGACCCACTATACCCATGGGCACTACCTGCCCATCATCGAACGCAATACGGTCATTCCGGCCTCGCGCTCAAAGAGCATCGCCACCATCAAGGACAACCAGGAACAGGTGGTAGTCCCCATCTATCAGGGTGAATCCCGGATGGTAAGCGACAACATCGCGCTGGGCGAACTCAGCGTTCCCATTCCAAAGCGCAAGGCGGGCGAGGTGTCGCTGGACATCCGTTTCACCTACGACGTCAACGGCATCCTCGAAGTGGAAGCCAAGGTACATGGCAGCGAAGACCTGCACAAGCTGGTGATCCTGGAGTCACCCGGCGTCATGACGCAAGCGCAGGTCCAGCAGCGTCTGGCCGAACTGGCCGAACTGAAGATCCATCCGCGCGACCAGATGCAGACGCGTACCCTGCTGGCCCGTGCCGACCGGCTCTACGAGCAGTCGCTGGGTGATCGCCGGCAGTTCCTCTCGCAAGTGATTGCACGCTATCAGGCCGTCGTTGAAACCCAGGACAGCCATCTGATCCGCAAGGAGCACGTGCAGTTGAGCCAGTGGCTGGACGAGATCGAGCAGGAGAGCATGCTGTGATCAATGCCGAATGGAACCGGTGGGCCTGGGACCAGTTGCAGATTGCACCGACCGGTGACAGCCGGGCCATCAAGCGCGCCTATGCCGTCAAGCTGAAGTCCACGCGTCCGGACGAGGATGCCGACGCGTTCCAGAAATTGCGTCAGGCCTACGATCATGCCCTGCAACTGGCGCAGGCAGCGCTCACCGATGAGCAGGAGGCTGCGCCGGCCGAAGAACTGACTGCCGCACCGGCTTGGGAGGCCAGCCCCTCGACTGTCATGCAGGCCAATCCGGCATCCTTGCCCGCCGCCCCTGCCGAAGCACCAGCTTCCGCACCCGGCATACCTTTGATGGCGCAAGCTCCGGTCGCAGAGGAAGAAGTGCTGATCGAGGAGGATGTGACGCCGGCTCTGCCGCTATTCGAGGCCAGTCGTAGCCCCGAGCAATGCTGGGAAGAATTCCTGATCGCCTATGACAAAGCACCCAACAAGAGCCTGCATTACAGCCTGGCCGATGAACTGAGGCGCTACACGCGTGGCGACGACTTCGACAATCTGGATTTCGCCAACGCCTTCGAACTTGAAGCCGCGCGCTATTGCGCCCGCCCCGGTGCGTTGATGGATCTGCTTGAGGGACTCACCGCCTTCTATCGCTGGGAGGAAGATGCAGCCGTCCTGCAAAGCGCGCAACCTGGCCTGGCCTGGCAGATCTTTGCCGAGCTGCGCGCGCGCCGCATGCACGGCCATCTGTTGAGCCTGAACACCGATGCGGCACGCGCTCTGCTGGAGAGGACCACACCCGGCTTCACGCTCAAGATGCTGGACCGCAAGTTCACCGACGAACTGCAGCACCTGATTCAGCACATGCGCTGGAACTGCCCGGAAACCATTACTCGCAAGCTCAATGCCGACGTGGTGGCGTGGTGGGAACAGAAGCTGGCAAGCAAGCGCCTGCAAGTGCCTCAGCTGCTGGTGGCCTGCCTGCTGGGAATGGTCGTTTCGGCCATGCTGTTCGCCTCCTTCCGTTTCAGCGATGTCGATGAGCAGATCAAGTCGGCACTTGGACGCAACACATACCACATCACCACCTGGCTGGTTGGCCAGGCGCTGTCGTTGGCGCTGATCTGGCGGCTGCATACGGGCGATCCTGCCCGGGTCCAACACCTCCGGCAGCTGGTGCAATCCCCCCGGGGGACCTTTGGCTGGATCGGAGCTGCGGCTTTGCTGAGCCTGCCGCTCATGCTGATGCCCAGCGCCAGTTCCTGGCTGCTGCTGCCCCTGTGCCTGGCGATGTCGGCCGTCGGCCTGTACGCACTGGGCAGCGCTGGCGGCAGTCTGACCGGCCGGGGACTGGCCATCATCGCCGGCCTCTTCGTCGGCATGCTGATGATCCACACGCCGCGCAGTGACGTGTTCGGACCGCTGTTTCTGCCTTGGGCGATACTGCTGGCGGTCGATGGCGAGCACTGCTACCGCATGCTGGATGCGTCATGCCGGCACCTGTTCAAACTGCGTGCAGCCTGGCTGGTGCTGAGCGTACTGACCGTCCTCGCCGCGATGAAACATGGCTACGGCGGCCCGCTCTGGCTGGCCTTGCTGGGCTGGTTGCTGGCAGTGGCGGGCATGCTGTTGTCGAGCGTCTACGCGCGTTCCCCCAGCGTTCCGTACCTGTGCATCTTCAGCTATCCGGTGGTCAGCAAGGTCGCCAACGACTTTGTCGTCAGCACGATCGGCGACCTGCTGATCCCCATGACGATGCTGCTCACTGCGATGGCCTTTACCGTATTCAACATGCTGACGCGCAGCGTCTCCAAGGAACCCTTTTCCTGAACGGATGTGGGGCCGCCCTCGCGGCCTGTCCGCTCTCCCTGATGCAAGCTCCTAACCAAGACTGACCCATGACAGAACAAGCCAACCTGTTTGACCAGACACCATCGGCCCCGGACGGCGACACCCTGACGCTGTCCACCTTCGCCGAACGCGCCTATCTCGATTACGCGATCTCGGTGGTCAAGGGCCGCGCCCTGCCCGATGTGGCTGACGGCCAGAAGCCGGTACAGCGCCGCATCCTCTACGCGATGAACGAACTGTCGCTGAACTCGGCGGCCAAACCGCGCAAGTCCGCCGCCGTGGTCGGCGACGTGCTGGGCAAGCTGCACCCGCACGGCGACCAGTCGGTGTATGACGCGCTGGTGCGCATGGCGCAGGATTTTTCGCTGCGCTATCCCCTGATCGACGGCCACGGCAACTTCGGTTCGCGCGATGGCGATGGTGCAGCGGCGATGCGCTACACCGAAGCACGCCTGACGCCCATCAGCAAACTGCTGCTCGATGAAATCGACATGGGCACGGTGGACTTCCAGCCCAACTACGATGGCTCCACCGAAGAGCCGCGCCTCCTGCCGGCGCGCCTGCCCTTCCTGCTGTTGAACGGTGCCTCCGGCATTGCCGTGGGCATGGCCACTGAAATTCCCTCGCACAATCTGACCGAAGTGGCCAAGGCAGCCGTGGCGATGATCCGCAATCCCAAGATCACGCACGCCGAGCTGATGGAACTGATCCCCGGCCCGGACTTCCCCGGTGGCGGCCAGATCATCACGCCGAAGTCGACCATCGCCGAGATGTACCAGAGCGGCCGTGGCAGCCTGAAGGTGCGCGCACGCTGGAAGATCGAAGACCTGGCGCGCGGCCAGTGGCAGGCGGTCATCACCGAGCTGCCGCCGGGCGTCTCCTCGCAGCGCGTGCTGGAAGAAATCGAAGAACTGACCAACCCCAAGCTGAAGCTGGGCAAGAAGTCGCTGACGCCTGAGCAGCAGACGCAGAAGGCGGCCATCCTGGGCCTGCTCGATGCAGTGCGCGACGAGTCCGGCCGGGAAGCGCCGGTGCGTTTGGTGTTCGAGCCCAAGTCCAAGAACCAGGACCAGACCGAGTTCATGAACACGCTGCTGGCGCAGACCTCGCTAGAGACCAGTGCCTCGCTGAACCTGGTGATGATCGGCGGCGATGGCCGTCCGCGCCAGAAGAACCTCACCGACATCCTCACCGAGTGGATCAGCTTCCGCTTCGAGACGGTGACGCGCCGTACGCAGTTCCGCATGCAGAAGGTCAACGACCGCATCCACATCCTGGAAGGCCGGGAAGCGGTGCTGTTGAACATCGACAAGGTCATTCGGATCATCCGCGAATCGGACGAACCGAAGCCGGCTCTGATGGACGCCTTCAAGCTCTCCGACCGCCAGGCCGAAGACATCCTGGAAATCCGCCTGCGCCAATTGGCGCGACTGGAAGCCATCAAGATCCAGCAGGAACTGGCCGAACTGCGCAACGAGAAGACCACGCTGCAGGACCTGCTGGACAATCCGTCCTCGATGAAGCGTCTGGTCATCAAGGAAATCGAAGGCGACGCCAAGACCTATGGCGATGCCCGCCGCACCATCATCGAAGAAGCCGAGCGCGCCACCTTCGAGCAGAAGGTGATTGATGAGCCGGTGACGGTGATCATTTCGCAGAAGGGCTGGGTGCGCGCGCGCACCGGCCATGGCCACGATGCGACGCAGTTCACCTTCAAGGCCGGTGACAGCCTGTATGGCGCGTTTGAATGCCGCACCGTGGACAACTTGCTGGCCTTCGGCTCCAACGGCCGGGTCTACACGATTGCGGTGAACGCGCTGCCCAACGCGCGCGGCGATGGCGTGCCTGTGACCACGCTGATCGAACTGGCCAGCGGCAGCAGCATCCAGCATTACTTTGCCGGTCCGGCCGATACCACGCTGTTGCTGGCCTCTGATGCGGCGGCCGGTTTCATTGCCAAGGCCTCCGACATGTTTGGCCGCGTCAAGGGCGGCAAGAGCTTCTTCACGCTCGATGAAGGTGCGCTGCCGCTGGCACCGACGCCGGTGGCGGCCGATGCCAGCGCCGTGGCCTGCGTGTCGGCCAATGGCCGCCTGCTGGTGTTTGGCCTCGATGAGATGAAGACGCTGTCTTCCGGTGGCCGTGGCGTGAACCTGATGGAGCTGGAAAAGAACGAAAAGCTGGTCGCTGCCCAGGCCATCAGCCAGAAGGGTGTCGTGGTCCACGGCACCGGCAACATGAGCAAGCCCAAGGAGATTGCCTTGAGCGGCGAGAAGCTGCTGGCGCACGTGGGCAAGCGCGCACGCAAGGGCCGCGTGCTGGAATCGCGCATCAAGGCGACGGGGTTGCGTTCTCAGGGTTGATGCCCGGTTTCTTTTTGCGGTGAAGTCGCCCCCTGCGCAGTTTGCGCAGGGGGCGATTTTTTTGATGGCTTGCACAACTGATTGCTTCGTGAGCAAGGGGTGGTCGAAGCATTTCGAATGCGGGGTGGAGTTTTGGGTGTTGGCGTGGAAGAGCCAACGCCTGCTGGGGAGAATGCGCGCTCATTGTTGAATACGAGGAGCGTGCAAGATGAAAATCATCGGATGGATTCGTGAAGGCGACCGGGCCGCTTGCGGCGCAACGGTTATCGAGGGCGACCCTACCTGTCGCAGTCATGGACGCGCTTATGCGTTCGTCGGTGCGCGAATGGCTTGCCCCAAGAATTGCGTCATTGCGCAAGGGTTCGTGCGCTCGACGCTGACCAATGGACGTGCGCAGGTTATTCATGGCATGAAAACCAGCAGAGGATGTCCGCTGGTATCCACACTCAACGACATTGATGGCGTTGGAAGCGAGGGCGAGGTGCATGCCGCCTTCGCGCCCGATGCAGACGGTGGATGGAGAGGAATCTCTCCGCCGGAGGGAGACCACGAGGCAGTACACGATGAGTACTTCATCATCGTTGACAAAGAGACTCAGGTACCAGCGCGCAACCGCATGTATCGCATCACTCTCGATTCTGGAGAGGTCATCGAAGGCCGGACCGACGAGGAGGGACGAACAAGATATGCGACCTCAGATAAGCGCACCGCATTAAAACTGGAGCTGGCACCCCAGGGGGAGATTCAAATTGGGAACTGAAACGCCGGCCCATTCCGCACAGCTCCGTCTGGTGGGCGAATCGAGAACTAGCCCGAGGGAAAATAAACAGGGCAAGATTTGCTACGCCGATGTCTTCCGACTGACAGATCTTCCCGAAGTCATGGAGAAGATGGGATGGAAAAATTCAGCTACTTTGATGAAAAAGTGGTTTGATAGCCCCGGCTACACGATGACGCGGGAACAAAAGGAAGGACTTGTCGGGGCCAGCCAATATCCTAGCCATTTGCTCGAAACCTCTTTGATCACTATGGAGTGGGCATTATCTTTTCCCCGAATTAAAAGGGAATATGACGGTATGTTTGGAAGTCGGAATTTATATAAATCCATTCCTCCACTCTACGAAAACCCCAAGGCCAAAAAGCTACTCATCAAACGCCTTTTTCGGGCGAATAAATTCACCGAATCACCACAGAGTTTTGGCGATCTCACCAAAAGCGCATTGGCTCTGGATGAGGAATGGCAATTTCAACGACATAGCGTTGACGACAACCGCGAATACCTTAACGCTTGGTGGAAAGACAGCACCACAGCTGATCCAGACTTGGACGATATGTGGGGAGCTTTAGCAAGATTCACCTTCAAGATAGCAGGCGAAGGCACTGTTACACCAAAGAAAAAAGTCGTCAAGTCTGGAGGACAGTCCTCAGTACTGGTCGAACACTACGAAATCAACGTATCAAGAATTGGTGTCTATATCCGCGACACATACGACTTCAATGGTAATCAGTACCTCGGCCACTGGAGCAAACATTCGGCACCACATGTACGGGTCTATCCACTATCGTACTTTGCCGGGGGAAGGGGCGAAAAAGGAATTTGTCCAGACGATTTTGTGTCTGTCACCAATGAACGGTTTAATAGCCACAGAAAAATGACAGGCTTCGGCGGTGATCTGATTGTACTAAGCGACGTTCTGGCGACGACGTTAAAAAGGCCTTTCAGATTTCGGGTAACTCCGCAAGATATTACGAATATTTCTTAGGATTAATAATGCAACGATCCAGATTTTCTAACATTTTGCTAATAGTCGTGATCGTCATTGCGTCTATTTATGTTTTCCTCCGAAAGAATGGCCAGCTGATTCGCCCAACCTATCCCGTTATCGCTATCACCGTCAATCCGGCAGGCACCTGCGCGCTCGCCGAATACAATTTTCGCGGAGGCGAGCGTTGGTACTGGACTGACCCGTATCGCTGGTTCTTGCTCGCCCCCGGGGATGCCTTTTATACCATTACCGATCTTCGTTCAGGCAAGATCATCCGGGATTCGACCGCTCAGATTTTCCCAAGTCTGGAAGCCAACTCGCTAGTCGCAGTAGCAATGGGAAGCGACGTTTTCTATTGGTCTTCCAATGGTATGACAGCAAATTTCCCGGGCGGCAGGGCTGAGGATTACTTCCACGAATGGACTGATCTCAAGGAATGCGAGGGGAGGAACGCAGAATCAGACTATGCCAACCTGAATTGCAGAATGGATACAGCCTCTGAGCTCTGTAAGCGGCTAAGCGACGCGCTTTGATTCAGGAACTGCATCTTCTATTCAAATCTCGGCAGGGCAATGCAAACTCTCTTTTTTAGTGACCAGATGAAAAGTTGCTTTGCATTTCCATTACTGAGCACCGTGGGCATTGGGTGCGGAGTTTCTGTGGGAGCGCTCAATACCGCCTTCATCACGAATTGCGGAGAAAGTTGCCCGGACGACCCGCTGCTGTGGGCGTTGGGATGTTCCATCACATTTCCCGTTATCGGCCATCTTCTGCTCAAAAAGACGCGGCACACGGTCGCCAATACCATGTTGGTTGCCGTGGCACTGGCAGCCACCGTTCTGCTACCGGCCCTCACGATGTATGCCTGCAGCCTTCATGAGAAATATTGGAGACTGCATGGGAAGCAGGTTTACCCGGATATCGAATACAGCCTCATGGTGATCTCCGAGGAGCCACTCCCCACATTGGGCATCGCCGAGGCTGAACGCTGTGTCATCAACAATGACCTGCGTTGTGGCGAAAACCCGCAAGTGATTCCAGCCCTGTGCCAAAGCGGATTCGTATCACTGCCACGGAAACATTGGTCCTCTTTCAAGCGACTCCCGAACGAAGATCTGCAAGGCCCCGCGCCTGCCAATGACAACCGGAAATATTATTTAAATGATTTATGCCAGCAACAGGGGACATCAGTGAGTCAACCATGAGCAAGATCAAGGCAGCGGTTTCTCACCACGAGCGTGAAATCGCCGAACTGCGCGCGAACCCTCTGCTGGCTATCGAGTACCTGAAGGCCGCTTTGGAGTCACTGGACAGTCCGGATAACCGCCCTGCCGCGTTGCTGGCACTGCGCGCCATCAGCGAAGCGTATGGTGATGGCGCCCCCTGAAACCGCGTCACCCAATCGCCACCGACACCCGATACACCAACACCCCCAGCAATCCAAACGCCCCCGCCAGCATGCAATAAGGTGCCCAGCGTTGCGCGCGTTGGCCGTAGCCGATCAGCAGCAGCGCAATGCTGATGAGCGGTATCCAGGTTGAGGGGCTGTTGAAGTCCATGATGATTGCTCCCGGTTGATTGCATCGCTAGTCATGTGGGCGCGGCAGCTGCGCGCGCCCTCCTCCATCACGCCATCTGGCTGATGGTCTTCCTGAACCGGCCCAGTGCAGCTACAAACAGGACCAGGCCAATTGCCAGGATGGCCAGCAGTTGCGGCCAGATCACTTCCAGGCCAGCGCCCCGGTACAGTATGGCTTGCCCCGCCGCGACAAAATGCGTGGTCGGGGCAGCCAGCATGATGTCCTGTACCGGTACAGGCATGCTCTCGCGCGGCGTGGAGCCGCCCGAGAGCAGTTGCAGCGGCAACAGCACCAGTACAGTGAGCATCCCGAACTGCGGCATCGAACGTGCCAGCGTGGCCATGAAAATGCCCATCGACGTAGTGGCAAACAGATGCAGCACCGTCACCAGCATGAACAGCGCCAGCGAGCCCTCAATGGGCACCTGCAAGGCGCCGCGCACGATCAGCAGCAGCGACATCAAGGCCGCCAGCGCCACCACCGAACCCATGGCCCACACCTTGGCCAGCATGATCTCGGCCGGACTCACAGGCATCACCAGCAGGTGTTCGATGGTGCCGTGCTCGCGCTCGCGAATGAGCGCCGCCCCCGTCAGGATGATGGAGAGCATGGTGACGTTGTTGATGATCTCCATGAGCGAACCGAACCAGGATTGCTCCAGGTTTGGATTGAAGCGCATGCGCAAGGCCAGCCCCACCGGCGCATCGCCAGCGGCCTCGCTACGCCGCACGAATTGCGTGACCTCGTTGCTGACCATCTGCTGGATGTAGCTGTTGCCGGTAAAGGCCTGGCTCATGCGCGTGGCATCCACGTTCAACTGGACCGCCGGCGCGCGCCCGGCCAGCACGTCACGCTGGAAGTCCGCCGGGATGTCCAAGACGAAGGTGTAGTCGCCCGCATCAAGCCCGGCATCGGCCTCGCGCGCCGTCACCAGTCGGGCCACCTTGAAATGCGGCGGATAGAACAAGGACGCAATGCGTGCCGACAGCGGCGAGCCATCGTTGTCGACGATGGCGATGGCGGCATTGTGCAGGCTCTCCGGCATGGCCGTGGCGGCCACATAGATGGAGAGCGTGAAGGTGTAAGCGATCAGCACCAGCATGGCCGGATCGCGCAGCAGGCTCCACAGCTCCTTGACGCCGAGACGAAAAATGTTGGACAGGCTGGCAGGCGCGCGGCGCATCTCATTGCTCCTGCTTCTTCAACAGCCACACCGACAACCCCAGGATCACGGGGGCCGCCAGCACCAGCGGCCAGAACGAGGCCCCCAGGTCACCCACCGCCAGCGCCTTGCTGAACACGCCACGGCTGATGGTGAGGAAGTGCGTGGCGGGATAGACCTGCCCGATCAGCGCACCCATCCCTTCAAGCGAAGAGACCGGATTCAACAGTCCGGCGAACTGCACGCAGGGAATGATGGTGCCGATCATGGTCACGAAGAGGGCCGCAATCTGGCTGCGCGTAAAGGTCGAGGCAAGCAGCCCGAAGCCGGTCGAGCAGATGATGAACACCAGCGCCGCCAGTGTCAGCGTGAAGAGACTGCCCTTGACCGGCACCCCGAACACGGTCACGGCCAGCAGCGTCAACATGGCGAAATTGAGCATGCCCAGCACCAGATAAGGCAGCTGCTTGCCCAGCAGGAATTCGGTACGCGTGACCGGCGTGACGTAGAGATTGAGGATGGAGCCCAGCTCCTTCTCGCGCACCACCGACAGCGCCGTCAGCATGGCAGGGATCATCATCAGCAGCAGCGGGATGATGGCCGGCACCATGGCCGGGAGGCTCTTGACGTCAGGGTTGTAGCGATAGCGCGTCTCGATGGTGGCCGGCTGCGCCAGGCGTTGACCCAGCCGGTGCGTGGCCATGTCGGCCAGCCACAGCTGATGCATGCCCTGCACGTAACCGCGCACGGTCTCGGCGCGCGTGGGCATGGCACCATCGACCCAGGCCCCTACTTCCACCGGCTTGCCGCGTGCTATGTCACGGGCGAAGCCGGGCGGGATTTCAATGGCCAGAGAGATCTCGCCGCTGCGCATGCGGCGGTCCAGGTCCTGGTAATCGCGGATGGGCGGATGCTCGATGAAGTAGCGCGAACCCGACAGGTTCAGCGCATAGTTCTGGCTCAGGCCGGTCTGGTCGCGGTCAAGCACGGCGTAGCTGAGGTTTTCCACATCGAGGTTGATGCCATAGCCGATGATGAACATCAGGATCACCGTGCCCAGCAAGGCCAGGGTGGCGCGCACCGGATCGCGCCGCAGTTCCAGGCTTTCGCGCTGGCTGTAGCTGAGGGCGCGGCCCAGGCTGGTGCGCAGGCGGCCATCGCCAGCTGGCGCGTGGTTCCGGGCCGATGTGACTTTTACTTCAGGCGCAGGCGTCATTGCGCCCTTCCCGGCCGCTTCTTCCAGGTATGCAATGAAGGCTTGTTCCAAAGTCGCCGACCCGCGCTGGCGGATCAGCTCCTCCGGCGTGGCGCTGACCAGCACGCGCCCGGCATGCATGAGCGAAATGCGGTCGCAGCGCTGGGCCTCGTTCATGAAATGGGTGGAAATGAAAATCGTCACCTGGTCGCGCCGCGCGAGATCGATCATCAATTGCCAGAACAGGTCGCGCGCGATCGGGTCCACGCCCGAAGTCGGTTCATCCAGGATCAGCAGCTCCGGCTTGTGCACCATCGCCACGGCCAGCGACAGCCGCTGGCGGATGCCCAGCGGCAGGCTCTCGGGCAGGCTGTCCATGACCTCCTGCAGGCCGAAGCGCTGCGCCATCTCTTCTGTGCGCGCCGCGATCTGCTCGTGCGGCACGCGATACAGCCGCGCATGCAGCACCAGATTCTGGCGCACGCTCAGTTCGCCATACAGCGAAAACGCCTGTGACATGTAGCCCACACGCGCCCGCGTAGCCATGTCGCGCGGATCGACGGCCTGGCCGAACAGCCAGGCCTGGCCTTCGCTGGCAGGCAGGAGGCCGGTCAGCATCTTCATGGTGGTGGATTTGCCGCAGCCGTTGGAGCCCAGGAATCCGAAGATCTCGCCGCGCCGGATGCGGAAGTCCACATGATCCACCGCCACGAAGTCTCCGAAGCACATGGTCAGTCCGCGCGCTTCGATGGCGATCTCGGCTTGCCGCGCCGGGTCCAGCGGTGTCACCTGCACGGGCTGGTGGCCGCGCCGCTTATCCGGTGGCAGCAAGGCGATGAAGGCCTCTTCCAGTGCGGCCGTACCGGTGCGTGCATGCAGTTCGGCAGGCGTGCCGGTGGCCAGGATCTGGCCGTCATCCATGGCTACCAGGAAATCGAAGCGGTCGGCTTCTTCCATGTAGGCCGTCGCCACGATGACGCTCATGCCAGGCCGCTGCTGGCGTATGTGCGCGATCAGGTCCCAGAACTGCGCACGCGAGAGCGGATCGACGCCGGTGGTGGGTTCGTCCAGGATCAGCAGGTCAGGGTCGTGGATCAGCGAACAGCACAATCCCAGCTTCTGCTTCATGCCGCCGGAGAGCTTGCCCGCCGGGCGCGCCAGGAAAGGCGACAGGCCGGTGCCGGCAGTGAGCGTATCGATGCGCTGGCGACGCTCCTGCGCGGACTGGCCGAACAGGCGGCCAAAGAATTGCAGGTTCTCCTCCACCGACAGCGTCGGATACAGATTCTTGCCCAGACCCTGCGGCATGTAGGCGATGCGCGGGCAGACCGCTTCACGATGTGCAGCGCGGCGCATGTCGCCACCGAGGACCTCCACGTCCCCTTCCTGCAGGGCACGGGCACCGGCCACCAGCGACAGCAGGCTGGATTTGCCCACGCCATCCGGCCCGATCAGGCCGACCATGCAGCCGGCCGGAATCTCCAGCGAGATCGCCTGCAAGGCCGGCTTCTGGCCATAGCGCAGCGACACGCCCGACAGGCGCGCCACCAGGCCTTGGCCAAGGGTCTCTGTCATTGCGGGACCTTCACCGCCAGGGTGGCGGGCCAGTCACGCGCATTGTCGGTCCGCACCCAGGCCACGCCGGGCAAGCCGGTCTTGACCAGGCTCAGGTGCTGGCGCAGCAGCGCCGGATCGATCTGCGCCTTGACGCGAAACATCAGCTTCTGCCGCTCGCTGGCGGTCTCTACCGTCTTGGGCGTGAACTGCGCAGTGCTGGCCACGAATGAAATACGCGCCGGGATCACGTATTGCGGGGCGGCGTCCAGCACGATGCGCGCCTCGCTGCCCAGCGCCAGCTTGCCGGCGACGGTCTCGGGAACGAAGAAGGTCATGTAGACATCGCTCAAGTCCACCAGGTTGAGCAGCTTGCCGCCCCCGCCCAGCACTTCACCCGGCTGGGCGATGCGGTATTGCACGCGTCCGGCGCGCGGGGCCACGAGCGTGCTGTCGTCGATGTCGACCTTGATACGCTGGACCGTGGCCACCGCGGCCGTGACCGTGGCGCGCGCGCCGCTGACCTGGGTGCGGGCGGCAGCGACGGCGGCCTGGGCGGCGGTCACTTGTGCCTTGGCGGCGGTGACGGCGGCTTCCATGCTCAGCACGCGGGCACGGTCGTCGTCCACTTCCTGCAGCGAGGAGGCGCCTTCCTTGACCAGCACCTCCGAGCGCGCCAGGCGGCGCCGTGCCGCATCCAGCTCGCTGGCGCGCTGCGCTGCCTGGGCCAATGCGGCCTGATGATCGCTCTCGCGCACGGCCACCTGGGCCTCGGCACTGGCCACGGCCGAGACCGATTGCTGCTGGCGCGCCTGGGCCTCGTCGCGCTGGGCTTCCAGCGACAGTACCTGCATGCGGGCCAGCGGCTGGCCGGCTGCGACGAAGTCGCCTTCATTGACGAGGATGGCGTCGACCCGGCCACCCAGCTTGGTGGCCACATCCACTTCGGTGGCTTCGATGCGGCCGTTGCCGCTGGCGAATCCCTCGCCGGGGCCGCTGTGGTGCAGGCGCAGCCAGGCATAGGCCGCAGCGCCGGCGAGGATCACGGCCAGCGCGGCGGCCAGCAGGGGTTTCTTGGCGTGAGGGAGCGTCATGGTCGGGGTCCGGAAGAAAGGGGGAAAGCCGCAGGCGAATTGCTGTCGCCACCCAGCGCCGCATACAGCGCCACCGACGAGGACAGCAGCGCGCGCCGGATCTGCACCCGCTGCTGGCGTGCGCTCAGCAGGTCGCGCTGGGCATCGAGCACGTCGAGGAAAGGCGCAGCGCCGTTGTCATAGCGCAGCGTGGACAGGCGCGCCCGCTCGGCCTGCACCTGCTCCGCCGTCTCGGCAATGGCCAGCTGGCGGGTCAGCCACTGGCGCGCGGCCAGCGCATCGGCGACGTCACGGAAGGCGGACTGGATGGTTTTTTCGTAATTGGCCACGGCCAGGTCGCGCCGCACTTCGGCCAGGTTCAGGTTATTGCGCAGGCGGCCTGCCGTGAAGATCGGCAGCGACAGGCTGGGCGAGAAACTCCAGGCATGGCTGCCATCACGGAACAATCCGCTCAGTTCAGCGCTGGCCGTGCCGAGGTTGCCTGTGAGCGAAATGCTGGGAAAGAAGGCCGCGCGTGCCGCACCGATATTGGCACTGGCCGCTTGCAGGCGATGCTCGGCAGCGGCCACGTCGGGGCGGCGCGTGAGCAGCAGCGAAGGCGTGCCGGGCGACAGCGCCGGGAACGCTGCATCCAGTGCCGGCCGCGCCTGGCCGACTGGCAGTTCCAGTGGCGAACCGACCAGCAGCGTGAGTGCATTCAGACGTTGTGCGCGTTGCTGCTCCAGTTGTGCGCCCAAGGCCTGGGCTTGCGTGAGCAGGGTTTCGATCTGGGTCAGGTTCAGGCGCGAGGTGGCCCCGACCTCGACCCGGCGCGCAAAGATGCGATAGCTCTCCTGCCGGCTGGCGATGGTGTCGCGGGCGATGGCCAGGCGTTCGTCGATCTCGGCCAATTCCAGCCAGGCATCAGCTACCTGGGCCACCAGGCTCAGGGCAGCGGCACGGCGGGTGGCTTCGCTGGCCAGCGCGGTTTGCAGCGCGGCGTCATCCAGGCTGCGCAGGCGACCCCACAGGTCCAGCTCCCAGGTGCTCAGGCCCACGCCGGCCTGATAGGCACTGCCGACCAGCGGGCGTCCGGTCAGGTTGAGGTCGGCCGGAGTGCGCGAGCGATCCAGGCCTGCCTGTGCACCAACGGCAGGAAACAGGTCGGCGCGCTGGATGCCGTAGAGCGCCCTCGCCTCCTCGACCCGCAAGGCCGCTGCGCGCAGGTCGCGGTTGTTGGCCAGGGCCTGGGTGATGAGGGCTTGCAGTTGCGGATCGCGGAACCAGGCTTGCCAGCCGAGTGCGGGCGCGGCCTCACTCTGGCCATCGGCCTGCTGCGGATAGTGCGCCGCCACCGGTGCAGCGGGCCGCTGGTAATCCGGCGCCATCGACTGGCAGGCCACCAGCAGGAGCGGCAAGGCAGCCAGCAAGGGACGGATTCGCAGAGAGGGCTCGCACATCGTTGATCTCGGCTCAGGCGGGAAATGTGGTGACGAAATACTTCGTCTTATGTGTCCACATTATGAAGATGCCTGCTGAAAACCCGATTGATGTACGTCAGGTTACTGACTGATGAGTCGGTAACTTATGAAGGATGTGAAGGGGAAAGGCCGGAGGGTGGCCGTTTGCGGGGGGATGCGAGAAAAGTGCGGAAGGCGCGCCGGGCAACGCGGCTTTACTGCGCCACGCCCACCTGATCCACGTAATGCTGCACTTCGGCGACGACGGCTGCGAACAGGTTGCGCAGCTCGGGCAGGCTGGCTGCTGCGCTCTGGGGTGGTTCGGCGCGGGACTGCACCTCGACGGCCTTGAGCATGTCAGTCAGGACACCGGCGCCGACCAGGGCCGTGGTGCTCTTGAGGCTGTGCGCCTCGCGTTTGACCTGCACCGCATCATCCTGCTGGATGGCTGCATCGAGCCGCGCAAAGGTGGCTGGAGCGCTCTTGAGGAACGTGCCGAACATGTGCCGGCAGGCGGTAACATCTCCGCCCATGGCATCGAGCAAGGGTTCGGGGTTGATGTGCTGGTATCGGTGGTCGTTCACGCGTTTCTCCCTGTGGCCGACGCAATATACGCAAGATATTGCTCCTGTGCCAATTTGTTTTGAGCAGCTGGTCCGGCGTACGGGCGCGCCGGGTCGTGAGCGGTGACTGAAGTACGGTGAAGTGTGTAACGTAACCAAGCAGGTAACTGTCGTCAATCACAACCGTGGTGACGCACGCAAAAAACCGCCCGGTGAGACGGGCGGTTGATGGAAGTGCGGCCCTGCAGACGAAGGCCGCACCCTGCTGCAGTGAAGCGATCAGGCAGCGCGTTCCAGGCGCTGGACGTTGCTGTCCTCGGCGGCACCGATTTCGATCTTGCGCGGCTTCAGTGCTTCGGGGATTTCACGGACCAGCTCGATGTTGAGCAGGCCGTTTTCCAGATTGGCACCGACCACCTTGATGTGGTTGGCCAGCTGGAAGCGCTGTTCGAAGTCACGGGCGGCGATGCCACGGTGCAGGAAGTTGACCTGCTTGTCTTCCTTCTGCTTGCGGCCGGTGATCTTGAGGGTTTCGTTTTCGGTCTCGATGTCGATTTCGCTGCGGGCGAAACCAGCCACGGCCATGGTGATCCGGTATTTGTCCTCGGCCACCAGTTCGATGTTGTACGGCGGATAGCTGGGCTGATCAGCGCGCTGGGCGTTGTCGAACATCTGGGCCAGGCGATCGAAGCCGATAGCGGTACGGTACAGGGGGGAGAGATCAAAAGTACGCATAAAAATATCCTTTCAGTTAAGCGATGTTTTCGTCGCAGACCTCAACGTCGAGCATCTGCTGGTACCGATCTAGGGATGGGGATTTTGGTTTTCAAGGGATTTTTAGAAAAAATTTGAGCCCTCTTTTGTATTGCCATCCGATACGCGATTTTTCCCTCCAAGCAAGCCGACATCGCGACACGTGTGTCATTGCTCCATCGAAAAGCCAGACACTTTCACGGAATTGCCTACCGTACGATCCCACTCCTATCCGATCTCGATTTTTTCCTAGAAAAAGTCAGAGCATCTTTGAGATTGCCTGCCTATTCAGGCGGGCAACGCGCCCTCAGCAGACTTGTTTGGCATGCTCGCTCCTCTTTCAACTTCATGCGATCACGCAGAGACAAAAAGATGAGCTACAGAAATTTGGCACCAGGAATCTGGCTTCCAGCCAACATGCTGTTACTGAACATGTCGCTCCCACATGCGAGACAACTGTCCTCTGCAACGTTAGTGTCGTCGTCGCCTAGTATGCCGGCGCGAAGGTCCTGAACATGTTCTGGCGCGCATTCATCCGTGAAGGAGATACCGTGATCCCTGGCGGAGGCTTGGTCCAACCCAAAGCGCAAAGTCCTCGCATTCGGTATAGCGGGAAGTTGGCTTGCTTCGAAGGTGATCCTGTCTACTGCAATTCCTGCAAGAGCTGGGGAACTACTCAATGTGTTCAACCATTTCGTCCACAAAGGGGGCCCGACGGCAGGCAAGTCAATCTTGATGGTGACCTATGCCTTTGCAAATGCCCTGAACCGCCCAGACTCAAAGCCTTGCATAGCGATGTCCGGATGGGATTCGAGGGTGAGCTCCGCGACGCATCCAACTCACATCCTGGCAGCCGGCAAGACGACTTCTCCCCTGCCGCTTTCTACGATCAGCGTTTTTTGGTTCAACACGCTCACAGCCGCGCACCAATGGCAAATGTCAGATACAGAATCACGCTGGCTGACGGCAAAACGTGTATCGGTCTGACAAACGAAGACGGATTCACTGAAACGGTGTCCTCCGATACTGCGCAACACGTCAAACTTGAGGTCCCTTTTTATGACGACAACCCAAACACTCTTGACCCCTGCCTCGGATCCGACACCTGTCGTTGTTAATATGCTGCCTGAATTGAGCGGTCCACAATGGGTAACACGATTTCCCGGCAGCAATCGCACAAGCGATCTGAACAGCAGTTTTCGTCAATCTGCAGAAGACTTCATCGTGGCGTTGAGAGCTGCAGGAGCGAATGTCAGAATATCGGCCACATACAGGCCGCGTGAACGCGCTTACCTGATGCACTATTGCGTGAAGATTTCGAAGGGCCTGATTGCACCTGACAAGGTTCCCAAGATGAGCGGTGTAGAAATAGAGTGGGATCACGGTGATGGACGTGCCTCCAAAAACGCTGCAGCAGAAATGGCCAGAGGCTACACAATCGTTCATCCGCCCGCTTTGATTTCCCGGCACACGGAACGTGCCGCCATCGATATGACGATCACGGGAATCATCGGAAAGACGATGCTTGACGCGTCTGCGCAAGCTGTTGAAGTCACCGACAATACCGTGCTCTATCGCATTGGTGCGTCTTATGGATGCCATAAGCTCATTCCCGACCCACCACATTGGTCCGACAACGGGACGTGAAAAGCGATGAAACTGTTACCAATCATCTATTTGCTGGTGCTCTCCCCGCTGGCACAAGCGCAAATCAACATCGGCTTCTACAAGCAAGAAAAGAGCGGCCTGAGCCTTTACACCACCGCCCCACTGACCGCAATTCACAGGATTGCGCTTTGTGCCGATCCGTCTGATAACCCGTCAGCTTGCTATTGGCTCAAATCAAATGAGTTCCAGCAAGCTGAAGCAGTGGACGATGTCATGGCAGAGCAGACAGTGATGCACTACCGCATGAGCAGGCACATCAGTCCTGGCATCAAGACAGGACAGGGCATCGCGATCATCAACGCTGAGCAGGTCAGGCGCTCGGCCAACAGCAGCTTCATCGCAATCGCCCAGCGCAAGCACTACAAGATTCTGATTTGTACGGGTGTTGAAGGAATCAACCTTGAGCTGCTCGATGGCCCGCGCAAGCTTCACAGCCTGTATTTCTATCTCGGTTACGATACCCTTCCCACTTGTGAAAATACCGGGTCGATCGACGTCAAGAGCCATTAAATAGGAATATCAAATCACTACCAGACATAGAAGACGTGCTGAAAGCCTTCCTCGCCACAATGGCAACAACAGAAGATGCCTCATGGATTCTTTATGTTGTCGCTCTTATTCAGGTCTCTGTTGCAGTCCTTCATCTTGGCCAGCCCCTTGAAAACTGACGATCCAGCTCCACAGCAACACGCTCGCGCTCGTTGCGTACCGCCTGCGCGCCCGCAGCCAGGCCCTCCATTACGGTAAAGCGCAGGTCATGCAGCCCGATGGTCGCCAGCGCCACCTTCAGATAGGGCGTGAGGAAATCCGGCTGCCGTGCCGACGCGCCGGTGAAGCGCCCGCCGGAGACCACCGCCACATGCACCGGCCGGTCACGCAGCAAGCCGGCCTTGCCATCCGGAGTGATGGCAAAGGTCCGGCGCACCCGCACCACGTGATCGATCCAGGCCTTCAGAACCGAGGGCACCGTGTAGTTGTGCATGGGCGTGCCGATCACCACCTGGTCAGCCTGCTCCAGCTCTTCAATGAGACGGTCCGACAGGGTCAGCGTGCCCTGCCCCGCATCACTGCCTCCCAAGGCAACGGGGGAACCCAGCGCATCGGCATAGGCGGAATCGATATGCGCAATGCCGCTGGCGTACAGATCACGCAGGATGACCTCGGCCTGCGGATGCTGTGCGCCAAGGCGCTCGACGATCTGGCGCGACAGCCACCAGGCATTCGAAGCCTCCTGGCGCGGCGAGGCAAGCAGATGCAGGATATTCATGCGGCACCTCCAATAGCCTTGCCGAAGCGCATTGCGCCGGTCAGCATGCCCTGGCGGAAATAGAAGCGCTGTGCCAGCGCATTGGCCATGCCGGTATCGAGCACCAGGCGGACGCAGCCGGCCTGGGCAGCGACCTCCTCCATCGCAGCCAGCAACCGTTCACCCCAGCGCTTGCCGCGCTCACTACTGGCCGCCACCAGATCATCGACGTAGAGGAAAGGACCATAGACCAGGTTCTCCTGAAAGCGGTAACCGGCGAGCGCGACTACCTTTCCCTGATCCCAGGCGGCCAGGATGCGGTAACCCTGCGGGATGGCACGGGCGATGCGCTGCAGGAACTCCTCGCTGTCGCGCAGATGCGGACGCAGTTCGTGCATCACCGCAAAACAGGCCAACTGGTCGGAGACTGTATCGGCGTGACGAAGCGCGTCGTCGGTGAGATGCCAGTGAGGCACAGGTGTGATCTCGGAAACTTGGTCCATGGTAGAAGCTTCGATGCCATCAGAGTGGAAGGAGCTTCATCCTAATGAGCCGATGGCATAATCGGGAGATCCAAGAAATGACATTTCGACTGGTCCATGATTTCCCTGCCTCCCTCATCCTTGATCCGCCTCGACAGCAACACCGGCGAAGCGTACTACCGCCAGATCTACGCACGCCTGCGCAGCGCCGTGGCTGACGGCCTGCTGCAGCCGGGTGACCGCATTCCCTCGGCACGGGCACTGGCAGCTGAATTGGGACTGGCGCGGGGCACGGTGGAGGCCGGCTATTCGCTGCTGGCCGCCGAGGGCTACGTGGAGGCGCGCGGACAAGCCGGGACGGTCATTGCCGCCGGGGTCCGCCCGGTAGTGCAGGCAGCGGCCAGCAAGGCGACGGCGACGCCTTCGCGGACATCGCCGGTGGCGGCGCGCTATCCTCTCCTGCCTGAAGAGGGACAGGCCGAACCCAAAGGCCCGCGTCCCTTCCAGATGGGCATCCCGGCGCTGGACGCCTTTCCGCGCAAGATCTGGGCACGCCTGGCCGCACGCGCAGCGCGGGCCACGCAAGCCGCCGACATGCTCTATCCCTCCCCGGCCGGACTGATGGCGCTGCGCACGGAGATTGCGCGCTACCTGCAGTTGTCACGCGGTATCGATTGCCGGGCCGAACAGGTCTTCGTCACCTCGGGCTATCGCGACAGCCTCAACCTGATCACCCGCACCCTCCTCCAGCCGGACGACAAGATCTGGGTGGAAGACCCCGGCTACGCCCCGACCGCCGCCCTGCTGCGCGAAGCCGGCATGCAGCTGGCCGGCATACCGGTAGACGGCGACGGCATGCAGGTCGAGTACGGACTGCGCCATGCAGCCCGCGCACGCGCCGCCGTGGTCACGCCAGCACATCAGAGCCCGACTTGCGTGGCCCTGTCGCTGCCGCGCCGCCTGGCCTTGCTGGAATGGGCGGCTCGCGAACAGGCCTGGATTGTGGAAGATGACTACGACGGCGAATACCGCTACGTCAGCCGCCCCTTGCCTGCACTCAAGAGCCTGGACCGCGAGGACCGCGTCCTCTATGCCGGTACCTTCAGCAAGGTACTGTTCCCGGCCATTCGCCTGGCCTACCTGGTGGTGCCGCAATCTCAGGTGGAGTGCTTCCGGCGCAGTGCGCAGCTCTTCTCCGGTGCCGCGCCAGCCCTGACGCAGCATATCGTCGCCGATTTCATGGCCGAGGGGCATTTTGCCCGCCATATCCAGCGCATGCGGCGCCTGTATGCCCAGCGCCGCACCATGGCCATCGCCGGTCTGGAAGGCGTGTTGCATGCCCATGTACGGATCGATTCGCCGCCCGGCGGCATGCATCTGTTATTGCGTCTGCAGGGCCGCCGCTCGGACCGGCTGCTGGCCGACAAGATGCGCCAGCACGGCATGTTCAGCCGCGCCCTGTCGGAATGCCTGCTGGCACCCCGCCCCGGAGTGCCACCGATGATCATGCTCAGCTTCACCAACATCGACAGCCGCCGCCGTGCCGCCGAGCTGGCACGGCGCATCCTGCCCTTGCTGGCACCTGCCTGACATGGACTAGTTCAAATCACCATTCTTGGCACTTATCGACTGGTCCATGCGGGTGCATGATGGCGACTCGTTTCCATCCCATCCAGGAGCCAGTCCCCATGTCCGCCCGCATCGATCTCTACAAGAATGCCACCGCCGCCTACGACGGCCTGCTGGCCGTGAACCGTCATCTCAAGCAATGCAGC
>Ga0207695_10001259_pt1 | contig 43153 bp, 59 predicted proteins | sample KBSC54metaG_FD_184354 | JGI IMG/M metagenome (GOLD analysis project Ga0207695, IMG submission 184354) | Corn rhizosphere microbial communities from Kellogg Biological Station, Michigan, USA - KBS C5-4 metaG (SPAdes) (version 2) | ecosystem: Host-associated > Plants > Roots > Rhizosphere > Soil...
GCGGTACGGACTCCGTCTTTGCACCCTGTATAACCTTCTCGACCCCATAGGGGCCGTTTTCGGTTTCCCAGCGTGTGACGAATTCCTTCGCGTTGTACGGGTCGAATCCCAAGGCACGTACATCGTATTCCATCTGTTCGATGTGACGTTCGAGGTCCTCGTAGACCTCCATCATGTCCAGGACAGTTCCTTCGAGAACATGAAGACTTCCCTCGTTGATGAATTCGTCGTACTTGAAGCGCATAGCTCCAGGCAACTTCATCAAAGTCAGCGAGGTGATATAACTTCGGGTTTTTACGCCGAATCCTTCACGCAAAGGGAACAAGAACGTGAACGCGCAGAAGTCGTCACCCTGTGAGAGGTCAGCGCCAAGAGCACAAGGCATTCTCCAGAAAGAACGCGTCCGATGAGGAAGCGTTTCTTCGTAGGTGAAGAAATACGTGTATCCCTCCATTGGAATGCCGAATCTCTTGGCTAGAATGTCATTCCTAGAAGCCGGTGCTTTTTCTGCTCTTTCCACATCAAGCTGATAGGTCTCGTACGTGACGGTCTTTCCGAGATTGGGATTCGCCTTCAGCCACATCTCTGGCGTGGAGACTTCTTCCAACTCATCGAGCTTGTAGTGCCAGATCGAAACGTGCGGAGCAACGTACTCGCCCTTGAGAATATCGGCAAGCTCCATCTTGATCGTGTCTCCGCTACCGTTACGAACCGTCCCTTCAGAACTGATCGCTACGATTAGGAAATCGTCAAGCTTCGTGGCCCCCTGCTCGATCGCACCAACGACATCTTCGCGTAGATCACCCGAAAGCCATTCGTCGATGGTCGAAATCTTTGGCCGAAGGCCTTGTAGTTTGTTAATGGACATCGGACGGACTTCGAGCAAAGACCCGGTAAGGAAATTCTCGACGCCCTTCTTCGTGCTGGCGAGTTTGACGCGAGTGGCCCGAGAACCAGTCGTGTTCTGTAGCGAACCTTCGGTCAAGAATTTGAACAAAGGCCCTCTCGCACGAGTCACAGCCGTTCTAAACGGCGACATGACCTCGTCAGCCTGCTTCATCGTAGGCGCGGTGGTGATCTGATGAGTCGTTGACGTGTCCACGTTCAAGAAATAGCTTTGGATGCAGGACCCGTACATCGACTTAGCAGCTCCTCGAGCTACTATGAGGAACTGCTTAGTCGTGAGCCTCTTCTTGATCGTCTTGTTGACGTAATGTCCTGTTCGACCACCAAGCCCCGGACCAGAACCGGGTTCGTACACACTCCGTTCGACGAAGTAGTACCAACCGAATATCTGTTCGGCCCAGAGCTTGAAGGATGGCAACAGATGTAGATCGCTGCCATCCGTCAACGTCAACTCGTTTTCACAGTAGAGGATGAAACCCTCAACTGCCGCGTCGTCGTAGTAGAAGTTTGGGTTGGCGATGAGCGCGTCGATTCGGTTCATCTCCAACGAGATCTCTCGGTTTACCGGGATCTCCCCTCGGATAACCGCATCGCGGAATTCCCCGTAGTAGATGGGGACCGCAGTGTTCGACAACGCCATTTCATCAACCAGCCTTAGCCTTGGCCACCTTGATGGCGGCCTTTCCGATCGGGCCGTTGACGGTGTTGTGGATGTCGTTCAGAGTCTTGACGACGCTGAGGAAATCCTTCACGTGCCGATGGCCGGACTTGAAGGTGTTGGGCTTCTTGTTGTTCAGATCTCGGTTCGTTTGCTCCAACTGCAGTCGCTTGTTGAGCTGTTCGAGATCCGCGTTCGACAGAGCCCTCACGCCATGCTGCTTGATCGTGCCCTTGTGGGCCTCCGCGATGACGTGATCTTCGGAGACGAGAGGTGGCTTTGAAGATGGGCCCTTGCGGCTACCCCACTTCATCCCCTTCACACCGTGGTGCTCTAGTACCACCCCCAACATGGGTCCGGTAGCGGCACCGGTGGCGGCGGATTCGGGTCGACCCATGCTGTTCCTTCCCTTTCAACGCTTATGCGCCATTCGAATTGTTCGATCTGCTTGTTCATCGCATCGATCGCGAACCCGCTGATCGGCGGGTCGAAGATCATCTTGACACGAAGAGACATGTACGTCTTGACCCGATTGAGTGTGGCATCGGTGCCGAGGAAGTCGCTCCACTGGGCAGTGTTGTCCGTGATCGAGAATCCATTGTCCGGGCCGATGCCGAGGTCATGCAGGTCTGAGAACACAGAGTTGATGTGCATGATAACATCGACGTCGAACACTGTGTAAGACGGGTCGAAACCCAAGACCTTTTTGACACTGTCGAGAATGCTCTCGGTCACGAAGAGCGCCTCCCTTCGAGAGTTAGCGCAGCTCGCGGTTGACCTCGGCCTGCACGGCCCGAGCGTCGTATCCCGCCGCGGTCAGCTTCTGGGAGCGCTGCGGGTCGTTGCCCCACTCGCCGCGGATGACCTCGTGGGCCAGCTCAGCGATGGACTTCTTGGGCATCGACGGGGTGACGTGGCCCAGCTCGTGGTTGACCTCGGCCTGCACCAGAGCCGCGTTGTATCCCGCCGCGGTCAGCTTGTTGACTCGGTCCTGGCCGTTGCCCCACAGACCCTGGATGACTTCGTGGGCCAGCTGGACGACGGTCTTGGGGGTCGGAGCGTGCTGGGTGACGCCGGTCATCTGGTCGTACTGAGTCTGGATGGAGGCCAGGATTGCACCCCAGTGCGCCATGACGAATGGGCCGGGGCAGTCCGTCTGCGTCCAGTGCTGGTGCGGGAAGAGGTTCGCCGCGCTGGGGCGCTGCTTGATGACGTGGACGAACAGCCACGCAGCCAGACGGGTCGCAGCGGCCTGAGTCGCCGGAGAGATCTGCCAGCTGGGGTTGCCGGTCTGGTCAGCCATCTCGATGCTGATGGTGGTCTGGTTGCCCGCCCAGTTGCCGACGCCCCAGGCGATCTCGTCGACCTTGACGAACTGCGCGATGTTGCCGTCGACGTCGACGTCGAAGTGCGCCGAAGCCTCCCGGGTCTTCCAGGTGTTGAGGACGTCCTCTCGGGAGTTGGCGACGCCGCCGTTGTGGTGCAGGGTGACCGAGGTCTTGGTGCAAGAAGTGTGGGTGACGTGACCGGTGGCACTGAGGGCGCTGATCAGGTCCTCGATGGGACGGTCGTAGTCGATGGTGGTCATGTGTTTCCTTCCTTACCACAGTTTGGTGTCGCCGGGTCTGCGCACGACTGGTCCTCGAGGCAGAAGTTGTTCGTTGCCATAGTGAATGGCGTTGTGCGTCCTGTGAGTGACGCAGATGAGATACTCGGGATTGAGGATCTCTTCGTTGAAGTGCGTGATGTCCGTCACCGAGATCGGATTCATGTGATGGACGTAGACCTTGTCGAATATCTCGTATCCGCCGAGGCCCAAATCACATCCTTCATCACGAGCGATGACTTCATTGCGTGCCTGCTTCCATTCCCAGGAAGCGTAGAAGTCTTGGTTGAGGTATCGGTCGAAACCAAAGGTTTCGCTGCCGACATTCCCCCGGAGCTGAAGATATCTGAAGCGCTCTTCGATCGTACCGAGGTTCTTGAGCTCCGAATATCGCCTAATCGCCATAGTCATCCTCGACAATCATGGCTTCTCGTCCTTGGTACTGGCTCATGGCAGCCAAAGCGTCGCGGTAGAGTTCCTGAACCTCTGCCTGCGAAGCTATTTGCTGCATTTTCACCTGAGCAAGTTCGTTCTCATGACGAATTCGTTCTTGCTCTAGCATCTCTCTCGAAGAACCAAGCTTCAAGAAATGTGTTACCTCTTGAGAAGTGGCGGTGCCTTCACGCAAACGCTTCTCAGCGAGGCTCATGGCCAAGTCTATGAGCTGCGACTCTCTTCCTTCAGGGGTCACAGCAGGCTTGAGCGGCCTGGAAGCGTCCCCCATGGTTTTTCTGGGCATACTTCATGACTCCTTTCAGATGATTCAGCAGCAGATGGGGTGGGGTTTTGGGGCGGGGAAGATCACAATGTCTCACCAAAAAGTCCCTCCGGGGGTATTTTTGGTGGCCAGGCGATGCAGAGGGGGGTCTAAATTTTTCTTACCCTCCCCCCGGTCTTCGACTTCCCTGGAGGACCCATTGGATCTTGAGCGAAACACATATGGCGTGTGCCCGAGACAGAATAAGCTAGACACACATGAACCACGAATGATGTTGTTGCTATCACTCATGACTTCACATGCAGTCTAGCCTACCCTGTCTCGGGCAGTGAGGGAGATGGTGTTGCTTACACGGATGGATACGCAGCCGTGCCTGTGTACGCTACCTTCTTGTACAACCCTGCATTCTCAGAGATGATCTCGTCCACGGCCCTGTTGTAGGCCAAGTCCTGATCTGCTGGGGAGAGTTCGTCTGATGTGACGATCACCCTGGCAAGGTAGGACAACGTGTTGTAGCCATTGCTCTGGTCCCATTGATTCCACGCATCGAACTGCAGATGGGGGTCAAAAGGATTGTCTACAGTGGTGAGTAGGTAGTCGTCGTTCATTCCTAATCACCGCCTTCTGCAAGGTTGCGCTTGAGGGTGGAGACCGAAACCCCTAGAGCGTCGGCTACTTCGGCCTGGGTGTATCCATTCCGAAGCATCATGACAGCACGCGTCTTCTTGTCTTCCGACAGAACCTTGCGTTCCTTGGGGGTTGCCAGTTCTTTGACGCGGTCTAGATTGGCACGCGTCAAGATCTGGGTCAGTTTGTTGTTGGTGATAGCACCGGCCTGAATCGCCTCCCATTCTTTGTCTGAGATTTCGATGTCGGGCTTCTGTGCTCCCACTCTATTCCTGGCGTCGGTCAAGGCCAGCGAACTGATCTTTGCCAGATCCTTCTTACTCATGTCCGGGTTGGCTTCCTTCTTGGCCCGGATGATGGAGTTGGCTACGATCTGCGCCTGTCGTTCGAGAGGGCTGTTCCTGATAGCCAAGTCCAGTTTGGCGTCCAGTGTACGGACTTCGTCCTTGTACTTCTCTCGAGCGGCAGGCGAGTACTCGGTCGACTTGATGTTGACCAGTTCAGCACGGGCCTTGTTCGCCAACGCTTTCAGACTGTTGGAGTGCTCGGCGTAGATCGCTTCGATGGGCGTGCCGGAAGACAACGCATGAGCGTCCTCTGTCTCGGCCAGCAACTTCGACTTCCGCTTGTGAACTTCGGTCTTGCCTGTACGGTAGTCGACATAGGTTCTAGGTGTCGGGTCGTAGACCTTCTTACCAGTCTGCTTGTCGATCGGTCCGCCATCTTCAGCCGAACGAGGTCGAAGATCGTTGACCCTCACATCGGAACGAGCCTGTGAGATCAAGGTTGTGGCACCAGATCTCGGTCCGCCTTGGTACTTCTCTTTGAGCTGAGAGATACCGTTTGCTCGTGCCGATTCTTTCCAGTCGAGGCCATGCTTCTCAGCATCGATGACGACCATGGAGTGCCGGACTGCTCGAGCGAGTTCGGCGTTTGTGGCACCACGGAGAGACATGTCGGTGATGAGATTGGAGATCTTCCCCATCTCGACACCTTTCTGCTTTTCCGTCATCTTCGCCATTCCCTCGTAACCAGGGAAGGCGTGCTTAGGATCGAACCCCTTCAATCCTTCGAGTGCTGGTTCGTGTTGAACTTTGCCCCCGTTGTTGGGGATCACCAGTACGGTGTCGCCATCGAAGTCCGCACCGGAAAGGCGCTCTGCCACGGTGGTGTGAATTCCGACAGCATCTTTGGCCTGACCGAGAAGACGCTTTGCCTCGGGGTGCTTGTTGTTCACGGTGAGCTCTGGAATCTCGAACTTCCCACCGTGAGGGTGGCGAATCAGTACTACCTTTTCGCCGTCTCTGTAGTTTGGTGCGTAGATCTCTGTTGGTTTCATCGAGTCGATGGGCAGTATGACGTGACTGCCTTGACGCGGAAGCGCCGCTGCTTTGAGATGGACGGCCGAAGAATCAGCACTGTCTGCGAAGGCTTGAAGGAGACGTCTGCGCACGGCGGGGTTGTCCGTGTGCATGATGTTGTCGAATTCATCCAGCTTTCGCTTACGTGCCTCTTCCAGCTGTTCGCGAGCAAGAGAGGAACTCTGCTTGGACAGCATCTGAGACGAAAGTGTCTTAGACCACTTCTCCCAGTCGCCCTCTTCGTTCACGATGTTCATGGCAGAGTAGACTCGTCGTCCACCCTTACCGTCTTCTTCTTGCAGCTGCCTCTTGATGAGCGAACCAAACGGATTGTCCGGGTCGTTCGTCATCGGCTTCATCGCATCGAGCTTGTTGCTCTTCCTGCTCTTGTTGGTGTTGAACACGAGGTCAGCGCCAGCGGGAAGGTCGTCCTTGTACATCGCCATACCTTTGAGGTAGTGCGATCCGTCTACTGCGACGCGAACCTGGGCATAACGCGAGTTGCCCAGAGAAACGTCTTTGACACCGGGACGAACATAGATGACACCGTCTGCTTCGGCGCCACCTTCTTCTGCGTAGCGAACGTGAACGCGACTCGAGTCGATGGAGAGAGGAGTCTGGATGCGATCGAAACTGCGACCACCATCCTCCGAATACCCCATCACTTGCTGGATGTTGTCGCGATTCTTGTAGACCTCGCCGTAAGGTGTGTTCGGAGCGGCCAGCACCTTGACGGTGGTTTCCTTGCCGGTTCCGACCTGTTTCACCTTGATGTAGTGAACCGTGTAACCCTGCTGTTTGAGCAGAGCCACGGACTTGCTCAGCTTGTCTGAGGAGACGTTCATGTGACGCTCCACACCGACACCGATGTCGACGTAGTGCTTCTCATCAACCGCCTGTTTCAGGATCTCAGATGTCGCGTTGAGGATGTTGACCTTGTCCTGCTCACCAGGAGCCAGAAGAGCACGAACGGAGGACTCGTTGAGTCCCATGCGAACGCCGATCTGGACGTTGGAGTAACCCTTGTCCTTGAGGCGCTGCGCCATGTTAATGTTCGCCTGCTTCACGGCGTTCTTAGCAATCGACTTCTCCTCGCGGAACTGCTTCGAGTTCAAGTCGAAAGCCCGAGCGATCTCCGCGTCGGACATGCCGTGCTTGTTGCGCATCTCGTCGATTGCCGACAGAAACGAACGGTTGTGTTCTTCGGGAGACAATCCCGAACCCCAGGGATAGCGGCCGGAACGCCTCAGAACTCCGTAGTGAGCGAGGTAGTTGTCCTCGTTGATTTCCATGCCGCCTCCTAACCCTGGTCTCGACGCAGATCTTCGATCATCTGGTTGAATGTCACGATCCGTTCCATCACGTGCTCGACGTAGTCTGGCTCACCCTGGTAGAAGCGAACTTCGTTGTTCTGGTAGATCCGGAGCTCGTGGTCGATCTCGTACGGGTTCTTGTTGTACTCGAGACAGAACAAGCCGTCATAGACGTAGAGTTGATCCTCCGACGTCTTGACGCGTCCGCTCTTGTAGTCGCTGATCCTCAACTTCGGTCGTCTGTTGGGCGGTTCGTTGTAGCCGATAGTGTCGGCTGTGCCGTAGCAGTTGAACGAGTAGAAGAGAATCTGTTCCGCACGCATGCCGAAACCGATGGCGTCGTTCACGTACGTGTTGAGCGTCTCTCCCGTGTCAGGGAGTCTCACTCTCATCTCGATGCACTCCCGAGCGAGAGCGTGCATGCGAGTGCCTCTAGCGGCCGCCTGTGCCGTTGTAAAGGCAGCGACGAGTTTGTCGTCGGTATACCTGAGCCAGTGATGGTTGCTCGCGCTCAGAAACGCGTGCGTACCCTCAAGCCTCGAATGCTTGTTGAAGTCCACGGAGAATTTCCGTTTCGTTGGAAGGGTAGATGAACGCAGCGAACGACATCAGGTTTAGCAAGTCGATGTAGTATTGCTGGTTCGGTTGAGCAGGCGCGTGTTTATTCTTCTTGACTTCAAGCATCGCCCACCGAGCCTTGTACAAGATGATGAGGTCGGGAACGCCTTGAAGATACGCGCTGTCATTCTTCAGGATGAAACACCCGGGGAACATGCCCTCAAGTTTCCGAATGAGGCGGGCCTGATACGCACTCTCAAGCATGTGTTTGTTCCATTCCAGGAAAGAGTGTGAGAGTTATTCTATCCCTTCATCATACCCCATGTTATTGCTCCATGTTGGTATCTGCGTCCAACTAAGAAGCTTCGCGGAAGTGCTGGCGTATCGGCCAGACGGAACACTTGTTTGTGAGACTGAGTACGACATCACGATGCAGTACTCCGTAGTTTGTTGCGACCTTCCATGCGTTGTCGAACTTTTCGTCCGTCTCCACGCAGACGACAGGACGATAGGAGTCGATGTGAGGTTGGCCGAACTGAGTGAAGTACCGTCGGGCGAACCACCTTGGCCGCCAGATCAGATTCTCCACTTTGTTGTTTGTGCGATCTCCGTCGAGATTGATGGGGGCGTCGAAAGCTTCGTTCAAAGGGTCTTCGACGAAAGCCCTCGCAACGAGCAAACCAACCGCCCTCTTGTACTGCACGTGTTGCTTAGTGAGACCGACGTTGACGATCCCTCTCTGGTTCAGCAACAGAGCCATGTACTGTCCGGTCTCGTCGTTCCGAACGGTACCGATGCTGCTGACCGAGTAAGAGGGGAACGTCTCTATTCGGCGCCACTCGATGAGCATAGGGAGTGCTCACTTTCCTTGGGACAGGCGAAGCGGGTAAACCGGGCTTCTGGTTGAGATTGGGGACATAGCGAAGCCACCGTCAAATCTGAAGGATTTTGGCCCAAGAGTCTCTAACTTTTTACACACTCGGTATCTATAGATACCAACTTAGCTTCGCGTTTAAAAAGTATAGAGGTACTTTCAGATTCGCCGGTCCGAGGAAATCTCGGTACTCTGACCTGCACCGTTACAAACCAGCTCCACCGGCAAATCCGCCATCTTTCGTCAAGCCTGTTTTTCGAGGCCCCGAAATCTCACCGGTGGAGTCGTTTCGATCAAGCCCTACTCAAGACACGCCGACAGATTCGCCGGTCCTGTCTCTCAAGAACTCGATCTCGTTGAAGTCTTTCTTCGCCATCAACGAGTTCAAAACCGAGATGTCGATGAACGAGGTTGACATCAACGCGTAGTAGTACAAGATCTTGTAGGGGGTGTTCAGGCGGTCGATTCTACCGTGCGCCTGATGCCACTGCTTGTAGGAGTAGGTCAAGGAATAGAACACCACCGCGTCGGTGGTGATGCAGTTCCATCCTTCGGCTCCAGCCGTGTACTGAACGAGGTACAACCATCGGTCTGTTCCTGGGACTGGGTCATGTCGATGGCCGTTCCATTCAGAAACTGGAATGTCTGCAGCTAAAGTTCTGAGCGCCTCCAACTCGTAGTCGAAGTTGTAGAACACGATGAGTCTCGGATGGTCTCTCATCAACTCTCTCATGGCGTCGAGCCTTGAATGATGCGAGTAAGCGACTCTCCGAAGAAGACGGAACATCTCCGAAACTTCCCGGACAGGTCTGTCCAGGTATGGGTTCCATCTTTTTTCAGCCACCTGTTTGAAGAGTTCCACGTCGTAGCCGACGGGTATGTTGATCTCCTCGCGCTTGGCGTGGCTGGTGTACGGCATGTGGACAAGGAGCGATTTGCGAAGTCGCTCCAGCTTGTCTGTGCCCACATACCGTTCGATCTTGGGGAACTTGCTGTAGGGAGAGTAGATGACGTGTTCCATCTTAAACTCAGTGCGATTCCTGTAGAAACCGTTTGCGATGAAGACCGCAGCGTAGTCCATCCAGTTGTCGCCAGGAGTCGCACTGAGCAAGATCCAGTTGTTGTGCTTGGAGATGAAGATGAAGGCCTTGGCCCACGCTCCACCCCCAACGAGACGCTGTTCATCGAAGATGAAGAAAGCGTTTCTGACGTTCTTGTACTTAGCGATGTTGTTCCACGAGTCGACCCTCAGTACGCCCTCTGTGGTGGCATCTCGATCTTTCCAGACGCCGTACTGAACGAACTCACTCTCCCAGTCCAGGGAGTCTCGCTTCATCGCTGTGGTGATGACGTAGACATCTTTCGGGGCTTCATTGGCCATGTAGTAGGCCGCTGCAGTCCGAGATTTTCCAGCCCCTACCCCTCCCCAGAGGATCTTACCGTTCGAAAGCTGCTTCACAGCCTCGATCTGGTTGGGGTATAAGTCCACTGCCACTTCTATCTCCAGTTGATTACGCCGACACCTCGTCGTACAGCAGCCCGTGCAGACCCGCACGAACTCGCTTGATCAGACCTGTGTCGGGATCCTGCAAGAACTTCACCCGCCCGCCTTCCCGGGTGATGGGGAAGACATGCTGGTCCTCCACCGGCTCTTCCGGCTCAGCCTCCTCTCGCACCAAGGGCAGCAGACCCAGCATCTCCCTGGTGGGCATCTTGTCGGGGTAGAGGATCGCGTTCTGGTGCTCGCTCATCAACCCCACGAAGGGGTGCGCACCTCCGAACTTCGAGAGGGCGTCGTCCGCGGTCGCCGTGAACATCACGACCGGCTTCAGGTGGTTCATGGCCTCATTGATCTCGCGGTCCATCGTCTCGACCCAGTCCTCCGTGTCCTCGTCGGTCAGGATGATCTGGGTGTTCGCCAGCGGCGGCTCCAGGAGCTCCACCGTGTCGTCGGGGGTGGAGGCCGGGACGTCGTAGGCGTAGTAGCTCTGCGAGATCGCCAGCGAGGGCGTGTAGCGGTGCTCTTCCATGAACTCTTCGAACAACTGGTCGAATATCGGGGTGCGTGACATGGCGCTCTCCATGTGTGCTTGAGGTGTGTGGAACTTGTCCTTACTGATTGGGTTTAGACCGGGAACGTCTCCCTAGGCCCGCGCCCCTTACCCTCTAGACTCCGTGATGTGAGTGTGTTGCCCGGTGACGCCCACGGGAGTGACCCGTCGAGATGAACTCCCGCGGCTGGTCCTTCGGCCGCTTGTGGTCGGCGCCCTGAATCGGGACGAGGTTGTACGCGTACAGCAGACCGAAGACGAGCAGGAAGAGGAAGAGCTCTCCCACCGTGAAGAACATGTTGCCGATCATTTCTTCGTACTACCTCTCTTTAGAGTGCTGTAGAAGTCCATCAGCTGCGGGTCTTCCTGGACGACCTTCTTTTTTCTGGAACGAAAGAACCTCATCACTCCTCCTTCGGCTTACCTCCACGGTAGGCATCCATCAGTTCCACGGGCGGCTCGACCAAGTCGAACGACTTGTGGAAGGCGTCGTGGTTGTACACCTTCTTCGCCCCGTGGTCGAGCTTCACCACCCAGTCCCCCGCGTAGGCCTTGCGTATGGGGCTCTTCTTGTCCGTGGTGTAGACCCGGACGTACTTACGTCGGCTCTGGTCTTGCGTGACGCAGACCTCTCCTCCCGTCCAGGCTGCCACCTGCCAGAGATTTCCGAGGTCGATCCGCACCGCATCAACCTCGAAGTTGTAGGCCGTACGCTTGTAACGCCTGACCTCGAACATCAATCCCCTCCCCACAATTCTAAATGTCGCCGGTCTTCTTCAGTTCGCTGACGATGACGTTCTTCAGGTCGCCAGGCATGACTTTCGTGTAGTACTGAGCACGGATCACCAAACGGCCGCTGAGTTGCCGGTGGTATTTAAACCAACCCAGTAACTTGCCATCGGTATCGAAAACGTACTGCTTCTTGTGTCGCCTGAACACAATCAGTCCTCTTCGCGCTCGACGGGCTCTTCGACGTCGTCTTCCTTGGTCTCCGCGTACTTCAGCGACAGCTCGTCCTCGGCCAGCGTGGCGTAGATCGAGTGCAGGTAGGCGGTCCTGCCCTGGTTGCCGTTGACGTCCCAGTCGAACGGGCGGATGATCATGTCCACCACCGCCAGCTCGGCGTTGTCCAGGAGGCTGATCATGTCCTCGCCCAACTGTGTACGCCCCTTCGACGAGATCAACACCGCCAGCGGGGGCTTCTTACCACCGTAGAAGACCTTCACCTTCAGGTGGTGGAACATCGGGTCGCCCTCTTCGCGCGGCGGCTTGGACTTGACATTCCAGCCCTGAGCCTTCATCAACTCGGCCTGGGCGTCGTCCAGGACCACCGAGAAGTTCCGGTTGCCCTCGTCGTTGTATTGTCGCTTCTCGCCCGCGAAGTTCTTGAAGACGAGGCGGCAGTTCTCGAGGACGATGTTCTTGTCAACCATTGGTCTCTTTCTGGATCTTAGGTGAGGGTCACGCGTGTGGGCCTGGGGCGGTTGTTTCGGATCGAGACCACGTTCGTGTCGTCTTTGTCGGAGGAACCGGTGATGGTGACCAGAGTCATGCTCAGGTCCAGGAGCCGCACGCCGAGTTCGTTCATGTTGACGCCCTCGATCTTCAGCACACCGCTTTCGACCTTGACGACGGCTTCACCGATCTGCTCGTTAGCTCCCCCCACTCGGAACATCAGAGGGACCGTGATCGGTTCGGTGTTCGGTGCCATTTCGGACACGTAACCCAGCTCGACCTTTCCCTTGAATGTGCGTTCGCTCATCAGATCTTCCTCTGGCTGAAACCCGGTATCGGTCTGTCGGGGATGTCGATGTTGAAGTCGAACCTCTTCTCGTACTTCACGACCGTCTTCTTCTCAGTCACGAGGGACGAGTAGTCGAGTTCGTGAATGGTCGAATCCCAAAACCTCTGCATGTGCTCGAGGAACGACGCAGTCCACCAACGGGACTCCTGGGGGATGTCTATTTCGATGTAGGCCCGGTCGTCGATGAAAGGCTCGTCGATCTCCTTCACCTGTTCTCCCACGGTATGACCATGTTCATGGTCTTCTCGTACTCGTCGAGGTAGACCTCGTTCTTGTCGCCGTTGTATGTGACCTCCCACATCCTGTTGTCGCGCAGGGAGGTACACACGATGGCCTTCCAGTTCTGCAGCGTCTTGCAGAACCACACCGTGTAGAGGCCGAAGTCTGGGGCGTGACCCGCAGCGTAACCGGCTCGCAGATAGTCGTAGACGACCGTCATGGCCTGAATCGAATAGTTCGCGGTGTTGTCGCCGGGGAGGATCTCGTCCTCCTGTATCGCGGGCATAACCATTGTCTCCTCGGTCTCGTGGATCTTCGGGATCTCGATCGTCTCCGCGTTGTGGTTTTGCCGTTCACGCACTCGCATGGCGCTTTTTACTCCATCTTCTTGTCGTAGGCCACGCCGGTTCCGGGGATGATGCCGCGGGCGATGAGGATGTCGCGGTATCGCTTGTTGACCTTCTCCGCTGCGGCCTTGATCTCCTCACTGCGCTTCTTCTCCGCCTCCCGGCTGGCCTTCTGAGCCCTCAGCCCGTCCGCCCTGACCTCCGCCAGGAACTTCTCGCGCTTGGCCATCGCCGCTTCGTGCTTCTGCTTCTTGGTCGCCATTATTCCCCACCTTTTCTTAGAACAACTTCGTTGACTTCTGAATCTTCTTCCTCTTCCAGCAGCACAATCTGTTGCCCCTGGAATCGAAACACGTCAGCGAAACCCCACTTCACTCTGACGCCAAGGCTGGTGTATAGAACGACGGGAACGCGTCTCACCTCGCTCGAACCGTTGCGGAGAAACTCTTCGATCTCGCTCATTTCACTCCAACCAGAAAGGGGCCCAGCTCGAAAGCCAGGCCCCTGTGATCTACTCCTGCCTCAAGTTGCGCAGGTCGATGCCGGTCCAGGCAGCGATGTCGCGGTCCGTCCAGCTCTCTTCGGCGCCCTTGGTCGAGAGCTCCGTGAGCAACACGGTCGTGTCGAGAGCGGCCACTTTGTCGCTCTTCTTGAGGCGTTCCGAGTACTTCGGGTACTCGGTTTCCTCGTTCGGCATTAGGTCTCCCCTTTCCCTTCTTCGACTTCCGGTCGGTTCAGAGCTGTGAGGATGATACCGAGCTGATTCACCAGCGGAGTGTTGGCGAGCAGCTCGATGACGACGGAGACTTCACAGGCTTCGGTGCTGAAGTCCTGTTCGATCACAGCGGTTCCGATGACCTTCCTCTTGTCATCCACGTAGGCTACGAGAGGAACCTTCCGCCTTCGGATGTTGTGATTCGTGTCCTTCGGCTTGGAAGCCATGATGATCTTTTTTCTCCTTTCCCACCCCTCTCCACCACTCACTTCACGAATTCGTGGTAGTCGCCGAACTTCTCGATCGTCTCCTGCGCGTTGAACACGAGTTCCTCGTAGTAGTCCATGGCGATGAACGAGCCGTCGGTGATCGGCAGCTCCATCACGTCCTTGAACTTCCCGAGAATCGGACCTTCGCGGTCCTTGACCATGTCGGACTCGAGCCAGCAGTAATCCTTTGTTCCGGTCACTGCGTAGCTACGATCGTCCTTGATACGGAGAAGCTTTCCTCCGCCGCAGCTTTCGTAGACCGGCACGAAACGACCGACCCGTCCGACGTGGTACAGACCCTTCCTCGGAGATGCGGGGGTGGATTCGCCGTCTCCGAAATCGAGGTACATGGCGCCTGCTTGAACCGACTTGGTTTCGCACAAGTCGTCGAACGTGATCTCCTCTCCGCTGAACAGTGCCTTGAAGACCACCGGATGAGCGAACTCCGCACCGGTGGCGGTCCAGATCTGGCCGGTCTTCTCGTCCGGCTCCTGCATCTTGGCGATGTACACGGCGTCGTTCACGAGGCAGAACTTCTCGAAAGTCTTCTCGTGCTCGAAGTCGTATCCGTACCGACGCCCGAACTCCATCACCTTCGCGATGATGTCGTCGTCGGCATCGGGGATCTTGACCGAGTCGGTCTTGATGTGCACGACCGAGTAGCCAAGACTCTGGATGTAGTTCTTCAGGTCGATCATGAACAGTGCACCGCGCTTGGCGACGATGTTGTCCTTGTTGCGAAGATCCCTGAACAGGTTCGGGAACGACGCCGCGGTGTAGCCGTAGATGGAGTTGATCACGAGCTTCAGCGCATCGGACAGGGCGTGGGCGTTGGCCTTCGTGACCACCAGACCTGGCAGATGCTGCGAAGCCTCGTTGATGAGCCTCGCCGCCTGATCGTCCCATCCGTTCTTCCAGGCGTTCATCGCGCCCTTGATCGCCAGTCGACCGTGGTACAGCTTGGCGAACTTCTCCGTGTACGGCCCGAAGAGGTCCAGCTGGATGATGGACGTGGGGTGCATCGAAGCGACGTCCAGTAGCGCGACGTTCTCGTACATGCCGGGTTCGGCGTAGACGTAACCGCCTTCACCGACCACTTCATCCCGGTATGTACTCTTGTCTTTCAAGGCGTAGGGATCGAATTCGTAGCCCGGGAACATCTCGCTGAGATCCGTGTAGATGAAATCCTTCTGCGGATCCCTGACATTCCCGAAGATGATCCGCCCCGCGTGCTTGCGAGTGGGATCGTTCACGGTGAGACCGCTCATCTCGGCAAGGATCTGCCGCGACAAGAAGTCTGCGTCGCAGTGGTCGACCACGGCTTCCGTGCCGAACACGTCGTTCATGCAGTAGTCGAGGACGTCTTCGACTCGGTCGTCTGGAACCGGTTCATCCCACGGAAGGTCCATCTCCATGTGATGAATCCCGAGCTCGATCTCCCACTTTTTGAGGCTCTGCTTCTTCGTGGCGAAGTCGTAGGCGTCGGCGTAAGAGAGCGAGTAGGCTTCCCCGAACATCGCGTCGCGATCCTTGGCGAGGATTCTCTTCGACAGAAGATAGAGCTGCATGTTGTCGTATCCGAGCATCCGCGCCCACATGATGTGGTTGTCGTACTCGCGGTTGTTGAACCCGATCAGCCGGAACTGGAAGAGTCGCTCCACCTCGGCCGGAGTCGGATTGAGCATCCGAACGCCTTCGGTTTCACCCTTGTACTTCCAGCAGATCGCGAAGAGGTTTGGGTAGACCTCACAGTCGAAGATGACGATCGGGACTCCGATGCCATGCTTCGTGTTCGGGATGTCCTCGGACGAGACGTCAGACTTGAACTTCATCTTCTGCACGGCCTTGAGGCAGAAGTCGGCTTGGTGAGAGCTGTTGTTCGCGAACGTGAGGATTCTGCCACGCATGTCCGTCACGTCATACGGCAAGTCGCTCTCGTAAGCCTCATCGAGAATCTTTCCGATGAACTCGATGGACGGCTTCGTGCCGGGATGGATCTCCTTTCTGAGATTCCTCTCGATGAGATCCCTCAGACCCTTCTCGCTCTGCAGGGTCTTGTTTTCGATCACGGGCTTCTTCTCTCTGAAGGGGAGTCCACTACCGAGAGATGCGACAGCCACCGCATTACACTTCGATAGTTTTCGTCGCAGCGAAGATCCACCCCGAAATACCTTGATCTCAATTCCCGGTGAATATTCAGGAGCAAGATCTGCAGCGTCACTTCCTGTCCAGATGTAGTGGAGGTGCACGCCGCTGCCGGACTTACTAAGCTCGGCATAGGTGGCAGGCCAGAGGCTTGCTGCTTCCAGGTTGCGCTGTAGGTCCTTCTCGCCATTGTCGCCCTTCAAGTCGAAGTCGATGACGATGTGGTTCTCGGGAAGCTTCACGAAATGCAGCCGAGAGGTGTCCAGGTCTCCCAGGACGGTGTTGACGACTTGATCCGGACGAGGTTTCTGCAACTTGCCGCGGATCACGCGTTCCTCGTCAGTCCAGTACTTCGAAGGGGTCTCGTCTTCTTTACCGTACTGCGCCGGTAGGTCCGCGTAGGTGGTGTCGAAGACGGACGACGTCTCCTCGAGGACCAACGAGTACACCGTCGGATTCGATTTCAACGGAGCCTTGTACGGCTGAGCTGTGAACCCTTGGTAGAAGCTCTTAACCTCTGCCCCGTCCATGTACTTTCTGTCGACGAATTCCGAGAAGTAGTTCTTCAATTCCTCCCGGAACTTGTACTGCGGCAGGACCTTCTCGATCTCAGCGTCGACACAGTATTGCTTGTACATCGCGTACGCTTGCTTGAGGGTCGTGTTGTCCTGCGCCTTGAAGACGTCGAAGTACGCCTCGACGAAGTTGAAGAACACGTCCGTCTGCAGCATCATCGCGACGGGCTTGTACGAGTTGTAGTAGTTCTTGCCCATCGATCGATAGACATTCAAGCAGTGTTGCGCGATAGCGCCCAGCTCGAACTCCGTCTGCTGCACCAAGGTGTGGTACCGGTTCACCTCGTGCGTCTCGCCAGTCGGGTTCACATCGATGATGCGACGAATCAACCCGTTCTTCGCGTCCGAGAATTTGACTGGCTTGTTCGTGCCGACGAACAGAAACGACTGGATGCGCGAGTTGTATGTCGGCTTGAACTTCTCGTTCACTCGAAGAATCTCTTTCGAGATCACCGAGTTCAGCGTGCTGTTGTCCCTGATCCCGGACAGGTCGGTGTCCTGATCGATCGACAACAACGGTTCATCCCTGAACGCATCCATGGCGAAAGCGCTGCCGCCGCTGACCAGAGCCGAACAGTCGAACGTAGAGACGTAGCCCCCAAATTCGACCAACCCACCGAACAGCTTGATCGCGAGATTCATCACCGTCGACTTGCCAGTGCCGGGGGCACCGAAGAAGACCAGCATCTTCTCGATCTTCTTGGCGTCCCCGGCGATGATGGCACCGATGGCCCACTCGAACTTGGCTCGCTCCTCGGGGATGTAGAGAAGACTCACCAACTCCTCGTAGGCCGCAATGCTGCCCTCGGCCATGTCGTAGTTGAGGCGACGACTCGCGTAGTCACTCCGCTTTATAGGAGTGCTGGCGAACATGACCCTGGAATCGAGCGTACGTGAGTTGTCACTCACGCTCTTCATGAAGGCCTTGAACTGCTTCCATCGGTTCGAATCGAAGGAGGTCAGAGTTTTCACGGTGCACGAGATGCCTTGATCACGGAGTTTGTCAGCGTGTTCGTTCAGGACACGGTCGACCAGAGCCGCTACGTCGTACTCGTCCTTAGACCAAAGCCCGAGAGCTTCGTTCCAGATCGCGTAGAACGAACTGCCCCGTACCATGAGATCTTTAGATCGGCCCACAGTGAAGTCCGGACTGATCTCGACATTCCCGTTCCGCGTTTCTTTCGTAGCCACACGAAAGAAATCCATCTGTCCTCCTTTCCTTACTCGCTCTGTTCTACGACATAAGCGCTTAGTTGGTACCAGAGCTCCACGGAGCGCTGGTCGCGATGTGTTCTCTGTAGGGGGAAGAACCCGCCGGATCCGTCACGCTCGTAAGTCCTGTTTATGATCCGATCGAGAACTTCGTTGATTTTCCGCTCCGGAAGTCTCTTCCGTCTGTCGCTGTACCTCGGAATGCCGATGTTCTCCATCAGCTTCCAGAACCAGTAGTGGGGCTCACCCTCAGCCAAGAAAGATAGGCGTTGAGCAAGCCCCACCATCAGCTCCAGGAAGGAGCAACCGTAATCGACCCAGTCGGGATCTGCCTCGGTCTCCAACCTCTCATAGGTTAGGAATTTCCGACGCAGATCCTTTCCGTCCTCGGCACGATTCTCATCGTTCGGGATGAGCCAGACGAATTCCTTGCGAAAGAGGATCCGAAGGAGATTCCAACTGGTCAGGGCCGGATCGGTGGTTTCCGAGTCAGCGACTTGACTGTAGAGCCATACGAAGTACGCCTCGTCAAGCTGCTGATGGTTCATTTAACCGCCGACCTCCGAGTAAGAGCCCATGCTGACGCAGATCTGGGCCGCGTAGTTGCCTTCGGTGTTGTAGATGAAGACGTTGCCCTCGTGGTTGACATGCTGGACCAGGCCACCGTCGAGGTGTCCCAGGATGCTGCTTCGATCGCCCACGGTGATCGGCTGGTCGCTCTCGTCGGTCAGCGTGTCGTCTCCGACGTACAACGTGAAGACGAACGTGGTCGGAGTCTCCAGGAATTCCGTCTCCGGGATCAGCCGCGGACCAGGAACATCCGCGTGGCGTGGAGTGTGGGCGATCTCCGTAGCGACGTTGGTCGCCGCCGACTTGCCTGAGAACTGCGTGTAGTCGATCAGCTGAGCGGGTTCGCTCTGGTAGCTCGTCAGAGCGATCTCGGCCTCCGCCGGATTCTCCTGCTCGGGAGCGACCTCTTGGTTGGCGATCATGGAGATCGTCTCGAGCTGCATCCCCACGACGGTTCCCGAGAGTTCCGCGATCCTCTTCTCGAGTTCCTCGACGCAGTTCTTGTGTTCCTCGTCCTGTTCCTTGAGCTTGCGGTTCGCCATCTCCAGGTAGTAGGTTTCCTGGGTGTGGCGGCACGTCACGTAACCGGCGGCAAATGTGACACCGGCTACGATGATGGTCTTGATCAGGCCCTTCACGTTCACCCCTTGCTGTAGGCGTCCAGGATGTTCCCCTGGACGTTGAAGTCCAGCCAGACGTCGTCCGTGTCACCGTTGGAGAAGTCGCCGTTCTCGTCGTTCTCGACGATGCCGAAGGAGACGAAGCCGTCGCCGCCCTTCTTGGTCCAGCCGACGATCTGCCCGGCCTTGGTCGGCTCGAACCCCAGCGACTTGTACACGTCGTTCAGGCTCAGGTAGCCGTGGAGGTTCAGCTTCTCGTTCGCGAACCGCTCCTGAGCCTGCAGGAAGGTGAAGTTGTAGTAGTTCCCGTACTTCCAGTGCTTGTTCTCCTTGTTGAAGCACCGGGCGTAGGTGATTTCGCTCTCCTCCCCGCCGAGTCGCTTGACGGTCTTGGTCTTCTTGCCGTCGTCGGTGTCGACCTCGACCTGCTCCTCGAAGGTTCCGAAGAGGAACTCGCGGTCCTTGTCGTTGCCGAGTTCGCCGACGACCCGGTCGCGGTACTGCTTGAAGGACTTGTCCACGGCGATGTACGCCGCTCCGAGAGCCGCGTTGCGCCGTGTGAGGATGACGTGCGAGCCGGTGAAGGCAGCGAGGGTCAGGGCTCCGACTGCCGCGGCGGGAGCGTACAGCTTGGCGATCTTGGTGGCCGTCTGGATCTTGATCAGGACGCTGTCGCTCTTGGCGTCCTCTTCGGTGTACTTGTCGCGGTGTCCCTCGAGGGCCAGCTCGCTCTTGGCGCGGAGCTCGTCGGCCTCGTCGAAGATCTCGGTCATCTTGAGCGTCGCGCGGCTGGCCAGAACCACGGTTCCGATGAACCCGACGGTTCCGGCGGCCAAGAGGACCACCGGGGAGTGCTTGCGGGTGAGGAGGATCTGCTTCCCTGCCTTGCCCATGGCCTTGTTCCTGACGGACGTCAGGTTCATCTGTTGCTCCTTGAAAGGTCTAGTAGTACTTGGATCAGCTGATGTTGTCGATGCGAGACTGGAGCTTCTGCGAGCTCCGTTGCAGGAAGCCGACCAGACCGGTAGCCACCGAGTCGATCGTCTGGTCCTTCTTGCTGTGCAGGGTGTAGCCCGCCGCGATACCAACGGTGAAGACCACCACGTAGCGCATCAGAGCAATCCTCGCTTCTTGAAGCTCATGTAGACGGCGTGTATCTGGATCTGGTCCATCCGATTGACTTTGGTCGCCCACGATCGGGTCGGCCTAGCTTTCTTTAGGGCCTCCCGTTCCTTCCAGAGTTCCATCGCTCTATCCCCGGGGCTCGATGGCCGGGAGGACGAGCAGGTATCCGCTGGACACCCGCTTGGGGTGGGCGCCTTCGACAGACGACCATCCCCACCGCTCGTCGGCGTTGCTGAATGCGACGCCAATCATCTCGTACAGGTCCCGAAGAGTGACGAACTCGTACTCTTCGATGTCGTCCTCCATGGCCCGGATGATCTCCCGGACCTCGTTGAACGTCGGAAGGATGATGTCGTCGAAGTTGTGACGGTCGTAGTTCCTGCCCACACGCTGCTGAGGCTTGTCTCGCTGCGAGTAACGGCCGTAGTTGACGGGCATGGTACGGACGTTGTTGTTGGGACGTCCCGCCGACGTTCGTCGCGGCTGTATGCCCTCTCCGTGCAGCATCCGGTTCACGGTCTCGACGGCCGACACGATTCCTTGGAACTCGCTGATCGTCGGAAGCACGACGTCGCTGATCAGATGTTCCAGACCGCCCATGAAGCTCTGCTCGTCGGAGCCGAAGAAGGTCTCCTTGAACCGGCGCCCCATGGGAGGTCTGCGACGGATGACTCGAGAACTGTCAGAAACCACCCGGAGCGCAGGCTTTTCCCCGTTGGTCTTGGTGGATTCTTCTCTCGACTTGTAGCTGTTGTCCGGGTAAGGTTCCATGTTTTCCCTCGAAAGAGAAAACTAAAAGTCCGTGTTTCGTGGACTTTCAGTTTTGAGATTTGTTGTCAGTTCTCCGTGGAGTCTTGCTCGGCGTAGTGCTCGTCAATGTGCTCGTCGATCTTGCGCTCCAGCTTGATGATGTAACCAATCACAGCTGCAGTAGCAAGACCGAGAGCGAGTTTGACGACGGTGGCCTTGAGTTTCGCGTCCATCGGGGTCCTTTCAGTAGGGGTCTCATTATAACCCCTGTTATTTCTGCGAGGACCTGTCGTAGGCGCGAAGGTAGTCGTCGATAGACATCGTCTCCAATGTCTTACCGACGCACACCACACAGTTTCGCTGTACCTCCCAATTGTCAGCGTTAGCTATCAGCCATTCGGCCGTGTCCTTGGGAGTTCCGTTGAAGATGGGCTTGCAGTTCACATCCAAAACGGCGTCGAAGTAGATGGTTTCACCTCCTCACGGGATGTAGTTGGCGATGTACTCGCTGGCGTACACCAGCTGAAGCGTGCTGCCGTAGCGCACGCGCGTGGTGTCGTTGACCTCGGACGAGTTCGCCGGGTCGGTCAACCAGGCGTACACGTCGGCGGGCGGTGCCTTGTAGAGGGAGGGGCCTGTGGGCGTCTCCAAAACCTCGTCGTACACGAACTTTCTCCTTACTATTCGGTGTTGTGGAAAGGAGGGCGCATTTTTCCGCCGGGGGGTGCGGTCCGGCTGTCGTTTAAGATCGAGCATCCATGGTGGCTTTCGCGAGACCCCTCAAGCAATCACCACCTGCTGATCCCACTCCAAGTTCTAGTTGGCCGAGAGCAGGTCCTTCTCGCGGGAGTGCCTGGCCATCAGTGCGGCGAGCTGGGGCTTGCTCATGTGCTTGGTGTCGGTGCCGACGACGCGCTCGAACTGCTCGTCGTCCATGGCGACCAGTTCCTCGACGGAGTGCTCGCGCTCCAGCTCGTTCAGGGCCTGGAGGTACTTCGCGGGCAGCGCGCCCTTGAAGAAGCCCATGATGGTGTCCCGGTCGGACATCATCTGCATGAACATCTCCTGGTATGCCGCACTGGAGACGAAGTCGTCGGTGATCTCCGGGCTCTTGCGGAAGTGCCGCCCGTCCTCGGACCTCTCGCCGTAGGCCAGCAGGAGCATGTTCTTGACCGCGGGGATGATCAGCTTGGGGTCCTTGCTCTCCCCGAGCTCCTTGAAGTAGGCCGCGACCCCCTCGACGCCGCGGTCGTGGTGGATGGCCATCTCGAGAAGCTCGGCCTCGCTCAGGTTGAAGTACAGGTCCTCGACGCGCTCCACGCCGTCGAAGTCCGTGTACTTTATCGTTTTCTTGAGCACCGTCGTGCTCCTTTCGAGTGAATGATGAGTGGGGTTCCCGGAGGAGGTTGGCCTGTTCAAGAGTGGGACTTCCAGGACCCATTACCGAACCCCTACTGTGACGCACCTCCGGGAAGTTCCGATCAGGCCGAGAGGGTCTCGTCCTCGGCCTCGACGACGTCCGCGCTGTTCCGCAGCCGGACGATGAGCACCAGCGACCCGACCGCCGCGGTCCCGATCAGACCGGCCAGCGTCTTCTTGTTCTTCAGCAGGTCCTTGGCCTTCTGGAAGGCGGTGCGGTTGTCGACGACCTCCCCCACGAGCATCTCGGTGGTCTCCTCCGACTTGTCCTCGGACTTGGTCGGGTTGGGGACGGCCGCGATCACCGGCTTCTCCTCGTCCTTCTTGGCCGTGGTGGCGGAAGCCTTGGTGGTGTTCGTCATGGTGTGTGAGTGCCTTTCAGTCGCTAGTACAACTTGTAGTTATTCCGAACCGGGGTGGTGCGGAACTCGATCGTGCCGACCGGTCGTCCATCGTGGACGGCGGCAGCGTAGTAGATCTTGAGCGGGTAGTCGGTGTTCCAACCGAGCTCGTCGGAGTCAGAAGTACCGGCGAGACCGATCTTGTCCCAGAAATCGGTCAACGAGGGATATCCGCCGTTGAAGATCTCCTCGTTGATGTCGTTCACCGCAGAGCGGATCGTCTCCATGTCGCAATCGAAGTAGCGACCGGAATGCAGATCCTTCCACAGTGATGTCATGTTGCTGGCGATGAGCACCGAAGGAGGATCCCTATTGACACGATCCTGAACGATCTCATCGTAGATCTTCTTCTCTTTGGCTTCGCCGACCTTGTCGATCACCTTCGTCTTGTACTCGTGGTAGGCCTGCTGCGTGGCAGCGTAAGCCGATGCGAGGGCAGCCGAACGCTTCGCCCCGATGCGATTTGCCATGACGATGCAGACGACCGTGGCGATGCCGGATCCGACGGGCGGGATCAGTGTCTTCCACGTGAACCCGATCTGCTTCTTCAGGATATCGATCCTGGTCATCTCATCGTCGGGGTCGATGAAGTGATGGTGCTCCTCGTCGAGGATCCTCACTGCCTTGATGCCCGCCCTGTAGGAGAGCACCGCAGTGGTGACGACGCCGGTGACTCCGATCGCCATGAGGAGGCTCGGACTGTTGTCGAGAGCCTTCTTCCTCGTTTGCGCGAGGATCGTGCCGAAGTCCATCAGGGGGTCTTGATGATGACGGTGACCAGATCGATCACGATCAAGACCCACGCGATCTTGATCACCTTGCGTGGAATCAGTCCCTGAGGCATTGTCTTCAGTTTCCTTCCTTCTGCAGCTGAATGGTTCTGGTGGTCCCCACGATCTTGAACTCGTAGCTCAAGATGCCGTTCTTGTAGAAGAACGTCTTGTTGCTCGCCTCCGAAGAGAAGATGTCGTCGGGGTGGTTGGATTCGGAAACCACGTCGAAGGAAACCGCGTCCGAATGCGCCTGGTCGAAGTCGAACGAGCCGTCCCAGTACACTCCGCTGGTGTTGCCGAGATACAGAGTGATCTGGATTTCGCCATGGTCGACAATAGCGACCATGTTCTCATCCTTTGTGCCGTCGACCTGATGCCAGACGCCGGTCATGCTAGTCGTGGGTGTCTTGGCGAAGACGACCTCGCCGTGGCTCTCCTGCGTGGAGAATACGAGAGCCACGATAGTGGCTAGCACCAGTGCGAAAGACATCATGCTGAACGCGATGATGTTCCTGACCTTCATGGTTCCCCCTGTAGAAGCGAAATCGAAAAACCTAAACTCCTTGTTAGGGGAGTTTGGGTTTTAACCTTGGAACGAGAGGTGTATCAGTTCTCGGTCTCGGTGGACTCGTCGTCCGCGCCGGACTTGACGATGATCGTGGCGACGACGGCACCGACGACGAACCCGGCCGCGTAGTAGAAAGCCTTCTTCAGCTCCTTCTTCACGACGGTCTTGTCGTCGGTGACGTCCAGCACGATCCCGTTCTCGTCGACGGCCGGGGTGACGGTGGTCTTCAGAAACTTGATCATGGTATTACCTTTCGGTGGTAGGGGTCTCATTATACCCCGTGTAATTCCTGCGACCCCTCGCTGAAAGGTCCACCGAATCTTACTGCTTGAACAACGTGCGTATCCTGTGACGGAAGAGAGCGATCAACAGAGACAGGAATCGGAGCATGACTATCTCCCGAAAGTCGAAAACCTAAACTCCTTGTTAGGGAGTTCGGGTTTTGAGGTTGTACAGGTCAGTTCTGCTCGAGGCTCTTGGCGATGATCTCGCTGGCGACGGTCAGGACGAAGCTCACGACCAACACGCCGACGGCAAGCTTGGCAGTGGTCTTCATTATGTCCTTGGCAATGTCACCAGCGGTCACGAGGACTTCCGTCGCGGTCTCACCGTTGTGAGTGACGAAGTCCTTCGCGAGCTCGTTGATTTGCTCGGGACTGGTAGAAGCGACTGCCTGCTCGCCACCAGTGGTGGTGCGGGGGTCGATCTTGACTGTGCGGATGCGGAGTTCACGGTTGAACATGGGCGTTCCTTTTCAGTAGGGGTCTCACTATAGCCCATGTAATTTCTGCGATCCTCGGTCAGTCCTCGATCGCGGTGATCCAGTACTTCTCGCCGTCGTGCCAGATGTGCTGCTTGGTTCCCGTGGGAACGTGCTTCACGTTCGCCGCGGTCCATCGGGCGAAACTGTGGCACATCGCGTGCGCCTTCTTCTCCTTGCGGAGGACGACGATCAAACCGATCGCTGCCGCCGTCATCGTGTAGTAGGCGATCTCGTACGGGTTGTCCATGCAGTACTTGGCGGCCTTGCGGAGCTTCCTCATCGTGGAACGTCCTTCACTTGTCGGAGAGAGCTTCGGTCACGCCTTCTTTGGTGGCGTTGTACTCGTCACTGGTCACCAGGTCGATCATGTACAACACGACCTGTCGCGTTGCGAAGGCGCCGACAACGCATCCGGCGTAGAAGACGGCGGTGTACATGAGTGCACGCTTCATGAAACGTCCTTCTGTAGACAGCGAAACGAAAACCTAAACTCCTTGTGAGGGAGTTCAGGTTTGAGGGTTACCGGTTGGCGTAGTAGCGCACAACGTTGGAGATGTGGATGTCGATCTCGTCGTCGGTCATGCCCTGGTAGCCCTCGAAGCACGTCACGCTCATCACCTTGCTGCCCGTCAGCAGTATGAATGCGTGCATCTGGGCGGTTGAGTCGATGAGGGGACGTCCGTTGAGGGACTTCAGGGTCGGGACCATCGAGGGGCTATCGAACACGGCGATCTTGTCGTTCATGGGCGTAGTACCTTTCAGGTAGGGGTCTCATCATAGCCCATGTTATTTCTGCGAGGCAGCAAACGAAAACACAAAGGACGTGTGGTTAGCACGTCCTCCATGTTTGGATTTACTGCAAGTCGATCAGGTTCTTACCGGGACTTCAACACGAAGCCGAGGGCCTTGGACGTAACGACGTGGGCTCGCTCGTGCGTGAGGATCAGGACGATTCCAGCGAGGTTGGTCGCAGCCAGGACCAGAGTGTCGCGGCTGACGGGCTTGGACGAATTGGCTTCGTTCAGCTTGGTCAGCTTGGACAGGTGGTCGAGGAGGCGAGCGTACTCTTCGGAATACGTCGGTGTGCTCAGCAACTCGAGCGCGGCCGCGTCGATAGCGTCCTGCAGGTGGTTGGGCTTCTTGTTGAAAATCTTCAGGTCGAACATGGGGGTCCTTTCAGTAGGGGTCTCATTATAGCCCATGCTTTTCCTGCGACTCGCGAAATGTCACAGATTCAAGTGCTGAGCGTCCGCCGCCGGACTGGACGTTCCCGAAGACTGATCGGTGTCCGGCATGATCTTCAACGTGGCCGACTGCTGGTTGAGCATCTTCTCGGGGTCGTTGTTGAAGACCAGGGTTCCGATGGTTTTCCCGGCTTCGGTGTTGGCGACTCTGATCTCCCCGTCGAAGGGGGCGTCGCTGTTGTGGTAGGTGTAGCTCGAGACTCCGAGCAGGACGCCGACGGCGGTGTTGATCGCCGTGAGGGTTCCCATGACCTGGGCGGTGTTCGACCAGTGCCAGATCTGAGCCAGCGTGAAGTACAGCGTGATCAGACCGGGAAGTCCGGTCGTCGCGACGTGCTTCAGAAGCTGGTATGAGACGTCACCGAGGAGAGGTCTCTTCGTCGTTGAAGCGGGAGATGACAGGGACATTCGGGATAACCCTTTCTCTTTCTTGGTAGATTTCCCTGAAGCGGTCATGCGGTCGTATGGGAAGCATGTTCACCTGATCCCATATTCTCTCCGCAGGACCATTTCCGCCCAAGGCGTGGTACGGGTAGAAGAAGTACTTCCCGTATTCCCCGAGCTCTCCGGTGGTGATCCACCCTCGCTCGATGTATTCCACGCCGAGAGACACGATACGTTCGTAGGCGATGCCCAGAACGACTTGACTGATCGCGTCCTTCTTGTCATCCCGGCGTTTCATAAAGGACCAGAATCCTGACGACGCCAGAACTGATCCCACAGTAGCCACGAGAACTGGCAGCCAGGATTCCATTTTTTCCCTTTCTCAATGCCCAATCAGTCTAGTCGTGCATCTGTGCCATACACCTCCGGTGTTGACCCATGGCTCTGCCAAGCGCCATGCTCCCCCCACGTTTACGTAGGCCCCCAAGTCGGTTTTTCCGGATGCAGGACCGGACCATGGGCCCCAGCCGACGGAGTTTTCGGCTCGAACCCAGAAGTAATAGGTTGTGCCCGTCGCAAGCCCAATCAACTGAGCCGAGGTGCCAAACGAATATATGTTTGACAAGGCTCCTGATGGACTGGTGCTGTACGCCAGGTCGTAGTCGTGGATGGGTGCTCCACCGGTGTTGATGGGACCAGCCCATGAAACCACCAACGAGTTGACGCGCGGATTACTTACAACGGGAAAGGGCGGAGGGCCCGGGACTGTTGCTCGTCCAATGAACTGACTGAAGGTAGTCGGACCACCGAAACCTGATATTCCGGTGGCTGTAAGAAGTTTGAACGTCACGGTCTGCGAGTAGTTGACCGTACTCGAGTAAACCATCAACCAGTTCGCGCCGGTTGGGTAGTTCACCGAAATCGGGCCGACAACCACTCCGTTGACATCGACTTCGAAGTGCAGACCGGAATAGTGGTCGTTGGAATATCCGGCCTTGAACCAGTACTGCACGACGCTTCCGGTGTCCCGGATCATCATCGTCCCAGCACCGGAAGCGTGCGTGTAGTCTGTCATTTTTCCGCCTAAGCGACGATCTTGAAGTAGATGTCGCCGTCGCTTCCCCCAGAAGGATCAGCGTATCCAGACGAGATCCCGGACGCCGTCCGGAAACCGGATTTGCCGATCGGAATCATCGACTTGACCGCGGCGATGAAGTCTCTCGTGCGGTTGATCTCTCGACCACCCCAGCGAACACGACCTTCTTCGCCAGTGTCGGCGACTAGCGGATATCCTGCGGCTGCCGCCTGATCTCCGATGGCCATGTTACCTCCTTACGGTTGGTTGCCCCATACAGATGTGGTGTCGGCGTCGAAGTCGATCCAGGCCTTGTTACTGGTCCAGGACATCCATGAGCCGGTGTTGATGAACACGTTCGCGGTGAGAGTCGGATATGACTTCACACCGGTTGAGTCGCTCGAGAAGATCTGTTCGGTGACTCGTTTGGTCATCGCGACACCGTCGATGTTCTGGAGTTCCACCAGATCACCGAGGTTATAGTGCTGCCCGTAGATATACGGACAGTTTTGGCTGATTTCGCCATCGAAGCCTTGGAAGACCTGAGCTTTCGCCAGTGCATCCTTACCGCGCTGTATGAGAGCACTGGGGACGTCAGTGTAGCCAGCTGCGGTGGTGATGTCACTCGCGTCGACCGTGAGAACACGCCTTTGTAGACCTGAGATCGTCGGATCGACATTCGGACCGTAGACGGTTTGGTAACCATCAGTCGAATATACGTATGCGACGTTCTTCGACTGGTCGATGGTGGTCAGCTCTTTGGTGTTCTGAAGGTTGTCCAGGTTCGGAGAGAATATAACCGGCGTCAACAGCGTTTGCGAGCTGGTTCGGTCGCTCCCCGAATATACATCGAAGTACATAGTCCCAGGTTCCTGTCGCAAGAACCTGAAACCAAGACTCCACACGGATCCAATCCCCGTGAGACCGTTGTACAACGTGTCCGGCCTGAGTTTCACGACGATCGGATCAACTGGTTCCGGAATGTTCGAAGAGATCAGCGAAGACTCGACGACGCCCGGTATGATGTCATATATGTTGCCGACACCAGTCACGCAAATATCGTGGAAGAGCTTCCGCATGAGATCCGCGGGAGCCATCGTGATATTCCAAGTGGGTTCGGTGGTCAAGTCGACGTTGTTGTCTCTGGCCACGCGATCGATCAAGATGGCTTCGTACGATCGACCCTTCACCATCAGAGTCCTCGAACCGTTGACGCTAGCGTCGTCCTCTACAGATTCCACCCTCATCACGTAATTCGATTTGTCCATGGCCAAATATGTGTCCGCCGTGAACAACCGTCGAGTACCCGGCGTCGAAACGATCGAGAGTTGGAAATCGCCGTGGGTGTTGAACCTCTCCGTCCAGATAAGAGAGATGTATTGGTCCACGACATATTCTCTTCGGAGCAAAGGGTCCAGGGCGTAGATCTCCATCAGAGCGCACCGAACCGCTTGTTGTACGAGATGCTGCAAGGAACACCGACACCCGCTGCAGAAGCTCTGACCCAGTTGTTCCCCGGAGCAAATTTCGCCCAGGTTGACTGAAGAGACACTGCGTAGAGAATCGAGCTCGAGACTCCGCTTCTGAGAAGGGTCGCGTACTTGTTGCCGGGAACGGTGCTGATCGTGACCACATCACCAGACAAGAACGGATTTACCACATCCATGCTCGTGGTCACGTTGTTTCCATCCGTGTTGTAGATCACGAATTCAGACAACGTTCTGTTGATGTTGATCGTGAAGACGTAACCCGTTTCGGTTGTACCCGCGTAGTTGATCAGAGTAGCCGTCGGGTCGCCGGTCGTCATACCAGAGACCACGGTGGGAACGGGATCCACGAAGTCCGGGTCGTAGCAGATCAAGGTGACGTCGACTTCGGGAGTCTGAGAGAACATCGGCGACTGACAGCTTTCGACACGGCCATAGATGATGTAGCCGTCTTCCTGCCCGTCGATGAAGTCTTCCATGTAGAACTTGAGCTGAACCTCGGTCTCAGTCCTGAAGAGCGTGTAGAGGTTGTTCCTCAATGTCCTGAGCGAGGTAGTGGAGTAGTCGACATCGAATCCTATTTTGAATCCGATCTGACGAGTGTCTCGTCGGGAAGACTGGAAGACCGCTCCATCCTGGTTGGCGAAACTACTGCCGACCAGTGTGGCCTTCACGGGGTCCAGCCCGGTGATATCCAAGACGTTGTAACCATTCGAGGTATCACCGAGCTGGAGCGTGAGGAGGGCTCCCTGGCTATTGCGTACCTCCACTTTGGTAAACAAGGGTGCCCCTTACAGCGGATAGTTGGTTGTTGGTCTGCCGATAGATTTCCGTGTCGGACAGAGCCTTCGGTGAGTAGTTGTTCTGTGTGAAGTTGTATGTCGGCGTCGTGGGTTGCCGGTTGAATGTATTGTCCGTGGAGGTGTTCCTCGAGTTGTTTCGAAGATATCCCTCGGAGGCATTTGTCGCTCCGTAGTACGAAGCAGGGTTGCTGAGGTTGATCGGATGAGCTGGGTCGCTCACGTCGAACACAGACCCATTGAAGTTGCTCATGTCGAGAACGGGCTTGATCTTCGGATTGAATTCCACTGCGTCGAAGTGGTCGCCAATCAAAGACATGCTCTGCGAGACGACGTCGAAAGCGTTCTTCGCAACCTTGGAATGCGCGTCGATCACTATGCCCGAATTGTCCTCTACACCCATACCCCACCCGGCCATGCACCAGAAACCCATTTCTGCGTACCTCGTGGACGGGGAATTGATCCCCAGCCAGTGGAGAGGCGCCTTGATGGAGTCTTTGGCGATCTGCAGAAGCGTGTCAGCGACTTTACTCGCGCCAGCTTCGAGACCTTGGATGAGCCCGTCGATCATGTCTCCGCCCATCTGGATGAGAGCGGTGACGACCTTCGGTGTGTTCTGCTTGAACCCTTGCCCCAACGATGTGATGAACTTGATCGTCATGTCGAAGGCCGATTGAACGATCTTCGGCAGGTTGTCGCTGATGCCCTTGGTGAACGCGACAATCAAGTCTGTAGCAGACTGCACGATCTTGGGCATGTTGCGTGCCAGACCTTCGAGAAACCCGGAGATCAGATTGACACCCGCGTCTATCAATTGCGGAATGTACTTGGCAGCAGTTTGCAGCAGTTGCGTGAGCAACTTGAGGAAGAGGTCGACGACCTTCGGAACCAGTTTACCTAGCGTGTCCAGAATCGTGCTGAACAGAGTCAGGAACGCCTTCGCGATCGCTGGTGCTGATTGAGCCAAGGTCTCCACAAAGACGACCAAGCCCAGGGCGAATTGCTTCGCCGCGATGGGAATCAGGTTCAAGAATGACGTAATAGCAAACACCATACTAGCGGTGTTCGCAGCCATTCCCACTGCGAGTGCCGTATAACCAGTGGAGAGGAAGACCAATCCCAAACCAGCAGACAAAGCACCCAACCCCAAGAGAGCAACAGCTCCTGCGAGGCTGAAAAGTACCGGAATGACTGGCTCGATCAGAGCGCCTCCCAGCGCCAAGACGACAAAGACTCCCGCAAGCTCGACGAGGCTCGAGAGGATGTTCCCCCACGACATGTCGCCCATGGTTTTGAGCGCAGGTGCCAAAATGTCGATTGCTGCTGCCATAACGAGAAGCGCAGCTGCTCCAGGAAGTGCTTCCGTCATGAGTATGGCCGCACCTGCGATGAGCACCAGTGCTCCCGCCAATTCGGTCAGACCCTTGGCTATCTCCGTCCAACTCTGAGCTCCCATTTTGCCGAGAGCGTCAGTGATCATCCCCAGAGATGCTGCGACAATGAAGATCGCTGCCGCAGAGAGAAGCGACGACGGCGGAAGAAGGTAGAGAGCCCCAGCGATGAGCGTCAGAGCACCAGCCATCAAAGCCAAACCGTGAGCGCCTTGACTCCAGGTTTCCTTGCCCATCTTGTCCAGCGCATTGCCGATCAATCCGAGCGAAGAAGCGACGATCAATACCCCCGCAGCGGAGAAGACCGACGACGGAGGAACAAGCTTCAAAACCAGACCGATAGCAGCCAGACTGCCCGCCATGAGGTCGAGTCCCTTGGCGATCGTTGTCCAACTGTACTGTCCGATTTCCTTTACTGCTTTTGCCAGAATCAAGATCCCGTATGCCAGGATCGTCACTCCGAGACCTGTCCCGGCTCCAGCAGTGTCCGCGTCAGCGATGACCGAGAAAAGCGTCAATGCGCCTAGGACACCCGCCAACCCGGTGAGGCCTTTGCCGAGTTCTTCCCAACTGATCCCGCCGAGTTGCACCAGAACATCGCCTAGGATTTTGACACCCTTGCCGATACTCGCGACGCCGAAACCGACAGCGATCATGTGGTTCGAATCGCCCATCAAGTTGACACTGAAGGCCAAAGTGGTGAGCATGACGCTGATGGCCAGCAACCCCTTTGCGAGGGAGTTCCAGTCTTCCTTCCCGAGCTTTATGACCGAACCCGAAAGAACATCGATAGCTCCCGCCAACAAGATCAGAGAGAGCATCATGACGGGCATTTTGACGAAGCCTTCAGAACCGATGAACTTCTGGAATATACCCATGGAAGTTATCAGCTGGGTGAACATCACAGCCAACGCAGTGGTGGACCGTTCGAGAGCGGGTCCATTGATGGCCGAAAGCTTGTCGGCTGCGACAGCAAGAATGGCTATCGCTGCGGCTATCTCGAGAAGAGTGGCCGCTTTGAGCGTTGTCTGCATCGACTCGAGTGTCTTGGTAAGACCCTCGAACGACTCCTTGATGGTGTCAAGGAAACCGTTGATGACGCCAGGCTTGTGACCGCTTCCGACGTAGTCCACGAATTTCTTCAGAAGCACGATCAGGCCGCCGAACAAACCAGTGTCGACAACACGCAACAAACCCGTGAAGTCGATGCCTGCTGATCCGTTCGTGAAGCTCTTGGCCATGTTCTCAAAAGCTTTTGAGATCTTGTCCGCCAAAGGCTGAACACCATGGTAGAAGGCATCGATGTGATCGCGGACATAATCGAAGGCAGCGGCGAGAAGCTTGCTCTCGCTCAGAACTGAACTTAGAGAATCCTTGACTGAACCGATGGACTTCTGTGCCTTGTCTCCAACGTCGAGCTTGTCGAACAAGTCCCTGAGGAGCAGACCGAGAGCCTTGACCAAGGTGATCGGAACCTGGAGAACTTCCTGAAGCTTCAGGAAGAACTCGTTGAACCTCTGCCCAGTCTCCACTGCTTCCTTGAGCCGGACCAGGAAGTCGCCAACCCGAGCTCCGAAGTCGAGCAGATTGCTCGATCCCCTGGAAACGGAAGAACCAAAGACAGCTTCGAACGTCTGGCCCAACTTCACGAGAATATCGTAGACGATCTTCACCGCGGAGAAGAGGCCGTCGAAGATCTGCCTCAGATCAGCACTAGTATGCGCTCCTATTTTGAACTTTTCAGTCAGCTGCTCGAAGACGTCTGTCAGATGCTTCAAACTCTGGGCGGTAGCCGGTGGGAAGACGTCTCTGAATGCTTCCCCGATCGGCTTCATGATCAAGCCGAGATCTTGGAACGCTTGACCGAACGCCTTGATGAGTTCGGTCCTACCGCCTAGCTTCGCCCATCCCTCCAGGAGGTTGTTCAGCGCGTAGACCGGTCCGGTGAGTGCGTTCTCAGCAACGTTGTGGACCTTGGTGAAGAGGTTTGTCGCTTGATCAATGTTGCCGAAGATCGTCTTGAAGATCGCGCCATATGCGGTTGCCACCTCCTCCTTGAGCGCGTCGGCAAGCTGCGTCATCGTCTTGATGTGCGTAGCAGAACCGAGTGCGGTCTGACCCAGAGCCTGAATCTGCTTGGCCTGCTGAGCCGTGAAGCCCATAGCCTTGAGCTGAGCAGCACTGAGGTCGCCAGTGAACTGAGAGAGTGTCTTCGTGAGGATGTCGGATGTCAACCAACCCTCTTGAAGACTGTTGCGGAAGCTTCCAGCCTTCTTGATGATCGCATCGATGTTGGTGCCAGCGGCTCGAGCGGTGTTCTCCAGAGCAGTCTGGAACACCTTGCCGCCGAGACCAGCGTTGACGACGGAGTTCCAGTCCTGAAGCTGAACCTTGCCGGATGCGATGGCCTGGGACAGCTGATACATCGCGGTGGAAGCCTGCTGCGAACTAGCGCCAGACAGAGCCGCGAGGTTGGCGATACCCTTGATGGACTCGACCGAAGTCTTCAGATCCACACCGGCGGCCGTGAAGGTGCCGATGTTCTGAGTCATCTCAGAGAAGTTGTAGACCGTCTGGTTCGCGTAGGTGTTCAACTCAGCCAAGGCCTTGTTGACGTCACCGATCTTCGTACCTTCAGAAGCCGTGTTCGCCAAAATCGTCTGAACCGCGTTGATCTGGGTTTCGTAGTTCTGGAACCCAGCCTTGATCGGGTCGATCGTGAGGGACTTGGCCATCTGCAGGCCAACGTCGACGATCTTGTTTGTCAGATTCGAGAGAACGGTGTAACCGATCACCGACAAAGCGGTGAATCGACTCGCCACGTGATCCACGCCGTTGGCAAGAGGATCCATCGTGACGGATTTGACTGCTTCGCCGAGACTGGCAAAACCCTTGGCGGCACCTTCCAAGCTGAGACCCTTGTTCAGCTTGTCCATTGTGCCGAGTGTGACGGCGGCGTTGTGCTCAAACGACGTATTGTCGAAGAGCATTTGAACGACCCGCTGGTCGATGTTGCTCATGCGGAAGTCACCGCCCTCCATACCCTTTCGGCGATTCGGTCAAATATCGGTGCCATCGCCGGGTTGATGTAGTCCCGGCCTTGAACGTAGCCTCCAGTGCCGGTTCCGTATCCATACTGGAGCATGATCGCTACTGGGAAGTCTGACTCTACGTCGGTGTTGGTCCAGTAGATCGTGTACCTACCGTTTCTGGCCGACACGTCGAAACTCCACGAACCCGCAGCGAGTCCAGTGTCTGTCGGCGTGGCCGAGGAAAGGGCCGCGACGCCTTCTTGTCCTGCCGACTTCAGAATATCGAGGATGTTCAGTTTCACAGCTTTCTGCAAGAACTGTTCAGTCGACTTGAAATCACCAGAGACAGTGTAGGATATCATCGCGGCTCCTTTCTTTACGCGGCTTCGACCAACAGGTAGGAAACGACAGACGTGTCGGTAGAGGATGTGCTCTTGATCACGAAACTCGTACCGACCGTGTGAGCGTTGACGAACAACGCGCCGGGAGTTCCTCCGGGGGTCACCGACCCCAAGATGATCCTGGTGTTGGCTGTCGTCGAGGTGTTGCTGACGGTCACGGTTCCGGCCACGAGAGTGGCAGTGCCCTGGCGGGCGTTGGTGCCCTCCTTGACTCGGAGACCCTTGCCTGCGAGTCCGATGATGATGTCGGAATCGGAGGTACCGACCTGTGCAGTACCCAAACGCTTCCACGTCGTGTCACGAGCAGAGGTGCCGATACCATAAGTCATGGTTCCGTCACCAGCGAGGCGGAAGTTGTCGTTCGCAGCCACGCCACCTTGGTTTGAACTCAGGATCGTGTTGGCCGAAGAACTGGGCTGAGCTGCGAGCGCAGCTTGAGCCGTGAGACCGGCCGTATAGTTCGGGGTAGACGTGTAGTTCAGATTCGTGCTGCTGACATCTGCCACCACCGATGGGATGTTGGTCACCCAGTTCGAGGCGGCCGCACCGCTTCCTTCGAAACGGGTGTTGATGCAACGAACTTTCTGGCCGGACGCAGCGATGTTGATGCTTTTCTGCACGCCATTCGAACCAGAAGCCACGATGCTCGAGGAGAATCGACAATCGCTGATGACACCGGTAGAAGTCCCAGACCAGTTGATCTCGTAGTTCGTACCGGAAGAACCCGAGCCGTTGGCGGTCAAGCCGAGATCCAGAAGATTGATCGGATTACCCGATCCCTCGATCGAAACACCGTGTGTCTGGCAGTCGGTGATCCTGAGACCTCGTACGAAGAGGCTAGATGCCGCGCCGGTGACGCGCAGACCTATGACTCCGTACTGAAGAACGCCGTCTGTGATCTGAACGTTCGTAGGAGATCCACCGGCACTGTCCTCGATAAGACAGTTGGCTCCAGCAGAGCTGTTGGTCGTGGATCGAACGTTCACCATGAACAGATCTCTGACGGCGCCCTTGATGTGGAGATTGCTCCCCGTGCCATTTGCCATCTGCAGGTTGACGTTTGAGAACTCGAGATCTTGAGCGTCCTCGATGAACAGGCCGTCCATATTGGCGCCTGCGCCGGTTGTCACACCCATGGTTCGGAGCCAAATATCGCTCACTTGACCGTGGTAGATGTAGCTGTTCGGCGAATTGCCCTTCAGATGCATCCCCGCGGAGCATTGCTGGGCGAAGATCCTGCTGATCATGAGACCGTCGGGGTTGTTCCCGGAGGAGTCGCTGACGGCCTCTATGCACCACGAGTTGATGAATTGAAAGGTGCAGTTGTCGATCTTAGCGTGCTTGCCGCCGTAGACGTAGATCGCATCCACGACGGGATTACCGGGCGTAGAGCTGGAGTTGGCTCCGGCTATCGTGATATCTTCCACGATGCAGTCTTGGCCGGTGATCGTGACGGCGGCAGTTCCGGTGAAAGTACCGCCGATCATGATCCGGGTTGCTTCGGGGCCTGCGCCCCTCAATGTCGTCCCGTCGGCACTGAGCGTGAGAGACGCGGTTGACGTCAGAAGGTAGTTTCCCGGAGGGACGAACACGATGCCGCCACCGCCGGACGAAGTGACCGCCGAAATGGCATCCGCGAAGGCGGTGTCGTTTGACGTGAACGCGTCGCCGACTGCTCCGTAGTCCATGACGTTGTAGACTAGGGAGCCTTTGTCCACCTTCTCCGCGAGAGCAGTCTCAGTGGCTGCCGCGGTCATTGCTGTGACTGTAGCCACATTGCCTACTTTCTAGAGAGAGGACGAACTCACCGTGTAGGTGTCGGAGTCGATGTAAACCGCACTGTCCCACGTGAGCTGAGCAGTGTTCGAATCCAACATGAACAGAGCGCCGTCAGGCGCCGTCATCGTGAAGGTGCCATCGCCGTTGTCGGTGACGGTAAGACCTCCGTTGGAATCGATGGCACTGATGATTTCAGTGAACGGAGGAAGATGCGGAGGAGTCGTGTCCGTTCCGTACAGGGCGTTTTCCATGTATGTGAGAACGGGTTCAGAGAGCTCCCTTGAGTCGAGAATGTAATGTGCAGTCCTTTGATAGCCACTCACCGCCGGGGGCAATGCGGTGAGGGACCAAGCGAAGTCGGCAACATTGACGTTAGTCGTGTCGGACTTGTAGCTGTGGATCGAAGGCGAAGCCAAGACGTTGTACACGAGATGGATCCTGTAACCCAGAGCACCCGTCAGATCATTTCCGATGAACGTCCTGTAGGAAAGACTGAACGGCTTCCTCTTCTGCCGAGTAGCAAAGAAGCCGGTACGAACAGAAGCGTTGCCGTCGCAATCTTCGAATTCGTCAGGGTACGTGTACGCGGACAGCTGTGCTTGGTACTCCTCGGGCGAAGCGAGGTTCGAGTACTTGTCGCCGTCTACGTACAGCGGTTTCGCAGCTCCGCCTGAGATGTTCTCCACGACTGAAGTGAGACCACTCCAGGGGACACCCGGTTGATTTCCAATGTACAGAACACCTCGGTCGACGCCTGACTGATAGATGCGTGAGCCTGCCGCACCCCAATTGATCGCGGTCAAGGTCAACCCCTACTTTTCATCTCGGCTCGCCGGGCTTCGTTGAGTGCGCGGTTCCGTGCTGCCACTTCAGACGGAGTGAGCTCTTTTTCGGGTTGGTTCTTCTCGTTGCAGACTCTCACGAGAGTCAACAGTTTGTTGAGATGCCAATGCTGGCACTCGAAGGGGATGTTGAGAGCCACCATCCAGTAGTAGATGATCTCAGCGGTGATGATCTCTCGAGCTTGTTGCGCTTTCTCGTCCTTGAACCAGGTCGCGGTCTGACGAGAATTGATGTAGGCGTTGATCTCTTCGATGTTGCCCACCGTCATTCCGTCATAGACATCGTCGGGAACATTTTCGGTGAGTGTCATCGCCTTGATGTACTCGAGGAGATCCTGACCGCTCTTCTCTTCTCTCGAGATGAACGGCTTCTCTGTGATCGCCTCCCATTTTGACAGAGAAGCCAGAGAGTGCTCCAGTGTCAGTTCGTACTCCCCGACGATGAACTCTTCGGTGATCTCATCGAAGAAGTCCTCGCCGTAAGGGACTTTGATCTTGAGCACTCTCTGGTCTCCTTTCGTTCGGCTAGAAGGTGATCAGCCACTCGTTGACGTTCGGGTCCGGGATGTAGTACCCGGCCGTCGGCGTCGCCATGAACACGGTGTTGACCGTGATCGTGACGGTACCCGTGACGAGGGTGGCCACGCCGTTCACGACCTTGTAGTACTGAAGGCCGGTGACGACGGGGATGGTGACCACGTGGGTCGAGGAGTTGTAGGTCGGAACCGTCGGGATCGCAGACGACATGGTGCCCGCGAACATCGCCAGGACCTCGTCGGGCAGCGGCAGACGACCGTTGACGCCGGAGGTGCCGTAGAGCGTGTCCTCCAGAGTGGCCAGTGCGCTGGGGTTGACCTTGGTCGAGTCGATCACCAGCGTAGACGTCGGCTTGTAGCCGGTCGCGCTGATCGGCACGCAGGTGACGGACCAGGTGAACTCGTTCGCGGACGGGCTGTCGTTGATGGTGGACCAAGCCTTCTGGGACGGAGCCGCGGTGCAACCCCAGACCAGGTGGAGCTTGTAGCCCTCGTCGGTGCCGACCAGGTCGTTGCCGATCCGGGTTCGGTAGCAGAAGCCGAAGGTCTTGCGGCTCTGCTGTCCGACCGCGACGCCGATCTCCGGCTCCACGGTGCCGTCGCAGACACTCCACGCGTCGGGGTAGGTGTAGGCCGAGAGGTCGCAGCCGAAGTACTCCGTCGAGGTCAGGTTCAGGTATCGCGTGTTGTCGGCGTAGAGGGCCGTGGCGGTGCCGCCGACCGGCTTCTCGGTGACCTTGGTCAGACCGTTCCACGCGTAGGCGTTGACGTAGTTCCCGTTGTTGTCCGGAATGAACAGGACACCCTTGTCGACGCCAGTCTCGTAGACGTGGTTGCCGACGGTGTCCCAAGTGAGAGCCACCATGCGGAGGTTCTCCTCTCAGAAGTAGAGATTGAAGACGTCGTGATTAAGATTGCTCGCCACGAAGAACCGATTTCGTCGGCACATTGGAAGTTGAGCAACCTTATCGGGGATCGCGCTGTCGGGATCAGGATCAATCACTGTCACCTGATACCCGACAGTGTGGTGGTAGGGATTGTTGTCGGCGAAGTTCGAAATCCCGTTGTAGCGCTGGTACACGATACAGGGGTACTGCATTTGAGTCTCAGACGGCGGCTGAAAATATACATTCTCAGTCACCGTCAAAAGCAGCGTGTGAAGATCAAGCCTTCGGCCCATTGTACGAGCCCCCTAACGTGAGAACGAGACGGGGGCCCTGGACTTCCACGTTAGTGACGGTCCAGAGCACCCCGTTCCATTCGACGTAGCGCATGGACAGGAAGTTTTCGACAGCGTACGCATCAGCCATTATGGATATGCTGTTGTTAACGACAATGTCGTCATTAACTTTGGCATTGTCTTCGAGACGTCGAGTGTTTCGAAGAACGTCACCGTAGTAATAAACCTCGGTGATGGTGGAATTCCATATGCCAGGAGCGGTTTCCGTAGTTGAAGAAGCGTAACCAACCTTGCCGTAGAACCTCCTAGAAGCCATGAGCTATCAGGAGGTGGAGGTGGTCGAACCCACCTCGAAGTGCCACTCGTTGCCCATGCCGTCGGTCTCGAAGTAGTAGCCCGAGGCCGGAACGGCGAAGACGTTGAGCTCCTGACCGGCGGTCAGGGCGGTCTGTGCGCCCGCAGTCAGAGTGGCGTTGTTGGCCATGTTCTTGTAGACCACGCCGGTGACGGTCGGGATGGTGACCACGCCGGTCGCCTTCACGAAGGTCGGAGCGATCGGAGAGGCCACGACGTTGGTCGCCGCGGTGGTCTGGACGACGAGGGCGGACTTGACCTTGACCAGCGAGCCGGAGATGCGGGTCTCCGTCAGGTACTTGTACTGGTTGTAGTCGATGTCGAAAAAGTCGAACATGCTGACCTCTCCGCCCTTGTTCGCGCCGATGTTGTAGTCGACCATGTTGACGATGATGCCGATGACGTTCGGCAGCGTCTCCATGACCTCGACGGGGACGATGTCGTCGACCAGCATGGCTGCGGCCAGCTCCGACTTGTTGTTGTACAGACGGCGGCCCAGGGTGTCCTTGACCAGCAGCATGTTCGCCAGCGTCGGCAGGGTGGTGTAGAACGTCGGCGTGCCGGTGCCCTTGTAGAAGCGCATGGAGCGCACGACCGCGTCGATCACCTCGACGTACGAGGAGTTCGAGTCGCCCAGGTTGACGAACACGTCGGTCTTGTAGAGCTCGTGCTCGTTGACGATGGAACGCACGCCGTTGCCGGAGGACGCGGCCGCGGGGTCCGAGATCTTGTCCGGGTCCGCGATGTCGCGGCCGTCGCTGATCAGAATGGCCCGCGCGACTTCCTCGCGGAGCATCAGGGCCATCTCGCCCTTCATCCACGCCACGACATCGAAGTCAGTGATGTCGATGACGTCGTCGCGGTCGATCTTCTGCTTCTTGTAGACGGTGGTCGGCCCGGTCGTCCGCTTGGTGACGGTGAACCACTCCTCCTTCTTGTAGTTCCCCTTGATGTAGCCCATCGCGCGGGCTTCGTCCTGGGTGATGTCGGCCACGATCGACCGAACGTTGGAGAAGGGGGACTTGGAGCACTTGTTGAGGACGCCCTCGACCCACTCCGTCCGCCGCTGGTTGAACTGCGGGGTGTTGGTGAGGTTCTGGAAGTTCGGGAACAGGACGTCGATCGGCTCGATGCCGTGCGCCAGCTCGTCCGCCTTGAACACGTCGTGGCTGAAGGCGTACTCGTTGACCAGGTCGCGCAGCGAGGAGACACCGCCGCCACGCTGGGCCAGGTCGAGAATCTCCTTCATCTGGCTGTGCGACAGCCTCTTCTCGGTCGGCTCGGAGCCGGTGGTGCGCTGCTCGAACACGTTGCGGGTCATGGGGCCAGCTCCTCCCTGGTGGCTGAGGTCGTCCTCGCCGGAGTTGTTGTTGTTTTCGGAGTGTTCGGCGGAGTTGTCCGCCTCGACGCCAGCCTCAGCGTCGTTGTCGCCATCACCGTCAGGATCCTGAGCGGTCTGAGCCGCGGACTCGGCGACGGCTTCCACGAGCTTCTGCTGGATCGGCGTCATGCTGTCCCAGATCTCCTGGGCGGTCGGCTCGTTCGCGTTGTCGGTACCGGTCGAGTCGGTACCGTCGGTGTTTGTTCGCGCGTCGGAGCTGTGCGAGAAAGACTCGCCGGTGCCGATGATCGCGGCGTCGTCGATCTCGGAGATGTCGCCGTCGGAATGACGAATGGTGACCGGGTCGATGAACGCTCCGGGGTTTGCACCAGCCAGGACCAGGCTGACCTCGCGGATCATGCCGTGCATGACCCTCTTGGACTGCTCGACCAGCTGGTTGGCGTAGATCGAGAGGGCCTTGATGTCGCCGTGCTTGATCGATTCCTTGACGTGCTGAGCGGCTGCCGTGTTGTTGAAGTAGCAGTCCGCCATGACGCCTTCAGCCTTGTGACGCAGAACGGCGCGACCGAGGATGTTCTCGGGATTGGTGTGCGAGTGCTGCCAGACGAGAGGAACCGTCTGACCGTCCATGTGCTTGAACGCGTCGGGCATGATGGTTCGGCCGTCGGAGCACACGAGGTTGGCCTTGGTGGCCCAGCCACTGAAATCAGGTTCCATTTTGACTGTTTCCTCCTGTCCGTGAGAGTTGAAGTTGTTTGACCCCGGCAAGCTGTGCTTGGCTCGGCGGGAACGGTGGCCTTGGAGCTGGTTGCAGCGGTCTCGGTGTTGGCATGTTGCTGTTCTGAAGCATGTCCGCCTTCTTGTCCTTGGACGGCTTCAGACCGATGGCTGCACGGAGCTCGTTCGGCGTAGCGATCTCGTTGCGAGACAGCATGTCGGCGATCTTCGCGAACTCTCCCATCGGAACGAGAGCAAACGGGTCGCGGAAGTAGACGATCGTCTGTCCCTGAGTTCGTGCGGTCTTGGAAAGGAACGTTCGAGCCATGGCTTCTGTGATGGCCTTGACGATGGGCTCGATGGTCCTCTTGTTGTAGTTGAGCATCGCTTGCTCCGACGCCATACCATTCATGATGGTCGCGTCGATGCTGAGCTGCCCATAGAGCATCTCGGTCAGATACTGAATCTGAGCGAGAAGATTGTTCTCAGCAGGACGGTTGAGCTGCGTGATCTTCTCGGTTCCGTCTGTGTAGGCGATGCCGTACTTGCTACCCTTGAGTTGGAACTCGATGTCTGTTCGTCGCTGTTCAGCCTGCTGCCTGCGAGCATCGGACTTGACGACATACGGAAGCTGCACGATCAAGTCGAGCTTGCCTGAGCTAGAGGCCTCGTCCACGGCATCCAACATGTTGAGCTTCCGGATCAGACGCTGAAGAGTCGAACTTGGCTCGTTCATCACCTGGTAGAAGGGATTCTCGACGATGGAGACCATGCTTTTTGGAAGCGTGATCTGCTGCCTGTACCCCACAGCCTGGTTATACAGGCTGACGCGAACGTGTTCGGGATACCATGCCACGATTTCTGCAGCCCGAAGCGTGACAACGTCGTAGGCGTTGCTGCTCGTGGGGTCGATCGTCGTATCCACCGGAACGATAGCCACGACACCCTTGTCGAACATCGTCAGAACGATGTCTTGACGTAGTTGAGTCGCGGCCTGGTCGATATTGGCTTCGACGGTGAGACAGTTCTGAAGTCCGCTCACCATGTCTTCCACGTACCTCCCGTCCTTATCTGTTCGGACGTGAGACATATCCACCGCAGCCGCGTCTATGGCGATCCTCGTGAGAATCGCTGAAACGATCGATTTCTCGTTCGAGAAGGTCAATCGGGTTCGGTCTGGTCTGACGTTGAACGCATAACCAGCGGCATAGCCTAGATTCTGCTGTTCATTCTCGTCCCAGTTTCTGAAGGCGTTCCACGCGTGCCTCAAAGATGCACGAAATCCCATGTGTCACCTCCTTCCAGGTTACTCGAAGGCCTCTTTGTGGGCCTTGTAGGCGACATAAGCGTCCATCATAGCGGAGACGTTGTCTATCTTGGCGTCTTGTCGCTTTTTCAAGAGCTTCCGGTTTCCGTTGGTGTCCTCCATGGTTATGGCATTACCCATGGCGAACGTCATCAGCGCTTCGTCGAAGAATAACAAGCGTTCTGCGCTGAGGTTCTTCAGTTCTCCCAGCGGTACGGACTCCGTCTTTGCACCCTGTATAACCTTCTCGACCCCATAGGGGCCGTTTTCGGTTTCCCAGCGTGTGACGAATTCCTTCGCGTTGTACGGGTCGAATCCCAAGGCACGTACATCGTA